>Ga0208544_10002373_pt1 | contig 12307 bp, 7 predicted proteins | sample DEB08_DNA_9_FD_184526 | JGI IMG/M metagenome (GOLD analysis project Ga0208544, IMG submission 184526) | Aqueous microbial communities from the Delaware River and Bay under freshwater to marine salinity gradient to study organic matter... | ecosystem: Environmental > Aquatic > Marine > Coastal ...
CTTCATCAAAAAAAGGATTTAGCCCTTAAAATTATTGATAATCTTTATCAAAAACTTTGCGATAATCTCGATTTATGGAATTCTTTGGACTTCATATTACGATTATAAATTTTTGTCGGGTCGAGTGTGTTTTGGTAGAAAATGAACAACTAATTTGCTAAATTTTTATCCACGACAGTTATTAAGATAATAAACCTCAATTCTTCTTAATTAGTGATGACCGATTAATCAATGAATGTGCTATCTACTTACCAGTTCCTTCCCACAATACTCGTAACGTATAAAACATAATTTTGAAATCTAACGCTAAAGACCGATTTTCAATATATAAAATATCAAACCTGAGCCGCTGCACCATTTCTTCAATACTCGAAGCATAACCATATTTGACTTGCCCCCAAGAAGTAATACCAGGTCGGACTTTTAATAAATGCCGATAATGTGGACTAATCTTCATTATTTCGTCAATAAAGTGTTGTCGTTCAGGTCTAGGACCAACTAGTGACATATCTCCTTTTAAAACATTCAAAAATTGAGGTAATTCATCCAAGCGCCATTTGCGCATGATAGCTCCCCAAGGCGTGCAGCGATTATCATTATCTTTAGACAATTGTGGCCCATTTTGTTCGGCATTAACATACATAGACCGAAATTTAATAATATTAAAAGGTTGCCCATTTAAGCCAATCCGCTCTTGTCGATAGAAAATAGAACCTTTAGAAGAGGATTTAACTTTTAAGGCTACATATAAATAAAGTGGGGCTAATAAAATAAGCATGGTCAAACTTGCGCCTACATCAATTATTCGTTTGATAATCCGTTGCCAACGGGGCATTAAATTTTGCTGAATGTCAATTAGAACTGCTCCAAAAACATGATTCATTTTAACTGTTCCTAACAAAATATCATACATGTCAGGAATGATTCTAGTGTATACTTCTTCTTCAAAATCAGCTAAGGCATTTAAAATTTCTTTGATTTTATTATGATCAGAAGTCTCTATGGCAATAATTGCCTCTTCCACTTCTTGCTCTTTGATAACTTGATTGATGTCTTTTATTTTTCCTAAAATGGGTAAATACTCCGCCATTTCATTTTTACTATTTCCATTAGAATCAATAAATCCCACAAAATGATTACCTGTTGGTAATTTCATGCCCTTAATTTCTGCATATAAATCAATGGCTTTTTGATTACCTCCAATAATTAAGGTATTATAACTAACTAAACCTTTTTTTAAGCGCCGTTTTGCTTTGGTTAATAAAAACATTCTGGCTGTAGCTGTTAAAGAAAAATGAATGGCTAGTAAAGCAAAAAACGAAGCAATATAAGTAGTGTAGGATTGGATGACATCATCTAAGATTAGGGTAAAAAAGAGAAAGAAAACGCCGATAAAAGAAATCAAAAAAGTACGCCCTAAAGTCGCTAATCTCGACAGGCGATAAATGTCTTGGTATCTATCAAAAATGGAGTATAATAATAACCACCCAATAGGAATAATAATAATGCCGATGTATAAATTTTTATCGTGTAATACCGTGTGGTCAAGCGGTACTTCTTCCGAAATAACTTTTCGATAGACATAAAAAGATGCCCAAGCGAGCATTGCCATTATAAAATCAATAATTTTATAATTTCGAGTATCTATATGTTGGCGACGTTGACTCAATTGGTTAAACGAATAAATTTAATATTATCAATTAAAACTTCAGGCACTTCACTGACTATATTTCCACAACCCGTATCATTGGTAGACGCTCTAAAGGCTAATTTGTAGCCAGGTAACTGAGAGACTGCTAATACTTCCTGTAAATTGATATAGACCTTGTTCCAGCGATTAATTGGGCAAAGCACCACATTATAAACTGTTGCATTAATAGGATTGGTTGGGCTAGGGTCCAATCCAACTAAACCAATTTCAAATTCTACATTAGTTTGATAATCAAATTCTAAGAAAACAGACAAGCCATTAGCAGTTGGTAAATCAATGAAAGTACCTGTGGAAGTAAATTCAACTGCTTCCGCTTCGCCTAATAAAATTTGACCTTTACCATCAACTATCTTTATCGCATTTACATCACCTCCTTTTAATAAATGTCCAGTCGAATTAAAATCTTCTACTAGTTCAAAAATAGCATTATTGACATAAGCGGTAGCTGGTTGAATAGTGGTTGTTTCACCGATATTTAAATCAACCGTTGTTTCAAAACGATTATAAAATGGATAGATAATGGGCGCACTTCTTACCCCATTTTCTCGAATAACTGGGAAAAGAGTTACATTTTGAGTACCAGTTTCTAAAGAAGGAATCGTAGCGGGTAATTCATAAACGCCCAAAGAAAGGTCATTGACAAATACCCAGACATCCGTGATTTGTTCGGAAGCAGTTCCTTGTGCTGGCGTGGTTGAAAAGTTAAATCTTTCTATTTTTAGATAGGTTGGTAAAGTTTCTTCGGGGTTGACTATATCACAAGCATTTATACCGCAAAGGATGCCGAGTAATAGAAGATTTACTAAATTTCTAAAATTTAGTAAATCTATCTTTTGAAAAATTGATGGAATAGATTTACTAAATCTGTTAGATTTAGTAAATTGGGGGATATGCCTTATTTTTTCGACCTCTTTTTTTGCCATTTTTGTTTATCTAATTTATAGCCTGCAAAACCGTATACCATAAGTTGTAAGCAAGTACAGTATCTTTATAAAAAAGAACTAGCAATCGCAGCTCTAGCTTCTATTTTTTCAATAATTTGATGGGCAACTTGCAAAGTTTGATAGCCTTCTTCTATCGTCACGACCGTTTTTTGGTTCTTCAAAATAGCAGATGCAAATGTACTTAACTCCATTTGAATAGCATTAGTTGCTGCTGCTTTCGGTTGTGCTATATTAATATATTTTTTGCCTTCTTCGGTATTTAGAGATAATAAATTACCATCTTTTAATTTATCTTTTTCTGTTTCTCCAAATAATTGAATAACCTGCGCTTGTTTGTCCAATAAGTCTAGACTGATATAAGCATCTTTTTGAAAAAGGCGCAATTTACGCATCTGTTTCATAGAAATCCTACTTGCCGTTAAATTAGCAACCGCACCATTCATAAATTCTAGTCGAGCATTGGCAATGTCAGGAGACCGACTTACGACGGCTACGCCACTTGCTTGTACCGATTTTAAAGGCGCTTGGACAATTTTCAAAATCAAATCCAAATCATGCACCATTAAATCTAAGACCACGGACACATCTGTCCCTCTAGGATTGAACATGGCTAAACGGTGCGCCTCAATAAATAATGGATTTAATGGAATATCTTGAATAGACAAAAAAGCAGGATTAAATCTTTCTACGTACCCGACTTGCACTTTGACCGCCATTGCTTGTGCTAATTCAACTAATTTTTCGGCTTCCGCCAAAGTATGCGTTAAGGGTTTTTCGATAAAAACATGTTTGCCTTTTTGGATGGCAGCAGCGGCTAATTCAAAGTGAGTAATCGTTGGCGTGACAATATCTATCGCATCCGATTGGTCGATTATTTCAGCGACGGATGCAAATCGTTTTAAAAGAGGATGGTCTTGTCCTACTTTTTTAGCGACCTTATCATCTGGGTCATAAAACCCTGTGATGATTACGGAATCAATTGCTTGTAGGCATTTTAAGTGTATCTTTCCTAAGTGTCCGACACCTAGTAAGCCTATTTTTACCATTTTTGTTGTTTTGTTAATGCAGTTACGTCCCTCAACTAAAGTTTAGGCGACGTTTAGACAAAACGCATGGTTTGGTATATTATTTTAGAAAAAGGAGAGAAGAATTTTCTAGTTGCAGGGTATAAGGCTTTCTCAAAAAAGGAAATATGCGATAGATTTATGGAATAACAATTGAGTTATAGCAATTATTTTCTTTCATTTTGTAATGAATTAGGAGCATCAAATACCAAATAGGGCTATTCTATTTGGTTAAATCAAAGAAACTTTTTGATTCTTTCGTTAGTTTTTCTAAATACCGCTACTTTTGCGGTCTTTTAAAGCAATTTGCTGGTTAAAGAACCAAGGTTTTTTAAATCTTGGCGTTTTTTCTCAAATAAATTAACCAGTATTTATTCAACCAATCAGCTAACATGTCAAATAATCTAAGCGAACAGGAGTTGGTCAGACGGGAATCCTTGCAAAAAATCAAGGATTTAGGCATTAATCCTTTTCCCGCTGCGGAAGTTAAAATTAATTTTAAAACAACTAATTTTACCTCAGTTGAATTCTTTGCCAATTTGGTTAAAGAAATTGAAAAATTAAAAGGGATTGGAGCAGTTAAAGCCAAACAGATTGCTGAATTATTGACAAAAAATAAATTTAAAGTAGCCGCTTTATTAGAAGCAGATTTAGGATTGACGGAAGCGATTGAATTTGATGCTGGCGTCACCCACGCTGCGACGACTTTAGAAGAATTTGTCGGAGGATTGAGAGTGGCTGCAATGGGAGACTATCGACCAGAAAAATTCCCAGAAGTATATATCGCAGGTCGATTTATGGGTCAAAGAGGCCCGTTTGCTAAATTGCAAGATTCAGCTGGACGGATGCAACTCTATATTAAGAAAGGAACAATTGGAGAAACAGAGGAGGATAAATTGAAAATTAACGCCCTAGTCAAGCAATTACATATTGGTGATTTCATCGGTGTTAAAGGTTATTTATTTTCTTCTCAAACTGGAGAGGTTTCTGTTCATGTACAGGAATTAACTTTCTTGGGTAAATCCTTAAAGCCTTTACCAGTTGTTAAGCGAGACAAACAGGGGAATATTTATGATGAATTCAAAGACCCTGAATTAAGATACAGACAGCGCTATGTAGATTTGACGGTTAATCCATCCGTAAAGGAGATTTTCTTAAAGCGGTCAAAGGTCGTGAAGTCTATGCGGACGTTTTTTGATGAGAAAGGCTGGTTAGAAGTAGAAACACCAATTTTGCAACCAATTCATGGTGGTGCTGCAGCACGTCCATTTGATACGCATCATAATGCGTTGGATATGCCATTGTTTATGCGGATTGCGAATGAGTTGTATCTTAAGAGATTAATTGTCGGTGGTTTTGATGGGGTGTATGAAATCGGAAAAATGTTCCGAAACGAGGGGATGGATAGAACGCACAATCCAGAATTTACGTCCATGGAAATTTATGTAGCCTATAAAGACTACATCTGGATGATGGAAATGGTGGAGAACTGTATCGCTTATATTGCGCAGGAAGTAAATGGAACCGTTATCGCTCAAGTAGGTGAAAATACGATTGATTTTACACCGCCTTATCGTCGATTGAGTATGTACGATTCTATCAAGGAATATACGGGAATTGATGTATCTAAAATGGATGAAGCAGGATTGCGAGCAATTTGTAAGCAATTGCATATCGAGACAGATAGTACAATGGGCAAAGGGAAATTGGTGGATGAAATCTTCGGAGCGAAAGTAGAAGATCATTTAATTCAACCAACTTATATTACGGATTACCCAATCGAGATGACGCCTTTGGCGAAAAAGCATAGAACGGAGGAAGGATTGGTAGAACGATTTGAATTATTTGTCAATGGAAAAGAAATTGCAAATGCTTATTCGGAATTAAATGACCCAATTGACCAACGGGAGCGTTTTGAAGACCAATTAAAATTAGCGGCCAGAGGGGATGATGAAGCGATGGTCTTGGATGAAGACTTTTTACGTGCCTTAGAATACGGAATGCCACCAACCTCTGGTTTAGGAATTGGTATTGACCGTTTGACGATGATGTTGACGAATCAGAGTTCTATTCAAGAAGTGTTATTCTTTCCGCAAATGAAGCCTGAGGTGAATCAGCAGCAAGAAGAAGAAGGGGGAGAAGAATAAGTGGAGTAGTTAGCTGTTAAATTATATAAAAAAGCCCAATTACACTGTTGTAATTGGGCTTTTTTTACCACCTTCAATTTAATTCGCCTGCACATCCGTTACCAAATATTTTGTATCCCCTCGCCAAGGCAATGATCGGTACTTTTCCTTATAAGTTAGAATTACTTTTTTACCTCGAAGTTGGTCCATTTTTTCAAAAACAGTTTTATCCGTCACAGAAAATTCCCAGACATTCCCAATATTTGCATCCTTCCCATTATTCGTCATGGTTAAACCACCTAAACTGACTTGTCCTTCATATGTTTTAAAAACGACACCCTTTTCAGAAATTTTAATTAATTCGCCTGCTCTACTCCCTACGCTATAGTTCATATTCGCAAACACCAAATAACCAATACCCGCAAGTATCCCTAGAATGACAACGGACCAAATTAATTTTCTGACAAAATTGCTGACTGCTTTTTTACTGGTTGCTACGCCTTTACTGATGCTTTGCTTAGTTTCTGCAATATCTTCTTGAATTTCCTTTTTTTTATGATCATAAGCTTTGCCTAAAGCATCTTTTTTTTCGTCGAAATTATCTTTTAATGATGACATGATTGTGGTTTGTGTAAAGTAAAAATGAGTAAGTGAATAAATGATAGAATGAATAAATAATAGGGCAATAGCCTAAGTTTTGGCAACTTACTTTTTATTTACTCATTTACTCCTGCACTAATTTACTCATTATATTTATAAATGAAAGTGATAAAATTAGGAAAATTGTTAGAAAGAAAGAAAAATTGATTAAACTTGACCTAGCAATAAGACGTTTTTTTAAAGAGAAGTAACGATTAACAAAAAATAGAAGCGCAAAAAAAACGGGTAATAATTTTTAGAATTAACAATTATATTAAAATTTTTTGCCTGTTTTTCAGTTCTTTGAGGGTGTATTATCATTTTAAAAGCTATCTTTCTAAACAAATGATAATAATTTCCTTGTGTTTATTCTGCAAAAAAATCACGCTCACATCAGTAATTCTTTGTAAATTTATTTTTTTAAAAGACTACTTATCAATTTTAAAATAATCACCCAAACATACGAGAAAATTTAACAACCTTGAAAAACTTAATTCCATACTTCATACAGCATCAATTTGAGCGGCAAAAAAGCCATGGTTTTTTTACTGCTTATACGATGTTTATTGATTTGTCAGGATTCACCCCTATGACGGAGACGCTCATGGAACGTGGTAATGAAGGGGCAGAGGAGTTATCGATTATCTTGAATAAGGTATTTGAGCCGATGGTGAGTTTGGTTTATCGAAAAAATGGGTTTATTCCTTATTTTGCAGGAGATGCATTTACCGCCATTTTTCCTAAGAATGAAGTTCGGCATCCTTGGGAGATAATATTAACTGCTCAAGAACTTAGAGATTTATTTGATAAAAAAGAAACTTGGAAAACTCGCTATGGTGATTTTGAAATTCGAATTAAAATAGGTTTAGCTTGTGGAAATGTAGAATGGGGGATTGTTGGGGATAAGGCTCACAAGTCATTTTATTTTCGGGGAGATGCTATTAATAATTGCGCGGAGAGTGAACATTTTGCCAAAGAACAAGAAATTATTATTGCGAATCACTTGCATGGTGAATTAGTTAGCTCAAATGGTCATTTTCAATCGATTAATAGTGGCTTTTATAGACTCATTAAGGATTTCGGAGAAGAAAAGAATATTATTTATCTCGCCAAAAAAGATAAACCTTTATCTGTCAAAGTAGCTCAAAATTTTTTATTAAATTCCGTTATAAAATTCAATCAACAAGGAGAATTTCGCTCGGTCATTACTGTTTTTATTTCCTTTGCAGGAGCTAGTGACCATCGTATTTTAAATAGTTTTGTAAGTACAGTTGTTAATGAATTTTATAATTTTTCTGGCTACTTTAAAGAAGTAGATTTTGGAGATAAAGGTGGTGTGATGGTTGGTTTTTTTGGCGCACCAGTTAGCTTTGAAAATAATGCAGAAAGAGCTTTAGAGCTAGTAAGTGCTATTCAAGACGCTGTTGGCAATTTAAAAAATAAGTCAGGTTTACGATATAGAATAGGAATTACTTCAGGAGTAGCTTATGCTGGAATTGTTGGTGGTGAAGAAAGGTGTCAATATGCAGTTGTTGGTAATCGAGTTAATCTAGCAGCTAGATTAATGATGGATGCAGATTGGGGCGAAGTATTGGTGGATAAAGAAATTCAAAAAAGTAGAAATTTTAGATTTAAGCATAAAGGGGATGTTTCTTATAAAGGAATTATGAGAGATGTGCCAACTTATGTTTTAAAAGGACGAAATATAAATGAAGCACCAGTCTATTCAGGAAAGATAGTAGGACGAGACGCAGAATTAAAAGCCTTAAAGAATTTCGCTAAGAAAGTATTTACCAGTAAAAAAGCTGGCTTAGCCTATGTATACGGGGAAGCGGGTATTGGAAAAAGTCGAATAGCATTTGAATTAAAAAAATATTTTCAAAAAAGAGGCACCGTTTCGTGGTTATCTTGTCAGGCCGACCAAATTCTGAAAAAGCCTTTCAATCCTTTTGTTTTCTTTTTGAAAAATTATTTTGAGCAATCTCCTGAAAATTCTAAATTAGATAATCGGACTGCTTTTGAACGCCGTTTTCAATGGCTACTTAATGATATTGGCAGAATTAAAGATGCAGAAACTAAGGAAGTTTACCTCGAAATATCTAGAACTAGGTCTATTTTGGCAGCTCAAATTGGTATCAAATATCCCGATTCACTTTGGGAACAGTTAGATGCTAAAGGACGCTATCAGAATATTTTAATTGCCATTATTACCATTTTTAAAGCAGAAGCGCTAATTCGACCAGTCTTAATTGAATTAGAAGATGGTCATTGGTTTGATGATAGTTCTTTAGAGTTATTAGCCGAAATGACTCGACAATTAAAGGATTATCCAGTTTGTTTGTTAGCGACATCTAGGTACAAGGACAATGGAACTAAGCCATTATTAGTACCAGAAGATTTAGTTAAAGAAAATGCTATTGCCTCTGTTAGTTTTGATTTGAAATTTTTGCAACCAGAAGCCTTACGTGCTTTTGTAGTTAATCGCTTGAAAGGAAATATTGATACTGAATTTTTTGAACTCTTAGTGCGTTCAACGAACGGAAATCCCTTTTATGCAGAACAAATTTTAGAGTACTTTTCTGAAAGTGGGTTGTTAGAAATAGATGGCGGCACCTGGCATATTAGAGATAAGAGTATTAAAGTTTCTTCTTCTATTAATTCGGTCCTGATGGCTCGTATTGATAGACTATCTGCTTTAGTCAAAGAAACAGTGAAAGCTGCGGCGGTAATAGGTCGAGAATTTGAATTACCTGTGCTAACGGAAGTCATGCGTTCACAACATCTTTTTGAGGAAGATGACTCCAACCGAGCATTAGATATTCTAAAGGAACAAGTAAAAACAGCGGAACAAGGACAAATTTGGCGAGCAATGAATGAATTGCGCTATATTTTCAAACATTCCTTGTTGAGAGAGGCGGTTTATGAAATGCAATTGCGGACAAGGCTCAGGGAATTACATTTTTTAATTGCCAAAGCAATTGAGAAAGTATATGCAGAGACATTACCTGAAAAATATTTGGATTTATCTTTTCATTATGAGCATGCAGATGCAAAGGATGCGCATAATGAATATACTCGGAAAGCGGCAGATTATGCGCGTAAAAATTTCCAAAATAAACAAGCATTATCGCTTTATGATAAGCTGATAAAAAATCTAAAAGGTACTAAAAGTAATGGTGCTGAATTAGTAAGAGCTTTATTAAAAAAGGCAGCTATTCTAGAATTAATTGGGGAGTGGAAAGAGTGTGAAAAAATATTAAAGGATGCCATTAAGTTGGCGCCAGCCTTAGATAACCCAGCTAGGGCAGGGCAAGCGCATAATAGTTTTGGCAATTTACTCATGCTAAAAGGGCAATATGATACTGCTCAAAAACACTTAGAAAAAGCAACCCAGTTTTTTGAAAAAGTAGATGATGGGTATGGTATTTTCAAAGTCTATGGTAATTTAGGGAATCTTTATTTCCGACAAGGACGCTACAAAAAAGCAGAAGAATTTTTTATTAAGAGTATTCAACTTAGTAAAGAATATGATTACACTGCCGAGAATGCACAAATAGTTGCCAATCTAGGGTTAACTTATATGAATGAAGGCAATTATGAAGAGGGTATTCGTTGGCAACAATCTCAATTAGATATTTGTAAACTGGCAAAGGATAAGCAGGGAATGGCAACGCTTTATACAAATATGGGCATTGTTTATTTTGAACAAGGCGCATATGATTCTGCCTTAAAGTGTTATACAGAAGGCCTAGCATTAAGCCAAGAATTAGGAAATAAACAATTAACAGCTATTGCTATCGGTTGTATCGGAAGTGTTTATGAACGCAAAGGGGATTATCCAGAAGCGATGCATCACTTTGAAAAAGACTTAGAATTAGTAGAGGAGTTAGGAGATAAGCAAGGAATTGCTATTACCTTAGGGTTGATTGGCGATTTACATACTGTAAAAGGAGAATTTGATAAAGCGATTCAGTATTTAGAACGACAATTAGCTTATTGCAGAGAGTTAAATTATAAAAAAGGCATTGCCAAGGCAGTTAATACTTTAGGGGATATTTATTATTATAAAGACCAATTTGAAATTTCGGTCAATTATTATGATTTGGCAATTGAAGTGACTAGAGCGATTAATAACAGATTGGTTTTGGGTAGTAGCTTAATCGAGAAAGGCAAACCACTAGTGGCACAAGGCAAAATTAAGGAAGCAAAAGCTGTTCAGGAAGAAGCCTTGCAACTTGCGAATGAATTAGGTAATCCAGATTTAGTATTCGATGCTAAAATATTAGGAGCAAGAGTTGCCTATGCAGAAGGAAAAGCAACTGTCGCTAAAGATATTCTAGAAGCGCTGTTAATAGAAGAACAGCACCCTAAAGAAAAAGCGGATATTTATTTTGAATTATATAAAATAGCAACTAATAACGAAAATTATCGCCAAAACGCATTAAATTTATATCAAAATTTATATAGTGAAACTCCTCAATTCTTATTTAGAAAAAGAATGCAACAATTGGTTTTGAGGAAGTAGTCACAAGGATTAGAGAAAATATTTAAAGAGCAATCGTTCGTATCAAAACCAATACTCAATTAGTCATTAGCTGAAATACTCAAACCATCCTTTCTTAATTTCGCAATTTTCAAAATGCAAAACCATCCTATGTTTTTCTTATGCTTAACTTTATTTTCAAGTATTTTCATCACTTGTGGGACAGAAAAAACGGTTGATGTAAATAAACCAAGTGCCGAATCTACCGTTGCAGCTAGTATGGAATTAGATACAACAAATACGACTGCTGAACAATTTGAGTTAGCACCAGATAATTCATTTCCTTATCAATTGGCAGAACCAGTAGAAGAATTTAAATTACCGAATAAATTGAAAGAGATTTCTGGATTGGGAATTGATGCCACTGGAAAATATTTATATGCGGTACAAGATGAAGATGGTGATTTATTTTTGATTAATACCACGACTGGAGAAATAGAAAAAGAAGGTACTTTTCATAAAGCAGGAGATTACGAAGGCGTCGAAATGGCCAATGGACGAGTTTTTGTTGTCAAGAGTTCAGGGACCTTATATGAGATTGTTAATTTCAAAGAAGAGAATCAAGAGTTACTAAAGCATAAATTTACGTTTAATAAAAATAGTGATATTGAAGGATTAGGATATGACCCTATAGAAAATCGGCTATTAATAAGTTGTAAAGGCAAAGCAGGTAAGGGGGAAGAGTTTGAATTTAAAAAAGGTATTTTTGGTTTAAATTTGACGACCATGAAATTAGACGAAAAGCCTACTTATACCATCAGTGTGGAAGCAGTGAAACAATTCTTAGAAGTCAATCATACCTTAGAAAAATTAGATAAATTGGTTAAACTATTCCAGCCAGGGGAAGAATTTATTTTTGGTCCTTCTGGTTTAGCGGTGCATCCTAAAACAGGAGATATTTACATTACTTCTTCTGTCGGTAAATTATTGGTTGTTTTACAACGAGATGGGGCGATTAAACATATTGTCAAATTGAAAAAGAAAATTCACGAGCAGCCAGAAGGAATTACCTTTGCGCAGGATGGTACGTTATATATTTCCAATGAAGGTAAAAATGGAAAAGGAAGGATTTATAAGTTTCTTTATAATGAGGTGGCGAATTAATATATGAGGGCAGGGATTAGAGACCATTTAATTAAGAGAATAGAGATATCGCTAGGTTCGTTTAAAATTTGATAAGAAAATAGAATTAAGCTGTGCTATAATTTGATTATATAAATCCACGGGTAAACCTAATAGTTCCAGAATTTCAAGTTGAATCGTATCAACTCTAGTTAGGG
>Ga0208544_10002375_pt1 | contig 12298 bp, 16 predicted proteins | sample DEB08_DNA_9_FD_184526 | JGI IMG/M metagenome (GOLD analysis project Ga0208544, IMG submission 184526) | Aqueous microbial communities from the Delaware River and Bay under freshwater to marine salinity gradient to study organic matter... | ecosystem: Environmental > Aquatic > Marine > Coastal ...
CCCCAAAACCCCAAAACCCCAAAACCCCTGCAAGTCGATCAACTCTTTTTTCATTCTTTTTACGTAAAAATAGTTTGTAAATTAAGAGAGTGACAGCGTGGTCACTTCTTGTATCGCTTTTAGTTTTGCATTTGCTTGAGACTGAGTGGACTCTACGCCTAAGGGTAGTAGCCGTTCAAGTTCAGCATCTCCTAGTCGTCAAGCGCCGGAATCAAGTTTTGGTTTGCTTTGTAGCTGACCTGCTAGTTATTGTTTCCAGAGTTGTACACGGCGCCAAGATTCATTCCCCCGTTCTTGCTCGCGCCGCCAAATTGCATATTCTAAACATGCGTCGGACTGCTTATAGACGGGCCTTTATTTTTGACTCTCAGGTGTCCTCCAGAGTTACCCGAGTTTGAAGTCTGATTCTTGAGCTGCAAGGACATGTTGTTGTAGGAGAGGATGCGACCTTCTTGGCTCATTGGGGTGTGGTGAGAGTATCCGTGCATTGGCTGTGGTGCTTGGCTACTACCCTGTGCTCCAAATGAGTTCACGTCATTCAGTTGAGCGGCAGTGTGTCGGATGTGACTACCTCTGGCTGCCCCTTAAGGACTGGCTTAGTACAGCACAGCAGGATTCGTCGTTTGCACATTCTTGGGAGACACTGCCACGTAAGCTGAGACCGCCTGAACAGTTTGCACCGCGCTCTGAGGAATCACAACCAGGTTCTTCTTGGTGACACCAGTTGAAGACCCACCTATCAAGTTCTTGGCGTTTTAGTGCGAGTTTCGCATTCTGTCATAGATTACGACATTTTGTTGCGGGTTTGAGCCACTGTTTTGACCGATGAAACCCACTTGGGACTTGGCCTTCAATGAACCTCCCTCAATGTTCTTGTTGATGAGGTTGGTGTATTTCTCGACAAGGGCTGAATGTGGCTCCGGTCGTTGCTTCGCTTAATCATTGTAGACAAACGAATGGGGAGCTTGTTAGTTTTATGCTGAACGACCTCCTTGCAAAATCTACTAGTTAATCAACATGCTCGAGTTGTGTCGACCGTGCTGCACACTGTTCGGCTGGATGAGGTGGTTGCCGGCAGTGGAGCCCGCGTTTAAGATCTGTGTGATTCCTTTACGGCTGCCTTAATTCTAAGAGTAGCTTCTCACTTTGTTACTGGTGCTTGAGTTTACGTGCTTGTTCACTTCAGATTCACTTCCCGTGGTGGCTGCTTTGAAGGTGTGTAAAGCTTGAGGGCCACTGGGTCCACTGGCGTTCGAAGGTGATGTTCCAAACATGAAGACGCCAGACTGCTTCTACTGCTAAGGATATCTGTAGTCGTTGCCGCCGTAGTTAACAGCGTGCATGATTCCAGAGCTCTACTTCTCCTTGCTGTTACCACTACTGTAGAGCTTCTTGTGCAAGGACTTGCTCGTTGTTGAGGTCGTGCCCGGCTACGTTTTGATTTGGCTAATAAAGCGTTAGTTATTGATCTCAATCGGAAGCACTTTGGGGGCGTTACTGCCGTAGTACAAGTTTTTGTTTTTAGTGCCAGACACAGCCACCGGCTGCGTAGAGTTGAAAGAGTTGGTTGGCTAGTAGTTCCTCTGCGATCTCTCGTTCTTCGGAGAGAAGCTTGTCTTGAAAACAGGACGTGTCGATTGAAGGTCTTTCTCGGTGTTGTTGAGGCCCTTCTTGAGCAGCTTCTCTTCGTTCTAGTCGATCGTGCTCTGTCTCTACGGCTTCAGTACCTGGTTAACATTGATCAAAGAGTGGCCTCCTTCACGATCATAGTTCGAAGGAGCTGTCAACCGTTTGTCGATCTTACTTCTTTGCCCGTCCTTTGCGTGCTCGTTTGACCCGTCGCGTGGCTGACGGAAATTTTGACTTCCAGTGTTTGGACGCTTCTTATAGGACTGGCTCACGTTTTGATAATCCTAGCTTTACGATTCTTAGTTTCTCTTGGCGTCACTTGAGCTTCTCGTGTGAACTTAATGACTAGCATCTTCAATTTGCATACCTTTATTCTTGATCTGAACCTTGGGGTTGGCATAGTCAGTCTCGCTCTTCCTCGGCTCTTTAGCTTTGCGCGAGCTTGAGGGTCTCGTCTGCTTAGCGTGACTTACTTAGTCCGCGTCGGAGGTCGTCTGCTGTGGTGCGAGAGCGGTTGTAGTCGCCGCTTAAGGACTTAAGTTGAAGTTGTAGATGATGTTCGTGATGTTTGTGACTCCATTTTTCTGATTAGCGACATCTGGCGTCGCCCCAGTTGCATTTGCGTTCACAGAGTTGGCATCGTTCCTCGCTTGGCTGGTTTTGCTTGCGTTCTAGATGCGGCGCACATCGGGATGGCGTGACTATGAGGAGCTCTTTCCACGCTCCATGTTGATGATCTTGGCTGGCTTTTTATTATTTTCAGCAAACAGCACTGGTTTTATGTTTTGCTAGATCATTTTATTTTACATTCGAGGAGGCTGCTCCGCAATGCCCTCTTTACTCTTCTGGTTCAACCATGGGTTAATCAACGGTTTTTTCTTCTGATTGAAGTCGGAGGTGCTGTTGCTGCTGTACTTTGCGGGATTTTTCTGATCAGGAACTGGAACCCCGTTTCCAGTTGTTACAGGAGTCTAGACTTGCGAGGTGTGCTGGCCAGTGATCCCTGATGGGTTCTGTAGCTGCTTCTCAATGTGTGTGAATGAGTTCGCAGTTTGCCGAGTTTTATCCTGTCTGGAAGAGCCTTCGTCCTTGGCGCTCTGCTGCTTAATTAGTTGTCGCTGACGTTCCTTTTCCTTCTCCTACTTCCTCTGCAGCGCCTTCGCTTCCTGGGCTTGCAGCTTGTTACAGACTTGGATCGCGAGAGGGAATTCGATTTGGTTGGCACGGACGAAGTTTGGAATCGCGTCTCTGACATCGTGCACCTTCGAGAGCTCGATCAGAAGAGGAATCATCTCATAAAGAGCTCTGTCTTGGGGGTCGTCATACCAAGACAGAATTGGAAGACCGCATTCAGGCTGGAGCATGTAACTGGTCGGCGAGTTGTCAATAATGATGGTGTCTTTCATATTACGCCCAGTAGTGGACATATCCTTGACAAACACTCCGTTGACGAAGGAGCAGTGCTCACGGAAGAGGCGCATCGTGCAGAATCGCTGAGGATCCATCATGTTCATGAGGGGGTCGGCGTATTTGGACAACGATGCTGTGTAGATGACACACTCGTAGTATTTTGCCATTTCCTGTAAGAAGTACTCGGCACCGGGTCTTTTGAGCACATAGATATTACAGACACGCCCGTCGATGTCAACAGGTATCGTATAATCTTGATTCTTGATCAGGTTAAACTGACTGTGAACAAGAGTCTCGTCCAAGTCCAGCAACAAGGTCTTGCGGCCCTTGGCGTGCTCTGGCTGGTGGCCTAGCATACCTAGACTTTATTGTTTGGTGCCAAAATCATTCTTTCGCCCGTAGAACTGTTTTGGTGAGCCGCCGGAGTTATAAGGATTCAGACCCTATGAAAAGACACAATCGAATCAATAAAAGTTTCTAATTTGGCAAAACGGTGACTTACCTTGTTCACACCCTAGCCCATGCTGTTGCCTCGTGAGCCTCGCTGGCCCTTCACTGCCATTTGGTTGTTGAACTGAGCAGGTGCTCGTGGCGCAGACTCTCCCCGATGCACCTGAGTCAGCATCGACTTTAACTTGTCCTAGACATCTACAAAAATGGGACGAAAAACGAGATAAGAATCGTAATTTGAAAAATGACTGCAACGAGACGTTATTCTGAACAAGGCAGTGCATAACTAAATCATCAAAAAGTAAACTTACCGACGTCACCTTTGGTTGCGTTCTTGGTGGTTTAAGGATACGATCCGGGAGCGCCTTTACTCTGGCGACCGTTTGTCTAAGCGTGTTGTTGCTGGGCAGCTCCTTCTTGCATCTACTAATTCTTAAAGCTGGCTGTGTTGCCTTGATTCATTTATTCTTTCTTAATTAAATAGCATAAAGCATCATTACAAAAAGACTTAATCTTCTTTAAATTTAAAAATAATCACAGTCAAAATCATCAGAAAAGTATCTGATCTACTCGAAGCAGCTTGTCCAGAATGAGAAACAGTTCTGAGTAGAGGTCCTTCCGGCTCGATAAAAGCTCAACAAAGTACAACGCGCTGCTCTACTTCTGGTACAACTTACGAGGGTTGGTTACACGATTGAATGCTTAGATGATCGCTAGGAAGCCGCTAGCAAGCAGCTGGCACCAAACTGAGTCTCTCTACTTCTCAAAGTGCTTGTAAAGTGCCATCTCGCAGCCAATGCCTTCCGTTGTCACCATTATCGATTACATGCTTCTTAGATGGCTCTTTAGGTGGAGTATGCTCTTGAGATGTTGTTGCACGCGAGAAGCCTGCTCCTCAGTTTGTGCTTGAATCTCCACTGTGGTCACATCTAACCCTTCTATTTAAAGCCTGACACACCCACTGCTGCCCAAGCTGGTCACCTTGCCAGCTGTGTCGACTTATTAGACACCGAGTCCGATCTCGTTTACTTTATGCTTGAACTTTGAGAAGATGTAGTCGAAGAGGTCGTGCTCAAGCTCGATGCAGTTCGCAATCAACTCCATATCACAACTCTGTCTGACCAAGACTAGACAGTCCGTCTGATTGTTCCATCGTTCATGTCCAGCACTGTAAGCATCTTGCAAGAGTAAAATACGCTTGAACTAAAATGAATCTTATGACAACGCCGCCTTCATCTTCACACACCCCACCTCCACGCCCAACTGCATTTCCACGTGCCCTTCCGAGTGCAAATAGAACACCTGGCCGCCGTCTTCACCCTCTATTCTCTTCGCAAACTCCGCGATCGACTTCTAATCACAAATGCTTTCCTTGTGCAGTTAGCTGGTAACCAAGTGGTGTTCAAGGTCGGAGTCGGGCAGCTACCTGCGCTCGCTTATGCTGTCGAGTACTTCAAAGACCTGAAGCCTTAGTTCGGGGTATAGCTGCCGAAATTGGCACTGGACTTCCTTGTTCATTGTCTTCATCTGCGAGAGTATGCCGTGGATGAAAAGTATTTTTAGGCAGACAAAGTTGGGAGTTCGAGTGACCACCTTAATCGCAAAGTTCAGAATCGAGTTAGTGTGCGAGGTCTACTTAATCAAGAGCAATAGGCTGAAGGCGCTATTGGTAAGCACAACGCACAAGGACCCTCGACTGGCGTGTTCAATGCAAGTTAGTCCACCATGCGAAGTGAATTGGCGCTCAACGCAAGCCTTAAGGGAAGAGAACACTATGGAGCAAGCTACTGAGTGGCTCAACGACTATTATTGTGTCATTAGTTCTGATTAATTTTTAATTAATTTTAAAGTAAAGTAAGTGTATTATGGCTGAAAAGTACGTGCAGAATACTAAGTACAAGTATGACCTCAACGCGAGTCTCGTCATTTCGGGCAATGCTAAAAAAGGTGGCGGCGGCGGAGAAGGCGGCAATGACCCCTCCGGTGAAGGAGCGTCTCTCGCAGGAAGAAACTTGAACACCTTCGGCGACAGAGTTGTCAAGGAAAAGCCTCAGGAAATCAAAGAGAAAGCTCTCAAGAAGCTGGAGAAGTAGTAAAAGAACAAGTCAAGAGAAGTTCTGAAGCGGAAACACGTGGAAGGCAACGAAGTGGAAACCTCGGGAGCCGTGAACGTGCTGAGCGTGCAGATCGAGGAGGATCTGGTTTACAGGCCCAAGTCGAGGGAAACTCGTGTCGTTTACGAGCAGATGTTGAACTTGGTCCAGAGACACATGGGAGACCATTCTCTGGAAACCATTAAGGGCGCGTTAGACGAAGTTTTGGCTATTCTCAAATCTGAAGGAGTGTCAGATGCCGAGCGAAAGCAAGAGATTGAAGGACTGATCGACAAGCTGTCAGAGACGGAGTTCAACTCGCTGACGGTCCTTGGGCAAGCCTTGGCTGACTACGTGCCAGAGAACGCAGATGCTCGCACTGGAGGAGAGGCCGGCAAAGGCGGAGAAGAGGTTGACGAGCTTGCTGTGGACCCAGAAATGGACTACTCCGGCAGTGAGTCCAGTGACTTTGAGGACGTCTACAACGTTAAAGATGTCCAAGACTCAGGCTTTGCGACAGAGCAAGCCAAGGGAGAAGAAGAGGGAAAAGACCACGATCAAAAGGAGGATGTGAAGGATAGCTTGGCGGAGCCTGAGAACGCGCAAACTGTCATCCAAGCGGCGTCCGAGAAGCAAGGATCTCGCAGCAAAGCGCAGCCCAGCCATTTGGTCGACCTGCACCAAGTTGACGCTCAGTGGCTCAATCGTAACTTAACCAAGTTTTTGGATTAAAAGTCTGCAGAAGACATCTTGGTCGCTGAAAATGTGATTTTGAAAATTCTTGGAGACTCGAGTTTCTCGCAGCGCGAATGCGAAAAGAAGCTGTTTAAGACGGTTGGACACTAGAAGTTCGAGCTCGTCAGGCTACTTCTCAAAAACAGACACGCCGTTTACTTCGGAACCAAGCTCACCTAGGCGCAGAACTAGCAAGAGCGTGAAGACATTGTGCAGGCAATGGAAAAGAGCGAACAGGGCCGTTCCTTGCTGCAGAAGCAAACTGCTGGAGGGCCCAGGAAAGAAAGCAAAGAGCTGCCGCAATCTAAAGACCTATCCAGCAAGCTCTAATCTACCTAGCTCACCGACAAATTGATCAAACTGCACACTGAGGAGGCCGCCAACAAGAAGCTGCTTGACTTAGAGAAATTGAAGTTTGGGCAAGGTGGTCGTCTCATGGTCAACAAAAAGTGCCATCTGCCAAAGGGCTCCACTAAGCTTCAGAAGAAAGGCTACGATGAAGTCTACGTGCCAGCTGTCAGGTCGGACGCCAAAACGACAGAGAAGCTCATCGACATCAAAAGTCTGCCAGAGTGGACCTAGAAGGCATTCCCTTCAGACATGACTCGACTTAACAGGATCCAGAGTGCCATCTACCCGGCGGCCTTCAAGACGCAGGAGAACTTGCTCGTCTGTGCTCCTACCGGAGCTGGTAAAACAAACATTGCCATCCTGTCGATCTTGTAAGTACTCAGCCAGAAAAGGAAGTAAAATGGCAGGATTGATATCAAGAACTTCAAGATCGTTTACATTGCTCCAATGAAAGCGCTCGTCTCCGAAGTGGTCGGCAACTTCCAGCGCAGGCTCGTCGACTTCGGAATCACGGTGAAGGAGCTCACAGGAGATTCCCACTTGACGAAGCAGTAGATCGATGACACGCAAATTATTGTGACGACCCCGGAGAAGTGGGACATCGTGACACGTAAGTCAGGTGAGAGAGCCTATGTTGACCTTGTCAAGCTGATTGTCATTGATGAGATCCACTTGTTGCATGACAGTAGGGGACCTGTCCTCGAAGCTATTGTCGCAAGAACCTTAAGGCAAGTTGAGCAGACGAATGAGTAGGTGAGAATAGTTGCACTCAGTGCTACACTGCCCAACTACGAAGACGTCGCGGCCTTCCTCAGAGTCAACCCCAAGTCCGGCCTGTTCTACTTCGACAGCAGCTACAGACCCGTGCCGCTTGAGCAGATCTACGTCGGCATCAGCGAGAAGAAAGCGATCAAACGCATGATGCTGATTAACGAGATTTGCTACGAGAAGGTCATGGAGCGTGTCGGCAAGCACCAAATTTTGATTTTTGCTCACTCAAGAAAGGAAACCGCGAGGACGGCCAAGATCATGCGCGATATGGCCTTGGCCCAAGATGAGCTCCATAAGTTCATCAAAGACGACTCTGCTTCGAAGCAGCTGCTCCTGACGCAGGTCGACAAATGTGACTCGCAAGACCTGAAAGATGTGATTCCGTTTGGAATCGGAATTCATCACGCTGGCTTGTCCAAGAGAGACAGGAAGATGGTTGAGGACTTGTTCGCGGGTGGCTACCTCCAGATATTGTGCTCCACTGCCACGCTCGCTTGGGGTGTCAACCTACCTGCTCACACAGTCATCATCAAAGGAACTCAGATTTACAGCCCGGAACAAGGCTCCTGGGTCGAGCTTTCCTCCTAAGACGTGCTCCAAATGATGGGTCGCGCTGGTCGCCCCCAGTACGACACCATGGGCGAAGGCATTATAATAACAAACCACACGGAGCTACAGTACTATCTGTCGATGAACAACCACCAGTTGCCGATTGAAAGTCAACTGGTCTCGTCGCTGGCGGATCAACTTTGCGCTGAGGTCGTGCTTGGTACAATTTCAAATGTCAAAGACGCTGTTAACTGGCTCGCGTACACGTACCTCTACGTGCGGATGCTGCGCAGCCCAGAGCTTTACGGTGTCGTTGAGGACAAGCAAGACCAGACACTTGTCAGCTATCGCACAGCGTTTATCCATTCTGCGGCCACAACACTCAACAAGTCTCACATGATAAAATACGACAGAGAAACCGGGTCTCTCCAAGCCACAGCTCTTGGCAAGATCGCCGCCCACTACTACATCAGACACCAGTCGATGTAAGTGTACAACGAGAACCTGAAGCCCTACATGAACCTCATCGACATCTTCCGGCTGTTCTCCCTCTCAAAGGAGTTTGAGTTCATCCCAATCCGTCAAAACGAAAAGATCGAACTTCAGAAGTTTGTTGAACGAGTTCCGATTCCCATCAAGGGGACCATGGATGAACCTTCGACAAAAGTCAACGTGCTTCTCTAAGCGTACATCAGTCGCTTCCAGCTCGAAGGGTATGACTTGAACGCTGATATGGTCTACGTAACTTAAAGTGCAAGCCGGCTCATGAGAGCTCTGTTTGAGATCAGTTTAAGACGAGGATGGGCCAATCTTGCTGAGATTATGCTGAACATGTGCAAGATGGTAGAGAAGCGTCTCTGGAGCTCGATGACTCCGCTGAGACAGTTCACTTAGATGCTCCACTTGGAAGATGTAGCCCGTAAGATTGAGAAGAAAGCCCAGTTCCAGTGGCACCACTTTTATGACATGACGGCTTAGTAACTCGGCGAGATTGTCAGCTTCCCCAAAATGGGCAAAATTATTCTCAACCAGATCCACAAGTTCCCGCGACTTGAACTCGAAGCCTACGTCCAGCCACTCACACGAACCCTCGTACGAATTGAGCTTGACTTGAGAGCACATCCCCAATTCTTGTGGGATCCAAAGTATCACGGCAATGCGGAGCCCTTCTGGATTTTTGTCGAAGACTGCGACTCAGAGTAAGTCCTCCACTCGGAGCAGTTCATTCTCAGGCAGAGAGAAGCTTCCGAAGAACACAGAATTAGTTTCACTGTCACGCTGTTCGAGCCAATGCCGCCCCAATATTTTGTCAAGGTCATCTCTGATCGGTGGCTCTCGTGTGAGACTGTTCTCCCAATTTCTTTCAAGCATCTGATCCTGCCAGAGAAGTTTACAGCTCCCACGTAGCTGTAAGACTTCTACCCTCGTCTGGTCAAAGATCTGAACTTCTAAGAGGTCGAGAAGATGTACCGTGAAGTGGATGGCATCAACGACTTCAATCCAATCCAGACCCAGACCTTCAACAAGGTTTACCTCTCTGACGAATCTGTCTTCATTGGGGCGCCGGCTGGCTCAGGACTGCTCACTTGCGCCGAACTTGCCATCTTTAAGGAACTCCAGTCGGAGGACAGCGGCAAAGTTCTCTACCTGGCACCAAACGCTCTTTACTGTAAGAACGTGTTCGCCAACTGGAACAGGAGGCTGGGCAAGGAGCTAGGTTTGGCGTTGACGATGGTCGACCCGAACTAGACGTTTGCCGAGTAAGCCTCGAAGATTGCCAAGGCAGATATTATTCTCGCAACTCCTGGCACTTGGGAGACCATTTCTCGTCGTTGGAGACAGCGAAAGGTGCTCCACCAAATCACTCTGTGCATTTTCGACCAGATCCACTTGTTGTCTTCGGAGTACGAAGTTGTCGTGTCACGCTCCAGAATTATCCAGTGTGAACTGAAAGAGACCATCTTGCCAGGAAAGAAGGAGCCGCGACCGATTAGAATTGTCGGACTCAGTTGCCCGATTGCTAACGGCAAAGACATGGCGCTTTGGCTCGGTGTGTCCATCGAACAAGGAGCCTACTTCAACTTCTCACCCACTGATCGTCCAACACTTTTAGAAGCCAGCGTGTAGAGTTTCGACCAGTTCAGCCGGCCGACTCGATTACTTGCCATGTCCAAACCTTCCTACAACGCCGTCAAGAAGCATCTCCAGCACGCTGACAAGACCATCGAAGATGGAACTCCAGAAACAAGTGCCATCGTATTTGTGAGCGATAGGAAACAGGCACGATTGACGGCTCTTGATTTTGTGACGTTTACAGCTGGCGAAGACAACCCCAAGTAGTTCTTGAGCGAAAGTAAGATCGACCTCGACGAGAAAGTGATTGCCCTGTTCTCTGAAGCTAGTCTCAAGAGCTGCCTTCAGTATGGAATCGGGTTCATTCACGATGGACTCACCGAAAAAGAGTGCCGTCTCGTTAAGCAGCTCTACAAGAAAGGATCAATTCGAGTTCTCTTAGTGATGCAGAAGTTCTGTTGGGAAGTCACAGACCTTGAAAGTCACATCGTGGTGCTCATGGATGTCGAAAGGTACGACGGCACGGAACGCCGCCTGGTGGAATACTCGATCCCTGATGTTCTCCAAATGCAAGGATTGGCAAGTCGTAGCAAGCAGCAAGATGGGTAGAGCATCCCACCAAAGTGCCTCTTGATGTGCTACTCTCCTCGCAAAGACTACTTCGTCAAGTTTTTGAAGGAGCCGCTTCCAGTGGAATCATCACTCGTCGAAAGTCTTCACGACCCGCTAAACGCCGAGATTGTCGCAGGCACCGTCAAGACCAAGCAAGACGCAGTTGACTGGCTTACCTGGTCGTACATGTACCGTAGACTGGCACCCAATCCCAACTTCTACAACCTGAGCGGCAGGTCACCACAACACATTAATGAGTTCATGAGTCAGCTGATTGAGGACACAATTGACGATTTGTAAACATCAAAGTGTGTCCAAGTCGATGAAGAAAATGAGCTCGACCTGGAGCCCGCGAACATGGGACGCATCGCAGCCTTCTACGGCGTCAAATATCAAACCATTGGCCTCTTTGCAAAGAATCTCGAGGATGAGAGCTTCTTGTCCAAGAAGATGCGCGCGTTGCTTGTCGTTTTGAGCCAAGCGTCGGAGTTCGACCAGGTTCCGGTGCGCGATGGCGAGGAAGGACTGCTTCGCTAGCTTGCTACATTTGCCACATTCCCTGTGTTTGAAGGCGCCAGTGTGACCAAGGATGGAGACATCACCGATGAATATGATTTCAATGAACCTCACGCCAAGGCTAACCTTCTCCTGCAATGCCATTTCAACAGACGTCCCTTGAGTGTCGACCTTAGAACTGATCAAAAGATGATTCTCGAGCGTGCCATCAAGCTGGTCCATGCGATGGTCGACGTGATCAGCACCAACGGCTTCTTGAATGCAACTCTCTTGGCGATGGAACTTTCGCAGATGATTGTGCAGGCCATGTGGCCCAAGCAGAGCCCGTTGCTCCAGTTGCCCGGCTTTGATTCGGACTTGGTTGAGACCTTGAAAAAGAAGGTGAAAGTGGAAGACATCACCGACTTTATGAACATGGAAGACGAAGACAGAGAGAAGTTTGTTCCTGTCTCGCAGAAGGAAATGGAAAAGTTGGCAGATGTGTGCAACCGGTACCCAATCGTCGAGCTAAAGTACGAGATCTCAGCCGATGACGACAAAAGCGATGAAGAGGCAAAGGACGAGTCGACAGGGTTGGCGTTCGAGCCAGGCCAGAACGTCAACATCGAGGTGACTGTGTCCCGCGACGAAGACGAGGATGAGGAAAGTCTTGAGGTGTTCAACCAGCCCGCCTTTGCCCAGTTTTATCCAGAGAAGAAAAGCGAAGAGTGGTGGGTCGTGATTGGCCACACTGCTTCTGGAAAGCTACTAGCGATCAAAAAAATACCCAACTTCAAAGCACAGCGCTCAGTCTTAACCAAGCTATCGTTTGCAGTGGGAGCCGGCGACTTCATCAGGCAAGGAGAATCGTATGCTGACCTGAAGTTGTACTTGGTGTGTGACAGCTACGTCGGCTGTGACTTGCAAGAAAACCTTCAGATCAAGCTCAAGATTTGAACAAACCTGCAGCCAGAGTGATATAAAATAATTAATCTGTATAACGCGATTACGCGGCTGAAGAGAGATATACTCAGCTCGGGCGACTAATTCAATTAATAAATACTTTTAACGTCTCTTCAACTACAGTTCTTCACGGGGTTTTGGGGTTTTGGGGTTTTGGGGTTTTGGGG
>Ga0208544_10002376_pt1 | contig 12294 bp, 18 predicted proteins | sample DEB08_DNA_9_FD_184526 | JGI IMG/M metagenome (GOLD analysis project Ga0208544, IMG submission 184526) | Aqueous microbial communities from the Delaware River and Bay under freshwater to marine salinity gradient to study organic matter... | ecosystem: Environmental > Aquatic > Marine > Coastal ...
CCCCAAAACCCCAAAACCCCAATGTGAATTAAGTGGGATTTAGAGTGCGTAGATAAGAATAGAAAGTGGCCAGATTTGAATTGATGGCTTAGAACTGCCTTCAGAATAAACGGACCAATACAAATTACGAATAAGATCCAGGGGGAACCCAAAATCCTTAACGATAAAGGCGCGTGTTTCACCCGCTCTGAACGCGAACTCCATCCTGTCGATAATGTTGAGTAGGCTCTAGGCTTCGTCTCGCTCCATTTTCGCTCGCTTTAAGGTCTTATTCGGTGATAAAACAGGAAACATGTTTACCCGTTACCTTTAGAGGACTCAATGGGGGATTGAGCGCTTAGTCGCCATTTCTAAAAATCGGACTATAAAAGGGCGTGGTTCAAGAAAAATTATAATTAATTTTAAAAGTCCAATGCCTCCCGCAGTTGCGACCATGGTCACGTCCGCCACGGCGACTTATGACCCCAACTCCCTCGCCGCCGAGGGTACTATCATCAATGATGGATATGTCACTTCTATTGTTGGTGCCGAGTATGTTTGTAAAAACAAAAGAGATGGATGCTGCAAGCTCCAAATTTACGCCGTTTAGGACAGTAGTGCAGACTGCTGGACCCTTAAGCCCGTAGCCAAGACCGATGATTAGCTCACAAGTGAAGCACTCGCTTCCCTTACCAACGACTCACAAACTACATGTAAATGGTGGGTCTAGGGCTACGTTTGGAGAGCTAATGAGTTAGCTTGTGGTGGTAAAACCGACAAAGAAACCATGTTTAAGTGTAACACCCCCGCTTACTGCGCTATCGTTGAGCCCCAGGACTACAACAGAATTACCGTTATGGGTATTACTGATCCCTGGACTACCACTGGCTCCACTGTCACTGAAGCCAGCCCCACCGATCCTGACGCCTGTTACGCAGGCTGGACAAAAGGTAGCGCCTACGCTGTCGGTAGCACCATTTGCGATGCCACTGTCTACATGTGTATGTCCGAACTTTAATGCTCTTTGATCAGTCCCGGTGCTGTTGATTCCGAAAGCGTCTGGCTTGACATGACTGGTGAGGTCGAGCTCCCAGCTTCCCAGGTCATCGACGTTGAATTCTACTAGCGTGATTTTGAATACGCAAACGGTGACATGGCCGTTAGTGAGCACGATATGCTGACCTACAAGTGTATTGACACTGCTATCCCCGCTGCGGGCTGCTGGAACGATGCTCCTTTCGCTAACCCCCTTTGGTAGCTAGTTACTTACAAGCCCCCAATTGATGATTCCTGGGTCGTCTACGATGACTTCAACGATGCCTACCGCTACGTCTCTGGTGATTACATCGGAAAGCCCGACTCTAACACCGTCTATGTCTGCTACACAGAAACTTTCTGCGCACTTGATCCCCTTGCCCCCTACGGAGAAAACGGCTGGTCCCTGACCCAGTTCGCTTGTCCCGATACCGAGCTTTTGGTCAATCCCCCCTTCGTTTTCTTCAATGACCAACATCAGTGGCTCCAAGGTGATATCGCCATGGGTGCCGATGGCCTCTACTACGAGTGTAACGCTGCACCTGAGTGCCGTAACGCCGAAATTGGTTAAGTTCTCACTTACTTACGTGAATGGGTCAGATGGATTCGCCCTCAGGGTGGAGTAATGCTTGACATCGAAGCTGAAACCGACTACGTTATGCCTTGGAAATCTATGGAATGCGCCACTTTTGACGCAACCCGTACTACCTACGATTCTGGTAACTTTGTTTGCACTATCAACTCCGTAGTTGATCCTGCCAACAACGGCTACGACCAGTTCGTCTGGAGATGCGCTTCGGAGAAACTCTGTAATGGAGTAGCCCCCGCTAAGGATACCGCCTGGTTCCTCACCCGTAACAAGGGTCAGATCACTGGATGGGAATCAGCCGACTACTACGAGTTCGAACTTGACTGGCCTTACTCTTTCGGAGAGATTGTCATGTTCAGAGACACTATGTACAGCTGCATTGACAACCGTGGTAACTGTGGTTTCTACAACCCCGGTTCCGAGTTCGCTGAGTACACCTTCAATGGCTACGACATCTTCTACCCCTGGGCTACTGTTACTGACAAGATTGTCGGTGATCGTATTTACAAGAATGCCACTAACACTCAGCCTTGCCTGAACTTTACCGCTTCCATGGAATTCTACCCTGCTGTTTTGGAGCCAATCACTGGTTTCCATTACTTCATCGTTGATGAGTACGCTTGCGTTGATGAATTCTCTTGGATCTGCATTGATACTGCAGGTTGCAACACCATCAGACCCGACGATGATAGAGAAATGGTTGCTTGGATTATGCAGCCTCTTTTCGCTGACTACGCGATCCCCAACCCCCCAATTGTGAACTGCACCTACACTCACACCGAGGCACTCTATTTCGAGAACATGCCCCGCTACCTGGCTGATGAAATCATTTGCGACACCCGTGACAAAACTGAGATCAAGACCAACATGTGCAGTGCTCTTAACGAGGGCGGTATCTACTGCAACAACTACAACATGAAGGAACTCTAAGATAACGAGTGCACTGAAACCGAAGTAACTTCTGCCTGGAACATCACTAACTTCGGAAACGAGCTCCTCATGCTCCGCGATGAGGCTGAAACTCTTTGGTGGTATGTTTAGGCAGACCGCTTCTTGGACGCCTACGATTGGAAAACTGCTGTTGATGATCACTCCAAGCGTTTCTGGCTCTTCGAGTTCGATGATATTGCATGGCACTACCACGGTGACGAAGGTCGCCTCCAAGTGCAGCTAGCTTTCATTTGCATTGATGAGCCCACCTGCTAGAGTACCACTCCCATTCTTGACCTCACCGAGGAATCTTGGATGCTCCTTCCTTTCATCCCTACCAACGTTACCGTACCCTACTTGCCCCTTGTAAACTGCATGGAAGAGTGGATTGAGGGATACCCTTACACTGAAACCTCTGCACTTTGCGGTCTTGAAGACGGTATTCGTGAGGTTCACGAGTGCCGTGACCCCGTCCAGTGCTCTCGCATTGCCCCTGATTATCACAACACCATGTTGCAGCACCATGTTTGGAACCTCAACATTGATGTCCGCGGTATTCTTGTCGACACTGAAACTCCTGCTGAAGCCTCCTGCAATAATTTCAAGGATCTCATGAGTTACATTGACTCCGACACCCAATAATACTCACTTGGCGATTAGATTTGCGACGAGGGACGTTTGTGGACTTGCATCTCCAGCTCTCTTTGCAGACTCAGCCCCTACGCCTCTTGGCTCGACCAACTCAACGCCTGGTCCATAAACCCTACGAAAGCTAACGTCAATTATTCTCCTCGCACCTTCACTTTGAACAAGCCCACTGACGAATATTGCACTGAATTGAACGTTGAAGCGGTAGTTCTTGACTTGGCAGATTATGATTTAGTCACCGGACTTTCCTACTCATAAGGTAGAATCTGCGCTACTGCTCCTTTCTATATCGACTACTTGTGGTCTACTCGTATCAACTCCAAATGGTTCGACCTTGATTTTATCAACAACAGAGAGTCATTCTTTGCTGACGCCGCTGTTGCCTATGCCAAGGTCTCCACAGGCTATTTGGAATGGGCTGAGTTAGATTACTACACCACTGTTGCTGGTGAAATTAAAGATTTCGCTATTGCCGGTACTGAAGATGATTTCAAGTCCGCCTGGCACTTGATCAACTCCCATGCCTACTGGAATGTTCAAATGGGCTACGAAGACTACTACTTCATTGAGAAACCTTGGACCGCGTACCACGCAGAACTTAACACACAACTTACCGCTAACACCGGTGAAACCGAGTACAACAGTTTTGACCAAGCTGCCTGGGCTACTGAATAAAAGTGGGGCGCTCTATATGACGAGACTGAATGGCCCCTCAACATCCAGGTTATCTCAAGTATCATGAGTGAGGGCGACTGGCATTACTATTTCGGTAAGGCTAACGTCAAACTATCTGACATCCTCAAGGCTTTCAGTTACTTCCCCTCTTTCTGCGGTGAAGTCTACGATTCCGAGACCCAAGATATTGTTGATGTCTGCCGTCAGGAACTTGCTCTTTTCCTCACTTATATCAAGTATGATGGGTAACAGATTGATTGGACAGATGAATGCTCCGATATCAGCGACAACGTTGATGGAGGCTGCTATGGAGGTGATGACTTTGCTCAAGTCATTGGCCTTTTCCCTTAATTCGACGTTAGTGGAATATTTGAACGTATCAAGACAGGACAAGGGGTATCAAATGATTTCACTGACAACCTCGACTTCGACATCTTGGGTACGTCTGATGAAATTCCCTTTATCGCTGGACTTGGTCCTTTGCCTCTTAGAGGTCTCGAGGATTACGTTATGTACTCCATTGATATGTTTGGTGCTTACGATATTCTTCTAGATTAAGACAAGAATGGCCCTTACCAAGTTTTGTATCATGCTGATCAAATGATCGCTGTCGCTATCTGGAGACACATGACCCACACTTTACTCGGTGAGCCTACTCTCCACGATGTTGCTATCGGAAGATGGCCTGCTGAGGCTACTGCCGATGAATTGGAAAATGCTTTAACTAATGCTTCAGTTTTTGAGATGTACTGGTGTAACTTGTTGTTTAAAGTAGGAGGTGATTCATGCACCGACAATACTCAAGATCTTTGGAGAGACCTTTATATCTGGAATGCCGTAATCCTCAACGTTGAGTATGAAACCAACGGCATAGCCTCTGAGTGGTACTGGTTCTCAAACAGTCAGGTGTCATGGTAATATAACCCCGAATCTGTATTGGATAACGGTGGTTAGCTAATGTACAGTGGTTCTGGCCGTTAAGTTGCTGTTAATGAAGGTTAGATTAGCGAAGATTACGGGTCCCAATATGTGCGTGTTTATTCCCGTGGCGCCATTGAAGTGGATGCGAGCTTAAAAGCCATCACGGCCAACACTCAGTTCTTCGGTACCAAGAAGGAGTGCCGTCCTCTTTGGTTCGCCAACGTTGTCTACGCAACAGGTGACGCGATCTGCGACACCTCTACGCTTGTTAACAACTTCGAATACACTCAGTACTGGAGTTGCGTCGACTAGACTAAATGCCACCGCACTGACCCCTTCACTCTTGCCGTAGACGACGATGGTTCCATCTGGTAACTTGTCGTTGAAGCTACCCGTGAAAAGCCCTGGAACTCCTTCAACGGATTCAATTACCAGATGTGCTTCGACTTCTACAATATCATTGAAGGAACCTATGACTTGTACCTCTCATTCAAGGAGGTCTACGATGCCGGAGTCGTTGCCATCTGCTTCTAAGGAGCCACTTACGAATGTGATTTGGCCCACGCTGATGACCAAATTACCGGCCTCCCCACCGACCTCTTGACTTTCCCCGATGAGAGCAGCAACTGCACTTACTTGAACGCAATTCCCCTTGACTACGCCAACTTCCCTCAGTTCATGAAACAAGACTGGTAGTCTTACTACTTCATGAAACTCGAAGGAGATTACTTCACCAAGGAACTCTACAGCGCTGGAATTCAAGGCCTCGCGGATGTCGACAACACCAACATCTACCAACGCTGCATCTTCGCTGAAGAAGATGCAACAAAGACCCCCTTCGTGTAAAGCAGCAATTTAGCTAATAGTTTCTAAGACAACGGCAACAACTAGCGCGAAAACTACGGCTGGGACAACAAAATCCAATGGGAAGCTAACGATAATCTTTGGACTGTCGGCTTGACTGGCCAAGTATGCTAGAAGGCTGACAAGTTCGGTATCTACAACATTAAGAAGGAGAACAACTGGCGCCAACTTAGTACTATGCAGGCTAGCTGGGGAACAAATGCTGACGCGGCTGACAACATTGTTTTCTTCGATGGGATCATTCCTGATGAAGCTGCTTTCGTTGCAATCTTCCCAGATGCCAACTCCTACTTCACTTACGCTGGCTTCCGCCAGGCTGTTGCTAACTTCCCTGACTTCTGCGCTAACGTCAACCCCTACCTCGATGGCAGCAACAACTGCAAGAAAGAACTCGCCGCTTTCCTCGCCTGGGTTTCTTACACCACTATGGGCAACCCCCTTAACCTCGCCGATGCCAAAGCCAAGTTCTTAGATGGAACCTACATCGACAATGGTCTCTCTGAGCCCGTTAACATGGCATGCATTGACAAGACTGACCCCACTATTGTGCTCTCTTCATGCAACACCGCTACTGCATTTGATGCCACTGACTTTGAGACCATGAGTCAATACGACACTTACGGTAACATCAAGGGCCAACACTTTGCTCGTGGTCCTCTCCGCATGAGTGGATACAAGGAATACTGGAACTTCCAACAGATTACTGAAACTCAGGTCTTTGTTGACCCCTTCAGCGTCATTCAAGACGAAGCCATTTTCTGGGGCACTGGTCTCTACAAGTGGATGGTTTGGGACGATGATGTTCTCTCCCCCCATTTGGCTATCACCAACCAGGTTCCTCTTGCACGCGCTCAGCGTTACGCCGGAATCAGGGCCGGCTTCGGTCAGACCATGGTTATGTCCGACGCCGCTATCTGTGGTTACTACTCTTACGAGCAGGACATCCTCGTCAGCTTCTACAACAAGTTCCTCACTGCTTTTAGCTTTGACATGGACCTTCTTGCTGACGACGACAACTGGTGCAAGAAGTACCGCAACGATGACTACAACAACTTTGAAACGAGTTGGATTATGCCTTTGGACCCCATCACTGCTTCAACTTCCAACTTGAACAGTCCCTAGTATTTCGATTCTTCTTGTGAAATTGCTGATCAATACACTTTCACCAATGCTGAGTACTACCTCTCCATCACTGAGCCCAATGCCTGGCGCCAATGCGTCATTTACTAGGATATTGCTGTGCTCTCTAAGAAAATCTCCCTCCGTCCTCACTTCAAGCTGATTGAGCAGGGTGAGACTTTTGCTAAATTCCGTGTTGAACCCGCTTCTTCTCAGGATGATTACGTCTAAAACTGGGATTACACCGAATGGTACAATGTCTACGTTGATAGCACTGATGGCACTAACTTTGAGAAACTGTAATTCAAGTTCCAAAACCACGATTTCTGGCTTTGGCAACTCATTCCTGACCACCGCTACGGTGTCAAGCTCTCCTTCGAGAACCAGTGGGGAGAAGGACCTTTGTCCTCCGCTGTGTACTTCTGGCCTTAGACTACTCCTGGAGATGTGACTCTCGTAACAAATGAGCGCGAAATTTACTCTTTCGTGTACAACCATACCAAACCCGGAGAATTCTCCACTTCTTGGAACTATCCCGAAGACGGAGGAGGTTATGTTTACCAGTTCATCCATTGCTACAACACTAACTGGACTTTCTATGACTGCTGGAGCACCACTGCTCTTGGTCGTGTCTATAGTGAGTCCCAAATGGGCGGCTTATGGATTAAAGAATACGTCAAGTCCTAGAACAAGTATGCTGACTCATCCAAAGCCTCTAAGTGGACTTTCTCGGCTCGTCGTCCCTATCCCCCAACTGATCTAACCGACTCTTCAGTCACATGGCGCGACAGTAATTCCTGGGGAATTTACTGGGGTGATTCACTCCCTACTACCAACGCCGATTAAATGGAAATCTGCTGGGATGACGTAGCAATCTCAGATAATAACCCTTGGACCGGATCGGATGTCATTGACTACCGCGTCTGGTGGAACCAGGGTGATGATGTTAATGAGTGGGTGGTTCTTGAAACAGGCTACACATCAAAATGCTTAACTGTGACTACGGGTACCAAGGGTATGAGACACGCTTTCCGTATTGAAGCAAGAAATGAAGTTGGTTACAACTCCTACCTTTGGGACAAAGACTACTCCGACTTGCTCTAGGTCTACCAGCACACAATCCCTGCCACTCAAAAAACTGCTACAGTAACTTAGGTTAATAAGTTATTTAACCGAGAAACCGACTTTTTAGTCGATGGCATGTTACTAGATCACGTTGAATTCCAGTGGGCACTCCCCGACGATGGTGGTAGCCCAATCTTTGCTGCTAAGTTGCAAAATTGTAATGGCAAAGGAGTAAGGGAACAAATTTTATTCCCTACAGCAGCTTCCGCCACCAATGAATTAAGTATCAAAACTACTGACTAGTGGGCTACTAAAGACTTCTTTACCTACCGTATTTCCATGAAACAACTTGTTGAGGATTATGAAAACTACTGGGGTGACATCGCTCCTGTTTAAATCGCGTTTATGAACTATGTGGGTGGCACTTACCCCGAGCAAGAAGTTTAAAATGATTACCCAACTTCCTGCCTATCCGGTCTATCCAGTTACTGGATTGGTGCAACTCATTGGGGATCAACTAAGCTTGTCAAACTTCCTGACCCCCCACTGAATCTTTTAGAAGTTACAGCTGAAACCGACGCAGAAAAAATTACTTTCGAGTGGGATACACCTGCCACGGATGGCTGGACCCTTGCAGGCCATTACTTAACTGGCTCGTTGCCCTCAACTGGCTTTGATGGTGGAGCTGACATCACTCATTTCTCGATCTACTACTACGAATTATCTCAGATTACGTACTCAAGATTGGATCGACAGACTTTTGAGGCCGAGTACTTAGCTACTAACGATCTTAAAACATTTATGGAACTGACCAAAGGATCTTCTTACAAGGTTGCCTTGACATCCTCTAACTCACTTGGTGAGTCTACTACCTAGTCTGAAGTGACAATTCTTCAGGCCTAAATTCCTGCAGTTATCACCAACGGTGAGACTTCTCAACTCATCAAGACCTAATTGGATCTTACTTAGTTTAAGAACTACATGCGTGTCAAGTGGTGGCCCGATGATGACGGAGGATCCGAAATCACTGCATTTGCCATTGAACTCTACACTTATGAGACAGGTACTTACAAAACACCAGAAACCTGTAAAGATCTGACCTATCTTCAAGAAGCCTGCTTTGTTGAAATTCAAGATTTACACAGAGTATGTGATGATGGATTTACACCAGCCGATAATGAATTAGTATGTGACTACCAACTTGCCTGGGGTGATGAAGTTTGGTTCAGAATGACCGCTACCAACATCAAGGGTACTACAGATTGGTCCGAATAGCTAGGTGGTGCCATTCTTTACTACAAGGCTGAAAAACCAACAGCGGTTGGAGATGATTCTTCTTAACGCTCCGATTCAACATTCTACATAACGTTTACCTAGACTCCCGAAGAGGGATGGAACGGCGAAGAAGTAACTGAGTACTCCATTTACCGCAAAAATGAGGAAAACGGTAAGTGGGTTTACATGGGTGCTACTCACACTGCCTACAAGTACCTTGACAATTACATCAGTCCCTGCGACGACTACGAGTGGACCGTCACCGCCATGAATGGTTACGGATAGTCAGATTACGCTACCTCCTACACAGTTAATAACGGTTAACTTCCTGCCGCTCCCGCTACTGCCACATCTTCAGCCGATTCCACTATAGGTGGTTTCGATATTGACGGTACTTGGGCTGCTGCAGAAGCTGATGGCCTGCACGGAGGTTGCGAATTGATCGGTGTTGGCTACTGGGACTTAAGAGCTAATGTTTACTGCTATGTTACATATGAAGCTTAAACGGACCTGACAGCTTTCCCCCAAGTGAGTGTATCAGGTTATTACGTTTATAACACGTGTTTGTATACATCAGATTTAAGTACAGCAGCTGGTAGCAATGTTGGCAAATATACTAAGTATACAAGTTTGATGGGAGTCGAAAGCTCTGCTGTCACAAGTGCAGTAGACGCTTCTCAATCATACTACATTGTCTACTTCAATGAAGCATACACTGTATTAGCAACTACTGGTAGAACCTACACATCGAGAACTGTTTCATTAACTCCTATAACCGACTAATACCATTCTGATTGGGGAACTATTTCAGACTGGGAATGGTACACAACCATTTCTAATCCTTATGCTTAAAGTTCGTATACCTTAACGGGAGCTGCTACCCTTTCGATTGAATTTACTGGTTTGGACATCGGTACAACCTACAATTTGTACTGGTACCCAGTAAATTAACTTGGTGTTTCATCCAGATAATCAACTGAAGGTACTGGAACCTGGTACCACGATTATGTTCCCAAGTTTGCTACTGTTACTAATGTGTACTATGATGAAGATGAATTCTGCTTTACGGGTAGCTGGCCAACAACAGCAGACGAAGGTGGCAGAACCGTTACTTCAGCTGAGGCTGTGTTCGTATCACCCGGATCGAATATAAATGCTACTACTTGGACGCCGGATATTACTAGTGCATATTTCGCTGCGGGCACTTACTGTGTTGAAATTGTTGATAGTCGTAGCGCATAAACCTGTGACAGTGATATCGATTATGCTTTAATAGGTGCGAACTCTGTTGGTTCAACGTGGATGAGTACTGAAGATTTTGCTAACGTAAAGGGAACAACAACCCTAGAGTGTGAACCTTAGGGCTCATTTACATTGACTTTTAGTGGCATGAGTGCTGATCGAACTGGGTGGACATTAACCGATAGTGTAGGAACTGATGGTGGTTCGCCGCTCACTCATTGGAATGTTTGGGATACCAATAACGTATGTACTGATACTCCAACTAGTACGGCTTATGTTTCAATTACTGACTCATGCTATACTAATTAAGCAGCCGACGGAAATGACTAGAAAACTTACAAATTCCAAGCCGTTAATGCCAGAGGAGCTTTAGGAAGAGATGATACTACTCATAATACAGGTATAATTACCGTTTTGGACGTGTAATGGGCTGTTAGTTATTGGAACGGAATTTACACAGATTCTACTGCTGACTATTATGGAGAAGTTGCGTTAGTGAAGATCAACCGTATGGCATGCACCAACAACTATGAGATTAAGGTAGACTATAATTTGGCTGACTGGGATATTGGTACTTATTCTGATGCCAATCCTGTTGACCATTTCAGTTTTGTTAGAGTTAGCGGCTGCAGATATGATGGTGACGATACTGCTAGCACTGATGCCGAATGGAAAACTTACTTCGCTACAACTGTGAGTACGGACTGTGTCTCCGGCTGGGAAAGCTGCGACGATTGGGATTGCGATAGTTACGACTTGCAGTTCGTTTAAAATGACGTTACTGCAACTTAAGTTGTTTACCAAAGTGATGAACGTAGTGCTGGTAATACAACTACACCTCGTTACTCAACTGCGGGTAAATATACTCTAATCAAATTCAGGATCAGAACTTAAGGTAATCTTATCATGGACATCACCGACACCTACTACTTAGGTGACAAACCTGTAGACTCAAGACCGATCATCACGCCTACGTTTACAAGTGTTGCTAATACTGCAGGAGAACTTGATGTGGTTTTCACTTTTGCTCCTGCTGCTTCTAGCGTGGGTTAAGTGGGCTATTACATCTGCACTGATGCCAATCCAACCATTGAACTTTAAGCGGCTGATGCAAATACAGGTGCTGTATAAGTTGATTACGTTACAGCATGTTCTGACTACGATTCCGTTATGATGTTTAACACAGCAGTAGTCGCGCCTGAAACCGAAGATTCTACATGGACTGACACAACCTTAACTACTTGGACCATGAATATCCACAGCTTCCACTCTACGACTATTGCCGCTTAAGCATGGGATTAAACAATTCCAACTACGGTCTGCTCAACAATGTTCAGGAGAGCTTGGTGTGCGACAGCATAAAATTTGTTACTTTCCTAGCCCAACAATCCTGCCGATCCCACAGAAGTTTCAACTGAGATCATCAACTCTGAACTTGTGTACATTGACTGGACTGACCCTACTTTGGAAGATGACGCTTCTTGCACTGTTGATTCATACACGGTTTGGATTATTACGGATGCAGATAGTTCACCTGTGACTAAGGTGCAGGACTCAACTTACTGCACTGGTGCCACTGTTGTTGAAAATCATATGTGTGCCATTCCACTTGCCACTCTCTAAGCTTCTCCTTACAGCCTGACAAGCGGCGATAAAATCAAAGCTGTGGTCATGTCCGCTTGTGGAAATCTTGACTCAGGTGAAACAACTGGCGGTGACGACAATTCAGCTGCTATTGCTTGAGTCCCATGATACGCCTCACTAGGTACCTAGTGAGGACTAAACTAAACTGAAATTGAAATTTAAAGCTAAACGCTTACGACAATGTTTCTCGTCTGCTCAAGTTAATGTCTCTATTTCTGCATTTTTGTCTTGCACTTGCTTCTTTTTAATCTCAAATACATCTTCAATCAATTTTAAATATTTCAAAGTGGGGTTTTGGGGTTTTGGGG
>Ga0208544_10002382_pt1 | contig 12273 bp, 10 predicted proteins | sample DEB08_DNA_9_FD_184526 | JGI IMG/M metagenome (GOLD analysis project Ga0208544, IMG submission 184526) | Aqueous microbial communities from the Delaware River and Bay under freshwater to marine salinity gradient to study organic matter... | ecosystem: Environmental > Aquatic > Marine > Coastal ...
AATTCTCCGGCCTGGCAGTAGTGGATGATGTACTCCTTGCCGTAATCGTTGGTTTTGTAGAGTTTGATCTTGCCGCTTTCCACGAAGTAGAGGTAGCGTGGGTAATCCCCTTCGGAGAGTACTTTTTCCTTGCGGTCGTAGGTGCGCAGGCGTTGGTCGGTAGAGAGTTTTTTGAGCTCGGCAAATCCCCGGGCTTCGTCGATGAAGGCGGTGAGTTGGGCGGAGGTCTTACCGTACTGGTTTTGCAGTTTTTCGTGCTTGGCCAGGCGATGCTGTACCACTTCCAGCAATTCGTCTTTGTAGATGGGCTTGGTAAGGTAGTCGTCGGCCCCCAGATTCATACCCCGGCGGAGATCTTCTTTTTCGGTTTTAGCCGTCAGGAATATAAATGGAATCCCGAGGGTGGTTTCTTTTTCGCCGAGGATCTTGAGTACGCCGTAGCCGTCCAGTTCTGGCATCATTACGTCGCAAAGAATAAGATCCGGCGGGGTGGCCAGGGCTTTGGTCACGCCTTCTTTACCGTTGCTGGCTTCCTCGGTAGTGTACCCATAGAGTTCCAGGATTTCGGCGAGGTTTTCCCGCACTTCCGCATTGTCTTCGATAATGAGAATTCGCTTCATTTAAAATGGTGCTTAATTTAGGGCAAATGAATGGTAAAGGTAGAACCTTTTCCAAGTTGGCTGGAAAAATGAATGGTACCGTTCAGGAGGTCGAGATAGCGCTTGACGATATGGAGTCCCAATCCGGTACCTTTGATATTTTCCACATTGTGTGCCCGGAAGAACCGGGTGAACAGGTGCTTTTGATCCTGTTCCGGAATTCCGAGTCCTTCGTCCTGGATTTCGATCACCAGTCCGTGGCCAGGGGAGGCCAGGCGCAGGTAGATGGGGCTTCCCTCTGGTGAATATTTGCTGGCATTGGAGAGCAGGTTGAGGAGTATGTTGTGTAGGAATTTGGGGTCGGTAAAGAGCTTGAAATCATTTTCCAGGGCCGTAACGACGAGGTGCTGCCCTGGTTGAAGGATCATGGAGAGTTCATCCTCCAGGCGGGCAATAAAGGGAGCCAGGGGCAGCCATTCCATTTTGGCGGCTATTTTACCCTCGTCGAGTCGGCTCAGGGAGAGGAAGTCGTTGAGGACATCATTGAGGTTACCCACCGCAGTTTTGATGCGTTCCAGGTGTCGCAGGCGCTTGGGCTGTTGTTCGGTGGTCTGGTACATCTCTATCAATTCAGCCGAGGTGAGGATGGTGCTCAGGGGGGTCCGGAATTCGTGGGAAGCCATGCTCACAAAGCGACTTTTTAATTCGTGCAATTCTTTTTCCCGGGCCAATGCCACTTGCAGTTCTTTACCTTGTTCGCGCAGTTGGACTTCGATGTCCTGGCGCTCCTGAATTTCCTGTACGAGCCGTTGGTTGGTCAGCAGGAGTTGATCGACGGCTTTAGCCAGGTCTTCGGTGCGTTGGGCGACTTTGTCTTCCAGGGCCCGGTTGAGTTCCAGTATCCGGGCTTCGGCTGCTTTCAGGTCGGTCAGGTCATAGACGATACCGGTGTACATCCGATTGCCATCAATTTCCATTTTGCTGACGGCCAGCCGGAAAGGAAAAATCGTTCCGTCGCTGCGCAGGCCTTCTACTTCGCGGCCAATCCCGATGATCTGGGCGTGTCCGGTTCGGTGGTAGTTGTCGATGTAGCCATCGTGTTCGCGGCTGTACTTCGGAGGCATCAGCATGTTGATCTTTTGCCCAATGACTTCGGCTGGCTGATAGCCAAATAATTGGGCCGCAGATGGATTAATCGTATCAATATAACCCCGTTCGTCGATGGTAATAATACCATCGGTAGCCGTATTAATGATGGCCTCTAAGCGTTTGGCCGCTGAAGTAATAGCCTGAATCTCCTCCATGTTAGAAAGGTACGGCAATTGGTTTGAAAACACAAATAAAGGGGGTTATTAGCAGGAGCGATAGCGGCTAAAATCAGATGAAAGAATGATTAATGTCATTGAAGTCATGTGGGGAAGGTGCCGATCTTGTGGCCATAATTACAGCAAAAAAAAATACCAACATGAATATTATTGCACCGGTTTCAAGTATTATGAGTACCCATTTGATCACCGTCAACCCAGAAGATAACCTGGAGAAAGTGAAAGCCTGCTTTGAGGAGCACAACATTCACCACCTGCCAGTGGTTCGCTACAAAGAAATTGTCGGCATCATCAGTTCTACCGATTTTCATTCTTTTATGCGTGGTTTTGTCAAGAATGATCAAGATGCCATTCTGGAGGCGGTGCGCTTACGGACCTGGAAAGCTGCCGACATAATGACCGGAAAACTCGCCAAAGTGGAAGCCAATGATCAGATTCGTACCGCGTTGGAAGTTTTTAAAACCAACCGGATTCACGCCTTGCCGGTATTAACCAACGGCGAACTGGTAGGTATCGTTACCACCTATGATATTATTCGTGCCCTTGCCGAAGAACCCATTCGCCTGGGCGATTATGGCAGTCATTAATGCCCAAGTTATGAATGTTATCCAGCTTTTCGGCATCACCGAAACCAAAGATATTAAAGAATGGTTTACACTGGTAGATGAAGCCTTGCACGAACTGGAGGTGGAACTGGATATCCAGATCGTCAGTGATGTACAACTTTTTGTCTATTACAACCTGAGTGGAATTCCCGCTTTGGTAATTAACGAAGAGGTTGTTTTTCAAAAAGAGGTCCCCACGTTAGAAGCATTGACTTTGGCACTAAAAGAGCGGCTCGACGAATTTAATGTGGTTTATTGAGTGCACGGGTCAGACCTGACCGTTCCATCCAATACCACCAATTGGTGATAATCAGACTTTGATAGGGGGCAAATCGGTAGCAACTGCTGATTCGTCCCCTGTCCGCTTTTATCCGGTAGCTACGTTGTTAATCCAGCATTTCTTGCAGCGAATGCCCATTGTACCAGCGTCTCAACTTCTTCTTCAGAGCTTTCCGTGCCTGGTGGATACGGCTTTTTACCGTGCCTACCGGTAGGTCCATCTCCGTGGCAATCTCTTCATATTTGTAACCCTGGTAAGCCAGGAGGAAAGGTTGGCGTTGCCCTTCTTCCAGCAGGTCAATTGCCTGGGTAAGTTCCTGCATGATCAGGCTTTGCTCGCCGTTGTTCTTTTCCACACCGGAAGCAGCTACCGTTACGCCGGGGATCGCTTGCTGCTGGACTTGCAAATACCGCCGCCGCCGTCGCCATTCGTTAATGAAGGTGTTGCGCATAATGGTCATGAGCCAGGCCTGGAGGTTGGTCTTGGGTTGGTACTGGTGTTGGTAGCGAATGGCCTTACACAGGGTATCCTGGTAGAGGTCGTCAGCGTCCACTTTGTCCCTGGTCAATTTCAGGGCAAAAGCTTTCAGTGTAAAGGTGTAGGGTTGAAAGAGCTGGCCGAAGGTTGTTGGAGTCATAATATTAGGGAGTTGAATATTTTTTTACAAAAATAATAGTAAAACTATTAAATGTAAACATTTTACTATTATTTTTTAAGAAAAAGAATAATTTTGCTCATCTTTTTACATTCAACGTTGTTTGGAAGGTATAATATACCAGAAAGAAAGCCATTTATGTCTCCGCTCAGCCCAATACAAAGATTTTTTCACCTCCTCGAACCAGATCGTAAGGATATTGCTTACATCTATCTTTACGCTATTTTTGGGGGGTTACTCACCCTTACCCTCCCGCTGGGTGTGCAAGCGGTGATTGGTTTGGTACAAGGAGGAGAAGTTTCTTCCTCCCTGGTTATTCTTATTGGCATCGTTACGCTCGGTACCTTGTTCACCGGGCTGTTGAAGATTATGCAACTCACCGTAGCGGAAACCCTTCAGCGGCGTATTTTTGCCCGCTCGGCTTTTGAGTTTGCCCTGCGCATTCCGCGGTTGCGCATCGATGCCCTGGAAAAGGAATACGCTCCCGAACTCGTCAACCGGTTTTTCGATACGATGACGATCCAGAAAGGGTTGCCCAAAATTTTGATGGATTTTTCTACGGGAGTCGTGCAAATCGTTTTTGGCCTTTTGCTCATTTCATTTTACCATCCCTTTTTTGTTTTCTTTGGTATAATTGTTTTGCTGTTATTGGTGGTGCTGCTGCGTTGGACAGGGCCCAAGGGTTTGGCGACCAGTTTGTTGGAAAGCAAGTACAAGTATAAGGTGGCGCACTGGTTACAAGAGGTTGCACGGGCCATGGTTACCTTTAAACTCGCGAGTGGCGCGCGCCTCTCGACCAGCAAAACCGACATTCTGGTGGACGGCTACCTGGATGCACGCGGACAGCACTTCAAGATCTTGGTGAGCCAATACGGATTGATCGTTGCCTTTAAGACGTTGGTGACGGGGGTGTTACTGGCCCTGGGCGGGGTACTGGTGATCGACAACCAAATTACCATTGGTCAGTTCGTTGCCGCCGAGATTGTCGTATTGCTGATTTTGGGCTCGGTAGAAAAAGTAATCCTCACCCTGGCCGATGTCTACGATCTGCTGACCGGCCTGGAAAAGATAGGTTACTTCACGGATTTACCCCTTGACCCCGTGGAAGGGAGCAATTTTGAAAATGTGGACACCGGTAAGGGAATGGCTGTAGCTGTAAAAGGCCTCAGTTTTCGTTTTTCGGATAGTGAAAAATTTGTGCTGGACAAGCTCAGTTTTTCCGTGGAACCGGGCGAAAAAGTTTGTATTGCGGGTTACAATGGTTCGGGGAAATCTACGCTGGTGCAAATTGTTTCCGGGCTGCAGATCAATTTCGAGGGCACAGTGAGTTACAACGGCTTACCCATGCACAATTTTAACCTCAGCAGCCTGCGCAGGTTCATCGGCGATCACGGCGCCCAGGAAGATATTTTTCAGGGTACCCTGTGGGAAAACATCTGTTTGGGGCACGAAGACATTGATTTTCAGCAAATTGTCTGGGCCACCAACCAGGTAGGGTTGGAAGCATTCGTGCAGGGCTTACCCAAAGGCTATAATACCCTGTTGGTGCCCGGAGGCAAAAACCTGCCCCAGAGTGTACAAACCAAGATTATGCTGGCGCGCAGCATAGTTTCGCAACCGAGGCTGCTGGCGCTGGAAGAGTTTCTCCACCAGTTGCAGCCGGTAGAACAGTTGAAAATGGCCAATATGCTCACGGCTCGTCACCAGCCCTGGACCCTGTTGGCCGTCTCCAACGACCCCCTGCTGGCCGCCCGTTGTGAGCGGATTATTTTAATGAAAGATGGCCAGATTATTGCCCAGGGTAGTTACGAAGCGCTGCGGGATAATCCGCATTTTGAGAACATTTTCCAAGTCAACGTTCCCAATGGTCAGGCCATTCAACCAGACTGGCCAACGACGTCCAAAAAATAAGCCATGCTCAATATTTCACCAGAGAATTCAGTTGCTCACACCTTGCCTTCAGGCGTTTCCTGGTCCAGTTTGGAGAAAAATGCCCTGCCGGCAGGCAATAAAATGTGGCGAAACTGGCTGATCGGGATACTGATTTGTTTTCTGATCCTGTTGGTTTTGCCCTGGCAACAAAACATCAGATCGAAAGGTAAAATGACTACCATCGACCCCGCTGACCGGCCACAAACTATCCAGGCGACCATCGCTGGCCGTATCGATGGATGGTACGTGCGGGAAGGTCAGCGCGTGCAAAAAGGCGATACCATTGTACACTTGTCCGAAATAAAGACCGACTATTTCGACCCCGATCTGGTCAGTCGTACCGATAATCAGGTGACGGCCAAAGCCGGCTCCATTGTTTCCTACCAACAAAAAGCGGCCGCCCTGGCGGAGCAAATTGTCGCCATGCGCCAGGAACTGATCCTAAAGCAGGAGCAGTTGGTGGCCAAAGTCAATCAGGTCGAGCTGAAACTCGCCAGCCAGGAAGCTGATCTGGAACAGGCACAACTGGCGCTCAGCATTGCCCAACGGCAGTTTGAACGCACGGATACCCTCTTCCAGCAGGGGATCAAATCGCGTACCGACTGGGAAGACAAGCGCCAGAAGTGGCAGGAAAGCCAGGCTAAAGCCGTGGCTGCAACCAATAAAGTAGGCGAAAACCGCCAGGAATTGGCGGTCACCCGCCTCGAGTTGCGCAACGTAGTCAACGAGTACAACAACAAAATTGCCAAAGCTGAATCCGATCGTTTCAGTACCCTGTCGGATCGCTTTACGGCGGAGGGTGACCTGAATAAAATGCAGATCCTGGCGGAAAACTACCAGCAACGTCAGCAGTTTTATTACATCATTGCGCCCCAGGACTGCTTCATTACCCAGGTGGTCAAACCCGGGATCGGCGAAACGGTGAAGGAAGGAGACCCCATTGTCACCATTATGCCCGCCGATTTCCAGTTGGCGGTAGAAATGCACATCCGCCCCATGGACTTGCCCTTGATCCAGCAAAACACCAAAGTCAGTTTCATCTTCGATGGTTGGCCGGCGATCGTTTTTTCGGGTTGGCCCGATCTTTCTACGGGAACCTACTCCGGGAGGGTCGTTGCCATTGATAACAATATCGATAAAAATGGCCGCTACCGCATTCTGGTTGGCCCCAACCCCGATGACCGGCCCTGGCCCGAGGCCCTGCGGCCGGGGTCTGGTGTCCAGGGTATTGCCCTGCTGAGTCACGTGCAGGTATGGTACGAATTGTGGCGCCAGCTCAATGGTTTTCCGCCAGATTATTACGGTACTGAATCTGGTGACCAAGGAGATAAATCGCTTAAAGCACCCATAAAATCTTTGAAATGATGTTTTCCTCCCTGGGTCTTCGATTAGTCACCGGTGGGCTGGTGCTGAGCTTCAACCTGGCGCTGTTATTACCCCAGGTGGTCGCCCAAGAGCTCACCTCCGCTGATTTTTGGGAGCAGGTACAGCGGCGACATCCGCTGGCCCGGCAGGCCGCCCTGCTGGTTAGCCAGGGTGCGCAGGAACTGCGCTATGCCCGGGGAGCCTTCGACCCCAAGGCCTACGCCAGCCACGAGGAGAAAATCTTTGGTGACCAGGCTTATTATGCCTACGGGAGTGGTGGGATTAAACTGCCGACGGCCTGGGGCATTGCCCTGAAAGCAGGCTACGACTGGACCAACCCGAACGGGGCGTACCTCAATCCGGAGCGCAATATTCCGGCGGGCGGGCAAGCACTGGTGGGACTGGAAGTTCCATTGCTGCGGGGGCTTTTTTTCGACGAGGGGCGCTCTCAGTGGCGGCAGGCACAGGTGGGCCAGGATCGCTACCAGGCCCTGGCGGATGAATTGCGCAATATGCTTTTTCTCGAGAGTCAAAAAGCCTACTGGGAATGGTCTTTTGCCTACTATGCCCAACAGATAGCCAGCGATGCCCAGGCTTACAGTCGGGAGCGCCTGACGGCAATCCGGCAGAGCTTCCGGGCCGGGGATAATCCGGCCATTGATACCCTGGAAGCCTTCCTGCAATTGCAGAGTTGGCAGTTGGAAACTCAGGAAGCCAACCTCCTGAAGATTCAGGCTATTGCCGCCATGCAAACCTTACTTTGGGATGAAGCGGGCCAACCCCTGGCCTGGAACAACCAGTGGGTACCCGTACCTCCGGCGCGGTCTTTTGAAACCCCTGATTTTGCCGACTTACAGCAAGGGATGCAGCAGCATCCCAGCTTGGTGGTATACCAGCGGCAACTGGAGCAACTGGCCATTGAGCGGCGCTGGAAAAAGGAACAGTTTAAACCCGAACTTACTTTTAATTACAACCTGCTCGCCAACCGCTTCGATTTCAATCCGGGGAACAGCAACGATGGCTTGGACAACCTGGTGACCAATAATTTCAAGTGGGGTTTTACTTTTAGCCAGGCCCTTTTCTTGCGCAAAGAAAGAGCCGGTTTGGCGCTTACCGATATCAAAATCGCTCAGACCGAATGGAAACGCGACTTCAAACAACAGGAACTGACCGCCAAGCTGAATGCTTATTGGCAAGAATGGCAAACCCGGAAGCAGCAACTGGGTCTGGCCCAGGCGATGGCCGAGAACTACGCCACCTTGCTGGCCGCCGAACAAGTGAAGTTTGAACTGGGCGAAAGCTCCGTCTTCCTGCTGAATACGCGCCAGCAAAAATTGCTGAATGCCCAGCTGAAATTACTGAAAACCGAGGCCGATATGCAAAAAACCAGCGTGGCGCCGTGGTACATTGCGGGGCGGAACTAGTGGATCACCACCTGCCGCACCTGGCGCGAGTTTTCGGTTGTATACGCCAGAAAATAAATGCCGGGAGGGAAGTTGCTCAAATCCAGGCTGTCTGCTGATTTGAGCTTATCCCAGTGGCGTAATACGCGGCCCGACTGGTCGAGTAGTTGCAGTTGCCCACCCTCAGGATGACCAATTTCAACGCTGATCTGCCCCTGGTTGGTGGGGTTGGGATATACCTTGAACGCCACTGTTTCCCGAGGGCTTTGGGTAGCTACCGGGCTGCAGTTGGGGTCTTCTCCGGCGAGGGCGGCGAAGCTGCCCGCCACGACCGACCAATCCTGCCATTCTCCGCCCGTACCGTTTTCCCAGGTAGAGAGGTCGAAGCTGTAAATTCCCGTCGGTGTTCCTTTGACGGTGTACACCTTCAGCGCCTGCCCGCCGTGGTTCCAGCTGAGGGGCTGTCCGCCGACACACTGCTCGGGGCTGCTGTTGGCCAGCCCGCAGTTGGACGTGATGAAGTAGGCATTGTCGTCGTAGTCGGGATAGGTACCATAAACGTTGGCCAATCCGTTGTTGTCGATACAGACAGCGGTGTATTCATCGCAGGCCAGGCCGAAGTATTTGCCACCGTAGTCCGTTGTGGCACGCGCCAGAAAAGCGATTTGGCGGCCGCGCCGGTCCGGGTTGTCGTAGTGGGTGTCGGTGATGACTTTGGCCAAAAATGGCACGCGCAGGAAAGGGATGTTGCTGATGGTCACCCGACTGTCGTAGGGATTGGCCAGGGCCTGGGCGCTGGTCACGGTACCGTTGCTGGCCGAAAAGTAAACCCCGCCCAGAATAGCCATACCGGCGCTGGTGCCGCCGATGACGAGCTGGTCGTTGGCGATGCGCTGGTTGATAGCGGCCGCCAGGGGAGTGCCCCGCCAAAAAATGACGTAGTTGTTCTGGTCGCCACCGGCAATCCAGATCGCCTCGGCCCGGTTGATGCGTTCGAGGACGTAGGGGTCGCTGGCCGCTTGTACATTGTTGAAGACCAATGTTTCCACCGAATTGATAGCCACCCCCAGGTCATTGTAAAAATAGGCATTGTACCCGTCTGCTCCGGAGGCCCGGATGACGAGGACGTCGCCCCCATTGGCCCGTTGCAAAAACCAGCGCATGGCATTGTTGTCTTCGATTGCTCCGCCCATCAGACAGACCCCTCCCAGGGGTTCGGTGACAGCATTCACCAGGCTTCCCGTAAAGTAAGACGTGTAATTTTGTGCAATCAGTAAAATACCCCAACCCATGGTCAGGTACAGCGCAAGGAGCTTTTTCATGTTTTCCGAAGTCGGATTTTTTGTCGCGAAACCCAGTGAGTGTTACCTCAGAAGGGCAAAATAATAATACTAATATCGTTTAAGGGCCAAAGGTGAATTTATTCTTTCAACGTCCCCTTTAGGGATAACTGCGCCCACAAAATCGATTATTTACGGCAGAACACAAATTTGGCAGCCGCGTTTTTTCGAGTCTTAACAAAATAACCTTACCGGTAGCCCATCTGCTCGATGAGGTAGGCGCCGGTGTAGCCGAGGTTGCGCAGTTCGGTGCGCAGGCGGAGGGCGTCGTTGCGGTTGATAAAACTTTCGCGGGATTCGATCACCCAAACCTCTTCGGAGGGGCGGTAGCGGGCGATGAGTTTGGGGTGGAAGGGGTATTCCGTAGGATCGGTGAAGCGCAGAATGGCTACCTGTACCTTGTATTCTGGGGTAGGAACGGTATTGAATTTGGGCAGCGGTGTCCGGTTGCTGACCGTCTTGTCGTAGGTTACCGGCAACTCATCACAGTAGGCCGGGCGGGTAGTTTGGGCGGCCAGCTGCGGGCTGGTGCACCAACAAAACATACCCAGTGTCAGGTAGAGAAATAGCTTCATAACATGAACGAGATCAGATTGTGTTCCAAAAGGTTTACGGAAAAGCCTTTCTGTAAGGTAGCAAAAGTGTGGTGAAAGTTACTGGTTGGGTATTTTGGGGTAACTGCTTGGTTGAAAATAAGATAAATTTAAGGACAAATTGGTATAAGTTGTACGTGAAGGGAAATTCCGGGTATTATTTTAGCTGAAATACGCGGGATTATTTGCCCAGCTGGTTGTTAACGAGCAGCTAAGTGTCCAGGATTTAATACTTTTGGACATGCAGTTAAGTATTTATGAATCACTTCCGGGGTATGGCCAGGCGCTTTCCATTTTTTCAACAATTAGATGCCGTAGATTGCGGACCGACCTGCCTGCGGATGGTAGCCGCCTACCACGGCCGCCACTATTCGTTGCAGGAGTTGCGTGCAGCCAGTTTTATCGACCAGGAAGGGGTCAGCATGTTGGGCATCGTGAAAGCTGCCGAAAGCATTGGTTTGGAGACCAGCGCTTTCCGGGTGCCTTTCGCGGGTAGGGAGGAAGCCGAGGCGGGCTTGCGCGACTTCGAACCCCCGTTTATTGTCCATTGGCAACAAGATCATTTCGTGACCGTTTACCGCCTCACCAACCGGGCGGTCTGGGTGGCAGATCCGGCCCAGCGCGGGGTGGCGAAGCTGAGCCATACCGCCTTTCAGCGGGGTTGGTGCGCTCCGGGCGAGGACGTCGGCGTCGTGCTTTTGCTTGCCCCCACGCCGGCTTTCTACGAGCATGAAGCCCAGGACACCGCACCCCGTCCGCTGGGTTTTCGTTATTTGTGGCCGTACCTGCGGCCGTATTCGCGGTTGTTGCGGCAGTTGGTCATTGGTTTACTGGGTTTGAGTGTACTACAGCTTCTTTTTCCTTTCCTCACCCAGGCAATTGTCGATATTTTATTGCGCTCATGCTGGTGGGGATGCTGTTCGTTTTTCTGGGCGAAATGGCCATCACCCTGCTGCAAGGGTGGATCTTATTGCACGTGGGTACGCGGATCAATGTGAGCCTCGTTGCCCATTTTCTCCAGCAGGTCATGCGTTTGCCGTTGCGCTACTTTGACCAAAAGACTACGGGTGATTTTCTGCAGCGCATTGCCGATCAGCACCGCATTGAACTTTTCCTGACCAATACCACCCTGGGGGCGCTCTTTTCCAGCTTTAGCCTGGTGGTGCTCAGCCTGGTGCTGTGGTGGTACCACACGCTGATCTTTCTGATTTTTGCCCTTGCGGCGTTACTCTACGTGGGTTGGATTGCTTTCTTTTTAAAACGTCGGGCGCTCGTGGACCACCAGCGTTTCCGCGAGCTGACGGACAACCAGAACACCCTCATTGAACTGATTCAGGGCATGCCGGAGATCAAGCTGCAACAGAGCGAGCACAAGCGCCGCTGGGGTTGGCTGGTCATCCAGAACCGGCTTTTTCGAACCAATACCCGTTTCCTGACCCTGACCCAGTACCAGGATTCGGGGGCCCAGTTCATCAGCCAACTCAAGGATATCCTCATTGTTTTCGTGGCGGCGCGGGCCGTAATTGCGGGCAGCCTCAGTTTGGGGGCGATGCTGGCGATTCAGTTTGTCATTGGCCAGCTGAATATTCCTTTACAAAGACTGGTCGGGTTGGTCCGTACGGCCCAGGATGCGCGCCTGAGCCTGGAGCGCCTGGGCGAATTGCAGCAGCTGAAACCAGAGGAAGATCCCGCCGTCGAGTGGATAACCGAGCTCCCCACCGCGGCACCCTTGCGCCTGGAGGGGGTCAGTTTTGCCTATAATCCCCTGGCGGGCAAGGTGCTGGAAAACATCAGTCTCACCCTTCCGCACGGCAAGGTTACAGCCATCGTAGGCGCCAGTGGCAGCGGGAAGACCACCTTGGTGAAACTGCTGCTGGGGTTTTACGAACCGGACGCCGGGACGATCAGCCTGGGTCACGAACCATTGAACAGCTACGCCAAGGGTACCTGGCGACAAGCCTGCGGAGCAGTACTGCAAGACGGCTTCATTTTTTCGGACACCATTGCCAATAACATTGCTGAAAGTGCGGAGGAGGTAGACCCCCAACGGCTGTTGTTTGCTGCTCAAATGGCTAATCTGCAAGATTTTATAACCCATCTTCCCCAGCAATTTCGCACCAAGATCGGTCCTCAGGGCAACGGCCTCAGCCAGGGACAACGGCAGCGAATACTCATC
>Ga0208544_10002384_pt1 | contig 12273 bp, 7 predicted proteins | sample DEB08_DNA_9_FD_184526 | JGI IMG/M metagenome (GOLD analysis project Ga0208544, IMG submission 184526) | Aqueous microbial communities from the Delaware River and Bay under freshwater to marine salinity gradient to study organic matter... | ecosystem: Environmental > Aquatic > Marine > Coastal ...
AAGTTCAGCTACACGAGGTAGACCACCAGTAATATCACGGGTCTTAGACGACTCTTGAGGGATACGTGCCAGTACATCACCAACACCTACTTTCTGACCATCTTCTACGGTTACGATCGCACCCGCTTGTAATGAATAACGTGCAGGCACATCGGTACCAGCAATCATGATCTGCTTGCCTTTATTGTCAACCAACTCAATAACAGGCTTTAGGTCACGTGCCGAACCACGACGTTCAGCTGGGTCAATGATCTCGTATGAGGTTACACCAGTTAAATCATCAGTTTGCTTAGTAACCGTCATTCCATCAGTCATTTCAGAGAACTTAACTTGTCCGTCAACCTCGGTAATGATTGGGTGAGTATGCGGATCCCAGTTGGCCACTATTTGGCCAGCTTCAACTGCATCGTCTTCGTTTACTTGAAGTACAGCACCGTATGGAAGCTTATAACGCTCTCGATCAGAACCGTTTTGATCCTGAACAACTAACTCACCAGAACGCGCCACCACAACCTGCCTATTATCAGAGTTCACTACAGAACGTAGGTTCTCTAATTTAATAGTACCGTTGCTTTTCACTTCAATATTCGACACCGATGCACCGGCTGTCGCCGCACCACCAATGTGGAACGTACGCATTGTTAACTGTGTGCCTGGCTCACCAATAGATTGGGCTGCAATTACACCAACAGCTTCTCCACGGTTAACCAAATGGCCACGAGCCAAATCACGACCGTAACATTTCGAGCAAATACCATATCGGGTTTCACAAGTTACCGCTGAACGAACCAATACTTCATCGATATTGTTTGACTCAATGAGATCGAAAGCTTTCTCATCGATCATAGTCGCTGCTTCAACCACTATCGACTCGTCTATGTTAGAAATAACATCTTCAACAGTAGTACGACCCAAGATACGGTCACGTAATGGAATCACCACGTCGCCGCCTTGTACTAAGGCCTTACGCTTAACGCCTTGCTTGGTTCCGCAGTCGACGTCAGTCACTACCAAATCTTGACACACATCAACCAAACGACGAGTTAGATAACCCGAGTTGGCCGTTTTTAGTGCTGTATCGGCCAAGCCTTTACGTGCTCCGTGAGTCGAAATAAAGTAGTGAGATACGTTCAAGCCTTCACGGAAGTTAGCGGTGATCGGAGTTTCGATAATCGAACCATCCGGTTTTGCCATCAAACCACGCATACCTGATAACTGACGAATCTGCGCGTGTGAACCACGAGCGCCAGAGTCGGCCATCATATAAATCGAGTTAAACGATTCTTGCTCTACAGTGTTACCTTCGGCGTCGACCACTTTGTCAGAGCCTAGGTTGTCCATCATCTTGTTAGCAATGTTTTCAGAGGCCCGCGTCCAGATATCAACAACTTTGTTATATCGTTCACCGTCGGTCAATAGACCTGAAGAGAACTGTTCTTGAATATGCACAACTTGCGATTCGGCTTCATCGACAATTTCGTACTTCTCTTTTGGCACAACCATGTCGTCCACACCAATCGAGATACCGGCCAATGCAGCATGACGGAAACCGGTGTACATTAATTGGTCAGCGAAGATAACCGTCTCTTTCATGCCAACAACTTTGTAGCACATGTTGATGGTCTCAGAGATGGTCTTCTTTTTCATCTTCTGATTAATCGCAGAGAAAGGCATACCTTTCGGCAAAATCTCTGACAACAATGCACGACCAACAGTTGTATCGTGAATATTATTGTGATCTGAACGCTCGCCAGTGTCTACGTCAATTAAGGTCTCAGGAATACGCACTCTGATCTTGGCGTGCATAGCAACTTGCTTAGAATCATAAGCGCGACGAACCTCATCAACGCTGTAGAATACTTTGCCTTCGCCCCGAACGTTAATCATCTCACGAGTCATGTAGTACAAGCCCAACACGATATCTTGCGATGGCACGATGATAGGATCACCGTTAGCAGGAGATAAGATGTTGTTAGTAGACATCATCAAGGTTCGAGCTTCTAACTGTGCTTCCAATGATAGTGGTACGTGTACCGCCATTTGGTCACCGTCAAAGTCAGCGTTGTAGGCCGTACACACTAACGGATGCAGTTGGATCGCTTTACCTTCAATCAACACAGGCTCAAACGCTTGGATACCCAAACGGTGAAGTGTTGGTGCACGGTTCAACATGATTGGGTGCTCGTGAATTACTTCATCGAGAATATCCCAAACTTCAGGTGTCTCAGCTTCTACTAATTTCTTAGCTTGTTTAATAGTTGTCGCTAAGCCGCGTAACTCAAGCTTGTTAAAGATGAATGGCTTGAATAACTCAAGACCCATTTTCTTCGGCAAGCCACATTGGTGCAGCTTAAGAGTCGGGCCCACAACGATCACTGAACGACCAGAGTAGTCAACACGCTTACCAAGTAAGTTTTGACGGAAACGACCTTGCTTACCTTTGATCATGTCAGCAAGTGATTTCAATTGACGCTTATTGGCACCGGTAATCGCTTTACCGCGACGACCGTTATCAAGTAGCGCATCAACCGACTCTTGCAACATACGTTTTTCGTTACGTACGATGATATCCGGCGCATTCAAATCTAAAAGACGACGTAGACGGTTATTTCGGTTAATAACTCGGCGATACAAGTCGTTCAAATCCGAGGTTGCAAAACGGCCGCCATCAAGTGCAACTAGAGGGCGTAGATCAGGCGGAAGAACCGGTAGCACTTCCATGATCATCCACATTGGGTCATTGCCCGAAGACTGGAAAGCCTCCAAAACTTTAAGACGTTTAGTGATGTTCTTGATCTTAGTTTCTGACGTTGTTCCAGCAAGCTCATCGCGCAAACGAATAATCTCTTTGTCGCCATTAACTTCTTTCAACAATTCTTTAATTGCTTCGGCACCCATACCAGCTTTGAACTCGTCGCCGTGTTGTTCAACGGCATCAAGGTAAGCTTCTTCGCTCATTAGCGTTTTAGCTTCTAGCGGGGTCATGCCTGGATCAATTACGATGTAGGCTTCGAAATACAACACGCGCTCGATTTCACGAACCGTCATGTCGAGCATCAAGCCCAAACGTGATGGTAGTGATTTCAAGAACCAGATGTGTGCAACCGGGCAGGCAAGATCAATGTGACCCATGCGCTCGCGGCGTACTTTTGCCAATGTAACTTCAACACCGCATTTTTCGCAGATTACGCCACGATGTTTAAGTCGCTTGTATTTGCCACAAAGGCATTCGTAGTCTGAGATTGGGCCAAATAATTTGGCACAAAACAGACCGTCACGCTCTGGCTTGAAAGTACGGTAATTGATAGTTTCAGGTTTTTTAACTTCACCGAACGACCAAGAGCGAATTTTCTCAGGTGATGCAATGCTAACTCGAATTGAATCGAAGTCGTCATTAGCAACTGTAGGCTGTTTAAAAAGATTTAGTAAATCTTGCATTGTTTATTCCTCATTCTGTTCAGGATGAACTAGCGTCGCAAGTGCATATATACACAGAAGCGACGCCGCTCTTATAAAAGGCTAACCGGTCTTTTCATCTTCTTGTAATTCGATATTCAAGCCTAAAGACCTAATCTCTTTTACAAGTACGTTGAAAGACTCAGGCATGTTTGCTTCAACCTGATAGTTACCTTTAACAATGTTTTCGTACATTTTAGTACGACCGCTCACGTCATCGGACTTAACCGTTAACATTTCTTGTAATGTATATGCAGCACCATAAGCCTCTAGAGCCCACACTTCCATCTCACCAAAACGCTGACCACCAAATTGAGCTTTACCGCCCAATGGTTGCTGCGTAATCAAACTGTATGGTCCGGTTGAACGTGCGTGCATCTTATCGTCGATCAAGTGATTCAACTTCAATACATACATATAACCAACCGTAACCGGTCGATCAAATTGCTCGCCAGTTCGACCATCAAACAAGGTAGTTTGGCCAGTACGTGGAAGGTCGGCCAGTTCAAGTAGATCTTTAATCTCGCTCTCAGCCGCGCCATCAAATACTGGTGTTGCCATTGGCACACCACCACGAAGGTTACCAGCCATCTCGATGATTTCCTCATCGTCGAACTGTGACAGATCTTCAGACTTACCACTAGTGTTGTAAACCTTGTCTAGGAAACCTCGCACTTCTTGGGCAGATTTCTGCTGACGAAGCATCTCGTCAATCTTCTTTCCAAGTCCGGCAGCGGCCCAACCTAAATGTACTTCTAAAACCTGACCCACGTTCATACGTGACGGAACACCTAGCGGGTTCAGTACGATATCAACGGTTGTTCCGTCGGCTTGAAATGGCATGTCTTCAACCGCAACGATCTTCGAGATAACACCTTTGTTACCGTGACGGCCGGCCATTTTGTCACCTGGCTGAAGGCGTCGCTTAACCGCAACGAACACTTTAACCATTTTCAAAACGCCAGGCGCTAAATCATCGCCCGCTTCTAGTTTGCCGCGCTTCTCGTCAAACAATTCATCGAAATAACCACGCTGCTGAGTAAGCGAGTCTTGCAACTGCTCCAACTTATCGGCTGCATCGGCGTTAGTTAGGCTAATTTCAAACCACTTGCTACGATCATTTTCTTCTAAATAAGCCGCAGTGACTTTCTGGCCTTTATTAAGGCCAGGAGCTTTAACCACTTCTTTGTTTTTCAACAATTTCTCGATACGAGCAAAAGCGTCTTCTTCAACGATACGGAACTGCTCATTCAAATCCTTACGGATTCTGGCAAGCTCTGATTCTTCGTTAGCCAGTGCGCGAGTGTCTTTCTCAACACCATCACGAGTAAAAACTTGTACGTCGATTACCGTGCCTTTCATAGATGAAGGAACACGTAGAGAAGTATCTTTAACGTCGGATGCTTTCTCACCAAAAATAGCACGTAGTAACTTTTCTTCTGGAGTCAGCTGGGTCTCGCCTTTAGGCGTTACTTTACCAACCAGAATATCGCCGCCTTTAACTTCAGCACCAACGTAGACAATACCTGCTTCATCTAAACGGCCAAGCGCATGCTCACCAACGTTTGGAATATCACGTGTTACCTCTTCAGAGCCTAACTTAGTATCGCGAGCGACACAGGTAAGTTCCTCGATATGAATGGTGGTGTATACATCGTCTTTAACTAGGTTTTCAGAAATGAGGATCGAATCCTCAAAGTTGTAACCATTCCAAGGCATGAACGCTAACAATACGTTTCGGCCTAATGCTAATTCGCCCAAGTCGGTAGACGGACCATCAGCCAGCACATCGCCACGCGAGATAGTATCGCCATTGCGAACTATTGGCCGTTGGTTGATGTTGGTGTTTTGGTTAGAACGCGTGTACTTAGTCAGGTTGTAGATATCTACGCCCGAATCACCATCAGCCGCTTCGTCTTCGTGTACACGAATAACGATGCGAGCCGCGTCGACTGACTCAACCTTACCACCACGTTTTGCCGTTAGAGCAACACCTGAATCGACCGCAACCGTACGTTCCATACCAGTACCTACAAGCGGCTTCTCGCTGCGAATAGTGGGTACAGCTTGACGTTGCATGTTCGAGCCCATCAGTGCTCTGTTAGCATCATCGTGCTCAAGAAACGGAATCAATGACGCCGCTACTGATACGATTTGCGACGGTGCTACGTCGATGTACTGAACTTGATCTGGCGTTGCCAAAGAAAACTCATTTTGGTGTCGACAGTTAACCAATTCATCGGTCAACTTACCGCTCTTATCTACTTCAGCATTGGCCTGCGCAATGATGTACAAGCGCTCTTCAATGGCCGAAAGATAATGCACCTCTTCTGACATCTTACCGTTAATAACTTTCAAGTATGGTGTCTCTAGGAAACCATAATCATTGGTACGAGCATAAACCGCCAATGAGTTGATCAAACCAATGTTTGGACCCTCTGGAGTTTCAATCGGGCAAACACGACCATAGTGAGTCGGGTGTACGTCACGTACTTCGAAGCCGGCGCGTTCACGCGTTAAACCACCAGGGCCTAATGCTGATACGCGGCGTTTGTGAGTTACTTCCGAAAGCGGATTGGTTTGGTCCATGAACTGAGATAATTGGCTTGAGCCAAAGAACTCTTTCACTACCGCCGAAACGGGCTTAGCGTTAATCAAATCTTGTGGTGTTAAGCCTTCAGCTTCGGCCAGCGTTAGACGCTCACGAACAGCACGCTCAACACGAACTAGGCCTACACGGAATTGATTTTCTACCAACTCTCCGACCGAACGCACACGACGGTTTCCAAGGTTATCAATATCATCGATATCGCCTTTACCGTTTTTAAGGTCGATCAAAGTTTTCATCACATCAATGATGTCTTCTTTGCTCAAGATGCCTTCGCCAGTATCCTCGTCGCGATTCAAGCGACGGTTAAACTTCATACGGCCGACCGTAGATAAGTCATAACGATCTGGATTGAAGAACATGTTAGCAAACAAACCTTGTGCTGCTTCTTTTGTAGGTGGCTCACCAGGACGCATCATTCGATAGATCTCAACCTGCGCTTCTAATTCGCTGCTGGTTGGATCAATCCGTAGTGTTTCCGATACATAGGGACCTTCGTCTAGGTCATTAGTATAAATAACTTCTATTTTCTTAAGACCTTTTTCAATGAATTCTTCAACTAACTCGGTAGTAACCACTTGGTTAGCTTCAGCTAGTAATTCACCGGTTTCAGTGTCGGCGATGTCTTTTGCTAATGTGCGGCCAACGAAGTACTCCATTGGCACGACGATAGACTTAAGCTTAGCGTCTTCCATCTCGCGGATATGGCGAGCGGTAATACGACGACCTGATTCAACCAATACTGCGCCTTTCTTATCGACAAGATCGAAGTTAAGTTGCTCACCCCTTAGGCGCGAAGGCACAAGTTCAAGAGACACGTCTTTAGCTGACACATTAAACGTATCGTTGCTAAAAAACATCTCAAGAATTTCTTGAGTTGTGTAGCCTAGGGCACGTAAAAGAATAGTGGCCGCAAGCTTACGACGACGGTCAATACGGATGAAGAAAAGATCTTTAGGATCAAACTCGAAATCCAACCATGAACCACGGTAAGGGATAACTCGAGATGAGAATAATAGCTTGCCTGAGGAGTGGGTTTTACCACGGTCGTGGTCAAAGAACACGCCAGGGGAGCGATGTAGTTGTGCCACAACAACACGCTCAGTACCGTTAATTACGAACGTACCGTTATCGGTCATCAATGGCATATCGCCAAGATAGACTTCTTGCTCTTTCACTTCTTTGATCGCCTTAGCGCCGGTCGACTTACCTTCTTCTCTGTTGTAAATCACCAAACGCATCTTTACACGCAGCGGTGCAGCGTAGATCAAACCACGTTGCTGACATTCGCGAACATCAAACGCTGGCGTACCTAGACGGTAGCTTACGAACTCGAGAGCCGCGCTGCCGTTGAAGCTTTCAATTGGGAAAACTGACTTAAACGCAGCTTGCAATCCTTTCTCGACGCGACCATCTGGATCAGCATCCGCTTGTAGAAACTTTCGATATGACTCTAGCTGAGTCTGCAGTAAGTATGGAATTGGTAAAACGCCTTCAGGACGCTTTGAAAAACTCTTACGTAAACGCTTCTTTTCGGTAAAAGAGTAGCCCATGGATAACCTCTATTTTTACAAGCTGTGTTGTACATTCTGGGGCTTGACATTATTTGATGACAAACCCGAATAATTCTGTCTTTTAGTTAACTGAATGCGCCCTTACTAATTACTAAATTAAGCACTCTTCAGAAGCGGACTAAGGCCGATCGGAATAACCCGATCAGCCTCAGCACTAAAATTCCGCTTTAACGGTGCTGCAAGCGGCGATGAACTCTAATTAAATAGCTCAGGGCTGCTTGCAACCGAATAAGAAAAATCAATCTCTTATTTCAACTCAATAGAAGCACCAGCTTCTTCTAGAGTCTTCTTAAGCTCTTCAGCTTCGCCTTTCGCTACAGCTTCTTTCAATGTTGCAGGAGCACTTTCAACTACTTCTTTAGCTTCTTTCAAGCCAAGACCAGTTGCAGCACGAACCGCTTTAATTACAGAAACTTTGTTTTCACCGAAGCTCGTAAGAACTACGTCGAAATCAGTTTTCTCTTCAGCAGCGGCAACTTCACCAGCAGGTGCAGCAACAGCAACAGCTGCGGCAGCCGATACGCCGAATTTTTCTTCCATATCGGTAATAAGCTCAGAAAGCTCTAGTACTGACATTGACGCAACTGCATCTAAAATATCTTGTTTACTCATTTGTAAAACCTCAAAATAGAACCCGTAGGCTCATAAAAATTAAAATGTAAAAACTGGTTGAAACAACCGTCTAAGAGTTGGCCTAAGCCGCGTCTTTCTCGTCTCTTACTGCAGCCAAACCACGTACGAACTTGGTCGGAATCTCGTTGAGTGTTTGAACGAACTTAGTAACAGGCGCTTGCATAGTGCCCATTAGTTTCGCCAACAACTCATCGCGACTCGGAAGTTGCGCTAGTGCTTTAATGTCGCCTTCAGATAGAAGCTTGCCCTGCATAGAGCCTGCTTTAATTTGAAATGCCTCATACATCTTCGCGTATTTGTCGATTACTTTAGCAACTGCAACTGGATCTTCAGATGCAGCGAAAGCTAAAGGACCAACTAATAACTCGTCCAAGCATGAGTGTTCGGTTTCTTGCACAGCACGACGTAAGAGTGTGTTCTTCACAACTCTCAAGTACACACCATTTTCGTGAGCTTCGCGACGTAGAACTTTCATTTGTTCTACAGTCATACCGCGATACTCAGCAACAACGGTTGCTTGTGCGTTACCAACTACGGCAGAGACGTCTTCAACGACCTGTTTCTTTTGATCAAGATTTAGGCTCATATCAGAGCTACCTCCAGTTTTGGCACCCTAAATTCAGTTTTACAAACCTACTCACAGCTCTAAATGAGCGTGAGCAAAAATACAAAACTTGCTCGGGGACACCATCTACGTAGGAAATTATTTTCTTTTAAGTTGAACCTTTCGCCGTTGCTAGAGATCTAGCAAACAACTTAAAGCGCCTGCGGCCTTGTAAGCCTTGGCGATCAATTAAGAGAAATACCTACGGTCTTTGACACGCCCATCAATCAAACATTGATCGATGGACACCGATTGTCGAACGTCTTATCTAACCCAAGTTCTAAAAAATAGCTTAGAACTGAGGAAGAGATTGACGATCGACACGAATACCTGGGCCCATTGTGGTGGACACAGCTACACGTTTAAAATATTGACCTTTCGCAGTAGACGGCTTTGCTTTATGCAGTGCGCCTAAAAGGGCCAAAAAGTTCTCATGCAGATCTTCTGCAGAGAAAGATGCTTTACCGATAGTGCTGTGAATGATGCCAGCTTTATCGATACGGAATTGAACCTGACCCGCTTTGGCATTACTTACCGCAGTAGCAACATCAGCTGATACTGTGCCAGTTTTCGGGTTAGGCATTAAACCGCGCGGACCAAGAATTTGACCTAATTGACCAACAACACGCATAGCGTCTGGGCTGGCAATTACGATATCAAAATCCATTTCACCGGCTTTAACTTTAGCGGCGAGATCGTCCATACCAACTATGTCGGCACCGGCTGCTTTTGCTTTTTCAACGTTGTCACCGTCGGTGAAAACAGCAACTCGTACTGTTTTACCAGTGCCCTTCGGTAATACCGTGGCGCCGCGAACAGATTGGTCCGATTTTTTTGCATCTATTCCTAGATTGATTGACACGTCTACGCTTTCGTCAAACTTTGCAGAAGCGGTTTTTTTCGCCAGTGCAAATGCATCAGTTAAAGAGTAGAAAGTATCTACGTCTACTTTCTCAGAAGCAGCGTTATATCTTTTAGTTGCTTTAGCCATGATTAAACTCCTTCAGTCTCGATGCCCATGCTGCGTGCAGAACCAGCAATGATTTTCACCGCTTGATCTAGATCGTATGCATTAAGGTCAGCCATTTTCATAGTGGCGATTTCTTCCAATTGAGCGCGCGTCACTTTACCGACTTTGTCAGTATGTGGAACGCCAGAACCTTTTTGGATGCCAGCCGCCTTCATAAGAAGAACAGCTGCCGGCGGAGTCTTCATGATGTACGTGAAGCTCTTATCCGCGTATACAGTGATCACAACAGGAACAGGCATGCCTTTTTCCATGTCACCAGTAGCCGCGTTAAACGCCTTACAGAATTCCATGATATTTACACCGTGTTGACCTAGAGCAGGACCAACAGGAGGACTTGGGTTAGCGCCACCAGCGGGCACTTGAAGCTTGATTAAAGCATCGACTTTCTTAGCCATTTTTTACTCCGAGACAGAATTAACCGCCTGTGTTTGGGTGCAAACGCCTTTGATCATCAAAAGCTCCCCTGTTAAATAAAATTACCGTTAATAACCGTAATTTCTAAATTCTTAAACTGTTCTTACATTGCCATTCTGGCGTGAGTAGTGATGCTTAGACGAGGCGCGATTTAGATTTGAGCGCGGAGCGTACTTTAGTACGTGAGCACTCAGATTTGAATCGCAACGAAGTATAAGCGTCGCTAATCGCGTCAGAATTAGCCTTTTTCGACCTGCCCGAAGTCTAACTCTACCGGCGTTGAACGACCGAAAATTGAAACCGCAACGCGCAACTTCGACTTTTCGTAGTTAACATCTTCAACCGTTCCGTTAAAATCGGCAAACGGACCTTCGGTAACTCGGACCAATTCGCCCGGCTCGAAAGAAAATTTATGACGTGGAGCATCGGTGCCGTCTTGTACACGCTGCAAGATATCCATCGCCTCTTTATCAGTCAATGGAGTCGGATCAGACGCTTTACCGCCGATAAACCCTGAAACGCGCGGCGTACTCTTAACCAAGTGCCAGCTTTCGTCATTCATGACCATTTGAACTAAAACGTAACCAGGATAGAACTTTCGCTCGCTGGTGCGCTTTTGTCCGGCTTTCATCTCAACTACTTCTTCGGTTGGAACTAAAATCTCACCAAAATAATCACCCATACCAAGACGACCAATCGCCTCTTCCAAGGTCAGTTTTACACGCTTCTCATAGTTTGAGAACGCTTGCACCACATACCACCGCATATTTGGCTTTTCAGCAGTCGCTTCTAAACCTTGCACTGGAACGTCTTGCACTGGAACTGTGTCGTCTGACATTGCTATTACCCTGTTTGAATTATTTACTGGTTCTGAACTACTAACTATCAACGCCCAAAAGAAGACCAAAGATGACTTTAAACACAGCCATATCGACCAACCATAAGAAGATCGCAATAACCACAACCATCACCAGAACAATTAATGTTGTCTGAATCGTTTCTTGACGTGAAGGCCAAACCATTTTGCGCAATTCGGTGCGAGAACCCTTAGAGAACTCGATCAATGCAACACCTTGTGCCGACGTAGCTGCAATACCTACAGCCACCAGAAAAGAAACAAGCAACAAACCGACACGCAGAAGAACAGAAACATCCTGCCCCATTAGGGTTGGTAGTTGGTAGTAACCGTAGATGCCAGCACCCATAACGAGCACAGCAATGGCTAACTTGACTTTGTCTATCATCAGTTCTTCTCTTTATAATTATTGGCCCGCTACCTCACAAGCATTTCAAGTGAGATACGACCAAACCTGCTAGTTTCAAGCAACAACCTAAGACAAACTTTAGCTTAGTGGCAGGCCAGGAGGGAATCGAACCCCCAACCTACGGTTTTGGAGACCGTCGCTCTGCCAATTGAGCTACTGGCCTAAACTAAAACTTGCTTAAAAATCAGATGCTTAGATAATATTTTAAGACCCTATATACGCAAAAAGGTGCGCTAATATACATTAGCGCACCGAGTTTATCTAGCCCTGAATAGCAATTCAGAGGCTTTTAATAAACTTTTCACCCTGCGCTTGCCTTAGCAAGCTCGGGCTCAAGGCTGTTTCTGCCCGGCACCTGTCGTGGAAAACCAACAACAGCGCTATTAGACGGGTAGATTTTTCGCTGAATCGAAGCGTTTGAAAGAATCTAGAAGACCAGTATGCCTAACCCCTTAGAGAAAAGGCACATGAGCATTCTAAATTCTTTTCGCAACGAGGAGCTCAGCGAGAAAATTGCCTATCTAAGCGTTGATTTTTGCTACAACACCCGCACCAACTGTCCGGCCACCTTCGCGAATAGCGAATCGAAGACCTTCTTCCATCGCGATTGGCGCAATCAACTCAACATTCATCTTAATGTTGTCACCAGGCATTACCATCTCAACGCCTTCAGGTAGCTCACAAGCACC
>Ga0208544_10002385_pt1 | contig 12270 bp, 3 predicted proteins | sample DEB08_DNA_9_FD_184526 | JGI IMG/M metagenome (GOLD analysis project Ga0208544, IMG submission 184526) | Aqueous microbial communities from the Delaware River and Bay under freshwater to marine salinity gradient to study organic matter... | ecosystem: Environmental > Aquatic > Marine > Coastal ...
AGCCACCAGAATGGCCCTCGCAGCTCAGCAAGAAAGTGAACACCAACGAAGGATGTCCAACGACCGGTTAAATGCAATGGGAAAGAAAATCTCCACAAAGACATTCGAACCCAAGGCTCTCGTTTATTTCTACAAGCCACCAACGCAAGCGCAGGCACTAGCCACAGGACGGAAAGTCAAACACCTAGCCCACTACTGGGGCCCGGCGACCGTTACAAGCTACCTGGGCAGGAACGCCTACCAACTCGCATTTGAAGGCAAGACCTTTCAACGCGATGCAGGAATGATCTTTCCGTACAGCCCCATGCCGGCCGATCTCTCGTGGCAGGAAGAGGCCCCCAAGCAGAAACCTTCATTTCACAAGCCCACCATCGTCCCATGGGAAGGCGAGTTTATCATCACCAAGGGCGCCGCCGACGCAAGCACGTGGTGGGTAGCACAAATTTACGAGGTCTTAACAGACAGGGTTAAAGTTAAAACTTATACTACAATCTCCCCTCCACTGGAAGACTACGCCACCACCACCATTCCTGCGCGAACACAGCGCCTGGAAGAAACAACTTTTCTGCAAACATGGTGCCTCGATCTAGGCAGAGGAAAGGCAACCACCATTCCCCCTCAAGCCAGCCGCCGCGACAAAGACATTTGGACATGGAAAATTCCCAAATCCGAATGGAAGCAGCATTTCCTCGTGCGAAACATCACACTCAGCGCCCTTGGAGTGCTCGACCCCCGATCCATTCAGCTAGCAGCCAAGCTCGACATTCCACACCAGCGCGGAGCTGGAGACGAAAACTATGATGCAGAACAACTATGAGAGATCTGCATCCACTTACCAACCCGTGGTGCAAATTTCTACACTAGCAAGACCTGCTCACATGCGCACAACTCCCTCCCTCGAACTCCACGGCTCTCTCTGCAGTGACTTCAGGTGGAAAGTGTGGTTCCAGGCAACCGAAATTTTGAAATCTCAGATTCCATTTTTTTCCACATCTAGATGCCGTCGATGATCGAAACCCAGCTTCGTCACGACTCCACCAGGCCCTCGATGAAAAACCATGGCCCTTTTCAGAAGATCGTTTACAAGTCCCCGTCGACGAACATGGTGCGATAGCTTGACCAAAACTACAGTGATTCGCAAGCCTTGACGTTAGTTATTGAAAACTCCGCAAGCACCAGTGACCGTTACAAAACGCCACGCCCACTTAGCACAGAAGCAAGTGGAGGCAGATTATGTTGGAGCAAACTGCCAGCTCCCGTCCTACATTCCTATTTCTCCTAGTTTCACGCGCTTCCCGAGTGCAACGAGGCGAAGGGGCATGTCAGAGTGTAGCACGCTATCAGGATTCGCCCCGCGGCGCATCCTGCCTGAGGCCAGTTTGTGTGGCTCCTTAGCTTGGAGCCTGGCTTTCTGGCGCCAGGGCGGCCCGCGCGCGCCCGCTGCTATGCGGCGTGCCGGTGCCAACTGCGCTCCTAAATCAGTCCCCCCGGCCCTCGCAAGGCCCCGCGCGCCTCGGCGCCGGGCGCCTATGAATGCGAGGCATTCCGTTTGTTTCCGCGGCTGTGTCCGCCCCCTCGGGTGGCGGCGCATGCCAAGGTCCTCGTAGGTGCCGAAGAGGTGGACTCGCAGAAAGAACATTGAGATAGATGCTTAGGTAACACTTTAGTTAATGTGTAAGAATAATTCTCTGATAGTAAATTCCAGCGTAACTGTTAAGTCACCGAAGGAATTGTTCTTCAGAGGGCGAAAAGGTATTAGAATACCTGCTCGGATCGTGCCACGTACTTTTCTGTGCAAGTGCACGATGCCGGATGTGTCTAGATGACGTATTTATCAATATTTGTTGGTTATGTCTATAGACTTCTGAGATGTGTACCAATCATCTTACTTTAAGTTGAGCAGAAGATTGAGAACCTTTGGGTTTTCTCTCCTCTCCTGCTCTCCAAACTAAGCACATAAAACACAGTCCTATTTCTCAGTCCCTTGCTCTATCTTCTTCGTTCTCGCGCCGCGGCACCTGGTTAGGTATACGTTGTAGATTTGACATCTTGAAAACGTTTTCAAGATCTATCAGATCACTGCTTGTGCAGTGTGAAGTGAACGAGGCCTCGTTCCCTGTTTTCAAGAACAAGTATGACACGTACCAAGAACCAAACCGAAAGCGATCGCGCCAAGAAGCGAGCCAAGACGGGCGACAAGGAGAAAGCCAGCGACTCCGACAGCGGATCTTCTTCCGACTCCAGCAGCGGCGCAGTGTCGCTCATCGACAGCGACGACGACAAGCCGACTACCAAGTCCTCGTCCACCGTCCAAGTCATATCAAAAGGCGACCCCGCGTGGAAGTCCTCTTCCAACAAGGGCAGCCCGCTTCCTCGTGACTCCCCCAACAGCGCCTCCGGCCGGATATCTCTCCGCAAGAACGATACTCAGTTCTTCATCCCATTAAGCGGAACCACCACCTACGAAGAAATACTCAAGGAGCTCAACCAGCAGCTCTTGCAGCACGACTTCGACGATAACGATGCAGTGAAAAAGCTGCTCAACAAGCATCTTGAGCGCCTCGAAAACGCTGGTAACGGCACATACGAAGCTGGAGGCAACGCCTCCGCTCGCCTCTCCAAGTCTGGCAATGTAATGAAGAGGTACACCGAGCTGCTATGCTTTGACAATGGCAAGTACAAGCTGATCCAAAAATCGCTGAAGACCATCACTGCAATGGCAGGTGCTCACGATTCGTACGTTCTCAAAGTAAAGTCCACCGTCACCAAGCTGAAGAGCGCGCTCCAGAACCTCACTGACCAGATTGAAGCTTTCAAAAGCGACACCGCTGCAAACGCCAAAAGCGTACCCCCATCTGGCAAAGGTGTTCTCACCTCTGTGAACGACAGACTTGAGAAGCTTCTGAACAAGCAGGACCATCTCCAAACGAGCATGAGCGTTCTTCTGGAGCACAAACCCTACGAAGACGAGCTCCTCGAGAACATCCAACTCACGAAAAAGTACATCTCTGAGAGGACCGCCCAGTCTGAGAAGGACATTTCTCTCAAGGAGGAAACTCTTCAAGCGCAGATCGTTACTCTCCAGGGGGAAGTCTCAGCGAAGGACGCCGTCATCCTTTCTCAAACAGAGTCCGTCGCCACGCTCACCGCAACGTACGCGGAGGTCACTTCGAACATGGTGGTCGCATCCGTACAAGGTCACGTTGCAACGGAAGTAGCTCCTCCACCACGCCAAATTCTCAGCCCTAGCCAGCAGAAGCAAAATCGAATTGACCGTATCGAAATCATCGCCAAACACCAAGACGACGAGTATGCGAAGTTCGAGGACTCGAAACAAGCCTCAAGCCCTGGATTCAGGAAGTTCAAGAAACTTCTCAGAACGAGCATGGAGGCTTCTATGAGGATGTCTTGGAACCAACATGCTCTCGACAAAGTATGGACCATCCTTATGCCGGACTATCCTTTCGACGACGCTGCTTTCACCCACTTCCACATCCGCCCTGGAAAAGATGTTAGTAAACCTTACAACGCTATCACGAGTCCGAACATCAAGCACGGATATGGAACAGCATCTGGAGACCTACCTGGAAAAGATGATTCGCCAGGTAAAGCTATGTCAGCTGTGGTACAGCAATTTCGTTTCCTCTTAGAAAATATGAAGCACACGAAAGACGAATGCACTTTGCTCTGCGTACAGAAGAACAACAAGGACGCCCCTACCACCAAGCTGCTGCAGGGCGTACGATGGTTCTCCTCCAGCACTGGCTTCATACCAGTTCCGTACGACAAGTCTCACGAGTTCATTGGAAAGCCGCCTCCCACTGATTACAAAAACGCCAGGCACACGCAGCTTCGTACGCAGATCCGACTTTTCATCGGATGGGACTTTGACAACAAGAAGCCAATCTACGAAAGCACCGACGCAATCTGGTACCTCTACTTTGTCGAAAAGCTCACGAAGCGATTTTACGACGGATTCAGTGAAAGCATCCAAATGAAGGAGGAATCCTCAATGGCCAAGTACACCGAACAATCTCCTGACAGCGTCCGCGCCAACACCATGTTACGGTTCCAACTTCCAATTGAATTTTTTTTCTTCGACGAAGCACAATCAGCGACTACGGACTCCACCGATCCTCGACTTCTCCGCGTTGCTAGGAAGGGTTACACTGCCTTACTCAAGCTCATGGACAACGAAACTGGCCCAATCTACGGCACAATCATGAGTGTTGGTGCCTCCTTCTTTGAGGCGAAGTTCAACGATCCCAATGCTTCTTACCCACTTCAAAAATGTCTCAAGGCTCTTCTCAAACCGCAGGACTGCAGGTGGCATATCGAGAACAACTTCCCACCAGCGCACATGCACAAATCGATGCGCGAAAAATGGAGCAAGATGGAAATCAAGTCGCTCAAGAAATCTCAGGTCAACCATGCTGAAAGTAAATGGGCAGAGTATTTCATCCTCAACTTGAAATTACTGCAGTCACACGGCAACATGGCGCTCGAGCATTATACCGCGAGCGGAAATTACTCAACGAGCGGAGCTAACAACTTCAACTCCAAGTACACCCCCCTCCAGAACACTCCTTTGGTACAAGCAGCGTTCGCAAACTGGCCCACTACCACCTTCGAAGCCCTCGTCGCAGAGGCCAGCGCCATCAATTAAGTTTCGTTTTCAAAAACCAAACTCGGTATATATCGAAAGCTTCTAGCACATATATATCCTCTTACATACTAGTATAACAACACAAAAAAAAAAAAAAAAAAAACACAACAACGCGATAATATTCTATAAAAAGTATTATTTCAAGAAATACTGTACGCATATTAAAACAATTTTAAAATATGAGTAACGGTAAACATAGTAGGCAAATGGATGATATCCTAGCCGCTGCAGACACCATAGACATGCTACAAGGGCTTGATAAATGCTCTACAGTCTTAGCCGAAAACCAATGGCCAAAACGCGACCACCCGGCACTACAGGCCGGATCAGGGCTAAATACAGCATATTCAGTACTATGGGCCATACTGTTCAAACGGGCGGACTCCAACAGTATGTCAAAAGAACAACAAGTGAGCTTTTTAGCCAAACAAACGGATTTTCGCAAAAACTGGTACATTTCGGGTACCATAAACGCGCCCTGGACCAAAATCCGCCTGGAAAATCTTATTTCACGCTTAAGAAATATTATTATCGACCACGTATGCGCTTGCATGGGCAAATCGGGCGCTGTAACCCCGGCTATGCGCAGCCTCTTCACCGCCGAAATTACAGGGGCAAACCAGGCTTGTGTCGTAGAAAATGATCATACCGGTATCAAGCACAGCACGCTTTTAGCCGATTATCCGTACACACTCTCGCCAAACTGCGTCCAAGCCATAAAGCTCTACGCCACAAACAAGTATACCATTTTGATCGACGAAATTGCCACCGGCAGCAGCAAAGATAAAGCCACGGCCACCGCCGCCTTCGCTGATAAAATTAAAATTATAACTGGGGCATTGGCCACAATCCAAATTGTGGTTAACCACACCATGTTAAAATCGCTTGGAGAACTGCTCACACCCGTAAAAAAGGGCGGCCTAGTATTGCCCAAGCTCCACTTATCGTACGCCGAACACTACGAAGCCCAGGAGCCAAAATTACCGGAAAACCGCAAACCGTATTCTTCAAATACCGCCTTTAAGCTTCTTCGGGCTAATTGCACGGGCACCAGCCTAAACCAGCAAAACGAAGCCAAAAGGGCATTATATCTACACACAAGAGCTGCCGGCGCAAACATTTACGAATGGTACAATTCATTTAAATTGCCAACCAAGCAGCTACGTTTGAGCGGCGCCGCAATGCCGGCAAATGACTCTCCAGAGCATAAAACATTCCTGCACGAAGTTTTTTGCCCACAATTGTCCCAACATGAGGTGAACACCTTGCACAACCGAGGTTTTGAAGACATAAAGGATAATGATTTTAAAACGGCCGAGCTGCAAACCGAACTTGGTGAAAACACGGAGGTTTACGGCAAATTTAGCTCCGACAAACGCATACGTACATTTTTAGCTTCCAGGGCCAAAATTTATAACCTCCCCAATGAGAGGCACTCCCGCACCAACGACCGCGGCAGCAAGCCTAAACGCCAAAAAAATTTCATCGCTGGCGACATCTCGCTAATCCGCCCTGCTGATTGGTGCAAGCACACCGCCTGCATAGCCGCTGGTAACCACAAAAACCACAGCTCCGCTGTTTGCACGCGAAGCTCCTCCAGCCCCTATGGCAAGGGCAAAGGGGGCAAGGGAAAAGGCAAAAAGGGGAAACACGTTCAATCAAGCTGGGCATCTCGAAAAGGCAGCAAGGGAGGCAAAGGCGGAAAAGGCAAAGGCCGTGGGCTCTCCCTTTACACCGGCAAGGGTGGCAAAGGCAAAGGCCGTTTTAGCTCTAGCTCCAGCTCCATTGCTCCTGTCAAGCAAGTGCCAGGCCAATCCTATACCGGCACATGCTTCTTCTGCAAGAAACCGGGGCATGCCCAAAAGGATTGCAACGCTAAAAAGCGCCTTGAATCACAGCCACTCTTTATCATGGAAAGCGCCAGTTTCACCAACGCTGGTGCCTCGGACTCACTGGAAAAGCTCGCAGCCGCAGTCGGCACCGAGACATGCCAAGAATGCTACAACCACTCATGCCACGGCCCCGGCTACTGCGACCAAGACGACATCTCGCCCCACCTGCAAGAAGCCGAAGCGCGATTCGCCAATTCTGGACTTTACGATCTTACATTACAAATGAAGAACGGCGCCTCCTCTGGCTTGCAAAGAAATGAGGCCCCGCTGCACAGCTCAGCTTTTGTAACGGACGCCCATTTTTTGCAGGGGCATGGCACACAAGGAGGCTATAGCAACCAGTACAACGGTTACGATCAGCACGTCCAGGAAGGGGGTTACGACAGCTACGGAGCCTACCACGTGCAGGCCAGCCAAACCCATCCTTACGACCAATTGCAAGCAAGCTCCTATGAAGATTGGAATCAAAACCAACCCTGCCAAGTGGATCTCAACGGACACAGGAGCTACAATCGCCCCTGGAACACCCAGGATCCGCCAGACCAAACGTACAACTACGATCGTGGACACGGCTACAGCCAAAGTTGGAATTACAACCGGGAACAGGGGCAAGCAACCTCTCAAACCGAAAACGTTTTTATGGCTGAAAACCAGCAAAGTGGTGAATGGCCGGACCCCGGCGCGCAAGTCGAACATCATGCAGAACAACTGCCTCCACTCGCCTACCACAGTGACTCGGACTCAGACACGGACTCTGACAGTCATGACGAGTCCAGCCCGCACCACGACAGCTCGAGCTCCTCTGATTCAGAGTGAGAGAGCGCCCTAGCACAAAAACTATTTAAAATAAAACATGTTCTCATAAGTGAGGACAGGCTAAAAATAAAGCCACTAAGTAAAAATCTTCTCTTCCGAAGCAAGGGCGGACTAAAAGAAAAGATTGTTGATAGAGCCACTTTAACGCAAGCTATTTTGCGCGTGCAAACAAAGCTCAGCGCCTCCGTAAAAATAACCACCGAAGTCCCCGCGAAGCTGGACTCCTGCGCCATCGTGAATCTCTCCAACAGCAAATATTGCACCAACATCAAGCCCTGCCAAGAATATGGGCTTCCCCCTATCCAACTCAGCGGAATTGGCGGCAGCACCGACCCAATTCGCAAGGCCGGCCTCCTCATAGCCATCGTCAAAGGACGCAAGAAAATTGCCCACGCCTACATTTTGGATCAAGAGGTTGCAGGCAACAAAGCCATCTGCCTCATAGGACTCCGCACCCTCATCGATTGGGATGTTGACTTAAACTCCCACATGAGAGAGTCCTATCGGGGCGAGTGCAGCGCTTTGCGACTAAACGCCGTGCACGAACCAAAAAGATCCAAAACCCTAAAGCGACTAAAAAAACCTGCTCGCTCCAACTGGTTTGCGGCAGTTCACAAAAATTGCCCTGCCAAATGCAAAAGAGCCACAGCCATGGCCACCTCAACAGAAAAGGCTGCCAACCTAAACATAAAGCTCCACGACGCGAAAGCGCGTCTCATAAAATGCATATCGGAAAAGTCAGATTCATCCTGGCTTCCTGCACTAGGGAAATTGAGGTACGTTGACACCGGCGAAGAAGTAGCGCTAGTAACTGATAGCCGCCGTGCGCCTCACTACCCAAACGCGCATAAAAAGCCAAAACTCCAGCCCAAAAGAACTTCCGCTAAAAAACAAGGCACCAAATTGCGATTCAAGAAAGCCGACAAATTCGACGTCATCAAACGCCTTTTAAAAGAGGGCACTATCGAGCCGCACCAGGGTGCCTACACCAGCCGCCCGCCAGAAAATCCCTTTCGTGACCCTTTCACTTCGCCACGGTGCCCTAAAAGCGCAAACTCGAACAATTCCTGTAGCTCCTCGTGCAAGGACGACTGCAGCAAAAACTTCTGCTGCGCTTGTAGCCCTACGTTCATCTATGCCGAGACTCCGGAGGAGCATGAAGTTTTAATGGCCGAGTTTTCCGGCGACGATGCGCAAGCAATTTTAATGTCCGAAATCCAAATCCGCACCATCCTTGATCGTGTCCAGGCCAGCAAGGCCGAGCAAGGCACAGACGGCGCGGCGACCATGGAACAAGCCGGTCAAACTATCAGCAAATTTTCGCGCGAAGCCATGGTCCTGGGAGACCAAGTTGACCCCAGCATGATGCGCAAAATTCACGCAGTGTATGATGCCAATGTGGGGCAGGACAAAGTTTTTCCCACTAAAAATGGCCCGCCCAAAATTTTAACCATGTACAAAGACAAACCGTACGAATACGAATTGCGCAACGAGTTCAAAAGCGGAAGCCTCCAGCTCCCTACTGTGCGCTCCTTCGATTGGGATGGAAAGCCAGCCACCTCAAAAATTATTCGAGATTTCATCGCCTCTACGCCAGTAGTATCCCCGTGTGCTCATCCAAGATGCATCTCGCGTTTGGTAATAGTGCCAAAGCTGGATCCAGGGCAAAGCAAGGAATCGCTGGAACACGGCTTCCGCGTCACGGTAAATGCGCTCTTCAACAAATGCCTTAAACCAGCCGCCAGCACAATTCCGCTGGCCACTTCGGAAATTAAAAAACTTCATAACAAAAAGTTTTTTGCCCAAATTGATGGCCTCTCAGCATTTTGGTCAATTCCGGTCGGGGAAGAAAGCAAGCGCTTAACTGCATTCCACACCCCTGATGGCGTTTACTGCTGGGATAGGTTATTAATGGGTGCCAGGCCCAGCAGCTCAGTGCAGCAATCTGCATACCTCAAGGCATTAGACGATTGGGCTGACAAAATTTACCATAAAAATTTTCCCACGGAGAAGGACAGGCACGGTCTCGGCCCTTCAATTCGTGCATGTTACGCATCTTATTGCGACGACTTGGCATGTGGCGCCGACACCCTAGAACAGCTTTACATTTTGTTTTCTGTCCTCATCGAGGTGTGCGCCAAAGCCGGAATTCAAGTTAAAGCCAGCAAGGCAAAATTTGGCGTGGAGGAAATTACCTTCCACAACTATTTGATCAACAGCACTTCAACACGGCCCAAACAAGCCAACTTGTGCCCAATCCGAAATTTTGGCATCCCACGCGACGTCCATCAAGTAAAATCTTTTCTTGGAATGGCACAGCAGCTCTCCCAATACATCGAACTGTACTCCATCATCGCACAGCCGTTACACGCGCTCACTAAAGGAGACGGATCCAAATTTCCCAAGCCCTGGATCACAGGAAGCCCTTACGACCTAGCTTTTCACAGGCTAAAAGCGGCGCTGCTAGATCCTGAACGCTTCCTATGGCATAAGGAAAAATCCAAACGGCTTTTTATTGAGTGCGACGCAAGTGACCTGGGTTTTGGAGCGGCCGCATATCAATACGCCAACGTCATAGGCGAAGTCGGCGAAGAAGAGGGAATAGCGCGCTTAAAAGACACATCTTACAAGCGTGTCATAGAGTGGATGTCCAAAGCTTGGTCAACCGATCAGCTAAAGCTCCCAGTGTTTTACCGCGAATCTCTTGCCCGTTTAATCGTTCTCGAAAAATTTAGGAATCTAATCGAATCCAATTACGAACTCGGCACAACAGTTTACACCGATCACCTGCCGGCCCTATTCAAATCTAGCCTTTCCAACAAAGGCCAGCTAAGCGAGTGGCGAATTAATGAAGTTCAGGATCTTAATTCTATCGTGCAAACGCTCTATAAAAAGGGACCACTGCTCGTTCTAAGCGATGCGCTCTCCAGATGCTGCCAACCGGAAACAGACCTTTACGACAACGACATGCCAAGAAAATTAGCCGTTCTACTAGACAGACTCCCCGATCGCATAAAGCACTGCAAGCACATCCGCGTGCATTACAACAAAGACACGGCAGCGGCAGGACGCATTGTGCAACGCTGGAGAACCCCCAAAAATCCAGTTAGCCCAGTTGCGCCTGCTTCAACAACACTTGTAGACTTTGTCATTGCGTTTCCTCTCGACAAAGGAACCCTCACCATTAAAGACATGCTTCTTCGCGGGCAACACTTCGCCATGTTAATACCGGTGTCGACCCTGTGTAGGATAGCCCAATGCCCTGTCACCTGTGCAATCCTACCGCACGTCCAAACCATGGTTGATGCATGCCCCAAAATAGTAATTTCCGCTGAAAATTTGGTTTGGGTCATGTACTTTGGCGACAACGATGACTGCGTTCAAGCGCAGATTCTATTGAACACCCACGAATTTTTCGATAATGAAAATTTTGGCTGCGGACATGAGGAAGCGATCGAAATCATGGACGCATGTGTAGCACAATGCATCTGCCTTCCCATGACACGCGCCCAAGCAAAAATAGAAGCACTCCAATCTCTGACAAATGGGGTCAACCCCACTACCGTCGCTCACGAAACAAGACCAAAAGTCAAAAAAGGAAAAAAGCGCAAAGCCGTTTTAAAAACTGCAAACTCTAGCGCTTGCGGCAAAGAATGGGACACCACCTCTAGCGCCACAGTGCAATCGGAGCCCAAACGCCACAAGTCTAAAACAGCAACCAGCAAACTCATGACCAGTTACGTCGACGCCCCGGACGGACACGAGGCATGGGCCGGCCAACAATTAAAAGGCCAACCCATTCCGGAATCCCAAATTAAGCGTTTTATCGAAGAAATCCCAAATCTTTCTACAAAGCTGTGTGGACTCCTCGGAGACCATGGGCAAGCTCGAATCATAGTGCCGCTAGCGCAGCAAAAACGCCTCATCATGCAAACTCATCACGACTTGCTGCACCAAGGCCACAATCGCGTCTACCACGCCCTACGCGCGAATTATTATTGGCCAAACATGCAGCGCACGGTAGAACAATTCGTCACACATTGCACCACCTGCCAAACATCAAAAATGAGACGCCAGCATTTAAAAGCTGCATTTCACGACCGAGACATCCAGGACCTTCCGCTCCCACGGCAGAGCTACGGTTTTGATTTTTATGGTGTTCCTAACGGCGAAATTTTAGTCATTGTTGACCACTGCACGCGTGAAGCAATCCTCACTTGGATGAAAACGCGCGACATGCACAAAGTAGCTGCAGCCCTTTTAAACAACGTTATTTTCATTCGAGGCGTTCCGACAACTCTACGAAGCGATTCAGCACCCGAACTCGTCGCTGGCGTAGTTGGGGAAATTAATTCTTATCTAAACATCACGCATATAAAAACTGGAGGTCACAACCCCCGAGGAAACTCCATCTGCGAGCGCGTAAACCAAACAATCGGGGCCATGCTACGAAAATGCAGCGACAAACAGTACGCCAACATCAAGGACTATCTGCCCTGCATGGCATTCGCCATCAATTGCACTTACAGTTCCGCCCTAAACTGCACGCCCTTCGAGGCAGGCCACGGCCTCCCTGCACGAACCATCGCCCAAGCCCGAGCATCCTCAGCACGACTACAGTTTAGACCGGGGGGCAACGATGACACAGTGCAAGATGTTAGCAAACGTTTTGATTCCGGCCTGCAAAAAGAAATTTTAGAATTAGCCACTAGAATGGCCCTCGCGGCCCAGCAAGAAAGTGAACACCAACGAAGGATGTCCAACGACCGTTTAAATGCAATGGGAAAGAAAATCTCCACAAAGACATTCGAACCCAAGGCTCTCGTTTATTTCTACAAGCCACCAACGCAAGCGCAGGCACTAGCCACAGGACGGAAAGTCAAACACCTAGCCCAC
>Ga0208544_10002390_pt1 | contig 12263 bp, 12 predicted proteins | sample DEB08_DNA_9_FD_184526 | JGI IMG/M metagenome (GOLD analysis project Ga0208544, IMG submission 184526) | Aqueous microbial communities from the Delaware River and Bay under freshwater to marine salinity gradient to study organic matter... | ecosystem: Environmental > Aquatic > Marine > Coastal ...
ATCTCCTACTATGATCCCCCTCGACGTCCTCCTCGCCCTTCCAACCGCCGCAGAATTCCTCGCCCATCTCGGCGGCATCTACGAAAAGTCACCCACCTTCGTTGAACAATTCTACACTGAAAATCTCTGCCCCACCACCAACGACGCGTCCACCATCCAAGCTACCAAAGCACGGATTACCAATATTAAAATTCTATTCGATGAAATGAAGCAATACGTCAGGCGAAGTCCATCCGAGGTTCAATTGGAGTTACTGCGCAGCCATCCGGATCTATGCCTCAAATTAGAACAAATTGATGCAACTCAAAGAGATGAAGATGAAGCAACCATTACAGAAGAGAGTCGTCAAGAACAAGGTCGTGCCGGTCTAGCCACCCTCACACCCGACGAACGTCAAAATTTCACAAAGTGGAATGAAGACTACAAGTCAAAATTCAACATTCCCTTCATTCTAGCAGTACGGAATGCATCCAAGTACACTGTCCTATCGGCATTAGAGGGACGCCTATCTAATGTCAATTCATCCCCTCAAGAAGAGATTGCACATGCATTATTCCAAGTGGATAAGATTGCCTATATGCGATTATTAGAAAAGGTCACATATAGTCTTAATCAAGAGGGGCATGGAGGGTTCTTGACATGTCATGTGTTAGACACTGCCAATGGTGTTCCTGCCGCTGGAATGAGGATTGAATTATACAAATATGATAATACTGACACTGACATGAAGCAAATGGTCAAATCATTCGTCACCAACTCTGACGGTCGACTCCCCTCCGGACCAGCACTCAAAGGAGCGGAATTTACCGTGGGACAATACCAATGGATATTTTATGTGGGTGATTACTTTGCACGATTTTCATCTAGTCGGATTTGTGGTACACCATTTTTGGATGTGGTGCGGTTGGATTTTGGGTTGGATGATCCTACGGATCATTATCATGTGCCGTTGTTGTGTAGTCCTTGGTCTTATTCGACTTATCGTGGATCGTAGATGAGAGAGAGGTGGAGTTGAAATGGAGGGAGCGAGGAGCGAGATTGTTGGGGGGGGGGATGAATGGAGATGTATAGCGAGGATGTTCTGTGTTCACCTGTTAATACTGTAAATAAAACAAATTAATTCTAAATGCACTACTAAGTATGTTCGAAACGGTTGATATACTAAGTAGACGAGGGACAAGGACATACAAGAGAGCTCACTGGGCCTTGGACTTGGACACAGATGGTCGTGATACACGTGATGATTGAGCATTGATTGAGCTGTGTCGGGCAATCATTCTGGCAGATCTGCGGTTGAAGATCTGCGTGGTAGATTGGAGATGTGTATCTTCGATTCTTGCCAGCCGCTCAGCGGTGCCGTGAGTGTGCCGTTTCTGAAATCTCGCTTTATCCAAGTGAAGATAACAATGCACGGCTCTTTGTAATAGAGAAGGGGACATTCCAAGCGTGGGCAGCTAACGCGATGATGCATTATCGTGTTCTTTTTCTTTCCTCGTTCCTTGGATTGTCAATAACTTTTTCGCCCACCCTCCCTCCCTCCCTGGGTTTCTTGCCGTGTAGCAAGCTACATGCAAGCTGTTTTCTTTTGGTCTACAAGAGCTCCGCCTGCTAATAACGCCGCACCTGCATGCTGGGGTCTCTGGGTTTCACCTTATTATGCGTCTAAGTCGTAAAGAGTGACAGACTCTGCACGATTTGGATTTGTAAGCGGATTTTATTCGTCGTGGCTATTGACGATTGGAACTTGAGAGACAGCGTACTTGAGTTTCCTGTGAGAGACCTTGCGCCATAATCTGCTGAGGAGTAGAATGTGTGGCATCGAGGTCGAGGGACACCTGAAGAGCTGAGCCTTACCTTGTAGACTGCTGCGAAGCACAAAAGAGGATATACTTTGCCGCTGTGGTAAGCCAAAGCAAGAGAAAGAGAAGATTCGGGAGGCTGTTGAGTTGAGCGCAGGCCCCTCTTGTGAAATGACCAAGATCGGCAAAAATCAGACGGGCCAGTGGGCCCAGCGCAACAGCTAGAGTTGCTGAGTGCTGCTGCCGCATATCGCAATACACCCAATTAATCTAGAGTATTTGGATCAGAATATGATGAAACTACCACAACCACAACTCAAACCCTACCCAATCAGCGTGCTTCTAAAGCTACCGTAAGAGGAGGACTGGAAGGAAGCAGGGTTCCTCAAGAGGTGACAACTTTTTGTCCAGAAATTGTAGAGGTCTGATGTTGCACCTTCATCTTGTAGTTGTGTGGTGATGCTCTATAAAATAGCTATGGCAAGAAATTGTAGAGGTCTAATGCTGCACTGTTATTGAAAGACTGTGTGGTGAACATGTCCCGAGCATCCAATGCACTGTAGAAGAGCTAGAATCAAACACTCTATTTTATTTTGTTAATGTGGCTAACAAACACATGCTACTCTTCTCTTCTAGATGACAAGTGTCTCTTCCTTTGCCTCAGATAGAGGTGAATTTGAAATGTGATAGCCTTCAAAAGCGCAAAATTGCGGCATCCTATAACATCTGATGTGGAAGGATTATTCAAAGCAGTCTTGTCATGATGGAATGTCGATACAAATCTGCCGGTATGTGATTGATGCGCCCATTCAGGAGAAATTATGAATGACAACACGCTTTGCAATGAGAGAGGGTGGTGAGACGAATAAGAAGAGAAGACAGCTGAACAATGCACTAGAAGAGTAGTTATAAAGGTACATCTCATGCTCTAACGAGCCAAGCAAAGAAGAAGGCGGCGCCGAACAGTAGCAGAGATGACGACGATGATGTGGGTGCCTTGATCTACAGGGAAAGTCAGCTGAGGAAGGCGGAGGCGGCGGCCGCAGCTACAGAGACCAAGGAGACATCAAAAATTGCTTCATCCCGTCATCGCACTTTAGCTCGGAAGAGAGCACCTTTCCAGAACCAGGGCGAAGAATCATTGTATGGTCCACAACGCAGCGGTGCTACGAAGAGGAAACGAGATTCTTCGCTGGAGGTCGATCGGCGTATGTAGCAAAAAAGTGACCAAAAAGAGATACAGATATGAATGCTCTGCTGATAGATGCACAAATAATGTCATCAACGGAGGAGTGTGCGTGAAACATGGTGCAAAGCTGAGACGATGCAGCAGCGAAGGTTGTACTAACCAAGTCATCAAAGGAGGAGTGTGCATTAGGCATGGTGCAAAGAAGCTTTGTAGTAGTGAAGGATGCACAAATCATGCTAAGAGAGGAGGTGCCTCCCAGAAAGAAGGAGTGTGTGTGAAGCATGGTGCAAAGCTCAAACGATGCAGTAGCGAAGGATGCACGAATAATGTTATCTAAGGCGGAGTGTGCACTAGGCATGGAGCAAAGGTCAAAAATGCAGCAGTGAAGGATGTACAAACAATGCTCAAAATGGAGGAGTGTGCAAAAGACATGGTGCAAAGATCAGACGATGCAGTAGCGAAGGATGCACAAATGTTAGGCCTTTTGTAGTGAAGCAAGGAGTGTGCATTCGGCGGAGCAAAAGTTGAATCTAAGCGATGATTATTTTTCTGGGGGGCTTATTGAACCCGTCTATCCAAGCTTCGAGAAGTGAGGGCTACCGGTGTTCTTTGAGTTGAAGGGGAGAGGTGGCCGCGCTGGAATTAATCACCATCACCAATTCATTCAACACTATCACCATGACTCCCGCTTGCTGCTGCAGCTGCAGTACAGGGCCTCCGTCCCCAAGGATGATCACTATGTACGTAATTTTTTGTTACCATCCAACCACAGCCATGAAGCACGAAGCTTGCCGCTGCCGCGTCACAATTCCTACGTGAAGTGTGAAGTGCCGTATTGTTGCGGCGGCAACTACGGTAGTGCCTAGCCCAGTGCCAGTGCCAGTGCCAGTGCGGGATATATGAAGTTGTTGTCGACTCTACCGGGGGGAGCAATAAGCCTACGCTTATGGCGTTGCCAAAGGCTAGTACTAGTATTGTGAAGGATGACGCTATAAAATGGTGACTGGCTGAGCACCAAAACTGTAAGAGAGAACTAGAGAGGAGGAGGAGGATGTGTTGTTAGAAAGATGACACGAAACGAAATCAAGACATGTAAAAAAGCATCTATTGCTCCCGACAGCAAGAGAACAGCCATGCGAGATCTCATAGAGATTGTATGAATATGGACGGGGGACGTCACAGAATACTGACAGAGAGGAGAGATCAAGGTAATCGGCAGGATGAAGACAGCAGGTCCTCCTAACTCGCCTCCCGCGAGATCACTGGATCGCCCAAGACCAGCCCCACCTCTCAGCTTTTCTCCAATCAAACGGTGCTGGGCCAATTTATATAGCACCGGCTTCCACGGTGCTGAAGTTGCTGCTCGATCTCATCTGGACTGTTCATTTTGCCCGGCACAGGCAACATCATGAATCATGTAACTCACCTTTTGATCATCTTGATAGCGGGGAGCCTGCTTCACGAAGGAAGAAGTCAAGCGGCTAGGTGCGGCGGCAATGTGCGATAGGTGGGTTTGTTTTGGAGGGATGAATCAAGGCAACAATGTAAGGGAGGGAGGATTGAGCGGTGCTTCAACTGAAGCAAATGATACGCATTGGTGCTTGAGAGTAATGTCCTACACAACACGCTTGATATGAATGAATCTCAAGTGCGGCAAAGGATATGACATTAGAGCATCGGGCTTAATTGGGCGCTAAAAGCAATTTCATATTCCATAACATCTTTCTATTTAGCTACCGCATGATGACAGATCTATTACCTCATAAATGTTGAGAGGTGCCACACGTCAGAGCGCTACTTGGGTCGGACCCGCCCTGCTGAACTGCTCAAACTGCACGTTAACTCGTCTTGACGAACAAAGCTTGTAGCAAGTGAGTACCTCCCCGTGGCTGAAAAGCTTGGTCAACTGCATCTTCAGAGGCAGTGGTCAGCATAGGCGTTGGAAGCACTAGCAGAGGTTGATCTCTGATCTTGCTCATGCCAGGTCAGAGTGGCGGGGAACATGATGATGATGGATGGCGGTGGTACGAGCAGAGATTGATCGCTTCTTCTCAATGAAAGGTAGGTGATGTCGCTAGATATCAAGAAGCAAGAATGTGCTGGACAGAGCATGCTCCTTCACGATGCAATCTTGTGGACGTAACAGCGGATGTTTGCTCCAGTAGGAGGTGATGCTTGATACCAAGAAGCGAGCACGGAGACGAAGGAACTCGACCAAGATTGGTAGAAACGTTGTCATGATGAGAGAGGATTCGTTGACATTACCAAGCACTGCATTAGAGAGAGTGAAAGAAGCAAATGATTTGTTTAGAGACATTTGATTGGAGGTAAGTAAAGCAGCAGACAAACAACAAACAGTTCGCTCCCTGAAGAAGAAGACAGCCAATATTGAATTTTGTTGTGGTTGGGGGACGTCAAAATTCGGTTATGAACGATCGAGCGACGATTTACTGACAGAGTTCGTATGGTCTAGGACCATTCGACTAAGGAGGATTGATCAAGTACTCGACAGGATGAAGATAGCGGGTCCTCCTAACTCGCCTCCCGCGAGATCACTGGATCGCCCAACCAGCCCCACCTCTCAGCTTTTCCAACCCCGATCAATCTCCACCTGTACGGAAATCAGTGTCGATACAGTCAAAGTAGAAATAGCTCTGGAACCCCGAAACCAGAGGGCGCCCGAAGGCATTAACTATAACTAAACCACAGCGCAAGACAGTCTCGACTGTACTTCTCCTCCAAGTTGCCTCCATCTCCATCGGAACAGGACAGGGGATCATGAATCATGTAACTCACCATTCAGTCATCGGCTGCAGTCGTTAGCGGCGGAGCCTGCTTCACGAAGGAGGAAGTCAAGCGGCTAGGTGCGGCGGCAATGTGCGCGGGTGAATACTGTTGAAGGCGGCGGTAGGATAGCGGCCGTCCGGCAGAGTTGAGCCAGCGACATGGTTGTTTGCTAGCTGATGATGTGTAAACTTTCCCTCTGGAAATTTTATGAGCTCCTCCAGCAGCGGCAAGTGGCCCCCAACGACTTTTTGACACCATGATTGAATGAATGGCTGCGAGAGCTTCTCGTGATCCTTCTGTCGGCATGATTGAATGAATGGCTTCGAGAGCAGCTGCGGTGGTGGATCGGCGAGGCGCCGCCATGACTGCTTTTTTTTGGAAAAAGTTGTCGACTGATTTGGCCTGAACACCAAAAATCGCCAACAACTTCAACTTCTTCAACTTCAACCTCCTCACCAAACACTTCCCCACATCACATCCCACAAAGCTCCACTCCACAATCCACAATCCACAAAACCCGCAAGAAGCACCACCGACGCTAAATCCAACAACATTATTACGTCACTCATCGCAGCGGAAAAGAGCAAGTTTCAAAGAGGCCGAGCTATCAGCAAAGCACGCACATGTCATGACACAGGCATTACCATATCAGGCGAAGAAATCATTGAAGACCTCTACAACTCCAAAATGCAACTCATCCCATTTGCCATTAGCCCACTCGGCTTGTTTGGACCTACCATAAACAGGTTCCTATATGGTAAAACCATCGATTCAGACAACATCCACAACATCAGCGCCACCTCATTCCCCCACGCACACAAAATGGCCAAAAGAGCTTCTTCAGCTGAGGTTCCATCCAACATCCTGGAAAGAGCAAATGACATTTGGAGAAGACAGCACCCCACAGAAAACTTCGGCCGATCCTACAAAAGCCCCGATCCATCCACCTACTACACTCAACAATTCGGACGAGACGTTTGCTTTGCAAATGGCTCAGCCGGTCTCGAAGCTATCGCCTTACTAGGCGATGGACCCTTGACCAAGTCGTTACCCAACTACAGTTGCCACAACGACGCCATAAACCTTTTTACAAATTGTACAGACACCAATGCTTTTCGTCGCATCATCGATGGAAATGCAGAGAGATCTCAACCCACTGTGATGACGAACGTACTCACGAACGCACACAGTTTAGATAATCTTATCACCACGTGGTCTAAGTTACGCGTGTAGAAAATAAACTAAGACCCTCGACATCATAATATTATCGTCCACAGAGCACATCATCATAGATCATCATTCTCGGCAGTGGAATTGCTGGCCTGGGCACGGCAAGATATCTCCGCGGCCATACGCGTCAACAACATAGGAACATCAGAATTAATACGCTCATTGATCGAAACTTCGTCGATAATAAAAGCACCGTGCCATCATCAACCTATGAAGATCAGCAAACAGAATATCCTCACTTCTCTACGCCTACGCCCTCTCGACGCAATGGCAATGTACTCACTGTGTCGTTCGCTCACAATTCCATGGACGTCAAGATCAATGTTCAACGAAACCATCATGCCGGCCATCAAAGCGGTAATAACCTACTGCTCAACAGCGATATCATTTGACTGGAAATCTCTTATCTCCGATAGCAGCATGTATTCCTTCGCCACGCACTCCTACTCAAAAAACTGATATACAAACCGCCGAGTCATCATCAGTGCAATAAAACGATATTAGAATTAGAATACAATATATGTGTATGTGATCCAACTGATTTGTTAGTGCAAAATATAGTAAACTATGGGCGCTTTGCACGGGGGACTCAACTCGTAGTGGCACTGTAGAAAAAGTAGAGGTATTCCATACACGTCCTTTGTCAAATTTACCCGGTCAAGGGACATATTGTATGCGGCTCCAATGGATAACAAAGTGAATGACGTTGACTGGATCATTATCGGGAATTGTGGACTTTACACAGAAGAAGGAGCCTTATACTATCTAATTGAAGCACTCGTTGAAGCAGCAAAGGTTTATCTGAAGGATGTGAAAGTAGTCGATGTAAGTGCTTGTCATCGGCCATTTAGCGCAGATGATCGTCCTATTATCGGTAAATCAGCAACTTTTCTTCCCACGGTCACGCTAAGTCTTCCTCTTGAAGCTGCTGTAGTGCAATCGATGGCATCAAGCATACAGCGAATATTGTGGAGCGAAAGATCTTCGTCAGGCTCATTGTAAAAAGTTGTACGACCTGGCGATGGGCACCTGACCACATGTGAGTGTCTTCATTATAATGCAACCGCAACTCGGGCATGTGTTTGATACTGTTGGATCAATTCGTGAGAGTTGACGGCTAGTTAGTACCACAAAAGTGAGAGACATGTTTTGTGACCTAGACGCGAAACATCGGGTTTTCATACAGGACCCTACTCCACCCGGATAAATCAGCCTGAAATGCTTTTGATCGACTATCTTCATTGAGTGGAACAGCTCTCCTCTCGGGCCACTCTTTATCCCCGTGCTCTGCCAATCACTGTCGATGGAGACCCCGTCACACGCTTACCTGGTACCATCCATCACCATCACTTGCTCGTGAGGAAAGATAAGCATTTTCACTCTCTTCGGCAAAAGATCCTCAGTGGAGCTACAGTAACGCACGAAAGCACACGAGCAGGCGTGGGAAGTAAGCTAAGGCATAAAGGAACCTCATGAACATTAATCAAAGAATCATTCAGAAGAGCATGAAGTAATCTCGAGCCGTCATCATGAAATGAAAATCGATCCCAAATTGCGTGATCTTCAAAGAAGGAGTCTATAACCTCTTGAAGAGATGTAACGTAACTCTAGAAGGCAACGGAACTGGAGCAAAGGAATGTACTGTGACAGCTGAGCTGTGGAGGAAGTCACGCTAGCGAAGTGAGTTATGGCAGGAGGGTCCACCACAGTGCATGAGAAGGTGAACTGCACTGCGTTACACGGCGAGATACTGAAGCGAGGGTGACAGACGTGGAAGAGGTTTAGGAGCGTCTGAAAAGAAGTAGATCATTCGAGGAAGAGTAGAGCCACTCATAGGGGAGAGGAGGATGACAAAGATATTCTCAAGATTACGATACAGTGCAGCAATCGTGGAGAATACCGGGAAGAGGGCAGTCCGCCACAGCCCAAAATCCGACGCGGAAGGTCGTTATGTTCTCCGACTAACTGGATATCTTTTACGCTCGTACCAGATCAATCCTCTCTACATAGGAGGAAGGAATAGTGTTTTTTGCGACGGTTTGATGTCTCTTCGCAATGATGAAGTGTTCAACAGTCACCTTCAGAAATGCTTTGAATGGGAATTGTGTCGTCACTCCTACAAACTGGGGAGAATTGACGGCAACCCCATCGAATAATCACGATGCTGTGAAAAACTGGGACTTCAGCCTAAGGCGAAAGGATAAGATCCTGGGCTCAGAGAAATATTTGTGCCAATAAACCATTGCTGTGAACATTGGCTGCAAGCGGGCAAATACAGTTGCCCAGACAATCACGTTACGGGACACCCATGGACAAAAAGCAAAACAGCCAGCTGAATCTGAGGGCAATGCGACAATACCTGGGAGATAAATACAGGGAGACTCATGATGACTGGATAAACTCATGGACACTGACTGATGATTCAGCAAGCTCCCCGACGCAAACTAAAGGGTATGACTGTAGACTTTTCTTCATGGCTAATGCCCTCTGCTTGCACAACAGATCTAGCTGTCTCCCTCTTCGTACACGTGAGAGAATTTTCACTGAGGAAAGAAATTGGATCGCATGGCTCCTGGCAGGCAAGCACCAACAGGCCCTCCCCGCGGCTCAGTCTCTCACAACCAGACCGAGTAAAAAGGACCAAAAGGAGGCACGAAAGGCAGCCGCCTACCTCCAATGCAGAAACCTCCAGCGAAGAAACCGGCATCTATTGGGAAGAGCTCCACCTGCAGAGAGCGTAATCATCAATCAATAGCTACGAAGGGTGCTCCGTCCGGCTTCATGATTGCTCTATTGCATACTCTGATAGATAAATTGCCGCGCTCAATGAAAACAATCTCACAGTGGTAGTAGTCGCTGCTACTGCTGCAGCCGACCAGCAGACAAAGTGAAGAGAGTCATCAGCGCATATCGACGGATCAGCTGCATTACCTGCGATGTGAACGAGAATTGTTCTAAAGAGTAATTCAGAAATGAAATCTTCGATGAGTTTGGTATCGTAATGCGTAGCCGATGTTTGGGTAGCTTCGAGAGGCGTGAGCATCATGTGTGTGGTGATGGTCGATTAACAGAAGAGAATTCATTACGTACAAACTAATCCTATATAATTACAATACTTGACACATACAATTCTTAGACAGAAGACTATCACATTCGACCACAGCCTCAGAAGTATGGGAGACCAGTCTTTTTCTGGAGAACCTTTCTCCTCTTCTCACTCAATTCGTCCGTATGCCTGTGGACTGTGAACACCTGACGAAATTCAGAAATGCCAAGCTCGCGCAAGCTTTCGTTTGTACGAGGAAGGTCTACACCAAATCCCTCTACCGGATCAGTAATCGTCCCTTCACTCCCATTGATGTACACGCAATGGTTGCGCCCTCCACACTCCCGGAACATTGCCAGCATTTCATCCGCACTGGTCATTGCCGTTTCATGGGGATTGGCTTTTATCTCCTTCACTTGGATCGTCTTGACACTTTTATCGAGTTCGGACATAAGTTGACGCATTGGTAATTCGTGATTGGGGAGAGCCATCTTTACTCGCTCCTTGCCCGGCGGGCTGAGCACCCTATTCGTTGTCAATAAGAGACTTGCTTTGACGCAGTCAAAAGAATTTGCTGTATCATCCGCTGAATCCTCCCCATCACGTGCACCGGATGGAATGACAAGGGCGTGTCCCTGTGGACGAAGTAGGAGGCGAAGGAGCAACTCGTTTATACAACCTGCGGAGATAAAGTTGTCGAGTTCGCGGACACGTGTATTGATCCACCGGCCCCGAACCTGAAGTTGAAGCGTCATGGAGTTTGCTTCCAAACGAATTGACTCTGCTCCAAAAAGATTGTCCCTTCGACAATGAGGTGGCTCCTGGAACAAGAAATTAAGGAAATCCATCGTTGATGAAGGTGGGATGCCAATGCCTTCGATCGCTGCTCTTGCCCCGTCGATGAGTCCGTTGATATAGGCGTTGTAGCGAGCTTTGTGCATCTCGACCTTATTCATGACACTATTGCCACCAATAAACTGGATGATTCGTTTGACACCGAATTTTGAATTAATACCGCCCAAGTATTGGAGGAATTGGGTGATATCGTAGTCAGAGTTGGTACCGAATCCACTTGTTGCAAACACGAAATCAATAAGGGAAAGCATGTGCAAACGCTGAGTGGACAAGGATGGATCGGTAATATCGAAGACATATTTACCTTCGAGTTGATGGAGAAGTTGAGGGATAGCAGACTTCCCGATAGAGTAATGGTCGCTAAACACATGACGACAATTGTCTCCGTCTCCAAGGTGTTTCCAAAGCTTATCCATGTATTCGCCTGGCAGTATCGTCTTTATCGGGGTTGGGAGGTTGATTGGAAATATGGTGCACAATCCGATTTTGCCCAAATCTGCCGCATTGTAGTCAACAGATTCGAAGAAAGAGTCATGAGTCTCTTGCTTTTGATTGCGAGTACTCTCAAGTGATGCTGCAACAATCTGAGGTACAAGGATAGTTGTTAATAATAGTATCGTAAGAAGTTTGCTTGAGCAATTGAAACGAGATGACTTACCCGTACAAGATATTCTTTGATCTCTGCTTGCTTCGTCTCTTTCTCCTCATCCGATAAAAATCCAGCCTCCTCCAATTCAACTTCGTCAAAATAGCCATCAACGAGACCATCTATAAACTTGTTGAAACCCATTTCATTCGGAAACCATGTGCAACCATTGTCAGTTTCATCGAGCAACGTGAAGGAGAAACGAACACGGTCGACATTGATGTTGCCATAACGATCGGTTGATAGATCGTCGGGAGACAACATGAAGGGAACGGCACATTCATGGCGATAAGCATCGATCTCCGTCATTGACGTCAAATCTTCGCTGCAGGCGAGAAAATAAACTCGGCCCCCGTGATCCGGGTCTTTAGACATGTCCCAAGAATAGCCCAGCTCCTCAAAAGGAATAATTTCCCCATCAGAATTTTGATTGTCGGCCAAACAAATCTTGTTTGTTGGAGGTCCAAGATTGGCAGGCATAAGAATTCCTGTGTACACCGGCGCCTGATGACCACTTGAGGAGAGGTAACTGGTCAAAAAGCCGTAGAGATAGACATTGTAACGGGGATTCTCTTGGAGAATATCAATAACGGAGGGGCCGGCATGCGAGAAATCCCATAGAAGCTGGGTGTTGAATTCAAGCAGCTTAGCATCGAACTCGGTTGGTTTGCAACTGATCACATGAGCATTTATCAAAATGTCACAACGAGC
>Ga0208544_10002391_pt1 | contig 12259 bp, 7 predicted proteins | sample DEB08_DNA_9_FD_184526 | JGI IMG/M metagenome (GOLD analysis project Ga0208544, IMG submission 184526) | Aqueous microbial communities from the Delaware River and Bay under freshwater to marine salinity gradient to study organic matter... | ecosystem: Environmental > Aquatic > Marine > Coastal ...
AACCGTTGTATGCAAATTGACAAAAACCAACAAGCTCGTTTTTTTAGAATATTTTGGTTTTCAAACTTTTGCGCTCGCCTTTTTTCGCGGTTTTTAAACGATGGTTTGACACTAGTTTGAGCGAAGTGTCGCGCGCGATTTTTTTGGCTGTTTAAGAGCGACTTGACAATCTGCGCAGTGACCCAATGATTGCGCTTTCTCGGGGATTAAAAACGTGATTAAACAGCTTCGCGGTTTGACAGGATTGCGCAGCCCATTTTTCCGGATTGACAAGCGCGCGAAAAATTCGGAATCCAGAAAATGTTGTGAATAAGAATGACAAGGATTGCGCTCTAAGAAACCGGAGAGAAAAAAAAATAGCTTTGCGTTGAAAGAAAAAAAGGCGAAGCGCAAATAAAAAATCTGCATACAACAAAACGTAAACGCAAAACGGCTCATGACGCTCGCGACTTCGTCGCTCCGTTTTTTGTAAAGCAAAAATTTCGATCTTTAACAAAACTTAACCAAAAGCCGTTCAGCGCTTACCTTAAACGTTGTGCTGCATTCCCCACATCAGCCCGTCCAAAATTGATGACAAAAGGTATCAACTTCTACCAGGGCTCACACCCGTCCAAAACGTTTTAGCTTGTTAAATTTGGTCACTAGTATCCAGTGAGTTATCGTTTCAAAACAGCTGTTTTTCAAATATACCCCCTAAGGGTCAAAAAGGGCCATTTGAGCTGGGGGTTTTTCGGGTTCCTCAAAGGGTTTATTATCCAGCTTTCCAGCGATATTTTAGAATACAGTTTAAGCCTTAAAAAGGTGATCAGGTTAGAGAGGTGCCTTGGGTATTTAGCCTTGTTTTTTAGGTATCTGAGCAAAAGCATAGCAATCATGGCGCACCACATTTGGATTCGCACGGCATTAGCCGAGGCACCTACAAAGCTCTTTACGCGAAAGAGTTGTTTGAGATGCTTAAAAAACACCTCAATGTCCCAGCGAGCTTTGTATAGCTCGGCAATGGTGTCTGCTGTTCAAGATAAATTATTGGTAATTATTTTAAGGTAAGCCCTCCTTTCAGGGTCCCACACGTGTACCAATCGAAGCTTTTTAGGATAGGCCTTCTTAGCTGCAGTGCTACGATCAATACGTTCCAGGGTCGCGGGGTAGGTATTTAAGCTCGAGTAAATCAATTCGGCTGCCATTCTCAAACTGAAGAAAGTTCTTTTGCGCATTGAACCGGTACGAGCTGCATTGATATTCAGAGGCTACCTTGAAAAAGGTGTTTAGGGTGGATTCCGTAATACGCTTTAGCTCTTCCCTACCGATAAACCAGCGAGTCTTAGGGTAAAGCAAACACATAAACAAAAGCCAAGTAGCACCGGTCCAGCTTTTAGCACCACCTGCCGCTCCACCGTATCAGAACTCCTTTGTGATGCTATTAGTAAGGGTGAACAGAGCCTGTTCCTGTTTTAGGTGACGTTTGCCGTCTCGAACGGTGATGAAGGAAAAGTTTTGCCTTCTGAATAGTTCTTACCTTAGGTCACTAGACCTAAGCTCTGCTAGAATCTCATCTACTGGCATCCAGTAGGGATTTTATAACATCGCTACCCAACTTGCTTACGTCGATTTCGGGTTTTCTCTGGCGATTATCCAGCCCATAGAAACCAATATGCTTATTAATCATATCGATAGCCTTCTCTTTGTAAACAAAAGTTAGTTCTATGGTCTCTATGGTGTCGCCCAGCTTGGTAGTTACCACGGTCCTTTTAAACTTGGTGATCAGTCGCCCAATTTCTATAGGGAGTTCCTTGATTTCATCAGCGGAAAGGCACATGGTTTCGGTGATGTCACTTTCGGCCCAAGTTTTAAGCTGGCTAAGAAGGTCTTCATGGGTAATCTCGAGATGCTTGGAAGCACGTTGCTGCACCTCTCTTAGCCTTGCTCGAATTGCAGGCTTGTTGATGTTTTGCTCACCGATCTGCCCAGCTGTCTTTTTGGATTAACCAGCGCGAATGGCAGCTTGAGTGGCGTTGAAATCAATCACGTACTCTTCACAAAATCGGGCTTGCTTGTCAGTGATATAATCATTAATCAAAAAGATAATATATTACCATGTTAACAAATTGTTATCTATTCGTATTCAATTATATGGAGCTTAATTATTCATACCTTTAAAGCAAATCATTTCGCTAATGCTCAAAAAAATTATCCTGCTTTAAATTCAACTTGTTAGGGTTTCCAGTTCCCAAAGTTTTTAAAGTTTAAGGAGAATAACTTTCGAATCGATTTTATGATAAAAATTGACATTTATTCGCTTATTCAAAAATTCGAACACCGATTTAATTTGCTGTCATATGAGACCTTCTTTCTTTCTCTTTCTGTTAATAGGGCTAGTCCTTTTTTCTATAACTTCTTGTATCGAGGACCCGCCAGAGCCAAATCAAGATCCTAGATTTGGTTTTAAATTTGTGGACGATCAAGAGATACCAGTATTCCCTGACTATCAATCATATCTCGAAAACAAGCCTGCCTCGTTCTACGATAAACCTTACCTGATAAACCACGAAGGCTCAAGAGTTAGTCTAGAAACCCGAGTAGTGGCTTTTTCAAGAAACCCAGGCCTCTCTTTTTATTATCAGATGGACTTTTCAATTCTAGATAAATACTATAGTCAAGGTATAGAAAATGTTCCACGGAGTTTTATTTGGACTGTTCATTTTAGTGAAGAGCGAGTGGATACCATTCAGTTTGGGTTTTCTAAGGACTTAGCTGAATCGCTTAACTGTAATCTTGATGCTTACCCAGCTTATCAGTGGCGTCCTGGGGAAAGTTTTATTAATTGGAAGTTTTTAGTCTATAAAAACGACACAATTCTAAGTGGGTGCCTGGATAATCCCATACGGCAGAATCTTAATCTATTAGATGCGAACTCAAATGAATTATTAATACCGCTAATCAAATGAAGTTTATAAAAACCTTAACACTACTTATTATTACCTGCGCAACTGGATACGCTCAATGCGGGACTCGAAGTTCTTATGAAATGGACTCAACCTGGGAGTTGTTTTCTTATGACCTTGGCCGCCTTGATTCGATTTATTTGAGTAAAAAATCCATTATAGACTCTCTAAATGGACCAGACCTTTTGGCAAAATCGAATAATACTCAACTAAGCGGAGGATTTCTTTCACCCATCTACTGGGTTCCCATTAAAGTCTTTATTGTGGAAAGTTCCACTAATCCAAATGGTGCCAATATAGCGGAAGCTGACGTTGAGTATTTGATTAGACGAGTAAATGATTTGTTTAAGGGCGGACAAAGGACAGCTTTTGAAGATGGAGCTGCTAGCGGGAGATTTATTTCCCATCCTGATAATGCCCAGAACCCTGTTTCGAGCGCTACAGGTATTCAATTCTACTTACTAGGAATTGAGAGACGGCAAGATGATGTTATCTATGACCTAACGGACGATGAGAAATATGAGTCTTTAAATGGTTATGATTTTTTTGATTTCACCCAGAAACAAGGGAACTATAGAAAAAATGCAATCAATATTTATTTGCTTAATGACATTGAAGGCGATGATCCAGGTAGTTCAATTGGAGGCTTTGCAAATAAACCGGCCTGGTACTTTTATACAGAGTACGAATTTAAGACAGCAATAAGGGTTGGTAATAGAGAATTATGGGAAATTGCAAATACAATTAGTCATGAAATTGGTCATTTGTTAAACTTAGACCACACGCATGACGCTGTTTGGCCGAAAGATCATAATGGGGAATCTGTAGCCTGTAAGCAGGAAAAAGTAAGCAGAACTGAAATGACTTGTACCTCCGGAAAATTAACTTGTGCACGTTACGGAGATAAGCTTTGTGATACTCCCGGAGATGCGAGGGTTCCAGAGGGACATGTCAATACACTGGGTGTGTACCAAGGCTCGGAACAAGATAAGGATGGTGTAGTTTGGGATTTGGCTGCTTTTAATATCATGTCATACCACCTACCTAGTCTTGGAAGGGTGCAGTTTACGGGACAACAAATGGCCCTGATGTATGAAGTTCTAGATGACCAAAGTAAGGGTAATTACCCTATGATTGGTTACGCTGAAAATATAGATGTTTATGAGCCAGACGGTGTTCCCTTCCAATGGATTACGCTTCCTCCAAATCGAGCAGGATCTGAGGTGGAATTTGCGTTTAATAGAGAAAAGTTTTTTGAAAATAAGCCTCTTAGAAATAGGCTCCAATTTGAGGACCCGCAATTACGTGGCCACCATAAAAACCCTGAACGTATCGGTACGAATCATCCCTATCCAGTTGTTTATGACGTTTATACAGCAGATGAAGACTGGGCCTGGTTTGAAATTGAGACTCGAGGAGTATATACAGTAGGTGTTAGGGGACATGATCAATTTCAAGATATTGACACGAGAATCGGCATTTACGATGAAAATGGGACTCGCTTAATTCAGAAGAATACTTTGAACGACTACGAAGAATTTACCGATACGGTTTTGGATCCAGGTATTTATTGGATAAAGGTTGATCAAGTGCTTCCGATGTCAAGTGGTCGTTATGAATTGTATTTAAGTAGTTGCGGGACAACCTGTTGTTATGGAGACTTTATAGAGGATAATAACATAACTGCAATAACTAATGATTATAATTTTATATCCGAAGCTTTTAACGTAAACGTTGAGTATTACCTCGGGTCAAATCTCACTGTTTCCGCTGTTTTCGGTCTTGGGCACACTCCATATGCTCATTTTGACAATACCAATTTTATTGCTAATCGTCGTAATTTTAATTATCGTGTATGTAATTCAGCATTTCTTGCTATTCAAAACGGAGGAGAGTTTAACATCGGTAGAGACAGGCAAGTAAATTGTAGATTTTCAGAAAACACTAAATTGATATTAGATGAAGGATCTCAGCTCAAAATTGCTTCTGGAAGTTCCTTGGTAATAGAGGCTGGTGCCGAGTTCGAAATAAATGGAAATGTTCAAGTTATAGTTGAGCAGGGAGCGGAACTGATTATTGAGGGGAAGCTTAGGATCAATGGTCCATACAAGCTTACTCACAATACTAATGGAGTAATTGTATTTAATCAAAATATTCCTATTGTAAATGGTTCTTATGACCTAGGGTCTTTCTATGAATACGACAGTGATTCGGAGATTGAAGTAATTGGTGACCCACAAAACGGTATTAGTCCAGAAGTTAGAGTTCTAAAACCATTGTATCTAAAGGGGTTAGGTGGGACCTTCCCAAGCAGTTTAACGATGGAACATTGCGATGTGCATTTGGCCTCTGGAGCATTTTTATATTCATTCTCTGAAACCACGGTTGATAATGTAGAGTTTAATTCTTTGGACGGAACAACGCCAAACGGTCATTTAGGTCTACGTGTATTTGGTAATCCAGGCTTAAATATTATCCGAAATTCAGTATTTAAAAATGGTAATGTGGGCGTTCATGCCCAGTGGCTAGGGAATCATGCTGCTTTAAGAATTTTAGACAATACATTTCTTACTACTAAGGGATTGAAACTGGAGAGCGGGAAGTTTGAGGTTAAACGCAATATTTTTGACGCTAGTTCTCATGTTGAATGTATTGGACTTCAAGGAACGTCAGAATTTGATTATAATAATTTTGATGGTGGTGGCATCTACCTTCATGGGTCGAATAGCACTTTTGCCTTATTGGATCATAATACTTTTAAAAATGGCCAGACTGCCTTGACTGTAGAGCAATTAACCGCTAGGTTGAATTGCAATGAGTTTAGGACAAATGATAAGGCCATCGATATAATTGGAAATGGTGGAGTAGATGCTGATGATAATGCCTCAAACTATTTCTTCAATAATACTATTTCAATAAACTTTAGTGATCCAAATTCAAGTAGCTCAGCTTCCTTATTTCTGAAAGACGGAAATAACGAGTTTTTGTTAGGACCAAGTCAGCAGAATAAGCTTCACATAAATGGTGTTTTTGACTTCGTTGAGGATGTCCCTTATTCTTTGTTTACCTCGACCTATGCCGCAAATGGTGAATTAGATGTAGATAACAACTATTTTGAATATAGCACTACAACCTGTCTGCCTGGGATGCCTTGTCCCCCGTCAGGGTATTATTCAGTGATGCCAGTTTCGATTAAGGTGTATGAAAACAGGGGTATGCCCAATCAAAACTTGGTTGCTGACATTCAATTAGATATTTCAAATAATGCTGCGGATATAAATGCCATTTGCGATAATGGAATTATTGGCGGTGTAGAGTTTCCTGTTTTAAATTACATCCAAGGAATTTCCAGCCCTGCTCTAGGAGGAGTCGTAAATACTTATGGCAAAAACCTCAAGACCCTGCTGGTGAAACAGGCCCAGAATATAAGTTTTGGGAATTTTGTGGCGTCCGATTTACAGACACTAGATACTTTGCAAACGATTTTGGAGTCTGGAATTACTGGAGGAGACGTTTCAACGACGGAGTTATTGGATATTACCTATGAGTTAATGCTAACAGCGCTAGAAAACTGTTATACCCTTGGTCATTTGTTCTATACCCCGTCAAATATCACAGGTGCTCCTCATGCTGAGTTATCGCGTTTAATTGCTTTGATTGATTCCCAACTTGTTGGTTTGGACCCAGCGGATTCTTCGGATATGCCTTTGATTTTTAAATTTAATCTCGATAAAGCGATGAGTTATCGGAATGGGGCTTTCTATTCTCAGGCTCTTGCTCAATTAGCTTCTCGTTCCAGCTGGAGTTTCAGTACTACTGATGTGAATAGATCTAACTATTGGGATTGTATTGTAAGGGCGGAGCATGATGTCTTAACCGGAACAATTGATGAAGAAGAGTATACTTTGGTTAGATCAGGATGTGCAGCAACTTATGCAGGGTTTACTTACAAGGACAACTCAGGGAATGAACTTGATCCAGGTTATCTCTATAATTCCTTTACCAACCAAGAGGTGAAGTTCAATGTTTATCCTAACCCGGCAGTTGATAAATTCCACCTTGACATCGCCTTTAGTTATGACGAAATCATCCTGAGTTCACAGAGTGGAGTAATGGTGCGTGAATATAAATTTGAAAACGGCCATTCCTATCCATTGGAAGGATTAGCTCCGGGAGTTTACATTGTTAAAGTCAAAGGGGTTAACGACACTGAATATCACTCAATTCTAATTGTAGAATAAACTGAATCATAGAATTTAGCACACCTGTCCAAAACGTTTTAAATGTGAAAAGATAGCAATTGACAATCTGTTAGTTAGCATCTAAAACGTTCTGTTTTTCAAATATATCCCCCAATAGCTTAAAAAAGTGCTGTTTGTGTGGAAGGTTTTTCGGGTTCTTCAAAGGGTTTATTGATCCAACCTTCTAGCGATATTTTAGAATAAAGGTTAAGCCTTAAAAAGGTGATTAGATTGGAAAGATGCCAAGGATACTTTGCCTTGTTTTTAAGATACCTAAGCAAGAGCATAGCAATCATGGCATACCACATTTGAATACGTACGGCATTGGCCGAAGTTCCTACAAAGCTTTTGACGCGAAAGAGCTGTTTAAGGTTCTTGAAAAAGACCTCTATGTCCCAGCGAGCTTTGTAAAGCTCAGCAACGGTGTCTGCTTTCCAAGATAAATTATTGGTGATAATTTTAAGATAGGCCTTCCTTTCTGGGTCCCAAACATGCACTAAGCGAAGCTTTTTAGGATAGGCCTTTTGAGCTGTATCACCAGTTAGCCTGAGGTCATAATCTAATAAGGCATGTAGTTTTAAAGCCCCTTTGCTGGTGCGGTACTTGGCCCAATCAAACAAGCTTAAGCAAAGTGGGATGATACTCGAGTCCATTAAAAATACTTTGCGCTTTAACCGTTTAGCATACTGCCTTTGACGCTTGAGTGAAGGCTCGAGCTGGGTAAGAAGGTCAAAGTATAAATCTTCAAACAAGTCCGCGTTGCGGTTGGCATTGAGATAGGTCAAAGAGGATTTACTGGGCACTTTAGCTATGTTCAGGTGATTCTTAGAAGCTGAAAGATTACGTAGACCATTTTGAATATCCCGTAAGGAGTCTAAATGTCCCAGTTGCAAAAACCATGCTTACAAAGTGGGTCCAAGTGCTGATACCTTTAGCATGTTTATCGCTTTGGTGCTTTTTAACTAGCTTTTTAAAGCTGGAACGATCAATGCGCTCTAATAGCTGAGCAAAAAGATTTAGTTTTGACTGGGGCATGATATTGTGGTTTTTTTAGCACTCCAAATTTGGGGAAAACCTTCATGCCCCTCTTTTATTTATTTTGGACGGGTGTGACCAGGGCTAATTAATTACTCCTGCTAACGATAAAATTGAAAGATCCTCATTTACAATAATATACGTTTTGGTAATTTTACCGTTAGTCAGAATTCTGTGTATAAAAAGTCTCTATAGCGTTCCTTTGCTAACGAATTTTCACGACCTTCACATTGCCCTCTAATAAGACCGATTTTTTAAATGGTGCTTGAGACAAAGCCCGTTCGTAATTCTGGTTGAAATGTACCTCTTCCCTTGGAAGGTTTGAAGAGTTCAGTGGCGAACCGTTAAGCGGTATCCCGTTCAAGATAATTTGATATTACATGTGCATTTCTTGAGGGCTTTATTAAAATTGCATGCTAGGTCGAAATAAAGTTTTCGATTCTATTGGCGAAGCCACGCTTTTTAAAGAGCTTAGCAAAATTTAACAACCTGATATACAAATACGTAGGAAACTCTACGTTAGTCAAGATTAAAATGAAAAAAAGTGTACTCCTCATATTATCTTTTTTTTGGTTTTTGAATCTCTATTCACAAAATAGAGAGCTTAACTTAATCGACAACACTGGATTGAGACATGGTGTTTGGGAAAGTACAGATTCATTAGGAAGAAAGTTCTATATACTTTTTGAGCATGGTGAAAAGCAATGGCAGTTTTACTCTGCTCATAACATCAGATATGCAGGTGTTAAATCATTTAAATCAATTGATGAGGGATTAAAAGAACCTCTTCAAGTAATTAGATTGTCCTTACATGGACAAAGCCTTAACACGCTCTCAAATAGCATTTTAGAATTTAAGAATCTTGAAGTATTAAGCTTAGGTGAAAATCCAGAATTGGACTGGAACAAAACATTTGAATTGCTTTCAGGCCTAGATAGTTTAAGGTGGCTTTTTCTCGAAGAGAATCAGATAAAAGAGATTCCTAACAACATCTCCAAATTAAAAGAGCTTAGGACAATTTGGCTGAATGATAATGAAATTCAAAATATCCCTATTGAATTCAATGAATTGGAAAAGCTCGAAGAAATAAGATTGGAAAATAATGAATTATCAATTATTCCCGAAGAGTTGAGAAAATCTGATTTTAAGAAGAAAATTGTTAACAACTGGCTATTCTATGAAGGAGATTTTGAGGTTATGAGCGAAAAGTATAACTACCAGAATAATTACATTTTGATTGATTCATTAGAGAATAAGAACTCTTTTCAAGTCCGAGATACAGACACTATAAATCGGATAGATTCAAATGGTTTAATGCAAGGTCTTTGGAAAGTCAAGTATCACAATCAAAGAAGTTGGCAAGTGGGATTTGAAAATGGATTACCGAACGGAAAGTTCTTTATGTATGATTATGACGGTTCGGTTATACTTCAAGGGCATTTAAATCATGGGAAAAAGACAGGATTATGGAAAGGGAACGTCTCATTTGCCAATCAAGACACCCTTGTTTATGACAGTAACGGACAAGAATTGGGATTTAAACCATTCAAATTAGCTGATACTTCATTTCAAGTTGGACAAGTTTACTATTTGACTGGGTTGTCGTATATATTTGGAAATTTACTAAATGAATCTGAAAAGGACTCTATTCTAAAACCAATTGTTTATTTCTTAAATAAGAATAAAGAAATAAACATTGAAATAATAGCCAATTGCGGAATTGATCAATCAAATCATCCACATTACAGTATTGTATATTCAAGTAAAGCAGCACGATCAATATTTGACTATCTTATAGAAAACGGAATAGAACCTCAAAGACTGAAATACTCGACTAATGAGGATTTTAATTATAAATTTCTTATACCAAGGACAAGAGAGGAGATTGAATTGAATAAAAGATTTGAATTAAGAATAACAAAAACGCAGCACAACAAAAAATAAACGGCATTAAAACGACCGTTTATTCAGGTCGTTGGCGGTAATTTGGTACGCCATATAAACATCATTTCCAAAACTTAAAAATCTTTAACACCAGACTAACATGAATTCTAGAATATCAAGAGGAGATTTAAAGCACTTAATTCCTTCGCAAGCCGCTGACCAACAATGACTAAAATTTACGTAAATCAGTATTTAGCATGAAACAGATATGGGTAATTTTCATAACTATAGTTTGGTCCTTCAGTCTTAAAGCAACGATGTCGGAAAAGGATTTACTTATTGTAGAATCTGATACCTTTTCCCTGCCAGCAATAGCTTTGCCAGGAGGCTTATACAATTACTATAAGGACACAACATGTTTGTCCAACGCGCCTAATAGAGACTACCAAGCTCACTGGAAATTAGAAAATGACAGCCTCTTTCTAATAAAAATCATCAGCAAGTGCTACCGACGTTCTGATTTAAATCCTTCAAAATATATAGTTTTTGAAGAGAAGCTGTTTGCTTTATGGTCATCAAATAAACTTAAACTTCCATTAGGTAATGAGCTTTATTGCTACACATGCTATTACCCACTTTACGAAGAATATAAGATTATTGAGTTTAACAAAGGAGTTGTCATATCTAAGGTCATTAAGTCAAATTTAGAAGAGGTAACATACCATCTCAACCAAGACAAAGTCGAAAAAGTAAAGGGGTACCTAATTGATTCATTAGGACAATATTTGGACTCTGAAATTGACTCATCAGTCTGGTATTATCTGGATTGCGATTTTACGTATATATTGTTTTTTGATAAGAAAGGTAGGCTATACGAGGTGGAATATGAAGATATGAAGGATATTTATCCAGAGGACAAAAAGTGTCTTGTGGTTTTAAAAAAAGCATTAAAAAAATTCCGACTCTCTAACTTTTCTTTGCCTGACCAGAATTTTGGTGTCCAATTAGACATTTGGCACTTTAAACCTGGATTTGACATAAGCAACAGCTTCCGAAACATATATGACGATCGCTCTATTCTAATCCGGTAGAGATCTTTTGCTGTTCTGAGCAAAATTTTGACTCATTCCAAAACCATAAAAGAAGTCGGCCAGAGTCAATTAAAAACCTGTAAATCAAACAACGCTAATAAATAAACCTAACATATGCATTCTTCCTTATTGGATTTCACTATCTCTGTTTAAGCATAGAAACTTTCATTACTTAAACTGCGGACATGGTTTAGACCAAAGCTATTTTGAATTAAAAACTACCGCCAACAATGCATAAGCACAAAACGGCTTATGACGCTAGCGGCTTCGTCCTTTCGTTTTTTAGTAAAGCATATATTTTAGATATTTACCAAACAGAGCGATAAGCCGTTCAGTGCTTATGCGAACCGTTAGCATTTATATACAGCCAGGCCCAAAAAATCTGTGTGGAGAGTTGGGCCTTTATGAAAATCGTTTTCAAAGCCGCCAATGAAAGCACGGCGCAGGACGACAATCATGACGGACGAATCCGAGCGAAAATTTTTTGGCTTTTAAGGACGGTTTTGACCAAATACGCGCCGCCTAAAAAATGAAAATCTTGAGCGTGAAAACCGCGGCGCATTTTGACCAGTTTGCTGGAAAAGCCTCGAGTTAATTTTTTTGTTGAATAAGGAAAGTTTTGATTTACAAGCGCGCCGCTATAATCGCGATCCGCAGCCTTTCGCGTTTTGACTATTTTGCGCAGGAAAATCGTTGAGTAAAAATTTGCTGCATAAAGACAACTTTGAGAAAAGGCTGCGCTGGAAAAAACCATTGCTCATTGGCTGACAAATGCGTTTTCGCAGAATAGCTTTGCGATTAAAAAAGAAATACAAATGCTAACAATGCATAAGCACAAAACGGCTTGCGATGCTCGCGGCTTTGTCAGTTCATTTTTTGGTGAAGCATATTTTTTCGATATTTACCAAACTGAGCGATAAGCCGTTCAGTGCTTATGCGGACCGTTAGCATTTATATACAGCCAGGCCCAAAAAAATCTGTGTGAAAAGTTGGGCCTTTACGAAAATCGTTTTCAAAACTGCCAATGAAAGCACGGCGCAGGACGACAATCATGACGGACGAATCC
>Ga0208544_10002392_pt1 | contig 12258 bp, 11 predicted proteins | sample DEB08_DNA_9_FD_184526 | JGI IMG/M metagenome (GOLD analysis project Ga0208544, IMG submission 184526) | Aqueous microbial communities from the Delaware River and Bay under freshwater to marine salinity gradient to study organic matter... | ecosystem: Environmental > Aquatic > Marine > Coastal ...
ATCATTCGTTATAAGGTCAAGTCTTTGAACCTCTATACCTCTCTTTTCTAATTCGTCAGAATTTAGTTCTTTTAGAGAAATGTCATAATATGGTGAGAAATTATCAATCGCCACCACCTCGTGTCCCAACTCCGAAAGTCTTTCCGAAGTATGAGAGCCAATAAAACCTGCCGCACCGGTTACTAATATCCTCATAAGTTAATTTAGCACTGCAAAATACTACCTTTTTTATAGTTCTATTTTAAAAATAGAAGATTCTTGAAAAAAGAAATACTTTTGTGGAAATTATCACGAAGAATCAATGTACGGGTTTACCATAATAGTTCCGGTTTATAATGAAGAAGATAATCTTGAGCGAGTTGAAGCCAAATTACTCTCTTACACTAAAATAGCGACCAAGAAAACTGCAATTTTATTTGTAAATGATGGGTCTGAGGACAAAAGTCAGGAACTAATCGACGGGATCTGCGCACGAAATGACGCTTTCAATTTTATAACTTTTACTCAAAATCGTGGTTTAAGTGCAGCAATAAAAGCTGGCTTTGATGCTGTAGAAACTGAATTTGTTGGTTACATTGATTCAGATTTACAAACTGCCCCAGAAGATTTCAACTTGTTATTAGCCCATATCGGGGAATATGACTTTGTTACAGGGGTTCGTTTAAATCGCAAAGATTCTTTTGTAAAGAATATGTCCTCTACAATAGCCAATGTTATTAGACGCGCATTTACGCACGACGGGATGGATGACACGGGATGTCCTTTAAAAGTAATAAAAACAGATTTCGCCAAACGAATACCAATGTTCAATGGTCTACATCGTTTTTTACCGGCTATGATCTTACTTCAAAATGGCAAAGTTTTACAAGTTCCGGTCCAGCATTTTCCTCGGATTGCCGGTACAGCAAAATATGGATTATGGAATCGCTTGCTTGGTCCTTTAATCGATTGCTTTGCATATCTCTGGATGAAAAAAAAGTACATCACCTATGAGGTAAAAAATAAAGGATGAATCTTGACTTAACGTATATAGATACAATTGGTTTTGTTGGTCAAGGCCTTTTCTTTTCTCGGTTTCTTGTTCAATTACTTGTTTCAGAAAAATATAAAAAGGTGGTAACCCCTTCTGTTTTTTGGAAACTCAGTTTATTGGCGTCTATTGTTTTCTTTGTATATGGTTATTTAAGAGAAGACTTTTCAATAATGCTCGGACAATCACTTACTTATTTTATTTACATCAGAAATTTACAACTAAAAAATGAATGGCAAAAAATAAACAAAGTATTCCAACTGTTCTTATTTACTTTTCCGGCTTTCATTGTAATATATGCATATAACAACGGTGTTTATGACCTAGACAAATTATTGCGAAATGAAAATATTCCCTTTTGGTTACTAATGCTAGGAATCGTTGCTCAGTTAGTTTTTATTTTTAGATTTGTATATCAATGGTTATATTCTGAAAAGAAAAAGTCGTCTCATTTACCTATTGGCTTTTGGGTAATAAGTTTAACGGGGTCTTTATTAATTCTAACATACTCTATTTTTAGAATAGACAAAGTTTTATTCATAGCGCATTCTGTTGGAATGTTTGTATATATGCGGAACATCTACCTTTTAAGAAACCAAAATGAAAGCGCTTAAAAACAATCATTTCGTTCTTCTAATTTTAACGTGTGTCGCGATTTTTTTTGTGAACTTAGATGCCTTGATTGTTAATATTATGGAAGCCCGTAATTTTATATCGGCAAGGGAGATGCTGCATGATGGAAATTGGTTACTCACAACAATTAACGCCGAACCACGATACCAAAAGCCACCCTTACCAACTTGGATCACAGCATTTTCAGGAGCAATTTTTGGAATAAAAAGCGTCGCTGCTTTAAGACTTCCTGCGGCGTTCTTAGCCCTAATTACCGTTCTTTTTAGTTATAAAGTTTCAATTAAACTAACCGAAAACAAAATCTACGCCTTTATTAGTGCACTAGTACTTGCTACTTCGTTTTATATCGTAGCTTCTGGAAGAGATGGTCAATGGGATATTTATACCCACGGTTTTATGCTCGTATGCATCTATCAATTGTATTTGTTTTTTACTCAGGATGAGAAGAAGTACCAACATGTTCTCATAGCGGCATTCTTTTTTGGCTGTTCCTTTATGAGTAAAGGACCTGTATCTATGTATTCTTTATTGTTGCCTTTTATTATTTCCTTCGGAATCGTTTACAAATACAAGAATTTTAAATCTCGAATTTTGCCCTTGGTACTATTCCTCATGCTATCCTTTGTACTTTCCGGTTGGTGGTATTTGTATACATTCAATTATGACCCTATTTCGGTTGCCGAAATTACCAAAAGAGAAACCGACAATTGGACTGGCCATAACGTTCGTCCATTTTACTATTATTGGAGTTTCTTTATTCAAAGTGGAGTTTGGACAATCCCAGCATTTATTGGGCTGCTTTACCCCTACCTAAAAAATAAGGTGTCGAATAAAAAAGCATATCTCTTCACTTTTTTATGGACGATAATCTCAGTAGTATTACTATCAATAATTCCTGAAAAAAAATCTCGATATCTACTGCCGGTATTAATACCTTTAGCATTAAACACGGCATTCTATATCGAATATCTGGTGCTGAAGTTTGAGGAAATTAAAGACAAGCGAGAGACTATTCCCGTCTATTTTAATTTTGGGGTAATAGCTTCGATCGGACTTATTTTTCCAATCGGAGGATATTTCTTTCTGAAGGATTCGCTTGAGGGAAAATGGATCTGGTTTCTTTTGCTTTCTATCGCACTGTTCTGCATTGGATTCTTTATACTTCGGAACCTTATTCGAAAGAAAATACAAGTTGTTTTTTATTTAACAATCGCTTTTATAGCTGCCATTATTTGCTTCGGACTTCCGTTAGCTGATGTTTTTAAAGATAATACTGAATATAGAGGTCTTTCAGAAATAAAAGGATGGAAATTAAAAGAAAAGGTTGAAGTCTATGAATACGATGGCTTTACACCAGAACTTATTTGGGATTATGGTGAGCCAATTGAAGTTCTCTGTCAAAACAACAAGCTGAGAACCCCTTCGGAAGAACGTTTCGCACTACTGGTTATAGAAGACTATTTAACTTTATTCCATGAGGACTTCGAAGGGTTTACGATTGAGAAAGTCACACGATACGACATGAACCCAAGGGCTGAAGGGCATCGAACCCATCGAAATAGGCTCTTTAGAGATCTGTTTTTAATTACAAAGTCAGAAATGGGGAATTAAGTATTGAACTTTAGCTGAAGGAAACCTTGAAGTCTGAAAGTTAACCAGCCTAAAATACCACCGAAGAACATTCCTGTAATTACATCTAACGGATAGTGAACACCAAGGTAAATGCGACTATAGCCAAGAAGTACTGCCCAAAAAAGCAAGAGGAAGGGCAAGTACTTATAGCTAGGTCTTAACAATAACCCTAAAAAGACCGCAGCTGCCATTGAACTGGCCGCATGGGCTGAAAAGTATCCAAACCTTCCACAGCCGTCTGCTACAAACCTCATACTGGCCTGTAAGCTTTCTACTTTGCAAGGACGTGGACGTTGAATTCCATACTTAAAGAGGTTTGCGAGTTGATCTGTAGCCGTGATAAGAAGTGCCGCACAAACTACTACAATCAATGTTCCTTTCAATCCTAGATTTTTGTAGACCAAATAAAGTAATAACGCGTATAACGGAATTGAAGACCATTTTTCAGTTATAACACGCCACATTTCGTCCCAAGATTCATTTCCTAAGTTATTCAGAAATAAAAAAAGCTCAGTATCATATTTCAATAATTCTTCAATCATCTTCGTAACGAGCAATTTCTCGATCATAAAAAGCCGAGGCTTCCTTGATAAAATTTTCAGTTTCTGTTTCGAGTTCTTTTTGATCGTGGTTATCAAAATCCTCAAGCCATTCTACGTCGTCATCTTCAAGATTTATAATAAAACGTGGAAACTCCGTATGTATGACAAATATCGCCGTTGGATAATCACTATTGTCGCCAAGTAAATATTTTGGAAAATCCATTTTCTAGTTTTAATAGTTATTTGTTACCCGGACAAAACTACAATAAAAAAAAATCTCGGGCTTAGAACCCGAGATTTTAATTAACAAACAACACAATGCTCCAATTTAATTTTTCTTTTTCATAAATATTATTTTGGAGACTTTTAAACACTCTAACTAGCCTTTTTACTTGCCATGCATAAACTTATTGCTTATTACTCCTTTATCGGTAACTCCCGATAATACTTTACTGTTAAAACTACTAGTGCTGTTTTTTCGATACTACAGATGATTCTTTTTTGAAGTAATGTTGTAACGATCGGCTTTCTCTAGTTCCTTGAAACCAATTTTTTAGAAAGTTGATTAAACCTTATGAAGCACATGATTGCAGAAGCAGTAAGTCCGGCCAACAATCCTATCCAGATGCCAGAACTGCCATAATCGCTATGCATACTCAAATAATAAGAAACGGGAAAACCGATAATCCAATAGGCAATGAAGGTAATAAACATTGGTATTTTAACATCTTGCATTCCACGTAAAGCAGCTAATGTGACTACCTGTATGGCGTCAGAAATTTGAAACACCGCAGCAATAATTAATAACTTCGATGCTATAGAAATCACTTCAAGATTGTCTGTGAGGTTTGCTGTATCATTTAAATCTAAGTACAGCTTCGGGAGTATCCCATTAAATAAAATAAATAGCAACGCAAAAATAGCTGCCAATATGCTCGTCTGTATAATAATTGAAAAAGCTATCCTTCTCAACTCTTTAAATTGCTGTAACCCCTTCTGGTTTCCAACTCGAATCATAGCCACAACCCCAAAACCCATGGCTATCATAAAAGTCATAGAGGATAGGTTTAAAGCAATCTGATTTGCAGCTTGAGGGTTTTTTCCTAAAATTCCAGACAGCCATATGGCTGCAGTAAAAACCGCAACTTCAAAAAACATTTGCATAGCCGACGGAAAACCTAAATTGACCAGCTTCATTAGCATAGATTTGGTCAGTGTAAAGATTTTTATATGTAATACATAGGGTCTGGATTTTTCATGTCTAGCGAGCATGAACCATAAATATACCACCATGACCATTCGTGAAGCCAGTGTACCAATTGCGGCTCCAACAACGCCTAATTCGGGTGCTCCAAATTTTCCGAAGATAAATATATAATTAAGTACAACATTGATGACATTCGCTGCAATAGTAGCATACATAGGATATCGAGTCATAGATAAGCCATCACTAAACTGCTTGAATGCTTGAAAGATGATTAGAGGCACTAATGAAGCCGCTACGAGAGTCAAATATGGCATGGCTAACTCTACAACCTCTATAGGCTGTTTCATTGCATACATTAGTGGTTTAGCAAATAGAACCAATAAAAAAAGTGAAATACCTAAGACGATACATAAAAATAGACCATGCTTAAATGATGATTTTCCAGCCTCAAAATTTCCTTCGCTATCAGCCTCAGCTACCAAAGGTGTTATAGCTGTTGAGAACCCAATACCCAGAGACATCGCAATAAACATAAAACTATTGCCTAATGAGACAGCGGCCAATTGGGCTGTTCCTAGTTGACCTACCATGATATTATCCACTAAAGCTACCAAGGTATGCCCTAATAGCCCCAGCATTACTGGAGTTGCTAAAGAAAAATTGGCCTTAAACTCTTTGGTATAATCAGAAAACAAAATCTCAGTTTTAAAACACGAAGGTAAAAAACCAATCATTCAAAGAAGTTAAAACTTTTGTATATTTCAATGCTAATTTATTTGAAATATGCAATCTGAAGCCACTACTCCCGAGCAATACATAAACGAACTACCTGAAGATCGAAAGGCAACTATTAAAACGCTGCGTAAGATAATTCTGGACAATCTTCCCAAAGGATTTGAAGAGTGCATGAATTACGGGATGTTGGGATATGTGGTACCTCATTCAATCTATCCAGATGGGTATCATTGTGACCCTAATACACCATTGCCCTTTATCAATTTAGCAAGTCAAAAAAATCATATTGGATTTTATCATATGGGAATTTACAGCGATCCTAAACTTTTAGAATGGTTTACTGCAGAGTTTCCGAAGCATGTTCCTGGAAAATTAGATATGGGTAAAAGCTGTATTCGATTTAAAAATCCAGAGAAAATCCCTTTTGATCTTTTAGGTGAATTGGTTTCAAAAGTTTCCGTAAAAGACTGGATTCAACGCTATGAAAGTGTACTAAAAAGGTAAATATTTCTACTATCAAACTACTTCATAATTTTTTGAATGCTCCTAATCTTGCTATTTCTTCGGAGGAACATAGCTTCATACCCTTTCAATTTTCTATAGATGAAACGATGCTTGAGGAAACCTTTGTTTTTCCTTATGACATTATAATTGGAAAGCAAGCAGAGTTCTGCTTCGCCTATTATCTAAAGCATTCTCAACGCTATGAATTAATTGCTTCGAATATCCAAATAAATGGGGAAACTGAAACCATAGGAGAAATCGATTATTTAGTTTTTGATTCGAAAACACAAGCAATACTTCATGTCGAACTAGCTTGTAAATTTTATTTATTCGATTCGAAATTGAACGAGTCTGAAATGAACAAATGGATAGGACCTAATCGAAAGGATAGTTTGAATAAGAAGTTAGACAAACTTAAACTGAAACAATTCCCATTAATTAGGAGGAAGGAAACTCAAGTTATTTTGAAGGAGCTACAAATTGAAGTTAGCACAATAGAGCAACAGTTGTGTTTAAAAGCTTTTCTCTTTTTACGGAAAGGCAAACAGGAGAATCAATTTTCAGGAAAATACCATAATTGCATTGTGGGATATTGGATTCCATTTGCTGAATTTATTTCTGAAGAGGAAATAGCAATGTATGCCGTTCCGAAGAAAAAAGAATGGTTACTTCCTGCTGAAAGTTCACAAGTCTGGTTCAGCTTTCATGAAGTAAAAACCATCCTAAAAACCCAAATAGAGGATAATCAAAGTGCTTTGGTATATAAAAAAATAGGCGCCGAGATACTGCGATTTTTCGTTGTTTGGTGGTGAAACACGCTTGATCGAATCAACACTTTTTGATAATTCAAATTCACAAAAACTTTTAAACGTACTTCCTAAAGTTAATTCAGCGATCTCATCAATATGTAAATCGCTTTAAGGAAAAGTAAAACACGCCCCAGAACAATCCTTTATCGAACTTTTCGAAATTGGCTTCAAAGGAATCACATTGCTGCAAACAGCTCTGAAACGTGTTACTTTACAAATACGTATGTCCTATGTATAAAGAAGAAATTACACTCTCTTCGTGATAGTAATATCACCTATTCAAAACAAAGATGCAGACAATTAGAGTTGTAAAAGAAAGCCCCGATAATAATTAACCTTAAAACCTCAAACCTTTTATCCAGAATGTAAAGTGCCAATATATTGTGAAGGAGTTTGTGAGAGGTGTTTCTTGAAAGATTTATTAAATGAAACTTTATTATTGAAACCAACTTCATAGGCAACTTCAATAATGTTCATGCTTTTTTCTGTATCGTTTTTAAGAATCTCCAAAGTTTCCTCAATGCGGTAGGTATTTATTAATTCGAAGAAGCTCAAGTTAAAATTCTCATTTATTACTTGAGAAGTATTGTGTCTTGTGGTATCTAATTTCTCAGCCAAGTAATCCAAATTAATATTGCTTTTCTTGTATACCTTTTCAGTCTCTAGTAGATAGATAAGTTTCTCTTTCAATTCTTTTGAAAAACTAGGTGTTAGACTAGATTTTTTATATTTATTTCTAACCAAACCCCGAACATTTTGAGCCTTTTCGAACATATTCGGCCTTAAATATGAATTATAGCCGATGTAAAGAACCATTGTCGCAATTGCAGCGACTTGAATATGAAACAGGAAATTATAATGCGGATGGACTTGCATAATTAGTATTCCATACACTAGGTAAGAGACAACATAGAACTCCACAAAAATTATCATACTACGCAACCAACTTTGAAGTGCAGGTGTGAATAATTGTATTTTCTCTTTGCTCTTTATATATAACCGAAGCAATAGATATCCATAAACAATCAAAGAAATTATTTTCGTTGAAACAGTGAATAATAAATATGGTCGACGATCAAAAGATCCAACGTCCAGCATGATGTTTAGTTTTTCCTGTGTAGGAAGCAGAAAAACAGGAATAAACACCATTAAAATAACAACAGTAGGTAAAAAGTGAATTAGATCCCATTTCTTAAACTTATAGTCTAGCGTAATTCGTTTAAAATAGAAATATATAAGTGGACCATATAAATAGATCGTTATAGAGGACAAATATAAAACATGAGGTGATTTAAACTTTAAATTGGTTAAAAAGAGAAAAATCTGAAATATAAAGACTGCGTTTATAAATACAAATGCTCCAATTAAGAAAGTGGCTACCCTATCCTTTTGCCTCTTTAATAGAAGTAATATGAAGATAAAGAAACCAATGAGCGATGCAAAAAGATAAAAAAAGTACAACCAAGAAAAATTAAGACTGTACTTCTCAAAAAGTGGCGCAAACTCTGAGCTATCCTTGAATTCTGTGAAATGTCCCGAATCGATAAAACCCACTTCAGAAGAATATTTCATGTAATACTCTGCATAAATACTTGCGACTAACGGATTGTTATTTTCAGCAGCAAGAATGGCCTGCTCTTTATATAACTGAAGGTGTTCTTCATTAAACTTCACTTTATCTTTATCCCTACGAAATATCAGAAAACTAGAACTTGCCGTTTCACTTTCATTTTCCACAACAACTTCGTTAACATCTTGAGCTAGTAAACTATTATCGGGAAATAGCGTTAGCAAACAGAATGCTAAAATGAAAATATTGAATGTTTTACTAAAAATCAACATATACAAGTTTTATTGACGTCTGGCTGAAAGATACAATATGTTTCCTAATAATCAATCATTTAAGTAATTCCCGATAATAGTTTACTCCTAAATGTTAAAATTTAGCACCTTATTTCTGAAGAAAACATCAAATAATATACAAATACAAATGCCCAAGGCGATGAATCAATCCGACGCCATGACCACTTCTTTTTCATCTAATTAGGAAGGATTCCATACGTGTCAAACAAGTATATCAGACTTGCCATCGTCGCTCCACCCAATTCTAACTCCCGTTTATTCACGGCATCAAAAGTGTCGTTGGCAGCATGATGGTAATCAAAATAACGCTGAGAATCAGGACGAAGTCCTGCAAGGACCATCCCAGGTTCTTTTAATGGTCCAATATCAGCTCCACTTCCACCTTTTTCAAAATAATGTATTAAATACGGCCTAAAAAGCGGCTCCCAACCCTTAACCTGTCTAAAATTTGAATCGTCACAATCGAAGGAAAATCCTCTAGGTGTAAAGCCACCAGAATCACTCTCTAGAGCAAAAACGTGTTTTTCACCCTTTTTTCTTGCTTCTGCAGCATATTTTTTTCCACCTCTCAAGCCATTCTCTTCATTCATAAATAAGACAACTCGAATACTGTGTTTAGGAGTATAGTTTATTTCCTTAAATAAACGCAGTACTTCCATCGACTGAACACATCCAGCGCCGTCATCATGGGATCCATCGCCTAAATCCCAAGAATCTAGGTGTCCACCAACAACCATATACTTATTAGGGTACTTACTTCCCGTAATTTCACCAATTACATTATGCGACAGGACATCGCTGTACACTTCACAGCTTTGCTTAAAGTAAAATTGAAGAGTCGGTAAAAGCTTTAGAGTACTACTTAGTACATTCGCACCCCGGGTGCTTATAGCACAAGCTGGAATTCTTTCATTTACCGGAGTACCACCATAGGTCATTGTACCTGTGTGAGGAAGATCGTCTAAACGCAGATTCATAGAGCGCACCACAACACCAACTGCTCCGTATTTTGCCGCTTCCATTGCCCCTGTGTAGCGTTGATCGACACAACCTCCATAGGCTTCAAATGTATTAATAAGATCGGCTTGCATTGGTCGATTGTAAAAAACAATCTTTCCTTCAATTTGTTCTCTGCCATATCGCGCCAAATCTTCAATACCTTGAACTTCAATTACCCTTGCTTTTAATCCGATTTCGGAAGTGGCAACAGAGCCTCCTAATGCACAAACATTAGTTCGAATAGTCTTTCCTGGCCCTGTCTCAAGATAGGCGTATTCAGGAAAACCTCTGGTCCATTTTGGAACCATTACCGGCTGTAACCAGACCTTGTCTAACCCTAACTTATCTAATTCCTCTTTGGTGTATTGAACAGCCATTTCGGCATTTAGAGTTCCCGAAAGTCTTCCGCCAATATTGTTCGAAAGGTAATCGAGCCAATCGTAGCTCTTACCATTCAATAATGCCATATCGTATATACTCCGAATGGTAAGCGAGTCCTGTGAATTCACCTGTTGTGTATATCCTTCCGCAGCGAAAAGGACAAACAAGAGAAGTAAAGCAATTTTTTTCATATTTAGGCAGATTGAGGTTTATGTAACTATAGTGCTGAAGAACTAATCGTTCTCCAGGCGTTTTTTGAAATCTTCAATTTGAGCTTTTAACTTTGGTTCGAGCTCTGGTTCTTTAATATCCTTATATTTCTTTAACTCTTGAAGTAAAATTGAAGCAACTATCAAACGAGCAGCTGGCTTAACATCAGACGGTATGATATACCAAGGCGAGTGAGGCTTTGAAGTCTTATTAATAGCATCTTCGTAACAGCTCATATAATCATCCCAAAGGTCACGCTCATCTAAATCACCTGGAGAAAACTTCCAATTCTTATTTGGTTTGTTTAATCGTCGTAATTGTCTCTTTTTCTGCTCATCCTTTGACAAGGACAAAAAGAATTTAAAAATGATAGTACCATTCTCTGAAATGGTTTTTTCAAACGCGTTAATTTGCTCAAATCTTTTGTTCCAAAATGCATCATTTACATCTTCAGTACTGTGCACCTCGGGGAGTAATTCACTCAATACATAGTTAGGATGGACCCTTGTCACCAAGACATTTTCATAATGAGTACGATTAAATACACCAAATTTACCACGTGCTGGAAGTGCAATATAATGCCGCCATAAGTAATCATGTTTCCGCTCCAAATCGGTTGGCACTTTAAAGCTATGCACCTCTACCCCCCGCACATTAAAATCTTTAAAAACTTCTCTTATCAAACTATCCTTACCAGCAGCATCCATTCCTTGAAGGCAAACTAAAACAGCATATTTACCATGAGCATAGAGCGTATCCTGTAACTCACCTAGCTTAACTCGAGTGACGTCAAGTGATTCCTCAAGCTTATCTTTAGATGTATTAAAATCTTCATGAGTTTTTACTTCAGAAATTTTAATACTCTTTGAAACCTTATAATCTTCGATCTTTATATCTTCCATTTTCATTATAATTAACTCAAAATATAGCTACTTATTTACTTGCAAATAATTTTACGTCTTTCTCGCTTACTTCTGAACCTCCAAGAATGATGAGGCGCTCTACAACATTTCGGAGTTCACGAATGTTACCTGTCCAATCATATTCTTGTAGAAGCTTAATCGCCTTATTAGAGAAACTCTTCTGCGACGTTCCATGTTCTTCAGCAATTTTTTTAGTAAAATATTCAATCAAAAGCGGAATATCTTCCCTTCTCTCATTTAAAGCTGGGACATTTATTAAAATTACAGCAAGCCGATGATACAAATCTTCTCGAAAATTACCTTCTGCAATTTCTTTTTTAAGGTCTTTATTGGTTGCTGCAACGACACGAACATCTACCTTAATATCCTTATCACTTCCTACTCTTTGTACTTTATTCTCTTGTAATGCTCTTAAAACTTTTGCCTGTGCAGATAAACTCATGTCCCCAATTTCATCTAAGAATATTGTTCCGCCATTTGCGGCTTCAAACTTTCCTGCTCTTTCTTTAATTGCTGAAGTAAAGGCACCTTTAACATGACCAAATAACTCGCTTTCAATTAATTCACTTGGTATTGCAGCACAGTTTACTTCTATCATAGGTCCTTTTGAACGTTCGCTTTTTTGATGAATCCAATGGGCTACTAATTCCTTTCCAGTACCATTTGGACCCGTTATAAACACACGAGCTTCAGTAGGAGCTACTTTTTCAATCATTTCCTTAACCTGACTAATTGATCTCGATGTACCAATCATTTCGTAATTCTTACTCACTTTTTTCTTCAAAAGTGT
>Ga0208544_10002394_pt1 | contig 12254 bp, 9 predicted proteins | sample DEB08_DNA_9_FD_184526 | JGI IMG/M metagenome (GOLD analysis project Ga0208544, IMG submission 184526) | Aqueous microbial communities from the Delaware River and Bay under freshwater to marine salinity gradient to study organic matter... | ecosystem: Environmental > Aquatic > Marine > Coastal ...
TTGACCCGTCATCTCGGCCACAGCCATACGACCTGCCAAAAGCCCCATAGCAGCGCTTTCGACATAACCTTCGACGCCTGTGATCTGGCCCGCAAAGCGTATATTGGGTCGCGACCGCAAGCGCATCTGGTCGTCCAGAAGCGTGGGAGAATTGATAAATGTGTTGCGGTGGATGCCACCCAGACGTGCGAATTCAGCATTCTCCAGCGCGGGAATTGTTTTAAAAACATCCTTCTGCGCGCCATACTTCATCTTTGTCTGGAAGCCGACGATATTGTAAAGCGTACCCAGAGCGTTATCGCGGCGCAGTTGCACAACTGCATAGGCCTTGGTCGCAGGATCATGGGCGTTGGTCAGGCCCACCGGCTTCATCGGGCCGAAACGCAAGGTTTCGCGGCCACGTTCAGCCATGACCTCGATCGGTAAACAACCGTCAAAATAACCCGCTGTTTCGCCTTCCTTAAACTCGGCCTTGTCAGCGGCCAACAGCGCGTCAATGAAGGCTTCGTACTGGTCTTTGTTCATCGGGCAGTTAAGGTATGCGGTCCGTTCGTCTTCGGTTTCGCCCTTGTCATAGCGCGATTGCATCCATGCCACGTCCATGTTGATGCTGTCGTGGTAAACAATTGGTGCGATGGCATCAAAAAAGGCAAGCGCCTCTGCACCGGTTTCTGCCTTGATCGCTTCTGCCAATGCGCCAGAGGTCAGCGGTCCCGTTGCGATAATCCAATGACCATTTTTCGGAATCTCCGTAATCTCTTCATAAGAAACGGAAATATTCGGGTGGGCCACGAGTGCTGCAGTCACGCTTTCCGCAAAAGGATCACGGTCAACGGCCAATGCACCGCCCGCCGGTAAGCGGTGCTTGTAGGCGGTCTGCATGATCAAACCATTTGCCTGCATCATTTCCCAATGCAGCAATCCAACGGCGTTTTGTTCGTGATCGTCGGACCGGAACGAATTGGAACACACCATTTCACCTAAATTACCCGTACGATGGGCAAAGGTTTCGACCTTCGGGCGCATTTCGTGAATGACAACTTTGAGGCCCGCGTTCGCGGCCTGCCAAGCGGCCTCTGATCCGGCCATTCCGCCGCCGATGATGTTGAGTGTATTTTGCATGTCGCTGATGTAGTGCGCGGCCCGTCAAAAGAAAAGGCCCCGCGTTTGATCGCAGGGCCTTGGGTTATTCTTCGACGATTTCCGCGTCTTCGACACCTTGTTCAGCGATCCAGGCGACGCTTACCACGGTTTCACCTTTGCCAGTGTCAAAGACTTTCACGCCACCCGCACCACGTGACCGGAACGAAATCCCTTCGACCGGCACTCGGATTGACTGTCCTGTAGAAGTCACCAGCATGATCTGATCGGACATTTCGACAGGGAAGGACGTAACCAGTGGCCCGCCACGCATCGCCTTGTCCATGGCAGCCACACCCATGCCACCCCGTCCACGCACCGGATAGTCATGGCTGGACGATAATTTGCCGGAACCTTTTGCTGTGATCGTCAAGATCAGGTTCTCTGAGGCCGACATTTCTGCGTAGCGTTCTTGGCTGATTGCACCTGCAACGGTGTCTTCTTCGTCGTCATTTTCGGCATCATCGGCCAATCCAGCCATTGCGCGACGCATCTTGAGGTAGGCAGCGCGCTCTTCTGCTTCGGCTTTGAAGTGGCGGATGATCGACATTGATACGACCTTATCGTCGCCTTGCAATCTGATCCCGCGCACACCGACTGAACTGCGCGAGTTGAACACCCGCACGTCGGTTGCAGGGAAACGGATAGCGCGGCCCGAATCTGTGACCAACATCACATCGTCATCGTTAGATGCAATGCGGGCATTTATCAGTGTTGTTTCAGCATGTTCGTCTTCGAACTTCATGGCGATTTTACCATTGCGCATGACGTTGGTAAAGTCAGACAGCTTGTTGCGACGCACTGTGCCGGCAGAGGTCGCAAAGACCACTTGCAGATCGTCCCATTCCTCTTCTGGTCGGTCCACAGGCATGATCGCCGCGATGGAAACACCTGACGGAATTGGCAGAATATTGACGATAGCCTTGCCTTTCGCGGTGCGGCTGCCCAAGGGCAAACGCCATGTTTTCAACTTGTAGACCATGCCGTCCGTCGTGAAGAACAACAGTTGCGTATGGGTATTCGCCACGAACAGTGTTGTGACGACGTCTTCTTCTTTTGTGGCCATTGACGACAGGCCTTTGCCACCGCGACGCTGCGCGCGGAAATCAGCCAAGGCTGTCCGTTTGATATATCCGCCAGAGGTCACAGTGACGACCATGTCCTCTTTTTCGATCAGGTCTTCGTCTTCCATGTCGCCGGACCAATCCACGATCTCTGTGCGACGGGGAACGGCAAAGAGGTCGCGAACCTCGGTCAACTCATCACGGATAATCTGCATGATCCGTTCGCGAGAGCCCAGAATTTCAAGGTATTCGCGGATTTTGCCCGCAAGCTCCTGCAATTCATCTGTGACTTCTTTAACGCCGATCTGGGTTAGGCGCTGTAGACGCAGTTCCAGAATCGCACGGGCCTGAACTTCGGACAGGTTATATGTGCCATCGTCGTTGGCGGTGTGGGTCGGATCATCAATCAGCTTGATGTATTCAAGGATCGCTTCGGCAGGCCAACGGCGCGTCATCAGTTTTTCACGCGCGGTCGATGCATCAGCGGATGAACGGATCGTAGCAACGATCTCGTCGATATTGGTGACAGCCACGGCCAAACCACATAAGACATGCGCCCGTTCGCGGGCCTTGCGCAATTCAAACGCAGTCCGACGCGCAACGACGTCTTCGCGAAAATCGACAAAGGCAGTCAGAAAGGCACGGAGCGTCAATTGCTCTGGCTTGCCACCATTCAGCGCAAGCATGTTACAGCCAAAGTAGGTTTGCATTGGCGTGAACCGGAACAACTGGTTCAGCACGACCTCTGCGGTCGCGTCACGCTTCAGTTCGACCACGACCCGGACACCGTTGCGGTCAGATTCGTCCTGTACGTGCGCAATGCCTTCGATCTTTTTGTCGCGGGCGGCTTCGGCGATCTTGTCGATCATCGAGGCTTTGTTCACTTGATAGGGAATTTCATTGATAACAATAGCATAGCGGTCTTTACGGATTTCTTCGATCACTGTCTTCGCGCGGACAATTACCGAACCACGGCCTTCAAGATAGGCTTTGCGCGCGCCGGCTCGGCCAAGGATCAATGCACCAGTTGGAAAGTCGGGGGCCGGGATATACTCGATCAATTCTTCCGACGACATGTCAGGCTTGTCGATCAGCGCAAGCGTCGCATCAATAACTTCGCCCAAGTTGTGCGGTGGAATATTCGTGGCCATTCCGACAGCGATACCGCCAGCGCCGTTTACAAGCATGTTGGGGTAGCGTGCGGGCAAGACTGTTGGTTCACGGTCTTTGCCATCGTAGTTGTCTTGGAAATCAACCGTATCTTTGTCGATATCAGCCAACAGATAGGTCGCAGGCTTGTCCATGCGCACTTCGGTATAGCGGTAGGCCGCCGCGCGGTCGCCGTCCATTGATCCAAAGTTACCTTGGCCGTCCAATAGCACCAGCGACATTGAGAAGTCCTGTGCCATCCGCACAAGCGCGTCATAGATCGCGCTATCGCCGTGAGGGTGATATTTACCCATCGTTTCGGCCACAGGACGGGATGATTTCCGGTATGGTTTGTCGGGCGTGTTATTGGTTCCGTGCATCGCAAAAAGAATGCGGCGGTGGACGGGTTTCAAGCCGTCGCGCAAGTCCGGAATCGCACGGCTGACGATCACGCTCATGGCGTAATCAAGGTAGCTGGTCTTTAGCTCGTGTTCGATTGTGACCGAAGGGCCGTCATAAGCAGGGCGCTTTGGCGGGTTTTCTTCATCATTTTCTGGTACTTCTGGAGTATCGTTCACGTGATCCGCCTGTTGAATTCTAGACTGCTATATTTGGTTGCTGCCACTCTAACAGACACTTGATATAGCGCGCAACGCCGGATCGGCCCTATCGCGGCAGCATAGGGGGGAAAGCTCTTAACGCATTGGTTTTAATGTAAGAAATATGGCCCTTTCAGTACCACCTGAAAGGGCCATTAAATGCATCGCCGCGCAGGCGCTTATTTCGCCCGCTTGATCATCCCGAACAGATCACGGGGATCATCGGGATCGGCGACTAAATCCAGATCGATATAATAGGGCGTGTCCTGAATTTGACGGTGGACATAACGCAGCGCGCTAAAGTCTTCGATCGCAAAGCCGACGCCATCGAAAAGGGTGACTTCTTGGGGCGATTTCCGACCTGTCTGCTGACCCGTTATAACCTGCCAAAGCTCGGTCACAGGGTGATCGGCGGGCATCTGCTGGATTTCACCTTCAATCCGCGTTTGTGGCGGGTATTCAACAAACACGGAAGACCGCGCGACGATATCACGGTGCAGTTCAGTCTTGCCCGGACAGTCGCCACCGATTGCGTTGATATGCACGCCAGCGCCGACCATGTTGTCAGTCAGGATGGTTTGCATATCCTTGTCAGCAGTCGCCACCGTAATCACGTCAGCGCCTTCAATCGCCTCTTCTGGCGTTGTGCATGCAGTGATTTGAAAGCCCAAGCCTGCAAGGTTTTTCATGCATTTTTCGGTTGCGGCACTGTCGATGTCATAAAGGCGGATGTTTTCGATTCCACAGACGGCTTTGATGGCCAGACACTGGAACTCGGATTGTGCGCCATTGCCGATCATCGCCATCGTCTTGGCATCCTTTGAGGCAAGGTGCTTGGTGGCAACAGCAGACATCGCACCTGTGCGCAAAGCCGTCAGGATCGTCATTTCCGAAAAGAGCATCGGGTAGCCATTGTTGACATCTGAAAGGACACCAAAGGCCGTAACTGTTTGCAGGCCTTCTTTCATATTTTTCGGGTGACCGTTCACGTATTTGAACCCGTAGTGGGTTCCATCTGACGTGGGCATGAGTTCGATCACACCAACATCTGAATGGCTGCCAACGCGTGGAGTTTTGTCAAACATTTCCCACCGGACAAAGTCCTTTTCGATCTCTTTGGCGAGATCGGCCAGGAACACTTCAATCCCAATATGATGCACAAGACGCATCATATTATCGACACTGACGAATGGCACCATGGCCAGTTTTGAAGCCTTAAAGCTCATGATTTGCTCCGAGTTGGGCGGTCAAACACACGACGACCCATCAGGGACGCAGTCAAATCAACCATAAGGTTTGCGGTCGTGCCACGGTCGTCCAAGAACGGGTTCAACTCGACCAGATCAAGCGATGTGACGAGGTTGCTGTCAGACAGCATCTCCATCACCAAATGGCCTTCACGGACAGTCGCCCCACCGGGGACGGTTGTCCCGACAGCAGGGGCAACAGAAGGGTCAAGAAAATCCACATCAAGGGACACGTGCAGCATGCCGTTTTCAGCGGCAACACGGTCGAGGAAAGTTTGCAACGGTGCGCTAATACCTTCTTCGTCGATCCGCCGCATATCCACCAGCATGACATCGCCGTCGTCCAGCATCGCATGTTCGGCGGCATCAACAGAACGCAGGCCGATCATACAGATATTGCGTGTCTCAACCTTTGCAGGCAGGGGCGGGTAGGCGTCAAAACCACTGCGCCCTGTCACGTAACCTACGGGTGTACCGTGTAGATTTCCGCTGTCAGTGGTATCAGGCGTGTGGATGTCGCTGTGTGCATCAAGCCAAAGCGCAAAGAAGGGGCGACCCTCATTCGCAGCATGTGCCGCCATACCTGCGACGGTTCCAGCGGCCAACGCGTGGTCGCCGCCCATAAAGATCGGCATGCCTCGTGGCGCGGCATCAAGTGCCGCCGCCATGAGCGTGTGCGTCCAGCCCACGTTTTCGGCCAGTTCATGCACGAGAGGATTGCGGGGTGCGGTAACGGTAACGTCCAAGGGGGCCAAGTTGCCCATATCTTCGACGCTATACCCTAGCGCGGTGATGGCCTCGCTGATGCCTGCTGTGCGATAGGCGTCGGGGCCCATCAAACAGCCGCGGCGCCGCTTACCACAATCGACGGGAGCGCCGATCAATATACAATGTTTTTGTGTCATGGTGGCAGTCTTGCCCAAAAAAAGGGCTAGGTTAAGCCAGCAAATTGTGCAAAATGGTTGTCGATTGCACAGAATGGATAGGCAAAATGGACGAATTGGACAATCACTTGATCGCCGCGCTCAAGCGTAATGGCCGCGCGTCACTTTCGGAACTTGCCAGCCTGTTGAACGTGACCCGCAGCACCGTGCGCGTGCGGCTGGATCGCTTGGTGCAGGGGGGTGAAATCGCGGGATTTACGATTCTTACCCGTTCAGACGTCCGACCTGACGCCGTGCGCGGATTGATGATGCTTGAAATCGCGGGACGCGGTGCAGAGAATATCATGAAACAATTGCAACGCATGTCGCAGGTTCAGGCCGTCCATTCAACAAATGGAACATGGGATTTGATTGCCGAAATCGGCACGAAAACGCTCGAGCAATTTGACCAAGTGCTGTTTACGATCCGCCGTATGGACGGTGTTACAAGGTCTGAGACGAACTTGCTGTTGTCGACCCGGCGGTAGCGCGCACCGCCATAATCCAGCCAACGACCAGCAGGATCGAAAAGAATGCATTCCAGCTTGCCATAGAAAGCGAAAACAGCTCCCAGCTGACCTGATCACACATAATAACGCGTGGTCCGGTGATCGTCAGCATATCCGCGCCGCTAAGACCATCTAGTCCGCCACCCGTGCCAGTGCATGTGCTGGGACCTTCCCACCAGTCACGCTCTACCCCTGTATGGAACAAGCCGATACCTGCCGTTGTCGCAGCGGCAATGCCGCCAAGTGCAGGCAGCAAACGCCCCCCAAATTGCAGCGCGAACAAACCAATTGCGATGGCGACAAAATGCGGCCAACGCTGCCAAAGGCACATCGCACAAGGCGGATAGCCCAAAGCTTGAAACAGATAGGCGCCAGCAAGCAAAGCGGCAGAGCCACCCGCCGATAACGTTACAAGAAACTGTCGTGTCATAGCAAACCTATCAATGCAAAACCGCCTACCAAAATGACGCAAAAAACGATGAATACCAACCCCAGCCGGCGTTCGATAAAGTCACGAATTGGTGCGCCGAATTTCCACAAAAGCGCCGCAACCAAGAAGAACCGCAACGCCCGTGCAAAGATCGACGAGACGACAAAAACGGAAAAAGGTAATCCTGTGACGCCAGAGAAGATCGTAATTACTTTGAACGGCAGGAAGGTAACACCCGCAACGACAACGGCCCATGCGCCATAGGCATTAAACACCGCGGACATTTCTGCGAAACTGTCGGCCTTACCGTAGAGTTCAAGGATGGGCTGGCCCAATGTCTCCATCAACGCCGCGCCGATGTAATAACCGAACATGCCGCCCGCAACCGATGCAACTGTCGCAACCGCTGCAATCAAGAAAGCGCGGGACGGACGGGCGATGATCATCGGAATCATCAAAACATCAGGAGGAATCGGAAAAAACGAGGATTCTACGAATGCCACAATAGCCAGCGCCCAAAGTGCATAAGGCGACTGTGCTAGCGAGAGTGTCCAATCATATAGTCGGCGTAACATGAATAACCCAATTTTTCGTGCGTTAGCGCACGTGTGGACGGCTGGGTCAACCCAGTTCGACTGATGTTTCTGCTTCATAATGAACTGCAATGACTTTGTCGTGGACAACTGGGTGCAAAACCCGATTGACGCCGCCATTTTGCCGCTTTAGGAGAGGCTCCATAGCCGATGTGGCGGAATGGTAGACGCAGGGGATTCAAAATCCCCCGATGGTAACATCGTGAGAGTTCGAGTCTCTCCATCGGCACCAAATACCTTGCTTCAAGGTATTTGCAAAAATTCGAAGGTTTTCCGCACCCCTTCGCAAAACTTCCACATTTTGTGCTTCATTAAAGCGTATTTTACCGAATATAGTGGTAAAGGCTGTCTAAATGGTCAGTTTTTGGTGCGCGGCGCTTGAAAAACCATTTGCGACTGTTAGCAAGAATGTTAACTCAATCCTGCATTAGATGCAGCAATGTTTGGTCCCTCAAGTGTTTGGAGATCGGACAGGTTAGAGATTGCGCCGCGATTTTAAATGCGGCTGTTAGAAGGTTGAGATTAGATTGACGCGCGCGAATTTCAGGTTTGGTTTCTAATGCCAAAACGGACAACTGATCAGACACTATCTGGCACATCCAAATCAGGTGTGAATGTTTTGCGTTCCGAAGTTGTGAATTCGTGGGATTTGACCGGTCTTGGTATTCAGTCAGTTTTGCGCAAGAACAATGATCCTGCTACTGACACGGCGGTTTTTGCGGACAAATCAACCATGCCAATGACGCAAGTTGAACGCCTCATCCCATGTTTTACGCCCGGCACGTATATCGCAACACCGCGTGGCGCTGTTTTGGTTGAAACGCTTCAAGTCGGTGACCGTGTCATTACGCGCGACAATGGCATCCAGCGTATTGAGTGGGTCGGCAAAAAGCGGCTTGATCATATGCAGCTCAAAACGCTCAAAGCATTGCGGCCAATCCAGATCGATGCCGGCGCATTGGGCGATAACGTGCCAGATCGCGATATTCGGGTGTCGCCTGTGCACCGCATGCTGGTGGTTTCGCAAGCGGCGCAGTTGTATTTCGGTCAATCAGAAGTGTTGGTGGCTGCAAAAGATATGTGTGACATGCAGGGCGTCGGCGTCGCAGAGGTGCCTTATGTCACCTACGTTCATTTCTTGTGTGAAAATCACGAGTTGGTTCTGGCAGACGGTGCGTGGAGCGAAAGCTTCCAGCCGAATGATTTTTCCCTCAAGGGTCTCGACGATGAACAGCGTGAAGAACTGTTCAATTTTTTCCCAGAGCTTGCGACAAAAGAGGGTATCAAAGGATACCGTGCGGCGCGCCCATCACTTAGCAAGCAAGAAGCCGCACTTATTTTTGTGAAAAAGTAGACCGCCACGCGGTCCAGTCTTCAGGCGTATCCAGATCAAGCCGCGCACGTTGATCCGCAAGGGTCACGAGGTGCGTTTGATCGCGAAGTGGCCGCAATATGCTTTGCCCACCTTCGTCACCGCGCAGTTTGGCAAAGTCGGGTCGCAGTGTGTCATCAATCAGGATCGGATGACCTGCAAGCCCATCGCTTGTGGCGCCGCGCCATACTAGATGATCGGGATACGTTGTTCGCGCATTCAAGACCGCCAGCAGATCTTGGGTCGTCAAAGCAACCAGATCTGCCAGCATAATCATAAATGCCCCCGTTTGCGGAAGCTTCGGGATCGCCCCACGCAATGTCCCCGAAATTCCCTCAGCCGCATTCGCAGCAACAAGGGGTGTCGCGTCGATGTCCGCAATCAGGTCCAAATGGTTGGGCGCATCAGGTGCCAACGCAACAAACACAGGATGTTCAGTCGCAACCGCGACGCTCGTTTGTCTGCGCAGTAGGGGTATGCCGTCTACAAGCTCGCGCATTTTATCGCCTCCGCGCATCCGCGAGGACGTGCCTGCCGCCAGTATAAGGATGGGTGTCATCCGCGCATGGCCACGCCTTCAGGATCAAACAACGGAGTCATAATCCGTTTTGCGCGACGCCTTTGGCCCATAATTTCGATTTCGACCTCAAGGTTATCCGTGGCCTCACCGCGAGGGATCAAGGCAAGCGCTATGGATTTGCCCGCGTGATGCGAAAATCCGCCAGAGGTACAAAACCCGCGGACTTCGCCATCGATGAACACAGGTTCATACGCCACGACATCCGCGTCATCTGCATCAACCTCGAACACTACCGACATGCGGGCAGGGGGATTTGCTCGTTCAGCCTCGGCCGCGGCACGCCCAATAAAGTCAGTGTTCTTTTTGAAGCTGATAAAGCGGTCCATGCCTGTTTCAGCGGCCGTATAATCAGGTGAAAATTCTGACAGCCAAGAACCAAAGAAGCGGTCCAAACGCAGCGACATCATTGCGCGCATCCCGAATGGCGTGATCCCCATCGGTTGCCCCGCATTCCAAAGCGTCCACCACAACTGGCGTTGGTCCATCGGATCACAGTAGATTTCATACCCCAGATCGCCTGTATAGCTAACCCGCTGCACAATGCAGCCAACTTGGCCCACGGTCATACTCCGCACGTCCATGAAATTTAGCGCCGCAGCATCATCACGCGTGCATGCCGTCAGCAGGTCACGCGCACGTGGTCCGGCGATTTGAAATCCGCTGCGTCTGTCCGAGATATTTTCGACAACCGCTTCGGGAACTGCATTTTGCATAAACCAACGGTGGTGAATATCCTGTGCGCCATAACTGGCGGTAATCTGGAATTCGGTCTCGGACAGGCAAGACACTGTAAAATCTCCCCATAGGCGTCCTTTAGGTGATAGCATTGGCGTCAGAGACATGCGCCCTGGTTGCGGGATACGGCCCGCCATGATCCGGTCAAGCCAAGCACGGGCACCGGACCCGGTCACCGCGAATTTGCCGAAGTTCTGGACTTCGTTGATCCCGACATTCGAACGTACCGCTTTCACTTCGCGGGCTGTCGCATCAAACGCGTCAGAGCGGCGAAAGGTGGGCGTCTCGTAATCAGGCTCACCGTTTTGCGCAAAGTAGTTTGGCACTTCGAGACCGAATTGATGCCCCCAAACAGCCCCAAGATCGCTGAATATATCATACATAGGTGTGGTGCGGTGTGGCCGCGCTGCAGGCAGTTCTTCGTTCGGATAGCTGACCGAAAACCGGTTCTGATAGTTTTCAATAACCTTCGGCCGCGTGTAACCCGGTGTGATCCACTTTCCAAAGCGACCCACATCCATCGCAGTCACGTCGCGTTCACATTCGCCGTGTACCATCCACTGCGCCAGCATCAGGCCGACACCGCCGCCTTGGCTAAAGCCTGCCATGACGCCACTCGCCGACCAGTAGTTGCGCAATCCTGGCACAGGGCCGACCAGTGGATTTCCGTCGGGCGCGAATGTGAACGGACCGTGGATTACGGATTTAACGCCTGCAGTTTCCAAGATCGGAAAGCGTTTGTAGGCAAATTCAATTGATGCTTCGATCTTGTCGAGGTTGTCGGGCAGCAATTCATGCCCGAAGTCCCAAGGCGTGCCATCCACCGCCCAAGGTTTACACGGTTGTTCATAAAATCCGATGCAAAGCCCGCGTCCTTCTTGACGCAAATAGCTTTCGCCAGCGGGGTCCATCACATGCGGATGTTCGCTGTCGCGGTTGTAGATTTCGGGCAAATCATCCGTGACGATATACTGGTGTTCCATCGGATGCAGCGGCACATATGATCCAGCCATAGCGGCAACTTCACGCGCCCAAAGACCAGCGGCATTGACCACGTGTTCAGCATGGATCGTGCCTTTGTCGGTCACGACATCCCATGTGCCATCCGCGCGTTGGTTGGTCTCGATTACCTTAGTGTGCAATTCGATTGTGGCCCCACCCATGCGGGCAGCTTTGGCGTAGGCGTGGGTCGTGCCGGAAGGGTCCAAATGCCCGTCCAACGGATCGTAAAGACCGCCGACGATCCCATCCAGATTGGTGATCGGGGCGATTTTGGCAATTTCCTCGGGGCCGACGATTTCGGTTTCTAACCCCATATAGCGATGCTTGGCACGTTCAGCGACCAGCATATCAAAGCGGTCCTGATTGTCCGCCAAAGTGACACCGCCGACATGGTGCAGCCCGCACGACATGCCTGTTAGTTCCTCCAGTTCGCGGTAAAGCTTGATTGTATAGCCCTGCAATGCGGCCATGTTGGTATCGCCATTCAGCGTGTGAAACCCACCGGCGGCATGCCACGTTGATCCCGACGTCAACTCGGAGCGTTCCAGCAACATCACATCGGACCAGCCCAGTTTGGTCAGGTGATAAAGCACAGAACAGCCAACAACGCCGCCCCCTATAATGACGGCTTGGGTGGTGGTTTTCATAGTGCGGGCTCCTTGCGTGTTTTGCTCACTATGCCGCGCCAAATTGCAAAGGCGGTTCCGAATGCGACATAACATGTCGCCTGAATGCTATCCTTGGTGCAAACCTTTGCACAGGTTGGAACTGTCATCACACGGGAAGGGACGACGATGCGCTCACATGCTCAGGCAGTTGTTATTGGCGGAGGCGTTATCGGGTGTTCGATCTTGTATCACCTTGCAAAGCTAGGGTGGACCGATGTTGTTCTTCTCGAACGGGACGAATTG
>Ga0208544_10002398_pt1 | contig 12242 bp, 9 predicted proteins | sample DEB08_DNA_9_FD_184526 | JGI IMG/M metagenome (GOLD analysis project Ga0208544, IMG submission 184526) | Aqueous microbial communities from the Delaware River and Bay under freshwater to marine salinity gradient to study organic matter... | ecosystem: Environmental > Aquatic > Marine > Coastal ...
TGCTATGCCCTCAAACAGCATCAGCGTCGGTATGCGACCTTCCGATTCTTACGCAGTTTAAAAGTCAGAGAACGCTTAGCATGGAATGCAGTCCTGTACCGATCATGGTGGCCGATGGCCAACTATGTGCCAGTAAGGAAAGCGATGGGGATCGCATGGTTCGCAGCGCAAGGGTTGAAATCCTTATTCCATGTGCAGCAAGGTTAAACGTTAGGAGAAACCGCCTTGGTACGTTAAAGCGTATGCCGGGTGGTGTGGGGGGGACGGCGGCTTCGGCCGCCTACCCATCCCGATTAGAAAAGGGCCAAATGTGGACTTCCCGTGCCGTAGGTACGGCATCTAAATCAATAGTACGCAGGCATATTCCGTACCTACGGCACGGCCAATCAGTCGGTAAAACAATTTTCTACCGATATCGCGTACCTAAAGGCACGCTTCTCTTATGATAACGCAGCGTTAAGCCGGATGAAAGTTAGGCTGGGAGGTGATTGGGCAGTCTCGTCCGTCGTCTCCTCCGCGCCGCGAGCCGCCCACGCTGAAGACGCCGCGAGAACCAATTGGATTCCTACGGAACCGCTCAGGCTGCGTTTTACGCTTCAACGTAAAGATACGTTAATGCGTTTTTACTGTCTTACCTTTACACCTTTACACGGTCTAAAACTTCCCACCTCCGACTTCCCACCTCGCTCACCCGCGGCCCTCTGCTTGCTGCGCAAGCGGTCTCCTAAAGGAGTTTGTCCGCCCGCCCAGATGCGCGTAATCCCTTGACCGCTCAGGCTGCGTTTTACGCTTCAACGTAAAGATGCGTTAATACGTTTTTACTGTCTTACTTTTACACTTTTACACTTTTACACTTTTACACTTTTACACTTTTACACTTTTTACACGGTCTAAAACTTCCCACCTCCGATTTCCCACCTCCGACTTCGACAGCCCCCTTCACCCCCCCTTGCACGCAGTACTCACGCCCAGCACATACTTTTCGACGACCCCAATGGTAGGTGCCGTTTCAGCGCCCAGAAAACCGTCGATCTCCTGATCGGTGAGCAGGCGCCGGGCCTGATCGGTCAGTTGGCGGGCGATGGGTTCGTAGCTCCAGTGCCATTTTTCTTCGTTGTAGCCTGCCGGCCGCGCCAGCCCTTTGGCGGTATAGGGTTGGCAAAAGCCGTATGTGGGCGCGTGAGCCGTCAGCCACTGGTATTCGGCCAAACCCTGGCCCGTGGCAAAATAGTCGTTGTTCAGTTGGTTGAGGTCCATGTCGGTACCCCAGTGGTGGCGGCTGGTGCCCGGCATCGAGCTCCAGCGCAGAATGGCAAGCGCCCGTGCCTGCGGATCGGGGTAGACCTGGGGGGCTTTTTCCTTGCCTTCCAGCAGGCGTTCGCCCGTCCATTTGGCTTCCCAGATGCTTTTCTGGCGGTCGAAATTGCGGGTAGCGGAAATGACCTTTAGTTGTACGCCGTCCTTTGCTGCCGCGGCGTGCATAGCCAGGAAGGCCGCGTAGGCGTCTTTGCGCAGGTAATAGGTGCCGTCGCGGTCGGTAAACTCGGGCGCTACCTTCGTGAAATCGGGGTGGGTAGCGGGGTCGAAGCGGCCGCGCAGGTAGTCGAGGGAGAAAGCGGGGATGACGGTGCTATCGGCCCGGGCGATGACATCGCGGAGGGTTGGGGGTATCGTGGTTTCATTCATTTGCGGCGGTTCCACCACCGCGTTGTTGTGCCGGAATACAAATACACCAGCACCTAAGAGGAGGAGCAACACGAGGAGGAGCAATACTTTTTTCATAGGGAATAATTTTCGGGGTACATCCAGTTCAAGGTAGGGCATTACGGTTGGTGGTCTGTTTTTTTCAGTTGAATGTGCTGAGCTTCCAGGTGGATATCCACCCATTCGCCAGGGGTAAAGGTAGCTGCCAGGGCCGGATTCGCCCACACCTGGACCTGTTCGTCGCCCAGTTGCATAACGACAAGGGCGCCGTTCTGTTGTGGGACGAGGGTCACGATTTTCCCCTTCAGCTGCCAGGGCACGGCGGGTGGCGGTGTCGCGAAATAGACCAGTGGGCGTTCCCTGGCGATGATTTTGCCATCGGCCAACACCCAGACGGTATCGGCCAGCTGGCACAATTCTGCGGGGTCGTGGCTGATGAGGATCGTCGTCAGTTGGTATTCGCGGTGTACGCGGAGGAGGTACTGTTGCAGTTTCTGGCGCATCTCGAGGTCGAGGGCCGAGAGGGGTTCGTCGAGTAAGAGCAGGCGGGGGCGCTGCACCAGGGCCCGCGCCAGGGCTACCCGTTGCTGCTGTCCGCCCGACAGGTGGGTAGGGCGCTGGTGTTGGAGATTCCCCAGTTCACAGAGTTCTACCAAATCGGTGACGATGCGCGGGTCTTGCCCCCTGGCCAGGGCAAAGGCCAGGTTTTCACGTACCGTCATGTTGGGAAAGAGGGCGTAATCCTGGAAAACCAGCCCGACCTGCCGCTCCTGGGGTGGCCGGTTGATGCCGGCAGCGGTGTCCAGCCAGGTGGCCCCGTCCACGACGATCTTGCCCGCCTCGGGTTGCAACAAACCCGCGAGGGTGCGCAGCAGCGAGGTCTTACCCGCCCCCGATTTGCCGAAAAGGCCAACCAGCTGATGTGCCGGCAGGTGCTCCTTCACCCGCAGGGTCAGCTCTCCTCCGGGTGCCCGCAGTGTTTTTTCGACGAAAATATCCATCATGGCCACCAGCTTTTAAAGTACCCCCCGTTGGAGAGGTAGACGAGCAGGAGAATAACGAACGTGAGGGCAAACAACACCAGGGAATAGGTATTTGCCACCGGGTAGTTCATCGATTCTACGGCGTCGTACACGGCGATGGCTGCCACCTTGGTCTGGCCGGGGATATTGCCGCCAATCATGAGTACCACGCCGAATTCGCCAATGGTGTGGGCAAAAGCCAACACGATGCCCGTGAGCAACGAGGGCTTGATGTTGGGCAACAACACCCGGAACAAGGTGGTCCGTGGCGACTTCCCCAGCACGTAGGCCGCCTCCCGCAGCGAAGGGGGCAGGTTGCTCAGCCCCGCCTGGATGGGGTGCACCATAAATGGCAGGCTGTAGAGCAACGAGGCTACCACCAACCCCTCGAACGAAAAAACCAGCCGCAACCCCAGCCACGTATCCAGCCACGCCCCGAAGGTGTGGGCCGGACTGAAGGCGATGAGCAAATAAAAACCCAGCACGGTAGGCGGCAGCACCAGCGGCATGCTCACCAGCGTTTCCACCACGGGCTTCCAGCGCCGCCGCGAGTAGGCCAGCCAGTAGGCCAGCGGCACCGAGATCAGGAGCAGCAGCAGCGTGGTGATAGCTGCCAGCTTAAAAGTGAGCCACAGCGGGGTCCAATCGATCATGAAAAGGGATGAAATTTAGGGGGCAAGATACGATAAAAACTTGCGGCGCTATTTTACTCCGCTACCCGGTAACCAAAATTTCGCAAGATATCCTGCGCCGTTGCGGAAAACAAAAAATCGACAAATTGCCGGGCCTGCGCTTCCCGGGCCGGGGTACCCCTGACGACGACTACCCCCTGCGCGATAGGGGTGTACAACCGCGGGTCGATCTCCAGCCAGCGGCCCTGATCGCGCAGGCCGGGAGCCCGCACGATGGACATCGCCGTGAACCCGGCCTCCGCCGCCCCCGAACGGATGAACTGGTTGGTTTGGGCAATGCTCTCGCCGTAGACCAGCTTGCCCGCGAGCGCGGTGTGCAGTTGGTAATGGTCCAGCACTTCCAGGGCCGCTACCCCGTAGGGCGCCGTCTGCGGATTGGCGATGGCTACGTGGCGCACCGTGTCCGTCAGCAGCCAGTCGATGGTAGGGGTCTGTCCCGGCAGTTGGGTCCAGAGGACCAACGTTCCGTAGGCATATACGCGCGGTGCGGCCGTGGCGAGGCCTTCGTCAAAGAGCGCTTGCGGGTATTTCAGGTCGGCAGCAACCAATACATCGTACGGTGCCCCCGCCCGGATCTGGGCCGTCAGCTTCCCCGAGGAACTGACCACCGGCTCACAGGCGATGCCGCTGCTGGCCGTGAAGGCAGCGGTGAGGGCTTGCATGGCAAACTGCATATTGGCGGCCGTAGCGATGGCCAGGGTGGCGCGCTCGCGGGGCGCACTGCAGGCCAGGAGGAATGCCAGGCTGATGAGGGTGAGGATTCGGTTGGTCATGTGAGTTTGGTTTTGTGCCCTTTGTGATCAAAAAGGAACCACAAAGATTTTTACCACAAGGATTTTCACCACAAAGGCCCTGTGTGATCAAAAAAAAAAGGCCCTGTGTGATCTAAAAAAACGCACTTTGTGATCAAAAAAATGCCCTACCGGCCATTAGCCAAAGCTCCAGCCCTGACCCCGGTAGGTAGGCACACTGTGCACCGTTTCGCCGTCGAGCAGGAGGAGGTGATTGAAGTGCTCGCAGAGCTCACCGGCTTTGGCGTGGCGGAAGAAGATGGGGTCACCGGGTTGCAGGGCCGGAACTGGGTGTTTATAAAATACCGGTGTTTGCACCTCGCCGGCGCCTTCGTGGGGGTCGAGCTGGCCGCCCGGAGGCAGATACACGACGGGTGCTTTGGCAGGCCCTATCCCACCCGACGCGACGAAGCCGCCACCGTGGCAGGTGAAGATGCCCGCCCGGGGCTGCCGCACCACGGGCACACCGTAGAAGAGCGCCGGGTGCAATTGAAAGTGGCGGTAATGGTCGAACAGGTGCGGGGCGTAGAACCCCGAGCCCACGGTCACTTCCGTGACCACGGCTTCCTGGCGGGTAGTTTCGAGGCTGCCGGTGCCGCCGCCGTTCACGAAGCGCAGTTGAAAGCCGTGCGCCTCGATGGCTGCCACCGCCGCTGCCCGCCAGGTGCTGATGGGGCGCCGGGCGCGCTTTTGCAGCCAGCGGATGGCTGCGTTTTTCAGGTACTGGCCCGGCGTGTCATCACCGACACCTGCCAGCTGGGCTTCGTAGCCCATGAGGCCGTCCAGGCGCACGTAGGGTAGGGTGTTGAGGTATTCGAGGATACGCTCCAGGTCGGGCAGGGTACGAATGCCCGAGCGCCAGACGCCGAAGTGCAGCCCTGGGTAGCTTTGCGACAGGTCGATGTCGAGGCACACGGGCATCCGTACGCCCAGGGCTGCGCCCGCCGCGTTGGCGAGCTCCAGGTGGCGGACCTCGTCGGCCATCAGGCAGAGGTAGGTGCCTGCCTGTACGGCTTGCCCCAACTGCCGTAACAGCGCAGGGTCGACTACGGGATAGCCCAACAGGAGGTCGTCGAAACCTGCTTGTGCCAAAGCCAGCGCCTCCTCGCCATGGTAGGCCATGATGCCCTGGAATTGGGCGTCGGCAGCCAGCAGCAGGCGCAACACCTCCACGCAGCGGATGGACTTGGAGGCCAGCCGTATTTTTTTATCACCCGCCCGGGATCGGTTGATGGTGATGTTTTGGCGCAGCAAAGCGAGATCCAGACAGGCGTAGGGAAACGGCTGGTCTTGGAGGATTTGGCGGTACGTGGTATAGGTTGGCATAGAGCAAGCGGTTTGGGTAATGCTGGTGGCTATCCTTTTTTTGCCACCAAGGCTCGAAGGGCACCAAGATTTTGCCACGGAGTTTTTTTGCCCCGACAGCAAAAAAGGTACGAAATGTTTCCAAAATAAATTTAGTGGGATTTGGTGTTTTCTGTGCTTTAGTGGCTATTCTTTTGCCCCAGCAGCAAAAAAAAATAGTGCCCACAAAATTCAAAATTAGCCATACCTTACGGTAAGTAGTTAGACGGAATTTAGGATAGCCGATTTTTTCCGTCGCTTAAAGCCCAAAAAATATGGATAATAACGTCGAAGCGAGGGTGAAGGAGTTGGTAGGCAATTTCAAGCTCGAACAGGCGCTGGATGTGCTGATTGCCGAAGCCCAGCAGCAAACCCAGCGCAAGCAGCATACCCTGCTGGTGCTGAAGGGCAAGCTGGCGCTGCTCGCCGAGCAGGATATGATGGGTACCGTAGATGCCGATGACGTGGCTAAGGAAAAAGCGAAGATTGCCCACCATATTCTGGTGATCGCTGGCGGCAGCACGCTCGACGAGGAGGAGCCTGCGGCCGACCCGAAAACGGCGGGCGTTACCGGCAAAGGCAGTCCTACCGGCCGTTACCTCCTCCTGGGCGGGCTGCTGGTGGCGGTGCTGGTGGCTGGATTTTTCATGGTCAGGCGGGTGGGTAAGCTGGCCGATCGCGCCGCCAAAAGCCAGCAGGAACAACCCCGCGATGCACCCACTGCGGATGCGGCCCGCCTGGATAACCAGACCGCTAACAAGCCCCAACCGGCAACTTCCAGCGGCCAACTGCGGGTCCAGGACTTTCCCAATTTGCGCAAGAAATTCAACTTCCAGGATTTTCAGTTCGAATTCCGCGACGTGACGGCCACCCTAATTTCCGACAGCGAAATTCAGCTGAAGATGAGCTACGCCCTCACCTGCCGCAACAATGCCGGTATCTGCTACCGGGCCACCATCCGCATTTATGCCGACGGCAACCCCATTGCCCCCAGCAACCAAACCAACCTCGCTGGTTGGCTGGAACACAACAGCGCCATCAAAGACGAGCTGACCTTTGTGCTCGATGCCAGCGCGCAGGACTTCCAGCTGGAGCTTTCCCGCGACCACTCCACCTGGAAACGGGCCTTTAAAATTTTGCGGAAATAAGGCGATCTGGCTATTCGCCAAACAAGGTCTGCAAGTAGCCCGATAAAAATACCCCGTCCGGATCTTGCTCGGCCCGGAGCCGGGTGAAGGTGCCGAATTCCGGGTAACAATCCCGCAGTTGTGGTTGCGTGAGGGTATGGATTTTGCCCCAGTGTGGCCGCCCGCCGTGGGCCAGGAAGATGGCCTCGAGGGCGCCAAAGTAGGCTTTGAAATCGGCTTTGTGGTACACGTGGGCCGCAACGTAGGCCGAATCGCGCTGGTAGGCTGGACTCAGAAAAATGTCGTCGCCCTGTACAAAGCGGTTTTCCAGGGGAAACATGACGGTGGTGTTGTTTTTATTGACCCAGCTTACCACTTCCTTTTGCACCTCGGGGTAGGCCGCCAGCGGCACGTTGTACTCCATCTCGTTGAACTTCACCAGCCGTGGCGTGGTGAACACCCGGTGGCTGTGGTTCACCTTGCGGTGGTGGCTGGTGGTACTGGCCGCAAAGCGGGCTACGGCGTGGGTAAGCGCCGGAAAGCGGTGGGCGATTTCGCAGGCCAGGTGGAAACCGTAGTTTTCCAGGACGATATCCTGTAGGTAGTCGCGCCAGGAATGCGGGTCGGGTGGGGCCGCGGTGGTATTCACCGTTTTGGTCATCACGTGCGGCGTATTGGGGAACCAGTAGAACTCAAAATTGCGGTGGTTGGCATTGCGTTCGGCCAGGGTAGCCAGCACCTCGGCCAGGGAGGCTTTGTCGATGACCAGCTCCAGCCGGTAAGCTGGCACGCACTGTAAGGTCAGCTCGGTGATAATGCCCAGAGCGCCGATGGACACCTGGGCCGCGCGGAACAGTTCGGGCTGTTCCGTCGCCGAACAAGTGACCACCTCGCCGTGGCCGTTGACCAGGCGGATGGCCACCACCTGGGTGCTCATGTTGCCGAAGCCCGTGCCCGTGCCGTGGGTGCCCGTGCTCACGGCGCCGGCAATGCTCTGGGCGTTGATGTCGCCCATGTTGGCCAACGCCAGCCCGTGGCCGTGGAGGATGTCGCCAAGGGCGTGGAGTTTGGTGCCCGCCCTGACGGTTGCCTGCTGCCGGGCGGCGTCTACGTGTACCAGGCCCTGGTAGTGGTCGAGGCTGATGAGGTTATCCGTCGTCACACTGAGCGGCGTAAACGAATGCCCCGAGCCGATGAGCCGGATCTTTCGCCCTTCGCGGCGGGCTGTTTGTACCAACGCCTGAATCGCTGCCTCGGTGGTGGGGTAGCTTATCCGCGTTGGGGTCCATTCCAGGTAACCAGACCAGTTCTTCACGCTGTTATATTGATTTGGGATTCATCGTTGTCATTGACGTCCAACCAGCCGTGGCGGCGGTCATTGGCCTCGGTTGAGGGCCACAGGCCAGGCCAGCGAACGGCACAATCTGATCGCCTTTGTTCCTGCGGTGGTGTCAATAATTGACCAGGAGCGGCTGCCTGCTGATGGACAACCCACCCCTACAACCCTGCTCGTGCCGACACCTCGAGCATGCGGTCGATGCTGGCCCGTCCTTCGCGGATAACCCACTCGGGGAGGGTGATCTCGGGCAACTCGTACTGCATACAGAGGTAGAGCTTTTCCATGGTATTGAGCTTCATGTGGGGGCAATCGTTGCAGGCGCAGGTGTTGTTGGGCGGTGCCGGAATGAAGGTTTTGTGGGGCGACGCCTTGCGCATCTGGTGCAGGATTCCCGCCTCGGTAGCGACAATAAATTCCGTGGCCGGGTGGGTCTGGGTGTACTTCAGCAGGCCCGAGGTGGAACCGATGTAGTCGGCTTTTTCCAGCAGGTGCGGCTCGCACTCGGGGTGGGCGATGAACTGGGCCTGTGGGTGGCGGATCATGAGTTTGGTGATCTTCTCATGGCTGAAGATTTCGTGCACCATGCAGGAGCCGTTCCAGAGCACCATGTCGCGGCCGGTGGTTTTCACCAGGTACTTGCCCAGGTTGATGTCGGGGGCAAAGATAATGCCCTTGTCGGCTGGGATGCTTTCGATGATTTGCACGGCATTGGTGGAGGTACAGCAGATGTCGGTGAGGGTCTTCAGTTCGGCAGTGCCGTTGATGTAGCTGACCACCACGTGGTCGGGGTATTTTTCTTTGAATTTGCGGAACAGCGGTGCCGGGCAGCTATCGGCCAGGCTGCAACCCGCCTTCAGGTCGGGGAGGAGCACCTTCTTGGTGGGGGAGAGGATTTTGGCGGTTTCGGCCATGAAGTGTACACCCGCAAAGACGATAATGTCGGCATCGGTACGGGCTGCTTCCTGGCTGAGGCCCAGGCTGTCGCCCACGTAGTCGGCGATGTCCTGGATATCGGCATCCTGGTAATAGTGGGCCAGAATGATGGCATTCTTCTCCCGCTTCAGGCGGGTGATTTCGGCGGCCAGATCGAGGGTCGGGTCAACGTCCAGGTCGAGAAAGCCTTTCTTGTTCAGGTGGCGGGTGGCGGTGGCTACGGATGCTTCCATGGCGGCGGTTTTTTGTTTGCTAATAGCAGTACAAAGATAGTTAACATTACCTACGAAAAAAGGTGGCCCGTTTCCGAACCACCTTTTTTATTACTTAACAACCGGGCTGCCCGCGTTCTGCGGCGCCCGATCCTCCTCTTCCTTAAGCCAGGTCGAATCGGTCCAGGTTCATCACCTTGTTCCACGCCGCCACAAAGTCGTGGACGAAGCGCTCCTGTCCGTCGGCACAGCCGTAGACTTCAGCAACTGCGCGGAGTTCGGAGTTTGAGCCGAAGATCAGGTCAACGCGGGTACCGGTCCACTTGAGCGCGCCGGTTTTGCGATCGCGACCTTCAAAGACGTCATCGGCTGCCGAAGCTGCCTTCCAGGTCGTGCCCAAATCGAGCAGGTTGACGAAGAAGTCGCTGGTGAGTGCGCCGGGTCGGCTGGTGAAGACGCCGTGTGCGGTATGGCCAAAGTTGGTACCCAGTACCCGCATGCCGCCTACGAGCACCGTCATTTCCGGTGCGGTCAGCGTGAGCAGTTGGGCGCGGTCTACCAGCATGTCTTCGGCAGGAACCAGGTGCTTGGGATTCAGGTAATTGCGGAATCCGTCGGCCGTAGGTTCCAGAACAGCGAAAGCTTCCACGTCGGTTTGTTCCTGCGTCGCATCGGTGCGTCCGGGGGTGAAGGGTACCGTCACGGTATGACCGGCGTTCTTCGCGGCCTGCTCAATGCCAGCACAGCCACCCAGCACGATCAGATCGGCGAGGGAAACCTGCTTGCCGCCGGTCTGTGCGCTGTTGAAGGTGGTCTGGATGCCTGCCAGCGTCTTCAGCACGGTGGCCAGTTCAGCGGGATGGTTCACTTCCCAGTCCTTCTGTGGCGCCAGGCGCAGGCGTGCACCATTGGCACCGCCGCGCTTGTCGGAGCCGCGGAACGTGGAGGCAGATGCCCAGGCGGTGGTTACCAGTTGGGAAACCGTCAGGCCAGAAGCCAGCAGTTGCGCCTTCAGGGTAGCGATATCTTTATCGTTGACCAGGGGGTGCGCAACGGCGGGAACGGGGTCTTGCCAGATCAACTCTTCGGTCGGTACTTCCGGGCCGAGGTAGCGGGCGCGTGGTCCCATGTCGCGGTGCGTCAGCTTGAACCATGCCCGCGCGAAAGCGTCGGCGAATTCTTCGGGATGCTCGTGGAAGCGCCGGGAGATGGGTTCATAGATCGGATCCATCCGCAGGGCGAGGTCCGTGGTGAGCATGAAGGGTGCGTGCTTCTTGGTGGGGTCGTGGGCATCGGGCACCGTGCCAGCACCAGCGCCACCTTTGGGCCGCCACTGGTGGGCACCGGCGGGGCTCTTGGTCAGTTCCCACTCGTAGCCAAACAGGTGGTTGAAGTAGTCGTTGCTCCACTTGGCGGGTGTCGTCGTCCAGGCGCCTTCCAGGCCGCTGGTGATGGTGTCATCGCCGTTGCCCGTGCCGAAGGTGTTCTTCCAGCCCATGCTCTGCTCTTCGATGCTGGCACCGGCGGGTTCCCGACCCACGTACTTTTCGGGATCGGCGGCGCCGTGGGTTTTGCCGAAGGTGTGTCCGCCAGCGATCAGGGCGACGGTTTCTTCGTCGTTCATAGCCATCCGGCCAAAGGTCTCCCGGATGTCGCGCGCCGAAGCAATGGGATCGGGGTTGCCGTTGGGGCCTTCCGGATTGACGTAAATCAGCCCCATCTGCACGGCGCCGAGGGGGTTCTCCAATTCGCGGTCGTCGGTGTAGCGCTTGTCGCCCAACCACTCGGTTTCCGCACCCCAGTAGATGTCTTCGGAAGGTTCCCAAACATCGGCACGACCACCGGCAAAACCGAAGGTCTCAAAGCCCATCGACTCGAGGGCGCAGTTGCCAGCGAGGATCATGAGGTCGGCCCAGGAAATTTTCTTGCCGTATTTCTGCTTGATCGGCCAAAGGAGTAAGCGGGCTTTGTCCAGGTTGGCATTGTCGGGCCAGCTGTTGAGCGGCGCAAAGCGCTGGGTGCCTAAGCCCGCACCGCCACGGCCGTCGGAAACGCGGTAGGTGCCGGCGCTGTGCCAAGCCATGCGAATGAAAAATGGCCCGTAATGGCCGTAGTCTGCCGGCCACCAGTCCTGGGAGTCGGTCATCAGATCGAAAATGTCCTGCTTCAGGGCACCCAGGTCGAGGGTTTTGAACGCCTCGGCATAGTCGAACGCCTCGCCCATCGGATTGGACAGGGAAGAGTGCTGGCGGAGGATGTTCAGTTTCAACTGATTGGGCCACCAGTCGCGGTTGGTGGGGCCACTGCCCGCACCTTGCTTGAGCGCACCACCCAGGTACGGGCACATGCTGGCATCATTGACATTGTAACTGGTACCATTGCCGGAAGTGGAATGGCCTTTGAGAGTATCCATATAGTGGTTGATTTTTTTTCTACTTTGATAAGGATAAATTTACCAAAAAGTTCATGAATTTGGTGGATTTCTACCCCGGTAATCTGCCCGGGCCGAACTGCCTGTTGCTTGTTTTGTCTCCGCATCAACTGACAATTTAAAGGCCAATTGCGCAGGCCTACAACCTGGACAAATAAAAAACACTAACTTTAGTACACTTTATCCAACCGTAATGTTGACGAGCAGGATAGATAAGATTATTATCCCTACGGGATTAAAACGAATTGGCGTTCTCGACTCGACTCAATCCCGCAGGGATGACAAGATCTATCACCCTTTCAGGGTTTAGCAACGGGTCGATATGGCTATAATATTATCATCCCTACGGGATTAAAACGTGTTGGCGTTATTGGCGGAATCCCGTAGGGATGACAAGATTCTAGAACTATAATATTATCATCCCTACGGGATTAAAACGTGTTGGCGTTATTGGCGGAATCCCGTAGGGATGACAAGATTCTAGAACTATAATATTATCATCCCTACGGGATTAAAACGTGTTGGCGTTAATTGGCGGAATCCCGTAGGGATGACAAGATGCTAGAACGATCATCCCTACAGAATTAGGATGAGTTGGCGTTAATTGGCGGAATCCCGTAGGGATGATAAGATGCTAGAACGATCAT
>Ga0208544_10002399_pt1 | contig 12238 bp, 9 predicted proteins | sample DEB08_DNA_9_FD_184526 | JGI IMG/M metagenome (GOLD analysis project Ga0208544, IMG submission 184526) | Aqueous microbial communities from the Delaware River and Bay under freshwater to marine salinity gradient to study organic matter... | ecosystem: Environmental > Aquatic > Marine > Coastal ...
TTTGGCGCGCGATCGACAGCAATAGCTCCTCTCATCGCTGCAAGCAGCGACTGCCGGGCAACGGACGTTCTCGATATTCTGGTTCAATCTCGGCGCAACACTCGCGCAGCGAAACGCTTTTTTGCGCAAGCTATTCAAGCAATACGGGCGGCCGCGCGGGCACTGTCAGAGGAAGCTTGGTTGAAGTGTGTAAGTGGCACATCTAGCGTCGCCGGATGACAAAACGCGACCCATTCAAGTACTTCAAAACGTCTCCCGACATCATCCTCCTGGCGGTGATTCTTTACGTTCGGTACCCCCCTGTCACTCCGGAATGTGGAGGATCTGCTGCACGAACGCGGGATCGATATCAGCCATGAAACGGTCCGTTTCTGGTGGAACCGGTTTGGGCCATTGTTCGCCGTGGAGATCCGAAGGAAGCGGGTTCAGCAACTTCGCACACATTCGAATTGGCAATGACATCTGGACGAGGTTTTCGTGAAGATCAACGGAGAAACGCACTACTTGTGGCGGGCTGTAGATCACGAAGGTGAAATTCTGGAAAGCTATGTTAGCAAGCGCCGCGACCGCAAAGCGGCGTTGAAATTCCTCAGGAAAACAATGAAGCGCTTTGGGCCACCACATGTCATCGTGACTGATCTACTGCGATCTTACGGCGCCGCGATGAAGGTCATCGGCAACGCAGATCGCCAAGAAACCGGACGCTGGCTGAATAACCGGGCTGAGAATTCTCATCTTCCGTTTCGCCGACGAGAACGAGCAATGTCGCGCCTCAGAAAGATGCAAACCCCACAGAAATTCGTCGCCGTTCATTCGTAAGCTCACAACCATTTCAACCAGGAACGTCACCTTCACTCACGCTGCAATTTCAAGCTCAACCGCGCCGCCGCTCTCGCTGAGCGGCGTCAGTTGGGCGCGACCTGAATTAAACCCGACTGGAAAACTGAGACGAGTTCGCATTCGTCTGACAGCACCAACGCAAGTCAATAAACTTGCGCAGGTTGTCTGCGGTCCAGGGCCTCCTTGTTTTTGGGGTCGTGGATTGCCGATTTGTGTAAACCAGTCAAAAGTTGGGTTGCGAATAATAGATGTTCACTTTACGTTCTCAATTGTTGAATTCATTATTCTGAACGGGCTCGTCATGGCAGACCAGATCGTCATCACCGAGAAAACCAGCCAGGCGAAGGACGTTCGCGCCGCCATTGGGTCTCGCTACGGCATGGTTCTTCCCGCCGAGGGGCATTTGTTCGACTTGCTCGAACCAGAGGATGTGGCGCCAGAGTGGAAGCGCTGGTCCCCGGTCCTGCTGCGCCCTCAGGAACTCTATGGCACACAGCCGGCAAAAGGCGGCAACAAAGCGGCCAAACTCAAAGCCATTCGCGAGGCACTACGCTCGGCCAAGCGGGTCTGGCTCGCCACCGATTGCGATCGTGAGGGGCAACTCATCGGCCAAGAGATTCTTGAGCATTACAATTATCGAGGCCAGGTCATGCGTGTGCTGTTTACAGCCCAGGACGCTCAGACCATTCGCCAGTCATTCGATCGTGCCGTACCTAATTCAGAATACGCCCGGCTTTACGCAGCTGCGGTCGCACGTCGCCAGGCCGATCAGATTTACAATTTGTCACTGACCCGCACTGCGACCGTCATCCTTGGCAAGGGCGCCCGGGGCGTCATCGGGGTTGGGCGTGTGAAAACCCCGACGCTGGCGATCGTCTGCAAGCGCGAACTGGAAGTTCGCGATTTCATTCCCGTCACCTATTTCGAGATTGTCGCCACGGCCATGGTCGAGGGCGGTGAATTCAAGATGCGACATGCACCACGGGAACGCATTCTTGAACGCGAGGTTGCCGAGACCGTGGTCGTGGCGGCCCGTAAATTCGAGGGACCGCTCGGCGTGCGTGTCGAGGACAAGCGCCAACAACCGCCGAAACTGCACGATCTGCCGTCACTCCAGAAACTCTGTGCCTCGCGCTTCGGCTGGGCCGCGGCAAAGACTCTCGAGATCGCTCAGGAACTCTATGACGGCCAGGGCAAGAAGATCATTACCTATCCTCGTGCGGAAGTGCGCTACCTTCCCGAGAGCTTGATCGGGGACGTGCCGCGGATCGTCGCCGGGCTGCAAGCGGGGCAATCGTTCAGCGCGATCCCCGTGCCAGCGCAGCCGATCATCCGCAAGGGTAAGAGCGGCACTTTCCACGACAAGGGATTGGAGGGGGCCAGCCACCACGCGGTCATCCCTAACGTCAACACCATCGAGGGCTTGCGCGAAGTCTGGCCGCGCCTTTCGGGCGACGAAAAAAAACTGTTTGACGTGATCGCGCGGGTGTACCTGGCCGCCATCATGCCGAATTTCCGCTATTGTCAGACAACTGCAACGCTCGATGTGGTCGGCTTTCCTTTCAAGGCGACCGGCCGCCAACCCATTGATCTCGGTTGGCGCGCGGCATTCCCGGAATGGAAACCGGCCGACGAAAGGGGCGATGACGCGCAGTTGCTTCCTCAGATGCGAAACGGCGAGACCACGCGATTGCGGAATGCGGCCGTCGAGGACAAGGAAACCCGACCACCGCCGCGCTATAATGAAGGCACTCTGATCGAAGCGATGCAGCAGGCCTGGCGCTTTGTCGATGACGAGGTTTTGCGCGACAGGCTGAAGGAAGCCAAGGGCATCGGTACGCCGGCGACCCGCGCCGAGGTCATCGGTGGGTTGAAACGGCAGGATTTTCTGATGCTCCAGGGCAAGAACATCGTACCCACCACAACCGGGTTGAAGTTGTTTGGCGTTCTCCAAGAGGCCGACCCGGCCTTGGTCGACCCTGGCGTGACGGCGCAACTCGAGTGTCTGCTCGACGATGTCGTCGTTGGCAAGCAGGAGATGATTGGTGCCATCGATGCCGTTTGTGACGTCGCCCAGCGAATTATCGGCAAGCTCGTGGAAGGCCCGCCGGGCGGTGTCTCGCCTTTGCTCGGCTTTGCATCCGACGGCGCGGGCGGTGGACGGCCACCAACACCCGCAATGAAGCGTTTCGCCGACAGCATAGCTCGCCAGAAGGGCATCAAGCCTCCAGCCGGTTACACAAAATCGGGATCTGTCTGCCGCGGGTTCCTCGAGAAACACGCCCCCAAGAAAGCTGAGGGCGTTGATGGGAAAACGATGGGAGGTGCTGGAGTAAGACCGGTAAGTCCAGCACAATTAAAATTCGCCGAGAGTATCTCGCGAGAAAAAGGTGTTGCGATACCCGACGAGGCCAAGACAAGCTCTTCCGCTATGTCCGTCTGGATTGACAAGAACCAAAGCGCAAAGCCTGGCAATGACCGCCGCAAAAGCGGCGAGAAGAATACTAAACCAACAGCGACAAAATCCGCTAAGTCAACGAAGCGGGCGGAAAGACCCAAGACAACCGCCGCTTTGGTGGATGCGAGGAGTCCGTCGCCTTCCGAGCAGCGGGATGCCGCAGCAAACACGCCACTGCGAATTCCTTATGGCAACAAGGATATCGCGCAAAAGCTCGGCGCCAGATACACTGCTGGCGGATGGTATGCGCCGCCCGGTGTTGATCTGACCGTGTTCAAATCCAAGGGATGGCTGTGAAGATGATGTTGAGCGCCGCCTCGCTATTGCGCCGCGAAGGCTCGGACCGCAGATCGGGGGAACTGTTCGCTGTCGCGGCCTACAATCTGGTCCGGCTGCCGAAACTGATGGCGGGCGCGAGGCTTTTCAAAGCCGCACTATAGCTGCCGAGCTTGTCCGTGATCACAACGCGCGGCCGCCTGTATTGCTTGAATAGCTTGCGCAAAAAAGCGTTTCGCTGCGCGAGTGTTGCGCCGAGATTGAACCAGAATATCGAAAACGTCCGTTGCCCGACAGTCGCTGCTTGCAGCGATGAGAGGGGCCATTGCTGTCGATCGCGCGCCAAAGCCAGAATTTGCGCCCGCGGATAGGAATGACCACTTCATCAAGGTGCCATTTTTCAGACGACGCAGGCCGGTCCCGCCGGATGGAAGCGGCACACTTTGTCCCAAATTTGCCAACCCACTTCCGGATCGTCTCATAGCTCACGATGATGCCGCGCGCCGCAAGTAGATCCTCGACATCGCGTAGGCTCAAGGGAAACCGAAAATAAGACCAGACCGCATATGCAATGATCTCAGGCGGGAAACGGTGGCCTTTGAGGGCGCCGGAATGTTTGGCCTTTGTCATATTGGTCGGTACGATTTCAGAACAAGCCCCGCAAGTTGACGATGCCTCCTGGATACCACCAACAGGTCTGGATGGGCATTATCATCGCGGTGGCAATGCTGCTCCATTTTGAAGTCACAAGAGTCAAGAACTGACTGTGATGCACCGCTGGTGGCATACAGATCAATAAGGAACAGCCAGCTGCCGCTGGCCGCTCCTTTTCTGCTCCAGTTTAAAGCAATTCAATATTGCAAGTTCTTGCATTTAAAAAAGATTATTGCAAAAAAATGACAACAACTATATCTTTTAAGGACTGACACAGGACGAGCCGATTCTATGCGGTCGTTGGTCGCAAGGAGGGGTGCTGACACATATTCGTTGGCGGGAGGATGGCTTCAAAACGGATCTGTCTCTTTTGGCGTCGATGCAATTGCCCTGCAGTTCATCGATGCGAGGATTTTCTGCGATAGGACCCCAAGTCGAAAAACACACCTTTGAAAGGATCAAGAGATGAAGAACTTACCCAGAGTTTTAGCTGCGCTGACATCCAGTGTTGCTTTCGCTTCAGTTGCGAGTGCTCAGGATTGTACGGTGGCGCTAACGATGCCGACACTAAACGCTCCTTATTTTGCGGCAATGGATGCAGCAGTAATTGATGAGGCCGGGAAACTTGGCTGCAAAGTCATTACTTCGGACGCACAGCGCGATATGCTCAAGCAAATCTCGGACATCGAAGATTATGTGGCACAAGGCGTGGATGTCCTGATTGTTAACGCGACAGATGTGGAAGGCATCGTGCCGGCGGTTAACAACGCTGTCGCGGCAGGCGTCACTGTTATTGCTCTGGACACCAGTCTGAGCATGGACGCGAATTACGTTACACTGATTAATTCTCCAAACGTTGGAAACGGAAAGCTTGTTGGCCACTGGCTGGCAAAAGAGCTTGGTGGTGAACCGGCAAACATCGCTGTTCTCTCCGGGAATAAGGGTAATACGGGCGGCGAAGACCGTCGCATGGGCGTGATCTGGGGTCTCGTAGAAGGCCAATTGGTCAACTACGGCAAAGCAACAGTTAACATCGTCGCTCAGGGCTGGGGCGGCTGGTCTCAAGAAGGTGGCTTGACCGCGATGGAGGATCTTCTAACGGCTCATCCTGAGATAAACGTCGTTTATGGTGAAAACGACAGCATGGTTCTCGGCGCACACATCGCAGTAAAAGCTGCGGGTCGTGATGATATCTTGCTTCTGGCGGCCGCAGATGGTCAGCGGGAGGCATATGAGCTGATCGTAGCTGGTGAGTATGGCGCAACCGGCTTGAACGATCCGGACGTGCTTGCGCGGCTGGCCGTGAAATTCGGGCTGGAGCACTCACGGGGAGAGTTGCCTGCTGATTTTCCGAAACACTATGTTACCGAGCCTGCAGTTATCAGCAGCGAAAACATAGATGAATATTACAACCCTGAATCGGTGTTCTAGGGTGATTGGAGGCGGAGCTCCTCCCGCTCCGTCTCCATTTTCATATATTGAACTGTCACAGGATCGAACCGTGAACTACCACAAGAAGCTGGACCTAACAGGCAAGACCGCGTTCATCACCGGCGCAACCGGTGGCATTGGTGCCTCTATCGTTGAGGCGCTTTGCCAATTCGGCGCCAAAGTTATCGTATCGGACCTAGACGAAGAACGCGTGGATGATCTTGTTCAAAAATTAACGAAAGACGGGCACTCAGCGGTCGGTTTGACCCTGGAAATAACGGATTCGGCTGCGGTTCAGTCAGCGCATGATAGTGTTTTAGCCGACCATGGTACCGTAGGAATCCTCGTTAATTGCGCCGGAATTGCACTCAGCAACATTGATGCAGAAGAGATGTCCGATGAGCGCTGGCTGAAAGTTTTAGACGTCAACCTTAACGGGACATATTGGATGTGCCGAACATTTGGCGCTTCAATGCTGAAGGCTGGGAGCGGATCAATCGTGAATATCGGCTCGATGTCCGGGTTTATCGTAAACAAACCCCAAGGCCAGGCGCACTACAACGCGTCCAAGGCTGCAGTTCATCACCTAACGAGGTCTCTTGCAGCTGAGTGGGCACCGCGCGGCGTCAGAGTAAATGCGGTGGCACCCACCTACATCGACACCGAATTAAATTCTTTAGTCAAGAACGACGCGGAAATGTACGGAGCATGGCTCGACGGCACGCCGATGAACAGAATGGGAAACCCCGACGAAGTCGCTTCGGTAGTGGCGTTTCTGTCTAGCGATGCCGCCAGTCTGATGACGGGCTCTATCGTCAGTGTGGATGGCGGCTATGTCTGTTGGTGAAACAGCCGTTGGCCACGTACCACTGCGCGCTGTGAGATTTCCAGGAAAGTATATACAGGGGCCAGGTGCAATTCGCTTACTGGGTGCGGAAGCCAAAAGCTTTGGTTCACGGGCATTTTGCATTTTGGATCGAGGGATCGCCGAAGCTTTGCGGCCAAAACTCCAATCTGCATTTGGGAACGATTCCGAGCTCTCAACTGTTACCCATGGTGGTAATTGTACGATGGCGGAAATCGCCTCACTCGAACGGCAAGCTAGCAAATATCGCAGTGACTGCATTATTGGACTGGGAGGTGGCAAAGCACTGGATACGTCCAAGGCCGTAGCCAACAGTTTGAATTTACCTTGCATGGTTGTACCGACCATTGCTGCATCGGATGCACCCTGTAGTGCACTGGCAATCATATATAATGAAGACGGGTCGCTCGACCGAGCTATGAACCTGGCGCGGAATCCAGATGTGGTTGTTGCGGACACCAACATTATTTCTGCCGCACCGGCACGGTTCATGGCCGCGGGCATCGGTGATGGCCTGGCAACCTGCATAGAAGCCAATGCCTGTAGAGCTTCCGGAGCAGATAAAACCTTTGGTTTTCAGGGGCTAGAACTGGCTTTTGAAATCGCGCGATTATGCGAAGACACTTTGTTGGAGTTCGGAGAGCGCGCGATTGCAGAATGCCGTGAGGGCGCGTGCGGGGTTGCGACGGAGAGGGTTGTCGAGGCGAATATCTTACTGAGCGGTTTGGGGTTTGAGTCTTGCGGCGTAGCGGCTGCGCATGGGATTCAGGACGGCCTGTGTGAACTTGAGGAAACTCACTCAAGTTTGCACGGCGAAAAGGTCGCAATTGGTATTTTGGGCGAACTGCTGCTTCAGGAAGTGGAAGGTCGAGCGTATAATAGATGCAAGTCATTGATGGAAAAAATCGGGCTGCCTGCAACTCTGCGCCAGATCGGAATTCCGAGTGCACCTCATGATCAACTCCATCAGGTCGCGTTGAGAGCATGCAGAGACGGTGATAGTATGCATAATGAGCCGATGCCTGTCACTCCAGACATGGTTGTGTGTGTTTTACGAGAATTGGCTTAGGAAAATTGGGGCAATCCAGCCTGGTACGGATCTGTCTTTCCGAAAGTCGGAGTTAAAGCATGTACATCGGTATCGATCTTGGAACTTCCGCTGTCAAAATCGCTTTGGTCGATCATTTTCAGGATATTGTTGCATCGACAGAGCACGCTTTCGCCACCAATCGGCCGATGCCGGGGTGGGCGGAGCAGGTTCCTGAAGACTGGTTTCGGTGCGTTGCTGCCGGACTGGACGAACTCGCCTTTAGTCATCGCGATCAAATGGCACAAGTTGCGAGCATTGGATTGGCAGGCCAGATGCACGGTGTCGTATTGCTGGACAGAAATAATGCGCCCGTTCGACCCGCAATGCTGTGGAATGATAGTCGGGCCGCGGCAGAGGCCGCTGAACTAAACGAAACTCACCCGGAGCTTGACGACATTGTTGGCGTAAAAGCTATGCCCGGATTCACGGGTCCCAAGTTGCTTTGGCTTTCTCGGAACGATCCCGAGTCTTTGGCGCGAGCGTGTTACCTACTTTTCCCTAAGGACTATGTGCGGTTTAAATTGTGCGGGAGCCGATCAACCGATGTATCGGACGCCGCAGGTTCATGGCTGTTGGATCAAAAGCGCAGAACATGGTCTCATCAAGCAATTCAAGTTTGCCAAGCCGAGAATTTGATTCTGCCGGAAATTCACGAGTCTGCTCAACCAACTGGTATATTGGATTCTGAATTGGCCAAAAGGTGGGGTCTGCCCGGAGGAGTGGTCATTGCCGCTGGTGCAGGAGACGTGGCCGCCGGGTGCATTGGAATGGGGATCATCGATAGCAGGCACGGACTTGTTTCATTGGGAACATCAGCGCAGGTGGTAGTGCCCTCCTCTAGCTTCCGGCCGCATACTGAAAAACTCGTCCATACCTTCTGTCATGCGCTTCCCAACACCTGGTTTCACATGGCGGCGTTACTCAATGGGACGAGTGTTCTGGACGCTCTCTCAAGATGGACCGGAATTGTCGACGTCAGCTCGATGATTTCCTCGGTTGAAAGTCGTTTCGATGGGCCAGGTGAGCTTCTCGCCCTTCCATATTTTTCAGGTGAGCGGACACCACACAATGACAGCAAAATAAAAGGGGCGGTCATTGGTCTGACGCATTCGAGTACAACAGAAGATATCGCGCTCGCATTCATCGAAAGCTTAGCGTTTTCGTTGGCGGATGGCCTTGAGGCACTTGCCCAGGGCGCTGAGCAACCCAAAGAATTGGTGCTGATTGGCGGCGGGTCTAAGTCACCCTTTTTAGCCGATTTGATTGCGTCAGTTCTGAATATTACGATCGTAAAACACTCTGGCGCGGAACTTGGACCCGCCCTTGGTGCAGCGCGATTGGGACGTATATCGGTTAATCACGGAACAGCGGAGTCCATCATAACGCGTTTGCCAGTCCTTAGAACGTTTGAACCCAACCCTAACTTGCAAAAGAAGTACGAGGGGCGACTTAAGGACTTCCGAAACTTGTATAGGGCTCTCCGAGTGGATTTTGGAAATGGGCGTGCCTGACTGTCCGGTTTCGATCAGATCGGACTGACCTCGCTGACAATTACGCAAATATCTAACAATAACCCTCGCTTAACGAAATTTTTTACACTATTTTCTCGTATGAAAGTTCCGCCAGATAGCGGCGCAAAACAAAGGCAAGTGATTAGATGTCAAGGCCCCACCGCGGCGAACAGACAATGCTGCAAATTGCCAGACTACGGTATGAGGATGGCTTATCGCAGAGCGAGATTGCATCCGAAATGGGTGTATCAGTCGCTACTATTAGTCGCCACCTTAAGCAGGCCATGGAGCTCGGGATTGTTGAAATTCGAGTAGCTGCCCAGGCTTCGAGAAATTTTGAACTTGAGCGACAGCTGGCCCGAAAGTTCAATTTGGATTCAGCGATCGTAGTTTCGAGCCAAGAAAACAAGAACGATACTTTGGCTTTGCTCGGCAAAACCTCTGGAATTGCGTTGGGTGAGTTTCTCAAAGACGGAGCCATCGTTGGAGTCTCAAATGGAGAGACTGTGGCAGCAGTCGCAGATAATATGCGAAGATCGCGGGCCTCAGACATCAACGTCGTGACATTGATTGGTGGCGTGGGCAGACCCGAGGAACCTGGGCAAACTGGCCAAATATGTCGAAGCTTCGCGTCAAGAATTGGGGGTGACGCCTGGGTCTTGCCGGTCCCGGCCGTTGTCGAAAGTAGTGAGATTGCAGCCGCATTCAGAAGCACCAAGGCTCATAGGGAAGTCTTTTCGTTGGTCGAAAAAACAACCATTGCTCTGATTGGGATTGGATCGACGACCCCCGGGTCATCTACTTTTCAGCACGGTCATTTTTCGAGCGAGCTCTTGGAAGATATCGTCGAGAACAATGCAGTGGGAACGATCTGCGCCCGTTTTTTCGACATAAACGGAGAAGTGACGCCAACTGATATCGATTCACGAACAATTTCGATATCGCTCAAGCAGCTTGCAGCGGTCCCAGTTAAATTCGGTGTCGCGATCGGAAATGATAAAACCCGCGCAATCATGGCGGCTATCCGCGGCGGATTGATCAGTGTGCTTGGAACAGATTCAGCCGCCGCAGAGGCGCTTCTTGCGAACTGAAACACGAACAGACTAAAGATCCAGTTCAGCAGCCGTAGATATCTTCATCGTTGCTCATCGACGTCGGTAAAAACCTCAGAAAAACAGCGCTACCAGAAGTCGAAAAGTGACTGACTTTCGCATGGAAGCGGTTTTTCGAGTATCTCGTTCGACCTTCAATATCGTCCGTAAATTGCAATTATTTGCATTAATTAAATATTATTGCAAATAATATACAAAATGCTATGGTGGTTCCTATGCGGATTTTCCATGGAATCAGCGAATAGAACTGACAGGTGCGCACAGTGACGGGACAATCCAAATCACAGCTGACGACAATCTCAGAAATGTCGAATGCTTTGCGATTTCTTTCTGTTGACGCGGTTGAAAGGGCAAATTCAGGTCATCCCGGAATGCCTCTGGGTATGGCTGATGTTGCTACTGTATTGTTCACGCGCCATCTTAAGTTCGACGCCAGTCATCCCAATTGGCCGGACCGCGATAGGTTCATTCTGTCGAATGGGCACGGCTCAATGCTTCAATACTCTTTGCTTCATATGCTGGGTTATGAAGGTGCTACGATCGAAGAGTTGAAACGGTTTCGCCAACTCTATTCAAGAGCAGCTGGCCATCCTGAGTTTGGATACTTGCCGGGCATTGAGACGACAACAGGACCGCTTGGACAGGGATTGGCGAATTCGGTTGGATTTGCGCTTGCTGAACGACTCTTAAACTCTGAGTTCGGCGATGGAATCGTTGACCACAGAACTTGGGTATTTTGCGGAGACGGTTGCCTTATGGAGGGCGTCGGCCAAGAAGCAATTAGCCTTGCCGGTCATTTGAAGCTTTCAAAGCTTACGCTTGTTTTTGACGACAACAGAACGACAATTGACGGCGCCACAAGCGTCAGTACCTCTGAGGACCATGCGGCCAGGTTCGCGGCGGCAAACTGGAATGTCTTATTTACTGATGGCCACGATCACGAAGACATCGATGCTGCGATGGAAGACGCCAAACGAGCAGATAGGCCAACCGTAATTATTGCGCGAACGCGTATTGGGTTTGGCGCGCCAACGAAAGAGGGCAAAGCGGTCGTTCATGGCTCGCCTCTGGGCTCTAAGGAAGTCGAAGGGCTTCGCAAGAACCTAAAATGGCACCATCCTCCCTTCACTGTTCCTGCAAACATCAGAGAAAAATGGTCTATTGCTGGGAAGCGAGGATCCCAGATCCGCGCCGACTGGGAAAGACGGTTGGAGAATAGTGAGAGCTCGTTAAAAAACGAATTCAGTCGACGCATCAATGGAGCCCTTCCCGAGACTCTGGAAGACGGGCTTCGCGCTGCTATTGCAGAAACCGTGGACAAAGCCGCGGCCGCCCCGATCAGAAAGGGAAGCCTTTATGCGACCCAGGTCCTTGCACAGAGTATGCCTGAGTTAATTGGGGGTTCCGCAGATCTGACTGGAAGTGTGCTGACGAAGCCCGAAGGGATGCAAGTCGTGGTCCCTGGTAATTACTCCGGCAAACACGTCGGCTATGGTATTCGCGAACACATCATGGCCGCCGCTATGAACGGCATTGCGCTGCACGGTGGGTTGCTTCCATACGGTGGAACATATCTGACATTTAGCGACTACAGCCGGCCGGCAATCCGCTTGGCTGCAATCATGGACATCAAAGTTGTATTTCTATTCAGCCATGATTCCATCGGTGTTGGTGAGGATGGACCGACACACCAACCCGTCGAACACCTCGCCGCGCTGCGGGCAATTCCTAACTTGCGAGTTTATCGTCCAGCGGACGGCGTGGAGGCGCTTGAATGCTGGTATGACGCGGTATCGCATAAAGGACCCAGTGCAATGGTGGTGGCGCGACAGTCGGTCGGGTCGGCCCGTCTTACGCATCGAACGGATATGCCATCGCGACGTGGCGGATATGTGCTGCATGAAGCCAAAGCGAAACGCGACGTGACGCTAGTCGCGACAGGATCCGAAGTCAGTTTGGCCCTCCAAACCAAAGCTCTTTTGGATCAGAAAAATGTAGATG
>Ga0208544_10002410_pt1 | contig 12203 bp, 12 predicted proteins | sample DEB08_DNA_9_FD_184526 | JGI IMG/M metagenome (GOLD analysis project Ga0208544, IMG submission 184526) | Aqueous microbial communities from the Delaware River and Bay under freshwater to marine salinity gradient to study organic matter... | ecosystem: Environmental > Aquatic > Marine > Coastal ...
CCCCCAAAACCCCAAAACCCCAAAACCCCAGGCAAAGTAAAGAGATAAAAACGCGATATTCTTTGTTTGTATTTTTAGATAAATAAGATAAGTTAGCTTAAGTGGATCTGTAAGAGAACGAGCGTGGAGATGCACGGCGAGGAGCGGAGATCTGTTCTTAGTCATAAAATGGTGGTGCCTTGTAAGAATACTGTGCAAAAAACTCGCGGGGGGTGTCTGTTGGAATACGGACCTCTGGCACACTCCTGATCTCTAGCTAAACAAACTGTACTACTAAATCTTTCTAATGAAGTCTCTATGCGCAAATGGCACGAAGACTTGGAGTTAATCTCATTGGCGAGATCTCAGCACTCCTTGAGGCAAGGTTCACTGAGTGGCTCTCTTGACTTGAAGGCCAGTCCTCCTGCGACCCATGAAGAACTCATCGTTGTTGTCATAGGGAGAAGGATTCTCTGCTTTGGCCTCTTCAGGCATGTTTTCGGAGGGAGCGGCAGCATCAGCGTACTTCTGCTGGGAACCCTCAGTTTGACGGTCAGTGTTAGTCACCATCTTGCGGTCAGTCTCAGCAACAACCTCATCCGCATTGTTCAACTTGCGGTTGGCGGTGCGTCTGGCGGAGTTGGCTCCGGGGTAGAGGATTCCACCATTGGTCTCGAAGTCGATCTGCTTCTTTCCATCAGCAGCTTCGATAGCATCGGTGTCAGCCTGTGCGGGCAAGGCCTTGACAGCCGAGATCTGAGTCTTCTTCTGGTTGCAGGAGCGGTGGCAGCACACGCCGACCATGATGACACAGATGATGGCGATCACGACGAGGAGCAGAATCACGAGAGAGAAGCCGATCTTGGACTTCTGGGACTCTCTGATGATGTACTGGATCCTCTTCTGGATCGTAGGCTCTTCATCTTCGTAGACAGTGACAGACTCAACGTCCTCTTCCTTGACAGTGGGCCTGAAGTTGTTCTGGTATCCATTGGCAACGAAGAAAGGATCGTTGTTGCTGACGGCACCGATGATGGGTGCGCCGAGGAACACATCCTTGGACAAGCCAGCGCCAGGAGTCAGAATGACTCTTCTGAATTTGTCGTCGAGCACGCGGAGGTTTTCGAGGTCGTCCTTGGGGTCAGTGACATGGAACTCGACCACGACGGAACCTTCGTAAACGGCGACCACCTTGACATCAGCGGCTTCGATTCCAAGAATTCCAGCAAGTCTGTCGGCGAAGCTGACAACACCACCATCGGCGAAGAACTCGTCCATGGTGAATTCCAATCTGACGCCGAGCATGAGGGCGTCGCGGGGCATGACGTAGACTTCGCATCCGGGTTTCATCCAGAACTGAAGACGGTTGATCACACCTTCATATCTGAACTCACCACAGCCACCAGCACCGGTCACTGGAGCCCAGGTCTCAAGATCATTATCCCAGTCGGTAGCCATGACCATCTGTCTGTTCTAATCATAGATTTGGTAGGCACCAGCGTTGGGGTAGTAAATAGTCACCAAGAATCCTCTCAAGCTAGCCTTTCCGTACAGCTTGAATTTCTGCTCCTGAGGAGGCGTGCCCGTGTACTCGATAGTGATTTCTCTGTCAAGGTCAACCATGGAGGGGAATCTCTGCTCGCGCTTCTGGCAAGTGTAGAAGCCGTCCCAGCATTCGTCCATGTAGGCGTTCAAGCGGTTGTCGTAACCACGATCGTTCCTAATGTAGATAGGTTGGGCTGAACGATCCATTCTGTCACCATCGAGACTGTCGAAGATCAGCACGCCGATTTTCTCGTTAGTGCAGAGGTATGCGTTCCAGTCGTTGTTGAGGGAGCAAGTGGGAATGGTGTCAGATGAAACGGACTCGATGTTGTTTGCGATGACTTCGAAACTTGAAGGAATTCCAACAGCCAAAGGCGTGCCCGACACCTGAGTGCCGTCAAAGCGAGCAACAGCATTGTAGAGACCAGTGCAAGTGAAAGTGCCGCAGTCAGTAGGGTTAGCCCATCCCTGAGGAGGAGATGGGAAGTGGAAGAGTGCAGCCTTCACGGTGTTGATGAACTTCGTCTCGTGGAAGTTCACGAGAGGGTGGAAGTTAGCGTGCTGGTAGTTAGGCTTGATAGCAGCCTGTTTGGCACCACATTAGGTGACATCGGAGTCCCAGTTGATGACCTTCAAGTTGTAGTAATCAGCAGCTTGGTGTGACATGGCACCACCGCCCGAGAACAAAGGAAGCATGAAACTCTTCTTTTCTACATCCTTGAAAGAGCCAGCGCTCGTAGTAGCCATAATGATTCCGGTTCTCTCGAGACAGACTGCACATTTGCCACCATCGGGGCAATCAACGTTTCCATTGGTGATGGAACCGTAAACCTCAGAGTCATGAACCTCAACTCTTCCACCGCCACCGGCCATCGCAGTGATACCGAAGCGGGAATCGATCGAGACAATGTTTCTGACCTTGACAAGGGGAGCAGCGACACCTGCTTAGAATGTTGACTCGGCACACTTGTAGCCGCTGAAGTTGGTGAACTCAACGCAGCTTGAAGTGAAACTGTTGGCGCCAATCACACCGTATCCGGAGATAGAGTGAGCGACGTTGTTCTCGAACAAGAAGCTAGGACTATCATCGTCGCATGCCTTTCCTGGAACATGGAAACCATGATGCCACGAGGCAGCAGCGATGTTGCCAGTGACAGTGAAGCCTCTGTTGCCCTTGCTGAGCCAGTAGGCACCAGGGGGAGTTCCAAGCCACTTCATGAACACGACGGGTTGCCAGACGCTGAACTTGACGTTCACCACGATGTTGTCAGTGATCACGACGTTTTGGGAGTTCTCGGCTCTAACACCCCATTCCCAGAAGTCGTAGATGGCGTTGTTGTGGAGGGTGACACCCTCTGAGCTCAAGATGTCAATACCGACACCTCTTCCGTGATGGATAGCAGAGTTGGAAACACTGCTGGTTCCACCAATAGCGCTCTCGAACTTGATAGCAGCCTTCCATGTGCCCTTCTGAGAGCACTGGTAAACTGAAACACTGTCCATGTTGAGGGAACCTTCTCTGTAGACCAGGTTGGGCTCGAAGAAGTCGGAAACAAGGATTCTGCAGCCGTGGGGTTCGCCCAAGATAGGGTTAATTTCTTGACTGGCTGTGATCTCAATGTTTCTGCTCAAAAGCATGACTTCGCCTCTCATATCGACGCCGCCGAAGTCTTCAGCGGTCGATTTCATGTCACCCCAATGGTAACCTGTGAGAGGAGCATCAAGGACGGCTTCTCCAGTGGCACTGTTGTAAGAAACAAGTGTTGCGGAGTCACTGTCCATGGTTCTCATGTTAGTGGGTGCAAGGGCGACCATATCGCCAGTAACCCAGTCAAGACCGATAGGCACGTAAATAGATGTGTCACCCTTGACGGCGGTTCTGACAAGTCTGACCATCTGACTAGCAGGGTCTCTGGGAGTAGCGAAAATGCTCGCTTTTCCAGTGATGACCAAGTTCTTGTTGCCAGCCTCGACGAGTCTAGTGAACGCGAAGAACGACTCGGTGTGGTCTCCGTGGAGGGTGATCTTGGCTTTACCGGTGAAGGGAACAGCTGCGGTTCCAATTTCGAGCTCTCCAGCTCTCACAAAGATGCTGTGAGCTTGCAAATGGATGTCCATTCCTTGCATGAAGGTAAGCTTTCCATTAATCTGGAGATGGTTCAACTTGGGTGGGTTAACAATATCGCAGATCATGTTCCAGCCGGACTTGATCTCAATATCCTCGTCTTCCAAGGGAAGTCTGTTGGGAAGGTTGGTCCAAGAAGCAATATCACTCCAGAATCTGGGGGTATCTTCCAACTCTTCGTCGATGATCTCCTCGACACAGTTAGAGATGCAGCGCACTCCAGTCATGGTGATCTTGTTAATCGTGTCGTTTCTTCCGTTGATGAGAAGATGGATCTCACGAGTCTCGGTATCGTTGTATACGATGTTATCACCAGTCTGCAAGGTGAGAGGGTCTTTAGTAGTCAAAGTTTCATTGTCAACTCTCTCAAGGTTGGTGTCCACCCAGACGGCTTCACGCACGTCGAAATGTTTGATCATGAGCTCAATGGGAAGATCTGTTTCTTGCTGAGCCGAAGAAATCGTCCTGAGTGTCATCTTAGTGAAGTCCAAGCCATGAGCCCACCTAACCTGGTAGTTATGACCCGTAACAAAAGGCACAGCCCAATGCGAGAATGGCTTCATTCTCCAGGGACTGATGGTCAAAAATTCGTTGTCAGCCTCGTATGCAAGGAGAAGTTCGGGGGTGTCAAGGGTAGCCAAAGTCTCATCGTCCCACTGGAGCACGTTCAGAGGAGTCTACTCAAGACTGCCGGGTTGGTAGCCTTAGAACACGACGCGGCGAATCTGCACTTGGTCGTTGCAAGTGATACCGTCGAAGACGTCAAGGTCTAAGGTGCACTCAGGCTGCAGGTTGTGGGGCAAGTAAGACGTCGCCCAAGTGTTGGCGCCAATGCCAGTCAAAGTACCATCTAAATCAAGGAAGATGCCCTTGTCGGGGAACTGCCATCTGATCGCTCTGGGTACAGTTGCGGCGTCTAAAGAAAGGCCGGAGAACGTGATGGTTCTGGCATCAGGGTCAGTCGCAGCACTATGGAAGCAATGCGAGCATGAACCAAGAGCGGCAGCACTGTTGAAGTCGAAGTTATAGAAGTTCACGTTGTGCACTTGCCAGTTATCGGATCTGGGGGTAATGATACCTCTAGAGGTGCCTGGCATGGATTCAAGCTCACGGTTGCCTAAACTCGCTCCGATGATCAAAGCTCCGTCGACCTTGCTGTAGCCATCGACGACGTCAACGACCTTCTCGATTTCGATGCCAGCAAGCTTGTTGTCGGCGGTCTTGATGTTCACGAAGTGCACGTGTCCCATGTTTCCACCAATCACACCATTACGGTTGTTCTTGTAACCAAGGAAGTTCTTGTATTCGGCAAGAATAGGGGGGTTAGAGGCATAGGGATCTTCGCCGCCTAAGATGTCAGCTTCTTTGTTGTAGCTGAGTCCAGAGCAGGGTCTTGTCCTAGGGCTGTGTCCGTGGAAGATTCTGAGTCCGTAGCGACCGTTAGAGTGAGTAACATTGTCGGTGAACTCTCCGAGCTTGGCCTTGGTGGGGCAAACATTGGGGTCGAAGGAAGGTCCAATAGACGTGGTCTGGAGATCGAACCAGAAACCGTAGCGAGCAGAGCCAGCAGCGGCATTGCGTCTGAAGATGTTATCAGGGTGGGTAATCCAGAAAGAAGCGGGAGTGGAGTCAGTGTTGAGCAGACTGTGGGAAGCAAGAGTGTTTGCGACCAAGTTGTCTTCGATCAGGTTGTTAGTCTCGATGGCATCTTCAATGAAAATGTTGTGACCCATAGCCGAGTACACAACATTCTTCTGGATTCTCAAGTAGTGAACGCCATGAAGAGTCGTTCCTCTGTTGAAACTTTGATGCACAGCGTTACCACGGATGTAGGATTTGTTGACGGTACCGATCATATGGAAATGCATGGGGTATCTGCCGAGCTGGAAAGCCTGACCAACCTGGTGCAGTTCCATGTATTCAATTCTACCAATTGAGCTCTCGTCACCAGGGGAGTGGATCATAATGTGAGCTCCGTATTGGTTGACGCCTGAGGTTTCGGGGTCACCTCTGAACTTGATGTTTCTGGTCAAAAGACCAACCTCAGCTCTCATCTCAATAGTCTCGGCGCCGTAGGTCTCTACGCCAGCGAAATGCTTGTAGGTCAGAGCGGAGTCCAGGGTGAGAACGGGGTTAGCGGTAGTTCCAGCAACAGCAGTGATGGTTCTCTGCTCCGTCTCAGTCGATTTGAAACTAGTGGTCGCAATAATAATTTCTTCGCCAACTTGCCAGTCGACGGGAGTGTTCAGGGTAATGGTGGTATCTCCAGGAGACACGGTCGTCTCAAGGTGAGTCCAGGTTGGCTGTCTGGGAACACCATGGATGTCAAGAGTTCCATAACGTACACCAATAACCTTGTTACCGTAAGTGGGAATGTAAGGGTCGCGCTTGTTTCCTTCGAGAGTGATCACAAGCTTGGAAGTGTAGGGGTCTGCCTCGGTTCCAACCTCCATGTAACCCTTGTGGACAAACACGTTCTTGGCATCGAAGGTGCGCACGTGAGTGGGGTCGGGGTTCGAAGGGAAAATCAAGGAGCCTTCGACCAGCACAAGGTTGAGTTTAGGGGTCGAGTCAATATCGACGAGCAGGTTGGTACCCTTGGGAACTACCACACTCTCGCCGTCAACGGGAGCGAACTGGCCGCCCCAAGTAGTCGAAGAAGACCACAGGGAAGCGTATCTGAACACGACGTCTCCGTTGACAACTCTTCCTTTACCGGCGATGATAATCTCAAGAGTAGGATCATCTTCGAAAAGACCAATTCTTGCTCCGGTGGTGCAAGTCACAGTGGTTGCAGTGGAAGCGGTAACGGCACAATCTTATCCGTCGATAGTGACTGTGACCTCGAGAGGGTCCACAGAGAATCCAGTTCCTGTGAAAGTCACGGCATCGCCACCCACGACGCTTCCAAATCTGGGAGCGACGGAGGTGAGTGTGGGGGTCAAAGCAGTTTGGTACTGAACAGTGTTGTCCAGGGCAGTGACGGAGGCATCTTCAAGCACAACTTCAGTCGCGCAGTCTTCAGCGTCGAGCACGGAGTTGAGAACCTCGTGTCCAATGAACTGAATCTCACCGATCTTGTTGCAGTTGCTGGCAGCGTTGTAGTATCTGTAGGAGCTGTAGGTGGGAGCCGTGGCACTCAAGTCGTACATGTTCCAGCCTTCGTGGATCTCTTCGCTCACAGTCAAGATGTCAACAACTTCCGAGCTGAAAGCATCGTTGGAGCCCTGAAGGACAAGGTTGTCAACAAGGTTGGCTCTGGTGAAGTAGTCCATGAAGAATTTTGTGGACTCCAAAACACCAACATAGCCAGTGCCGAACTCAACTCCAGCGTAGCAGCCAGTGGTGGATCCTGTAATTCCGGGAACGTTGTTACCGTCGAATGCGGTCTCAAGGTAGCCAGCACCAGCAGAAATTCTGTTGGCACCAAGAAGAGGAGCGGCAGGCTTTTGGTTGAAGAGTGTGTTTGATTGGATGCTGTGGATAGCAGGGACGGCGCAAACGGTGGTTGTGGCATCGGAGCTGTCGAGAAGAGTGCATTCCTTTCCGCAGACGTTGATTGTGGCCGATCCTTCGGAAACTTTAGCAGCAAGTCCGTCAGCAACGACAGAGAACTCACATCCTCCTTCAAAGGAGCAAGTCAAGCCGTTGGTGGTCGAGGTGAAAGCGAAGGCGTTAGTCAGGGCAGCGGCCGTCACAATAGCGTGATGAGCGAAGGTATCGAGAGAGCTTTCGAAAGTCAACTTGGGAGAAACGTCAGCCTCGGAGGTGGGTACTCCGTTGGCGAATGTGGCGGACACATCGGTGGCTGAGTTAATCGTGCACGTGGTGGAAGCAACTCCGGCGTAGGTCACAGAGCAGGTGAAGTCAGCGATGGGGAAGAGTACACCGGTGAAGGAGAGGGTTGAGGCGTCAGATTTGACAACAGCGGTGAACTCGCTGGCATCAGTGCCCTGAACCTGAGTAGTGTACTGGCACTGGGTGGGGTCAGAGTTGGCGCAGACGAAGAAACTTCCGCTGGTGTTGTCTTTCACTTTGAGAGTGATAGTAGCTGAGAAGTCAGCAACCTTCGTCTCGCACTCGAGAACACCGTAGCTGGTGACGCGGGAGGAAACACAAATGTTTGAGTTGTCTGCCGCGTTAACGAGGGTCAGGTTGTCGCTAGGGCCAGCTCCCTTGACGGAAGCTTCAATGCGAGAGCCAGCAGGGGATCCAATGTTGGTGTTAAGACCAACAAGGGCAGGGTCGAAGGTAAGTCCTTCGAACAAGTTCTGGAATCCTTCGGGAAGACCTTCGGGGAAGTAAATCTCGACGGAAGAAGAGGCACTGGCGAGATCATCAAGCTGAGCAACGACAGTCGTGGCGTCAACAGACACAATAGTCTGGGCAAAGCCGCCAACCATGACTTCCACGGTGGTGGTGTCTCCAGTGAACTGGGTTCCAGTGAACACAATTCTGTACTCGTTGGTGACGGTGTCGAATTCGACCGCAGCTCCTTCGAGAGTTGGCAGGGTTGCCATGTCAAGGAAAGCGTATTGGCAGCTGTCAGCGTTGCACTAGGCTTCTTCTGAGGTGCCAAGGAATACGATGACTTCCTGGTTTTCGGGAACTCTGTTCAAATCAGTTGCAATACGGCACTTAATTTCAGTGTCGGAAGTGCTGATGAGGTAACAGTAGTGGTCAATTCCACTCTGGTACTCGTAGCCAACCTTAACGGCGTTCTTCTGGATGTCATCCTTGGAGAAATGGTTTCCAGTGATGGTCAAGAGGGTGCCTCCATAGATGGAGCCAGAGGTAGGGGAGAAAGAGGAGTACTGAGCAATAGCCTCGAAGGAGACAGTCGACGTGTCGATGTTGCCGTTGGCGAGGGAGTGCACTTCAAGGTCGTAAATTCCGGAGTAAGCGCCTCCGTATTTGACGGTGATAGTCTTGTCGGCAGAGCTGACTTCGACCACGTTGAGGCCACGTTTGTCTTCGCCGTTGGGTCTCGTAAGATCAGCGTCTCTAGGAATCAGGTTGACGGTGAAAGTGTCAGCATCCATGGAAGCTGAAGGGTAAGCATTGTTAAATTGGATAACAAGAGTTTCCAACAGAATGGGGGAAGCAGACGCGGGCGTGATGCTTTCAACAATCACGGGTCTCATTTCGACTAAGCCGTCAATGGCTGCGGTCTCTTCTTCGTTGACAGTCACGTCAATAGCCCACACGTCCTGAAGGTTTCTTCTTACAGTACCGGCGGTGATAAGAGCTTCAGTAATGCAAGTGATTTCAGTGGGAGTGGTGGTGAGAACGTTACACTTGGTGCCGGCGGCACCCAAAACGATACTAATCGTGTTGCCATCCTCAATGGTAGAGGGGAAGTTGGTTCCAGTGAGCGTGAGAATTTCTCCTCCAGCAGAGTTCCACGTAGAGGGGGTCACACCGGTAAAGGTCATAGGGACGTTGAAAGCGAGGACAGTGGCCTCGACGGGAACGAGTCCAAATTCGTCTCTTACTTTAGGGAACCAGTTTCCGCCAGCGGGAAGCTCGGAAAGGGTGCACGTGATTTCGGTGGCCGTGTTCGTAACAACGGTGCAATCCTTGTGGGCAAGTTTGACGGAGGTAGCTGTTGGGAGCACGGTACCGGTGATGACGACATTGACGCCAGTCACGGTAAAAGCAGTGATCTGGGAAGGGGCGGTTGAGTACACGAAGTCGCAGTCAAGACCGGCGCAAACGGCGGGCTAGCCATCGATGGTGACCTTAACCTGAGGGGCTGCCTCGTTGGTGTAAAGCCAATCGAAGGGGAGCACGTCGTAGTAGTAGTTGGGACCGTAATCGACAATGATTTCCTGGGAAATGACCAACGATGTGCCGACGAGAGGGTTACCCAACGTAGGGGATATAGTGAATTGACCGATAGATTGGTTCACGCCCCAGAAGTGAATGTGCATGTCGATTCCGTTGTCACGGAACAGACCAGCTTCCCAGTTGCCTGGAGTGTTGTAGACAGAGATGGCGTCACGCAAGAAGGGACAGTCTTCCTGAAGAATAACAGAGACTGTGCTGGAGGAAGCGTGGTGGGCGATATCTCTAGTGACGGTGAAGGTACCATCGGGGTTCGAACATGTGATGACGTAGGCACCAGAGAGGGGTGGTGACGAGAGTTGGATTTGCTCAGGCACAAAGACTGCAATGTTCGACAGGGTGGTGTTCTTGACGACAAGCATCTGCGAGGTCGAGGGAGCGGTGATGCATCTAGGCAAGGTGATTCTGTAGACGTACTCTTGGATTTCCTCGGCGACGGTAGTCTCGGTTCCATTGAGAGCAAGTGTGGTTCTTTCAACCACAGGAGTCGCACCGTAGACCTTTTTGTAGAAAGGAGCGATATGGTTTTTGAAGTCATTAGCACCTTCGCCAGAGTAGATGACGGCGGAGCGGATCCACTCGAGGTTTTTGGGGTTGAGCATCATGATCCAGTAGCTACCACCGTCAGCGAGAGAAACGCGAACTTCGGAGGTATCAAAAGTGTTGGATGGCATGGCAGTCAGCTGCTGGATGGGTCTCTTCTTGTGGTAGTGGTTCTCAAGGTTTGGGATGGTGGGCTCAATCTCGACACCAACGGAGTGGTGAATTTCACCGCCACCCTGGACGAGCCACTACTCGTAGTAGTAGTACTCACCCTGGAGGAGAGGAATCCATTCGGAGAAAGCTGAGCCAATCGTGGCCTCCTCGTCCACTTTGTAGAAGTTTCTGAAGGAAGAGTGAGATGCACGGTTCATGATCTCTTGCTTGGCAGCGGGGTCTAAAGGATCGACAGCGGGGTCTAAAGGATCAGTCAAACTGAGAGACACAGCACATGCATCATCGCAAGCTTGATGGAATCGGTAGTTTCCAGAGACGGGAGCCTTGAAGTAACCGGTGAGGGCATCGAAAGAGTTCACTTAATCGGTAGCTTTCACAAGTTCAGAGTTGGTGTGGATCGATTGGACACCGCCGGGGGTGGTCAAGTAGTTGTCGATGTTGGTTCCAGCAGTCTCGTTGAACATGGTTCTGCGGAGGCCGTGTTGTCCGACGTAGGAGGGCTGAACGGGGTCAAGCACCTTTTCGGCGGTCTCGCAGACGATTCTGGTGAGAGTCACTTCGCTGATCACGCAAGAGACACCGTCAACTTCGACGACAGCGCTGCCGTCAAGACTAGTGCCTTCAAGAGTGATGGTCAAACCACCAGTCGTGTAGCCAGCGTTGGAGCTGACCGAAGTGATCGAGGGCACTGTGCGAGCAGTGTAGCAGTCAGACTCGTCGAGGTTGCAAGTCTTGGAAGTGTGGGGGTTGTGGTAGGCGTAGCCAGTTCCGGGCAAGTGCACGCTCACCTCGGAGTGCAAGTTCCTGTTGGAGTGCATGACAGGTCCTTTCCAGTAGTTGCGCGCATTTTTGGTTAGGCCGCCGTAGAACTTCGAGGAGAAGTCAAGGCTTGTGCCATCGATGCGGAAGTCAGCAGCCTGCTGGCCTTCACGACGAGTGTTGGGGCCATTGCGAGGGTTGGTGACGATGGTGGTCTCGATGCCGGGGAAGACGACGGCAGGGGTCACGTAGTACACGATAGGCGTGTAGTCCCACCGGTAGTTAACATTACAGTTGGTGCCGGAGCACGACAAAGTGTTTTCGTCGACCTTGGTGTCGACTTCCAATTTTCCCTAGACGCTTGGGAAGGCCTTGAGGGTCTCCAGGGAGAGGCCGTTCATCAAGTCCGACAAAGATGGAGCCTTGTAGGCAAGCTTGCCATTGACAGTGGCGGACTGGAACTGATCGTCCTCTGCAAACAGAAAAAAGGTTGTCAGAATGTGAAAAGAAACACGCTATTCTAGTTTACCGTGGTGCTGTTTTTTAGCGTGCCACCAGATAATAAATAAAATTAATGTCGCTTACGAGTAAGGGGAGGTCCAGCTAGGCGCTGTGTGGAGGTGGAAAGAGCTGAGGTCGAGAAGAAGACACTGTTGCTCGAGGGAGTCTCATCGAAGTGGGAGCCGGTGATGAGTAGTTCGGCTCCACCGGCGTACGAGACACCGTTTCTGCCTGTGAAGGTGGCGCTCTCGAAGAGGCCGACACCTCTCAGGGATGTGAGGTCTTCAGCAGAAGCTATACGATAAAAAATAACAAAGTTAATTAGATTAAAGCGTTCGCAGTGGTATTCGGCAACCATGTGATGCCATGTGATCAGCGATGTTGGCGCCTGCTGTGTTGTGGCTATTCCAGTTACTTACCTGAGGTTGTAAGGATCAAGGCAAGGGTTGCTTTGAAAAGTATAGTAGAGAGAACACGGTTGCCTCTCTTGGGAGCATTCGAGTGAGTTTGAGCAAACTCACTAGCATTTGTAAGACGCATTTCGTTTTCTCTTTTTAAAACTAATAAAACTAGAACTCAAATTCCTTATATATCCCAAAAAATCGGGTTTTTTGATACTTGCTGCTTCAGGGTGAAAAAGGACTAGCCAATACTTAAATAAAATTATTAAAATCACATCAACTACTGCTTTAAAGTTTACCACGGGGTTTTGGGGTTTTGGGGTTTTGGG
>Ga0208544_10002414_pt1 | contig 12194 bp, 13 predicted proteins | sample DEB08_DNA_9_FD_184526 | JGI IMG/M metagenome (GOLD analysis project Ga0208544, IMG submission 184526) | Aqueous microbial communities from the Delaware River and Bay under freshwater to marine salinity gradient to study organic matter... | ecosystem: Environmental > Aquatic > Marine > Coastal ...
CGGACAGGATAGCCCTGTTCAGGGCGCAGCGCCTCGCCGTTCATTTTGAACGCAACAAGGCAATCATCCATCGCCTTTTCCATCGGAATAGAGCGGGTCATACCAGACGCATCGGCCCCTTCGGGCAACAACCATTTGCCTGCGGTTTTGACGCCTGCCTCTTGTAAGATCAGGCGCAGCGGGATGCCTGTGTACATCACGTTATGGATCATGCCATGCGTGAATTGGCAGCCGTTCAACTGGGCACCGGCCCATTCCATGCCGGTGTTGGCTGCGCATTCCAGAAAGTAGACGTGGTTTTCGCGCGGGAACCGCATCAGGTCTTGCATGGTGAAAACCAGCGGGCGATCTACTAAGCCGTTGATCATAAGGCGGTATGCGCTTGGGTCGACTTCGGCCACACCTGCGTGGTGCCGTTCAAAGCACAAGCCGTTGGGCGTGATGATCCCATCAAGTTCGTGCAGCGGCGTAAAGTTGATCGAGCTAACAGGATCAGCCGTCAGCCAAGGTACGTTCTGGCGACGCACATGCGCCTCGAACTTCGAAGGAACACCGTAAGGGGCTTCATCAACCCCCGCCCCCAAAAACTGGGCCCATGGCTGTTTTTCCAAAATGGCGGGATCGCCCGCGGCCTTTGCCGCATTCGTGCCGCCAACCAATGCCGCCCCGCTTGCCGCGGCTCCCTTAAGGAAGTTGCGCCGCGATGGTTTCATGCCTTTAAAAATCTCGCTCATCTCTGGTTCTCTTTCCTCATCATGCGCCCACGACTTGCACTGACGTGTTTGGGGCAACTGAAACTGTGCCTTGTTTGCGAATGTAATCCTCAACGACGTCCCAAATCGGCGGACCCTCGGTGCCTTCGTTCACAGAAGCCCAACCGGCCACGACATAGCTTTTGGCAGGATCAATGGCGGCGCCTGTTTTTGTCAGGGTAAGATCGGATATCCGGCTGCCAATCGGTTGATTAATGTCAATCCGGTAGGCCATTCCGCCGATCCGCACCATGTCGCCGCCCTGTTGATAATAGGGGTCCGTATTGAACAAGTTGTCGGCCACGTCTTCAAGAATAGTGTGGATGAATTCACCCGTCATTTCAGTGCGGTAAGCATTGGGGTACGACATAGAGGTGACATTAAAGATGTCTTCGCGGGTGATATTTTGGCCGGGCATGATCGACGGACCCCAACGCACACCGGGCGACATGGAAATATCGGCCTCGCGTTCCTCGATCAGCGCCTCGCAAATCAAGTCATCCCACGATCCGTTAAAGTTGCCACGGCGATACAACAACGTGTCGTCGGCGGTTTTGCCTATCACTTCGGTCAAATCATCAAGAAATGGCGCGCGTTCGGCATCAATCGCGGCTGCAACATCGGTGTCCGGCGTGATGACATCCGAAAAGATCGGGATCAGCTTGTGGCGGAAACCCATCATTTGCCCGTCGCGCACATCCAAGTCAATGCGGCTAACGAACTTGCCGTTTGACCCAGACGCGATGATGATCGTGTCTCGAACCAGCACTGGTTCAGGCAAAGCATCATGCGTGTGCCCAGCTAAGATCACATCAATTCCGGTAACGCGCTCTGCCATCTTCTTATCGACATCAAAGCCGTTGTGCGACAGGCAGACAACAAGCTCGGCACCTTGGCCGCGCACTTCGTCCACCATTTCCTGCATGCGCTGATCGCGGATACCGAAAGAGTATTCAGGAAACATCCAGCCGGGATTAGCGATTGGCATATAGGGAAAGGCTTGCCCGATCACGGCGACTTTCACGCCGCCGCTTTCGTAAAACTGGTAAGGGGCAAAATCCTCGGCTGGTTCGTCCCATTCGGCGTCGAAAATGTTCTGGCCCAAAGCAGCAAATGGCAGATCAGCGACAATATCGCGGACACGATCGGACCCCAGTGTGAATTCCCAATGGAAGGTCATCGCATCAGGTTTCAGCAGGTTCATCACGTTCACGACGTCCTGGCCTTGGGTTTTGTGGCATGTGTAGGACCCATGCCAAGTGTCGCCGCCATCCAGCAGCAACGCATCAGGGCGGTCCGCGCGGATACTGTTCACAACCGTCGCGACGCGGTCCATGCCGCCCATTTTGCCATAAGTCTGACCAAGGGCCGCAAAATCATCGTAGGTCAGCGCGTAATGCGACGCACTACCGTCATCGATACCGTATAATTTGCGAAAATCAGCGCCCGTGATGTGCGGCACAGCGCCCTTATTGCTACCAACACCGATATTGATCTCTGGTTCGCGAAACCAGATTGGTTTCAGCTGGGCATGAATATCGGTGATGTGGATCAAGGAAACATTGCCGAATGTATCGAACTGCAGCAGGTCGCTTTGGTTCAGCGATTGCTGTGCTGCCAGTTTGCCCCAGTTGCCAAACCCGGACGCCCCGACAATTGCCGAAGCTGCCATGCTGGCCTGCAAAAAATCGCGACGAGATATCATGGGTTCCATCCTGCTAAAAAGCTTTCATATTCCGAAAACTGAATGTTTATAGAAAGAGAAAACCCGCCCCCGGTTGCCCGGACGCGGGTAGCTCAGGGAGGTTAGTTGCGGACAGACGGTCCTTCGACAGAAAGCCCGTTACCGCGCGATGCGACATAAAGTTCAAGCGCAATCATTTCTTCAACGCCAACACCGTATGTTTCGGCACGTGTGTCACGGATACAGCCGCGGAAACGTGACTGCACACCGTTCAGTTTGGCATTTTTCAAACGATAGGTTGGAAAACCGTTGATCTGACCTTGGCTTAGGTGATCAGCGCGGATGTTGTTGCCATAGTTATCTTCGTGGCAATTTGCGCAAGACAGGTCCAGTTGACCAAACCGCGTGTAATAGATGTCACGGCCCTTTTCCCACATAGATTGCGCAGGCCCATCAATAGCGACGTTTACAGGCATCCCGCGTGACACAGAGGCCAGTAGGCCTTCCATTGCGAGCATGTCGCCGCCATCATATTTCCATTCTTCTGCGCCCATCTGCTCAGTGCGACAGCCATTCACTTGCATGGCAATTGTGCGCACCTCTTCGGCGGCATCGTTCCACTTTGGATAGACGGGACGCACCCCAGCCATGTCTTCGGGGGCACCGTGACAAGACGCACAGGATTTCCCTTCAGAGCCTTCGACGTTGCTCCAAGCTTCCAAGGCGTTATCCACATAGATCATGCCCGGGTTCTCGAAATCATCCATTTGCAAGGCTTGCGTTTCGCTAGACCGAAAGACCCAACCAGAATAGATCGTATTCAAATTCTCAAGATGTTCCGGCGCATCTGTACGTACGGTAATCTCGATCTCTTCGTTGATCACCAGATTGGCCTCTTCGTCAGCCTGCGCTGCATAAGCAACGAATAGTGCGACGGCGGCAACGCCACCTCTAAGCAGTAATTTCATGGATATTGGCCCTCCCTAAAAGCATCCACGGTCATTAGCTGACCGCGATGTCTTTGCTGTCTGTGTAGACGTCGCCGTCATCATCGTACCAAGTGAATTCAAACGTCCCGGATTCAGGGACAATCGCCTGAAACTCGAAATATGGGTTTGTCGAAATCGCAGGCTCGAGTGTTACATCAATCACCGTCTCGCCGTTAAACGTGCAGGTGAACCGATTGATAATTGAACGTGGAATGACGTTACCGTCACCGTCTTTGCGTTGACCGGATTCCATTGTGTGACTGATCAGCGTTTTGATCGTGATCTCTTCGCCGGCCGTTGCATCGCGGGGGACACGGACGCGGGGTGTTACATTTTCTGCCATTTTTCTCTTCCCTCAATCAGCCGCCGCAGCCGCCAATGGTGACTTTTACTTCCTGACTTGCCTGCACAAAGCTGCCGTCAGGCATACGAGCAATCGCGACAACGTCCTGCGTTCCGGCAAGCCGGATGCGCGTCGATGCCGATTGCTTTGCGGCCAGCGGGCCAAAATTGAATGTCGCAACTGCGGGTGTCGGATTGCCTGCTGCAAAGACGATAATCGCCTCGGCGCCGGGGGCGTCCACTTCGATCGGAACAGTGTTGCCGTTCTCTGCGATCTCGGGGGCAATCAGCGTGATGCCTTCTGACCCGACAGCTGCGCCACCAGTGAAAGCGGCGATTTCGTCTTCAACAGCGGCGAAGGCACGCAACGGCAACATTGCAGCTGCTGCGGACCCGAACGCCATCAAAAGCGTATGTCTGCGTGTAAGTTTCATATCATCTCCTGTGTGTCTGCGCGCTGCAGATCAATCTGTCAGCGTTAAAAGGTAAGCCACGACATCTTCGATCTCTTGTGCCGTCAGCAACGGCGAAAGTTCGCCCTCGGCGGCCTTGCCCGTGAACGCATTACCTGGGCGGATGAACCCGCTCGTGCGGTAGAATGCTGGCATGATCGTGCCGTCGTAGGTCATCTTTGCGTTCGCAACGATCCCGCGCAATTCAGCAGCGTTACGGTATTCACCGACGCCATCCAAAGTTGGCCCGACTTCACCGTGGAACGGGTATTCCTCTAGGGCGGTCACTTGATGGCAAGCAATGCAATTGCCTTTGCCCCGCGAGACCATGATCTCTTTGCCCGCAGCGGCATCACCCGCCTGACCGGACAAAGAAACCTCGATTTCACCATATTCGCTGAAAGCCACATCGTCTGGCGATACGTCCTCTGCAAATGCTACTGTCGCAATAGCAATCGCGACGCCTGCGCTAAGTATTTGCTTCATGGTCCCTCCCTGGATCACAAATCTCTTGTGTCTACCGTAGACCACGAAACACGAGAGTCGCAACATCAAAATCAACTATTTGAATGCTTGCATTTAATGCACTGATTTTACTCACTAATCCCCTGCTCTTGAATGATCCGCGCGTGATACCTCTGGAAGGTTTCATCGCCCAAATAACCTTCTTGGGTGATCCAATTCAGCAGATTCATCGTAGTCCAGCGCCCGAATGCTCCCGGCATGACGGCAACAGCGGCTTGAGTGGCGGTCGCATCAGCGGCCACTTCTTGGGGAAAGAACATCAAAGTCGGCGTGAAAAGCGCATTCCAACGCCGGACCATGTCTTTTTCCGGCAAAGTGGTGCCATCAAAATCTGTGACTTCGATGTCTCCGAACATATTGATCTGCACGACAAAGAACTGATCATTCAGCGCCGCTGCGATCTTTGGATCAGGGAAAACCTCTTCATGCATCTTGGTGCAATAGATACAGCCACGTTGTTCAATGATGACAAGCAGGCGCTTGCCTTCGGAGTTCGCCTCTTCAAGGTCCTCGCGCAGATCCTTAAAAGTATCGCGCATCCAGTCTGCCTTATGCAGTCCATCATCACCAAGCGTTACAGCAAACGCAGGCAAGGCAAGGACAATCACGGCAGCGGCTAATATTTGACGTAGAAACATGGTCTTTTCCTCCTATCCAAGATTTCCGAACGACGGCATGATTTCGATCATCCATTGCGCGATATAGTTAACTGAATTGGTTGCGATCAGGATGGCGAACACAATCAACATGGCGCCCATCACACGTTCGACCTGCCCCAAATACCGCCGGTTGCGCTGTAGCCAGCTTAAAAACGGACGCGCAAACAAGGCGGCAACGACAAACGGGGCCGTCATCGCCAATCCGTAAACGAGCAGTAGCAAACCACCCTGCCAGATATCGCCCATGCCGCTCGCGACCATAAGAATCGCCGCCAGCGCAGGACCGACGCAAGGCGTCCAGCCAAAGCCAAAGGCAAGCCCCATCAGATAGGCACCAATGATCGTTGATGGCGCGGCTGTGCTTTCGATCTTCGCCTCGCGGTACAGCAGCGGGATCCGCATAATGCCCAAAAAGTGCAGGCCAAACAGCAGCAGGATACCAGCGGCGACATACCGCAAAGTATCGCGCCACATCCCGAAAGTTTGCCCAAGTGCCGTGGCTCCCATGCCCAGCAGGACAAAGATTGTAGTCACCCCCAGCGCAAAGAAAATTGCCGATACGATCAATCGGCGCTGCGCACCAATGGGAATTGCCTTATCTGATTGCAGCTCGTGCATGGATAAGCCAGCCATATAGCACAGATAAAACGGCACCATAGGCAGCACGCAGGGTGTGAAAAACGAAAGTAGACCGGCAAATGCCGCCCCGAAATAGCTGATGTCCAACATAAATCAGCATCCTTGCTCTGAAGACTCATTCATATTAAGATTATTGAATGTTTAATCATTTGACCACAACTTTCCTTCATAAGCTGTTCACAGTTGCAGCGGCCCTGTTGTTGCTGGCAGGACCGCTTGCAGCGCAAACAACCTTGCTGATGGCAGAAGAACCCGGCTGCATTTGGTGCGCACGTTGGAATAGCGAAATCAGCGCAATCTATCCCAAAACCGGTGAAGGCGCCGTTGCACCTCTTAGGCGGATCAACATCCAAGACCCCCTGCCCGCTGATATAGAACTGGCGCGGCGAGTGAACTTTACGCCAACGTTTGTATTGCTTGTCGACGGGGTCGAACGGAACCGGATCGAAGGATACCCGGGAGAGGATTTCTTCTGGGGGCTTTTGGGACGCATGCTTGATCAGGAAGGGATCATGTATGAAACCGGTGGCGACGACAAAGAAAATTGATCCATTCAGACCTGTGAATTGTATAATATAAGTGGGAATGAGGTGAAAAACCCTCTAAGTAGCGCGCAACGCGGGTCGAGGCCTGCTATATTTATACGGCAACAAGGCTGAACCGGCATATGACAATTCCAGTTTTCAAAGAAAACATCGACGATGAACATCTTGATCAAATGATGGAGAGTGCAACGATCGCGACAAACTACCTCAAGGCGATCAGCCATGAAGGTCGTTTGATGATCCTGTGCCATTTGGTCAATGGCGAGAAATCGGTCACGGAACTCGAAACGCTTTTGTCTGCCCGGCAAGCAGCGGTATCGCAACAACTCGGCAGGTTGCGCCTTGAAGGTCTTGTGCGACCTCGGCGCGAAGGCAAAACGATTTACTACAGTCTGACAGATGACAAATCGCGCAAGATCATTGGTCTTGTTTATGAACTGTTCTGTAAATCAGACTGATTTGGCGCGCCGTTTGGGTGCGCGACACAAGCGACGCTTGAGGGGGAGACACCGATGCTAGACGCATGGGGAGACGCGAACGTCGCCGCCGCCATTGGGTTATTTGGTGGCGTTTTGTTAGGCCTTGCCGCGCGACTTGGGCGGTTTTGCACACTGGGCGCAATTGAAGATTATTTATATGGCGAAAACGATCTGCGCCTGCGGATGTGGGTTCTTGCCATAGGCTGTGCAATCATTGGCAGCTTTGGGTTGATGGCCACGGGCCTTTTTGACCCTTCTGGATCTTTCTACCTTTCATTGCAGTTTTCACCATTAGCCAGCATCGTCGGTGGCTTGCTTTTCGGGTACGGGATGGCGTTGGCTGGTAACTGCGGCTACGGCGCCCTGGCGCGATTGGGCGGCGGCGATATGCGTTCATTTGTCATCGTTCTGGTGATGGGGATTAGCGCATATGCGACAATCTCGGGTCCATTGGCATGGATGCGCGTGGCGTTGTTCCCCACCACGCCCAGCGGGTCGGTCCCTAGCGGGTTGGCACATACTTTGGGCGACGTCACAGGGCTGTCCATTAGCGCGATTGGGCTTGCGATCGGCTGCGTCATTGTGGCCGTGGCCTTTGCTGGAAATAGCCTGCGACGCAGTCGCGTCTCGATCATCTGGGCCGTTGCCGTTGGACTGGCCGTGACGAGTGCTTGGGCTGGTATGCAGTATGTCCAAAACAATGGCTTTGATGATCTAACGGTCGTTTCACATACGTTTTCTGCGCCATTGGGCGAAGTCATTCTTTATGGAATGACCGCTTCAGGCCAATCGTTGTCCTTCGGGATAGGCTCTGTTTGCGGCGTACTGATAGGTGCATTCATGGGCAGCCTGATCAAAGGTCATTTCCGCTGGGAAGCCTGCGAAGACCCCAGAGAGCTGCGGCGCCAGATCATGGGGGCCGCGATGATGGGTATCGGCGCAGTAATTGCCATGGGTTGCAGCATCGGACAGGGCATTTCCGCATTCTCGCTGCTCGCCTTCAGCGCGCCAGTAACGTTCGCTGCGATCTTTGCGGGTGCTGCATTGGGCTTGCGCCAATTGATCGTCGGCTTTGCAACTGCAGATTAACCAAGTGGCGTGGTTTCAGGTGAAGCACATTGAACTTGTGGACGGCACGAAAGCGGGACACGTCCAAACATGTGTCTCTAAACGGACGCAAGGGCCTTGCGTGCGTGTTTCTTGACAACAATGGGCACGAAAACAGAAGATTTTGGCGAGCCGTGGAGGACTCGAACCCCCGACCTGAGAATTAGAAGTTCCCTGCTCTAATCCAGCTGAGCTAACGGCCCGCACGGGCGTTGGTATCGCGCGCAAGTGGTCGCTTTGGCAAGCCTTAAAACACCCTTCTCCAAGTTCTTATCCCCCCAGAAAATCAGTCATTCAAAAGACAATCACAAGGGGCGAACCCGACCCTTGTGCTGCTTTTCAATCTGATCAGGCAAACCCTTGCCGTTGTTCCACCATCCGTGGGGGTATCGCAGTGCGGACATGTGCCGCACAGCGAGCACGATCTTCGCAAACCAGAGTGTCGGGTCCTTCACGGCAGTGCACATCGACAGTCTCGGCCGTCACTTAACCAGTCACATCAAGGTCGCAGCCTTATGCGGTTTTTAGCGCCACAACCAGATAGGGTTCAGTGCCGCCAATTGAGCAGCTTCTCTTCCTCAAGAACCTTTGGGGCAGTTGCTGCGACGGCGCACCAACTGTGCACCCCATCCTTGTTGCAAACACAGCGTAGTCCCCTTTTATGCGCGGCAATGTCAGGTTTTCAAAGATGTTGGCGGACAAAAGCTGTGATATCAGCCGCAGGTCGCGCACCGGACAAGCGCCCGATCTCTTTTCCACCAAGATACAGGATCAACAGCGGAATTCCCCTGATTTGCAACCGTTGCGAAATCTCCGGAAACTGTTCGGTGTCTATCTTGGCAAAGCGTGCCTTGTAGCGCATCGTTTTTGCTGCGGCCGCAAATTCTGGCGCCATCATTTTACATGGCCCACACCAAGGCGCCCAGTAATCCACAATGAGAGGCAGTTCGTCCGTCCGTGTTGCCTTGTCGTGAAGCTGGTTCGCGATAGCCGCCACTTCACCGCTTACAAGTGAGGTGCCGCACTTGGCACATTTAGGACCGCTCTCAAGCCTTTCGCGGGGAATTCGGTTGGCTTGTCCGCATGATAGACAAACAAGCTTTATTGCATCTTGCAACTGAGTTCCTCCTTTTTTCATCATCGTTCAGTTCGCCTGAACCTAATGGATGCATGCCTGATCCACTTGATATCGGTCAATGCACTGGGCTCGGGCAAAATTTTGGTGTTACTCCGAAATCATGTCGCGGATCGTACCAATTGCCTTTTTTGCCGCATCACGGCCAGCTGAAATTGCGTCCGCGGCACTATCGAAATCCAGCATCTTGATTGACGCGACGTCTGGCGCGATCAACAAGTTCGGCGGCTCGCCAGCCAGTCTCGAATGGGTGATCCTGTCTTGCATGATGTTCAGGGTATTCACCAGCACGTCGAAATAGGCAGGTGCTTCGGGCTTGCCCATCATCAAACTGGGCAAAATGCGTTCGGCGGCACCTTGCAAGACGGTCGGCACCTGATCCAAAATATGCGCCATGCGCGCCGCGCGCTGATCTTCGGCTTCTTTGCTGAGCCCAGCGCGCATTTTCTTTCTACGTTGGCCGATTATGCCTTCGTTGACGCTTACCGCGATCACGAAATCAGCGCCAAGCGCCCGACAAGTCGAGACCGGCACTTGGTTCACCAATCCGCCGTCGACCAACCATCTGCGGTCATTCAACACCGGGCGCAATATGCCGGGCACTGAAATTGAGGCGCGGATCGCAGCGGCCATCGACCCTTCCTTTAACCAGACCTCGGATCCATCTGATAAGTCCGTGGCCACGGCTGCATAGGTGATCGGCAAGGTTTCAATCAGCGGATCCATCTCCATGTCGTCCAACCAATCAAGAACGCCCTGCCCGTCAATCACGCCGCCGCGTGTCAGGCCCACATCCAACAACGAGGTGAACGCGCGCAAGTCCATCGTTTTCACCCAAGCGTGCAATGCGTCAAACCTGCCCGCAGCGTAGGCACCGCCGACCAAAGCACCCATAGATGTTCCCGCGATCACGACAGGTTCAATTCCCGCGTCGTGCAATTCCTCAAGCACACCGACATGCGCCAAGCCCCGCGCCGCGCCGCCGCCTAACGCGAGACCTATTTTGTAGCCACTCATCGCGCGAACCCCTTTTCCAAACTATTTGAAACGCATTCTAACACTCTGCCGACCGTTCCTTGCAACTGCGGTCACCCATGCGCCAACAAGCATAGAACAAGTCGACCACGCATTGCCCCAAGTTAATTCGGGGGCACTAGTCCGTGTAGGATGGCAAAAACGGATGCAAATTTGGCTTTTGGGGCAAGGCATGATCGGCACAGAAGACTTTGACCCATGCGAGGGACCACTTTGACTTCCGTGACATGAGAAACCTACAGGCGGTACGTTGACTGTGATAAAATCACCGACAGGGCCATCTTTGACGGTCTATACTTATGTCGATAGCCGAGGGCGTAACGTAAAGGGGCATGAATATGATATTCCCCTTCGACCCGGCACAGTGCGCACGACCATAGGCAGGCAGATAACCATGACCGAAATTGCATCTTCTGACACAAAGCCGCTGGGCAAACTCGCGTATTTTCCCGTTGGGTTTTTCAGCAGCATAATGGGTCTTTATGGCACAGCGCTGGCATTTCATGCAGCGGGCTTCGCTGGCCCAAGCATATGGATTGCGGGATTTGCGACGCTCGTTTTTGCCTGCATTCTGACCCTTTACGCTGCCAAAGCAGTTCTGCATCCCAGTGAAGTGGCGGCGGACTGGAATCATCCGGTTAAAATCGCATTCTTTCCCGCTATCAGTATCAGTTTGCTACTGGGCGCAACGGCCTTGCGGGGGGCGATGCCTGACATTGCAGCTGGGGTCTGGATTGCAGGTGCTGCATTGCAAGCAATGCTAACGCTAGCGGTCATCGCGAGCTGGATTGGACATCGCGGTTTTGGCGCGGGACACCTGTCACCTGCTTGGTTCATTCCGGCCGTGGGCAATGTTGTCGCCCCAATCGCTGGTGTTCCTTTGGGCTACATCGAGGTCAGCTGGTATTTCTTTTCAGTGGGTCTGTTGTTCTGGGTTATCTTGTTAACGATCGTCATAAACCGGTTGGTCTTCCACGAGCCGATGGCGGCTAAACTGCGCCCGACGCTGGTGATCCTCATCGCGCCGCCTGCTGTTGGATTTCTTGCATGGACCCAGCTGAATGGCGGAGTGGTTGATCCTATGGCACGGGTTCTGATGCATCTTGGTTTGTTTTTCACGGCTCTTGTTGTGACCCAGATCCCTGCGCTGCTGCGGCTGCCGTTCGCGCTGTCATTCTGGGCGTTGTCGTTTCCTTTTGCGGCAATGACCGTTGCCTGCTTTCGCTACGCTGAACTGACCACTTCAGGGGCCGTGTTTGCCCCGCTCGCATGGGTGTTGCTTGGTGTCCTGAGCGTGATTGTGGTTGCACTTCTTGCGCGAACAACCCTCGCGGTGTTGCGCTCGGAAATCTGCCTGCCGGAATAGCCGTCCACAGTTACGGCTTGATGGCTATAGATGTTCGATCCCGTCGCAAGCATAGTGGCGCGCACAGGCCGCTTCATATCCGCGGATAACGCGCTTGCCTGCCAATGTGCCATTGTGTTCGGTCACGACCGTACAGTGACCTGATCCACCGGTGTCTTTGTCAAAGCGGATAACGACCCAATCATCCGTTCGTCCCAAACGATGCGCCCGCGGTGTGTTCGAAAACAGCGCGGTAAAGTGCCAACCCTCCCGCTCGGTATGCAAAATTGGCAGCCACGATTTATTATCCGGATTGAACCGTCGTGGCTTGATCACAGGCAGCGATCCCGCCTCAGCGCGGCGGCGGTATTCCCGATCAACATCCAACGTTTCCACAATTGGCGGGGCAGTTTGCCCCGATTCCGGCCTACGCCGCCCTAGCAATTCAGCCAGCGCCAATTGAACACCACGCACACGCCGCCGCCCGAAACCCGGCAGGGCGTCAA
>Ga0208544_10002417_pt1 | contig 12182 bp, 8 predicted proteins | sample DEB08_DNA_9_FD_184526 | JGI IMG/M metagenome (GOLD analysis project Ga0208544, IMG submission 184526) | Aqueous microbial communities from the Delaware River and Bay under freshwater to marine salinity gradient to study organic matter... | ecosystem: Environmental > Aquatic > Marine > Coastal ...
CAACTTCCAACCTGGCACCTACTGTGAGGTAGCTCCTGCCACCAAGGACATTGGCTCCAGCCTCGACCCACAAGCTGAAGACCTTGTCAAAAAGCTCACTGATGAAATCGTAGCAAAAATGGGTTAATACCCTGCTGCCGACAATCACTGCGCACCTATTAAAACAATCATGAAGTCAGTCTACACAGCCAAGCAAATTGAAGATATTGTCCTCTCTGGAAAGAGCCTTGATGCTCTTCCCGCAGATGCTGTCTTAACACCCTCAGCCAAAGACTACCTCAAAGAGCTGGAAAGCCCTGGCTTTGGTTCAGGAAACAGCAAAATAGCAGCTGAACGCGCTCTAGATTTGGAGCCACCTACTCTGCCCGATTACGAGTTTAAATGGAAGCCAGGAAGCGATCCTAAGACACCGGGAGAAATCCTCGACTTTTTTCACTCCCCGGAAGTCCACACTCTCAAAGAGCGTATTTGCGATCTCGGCAAACGCATGTGGCAACGCAATTACACCGATGGTAATGGCGGCAACATGACCATCCGCGTTGGAGACAACCTGGTACTCTGCACCCCTACTCTCATTTGCAAAGGATTCATGAAACCCGAGGACATGTGCCTTGTGGATCTCAATGGCAAACAAGTCGCAGGCAGGCGCCCACGCACCAGCGAGTGCATGACGCACCTTGCCATCATGAAACGCCAGCCAAAGTGCAAGGCGGTCTGCCACTCTCACCCTCCGCACGCCACCGCTTTTGCTGTAGCTGGGGTCCGCCCACCGCTTTGCATGATTCCTGAGGCAGATGTCTTCCTTGGTGAAATTGGCATGGCTCCTTACCGCACCCCCGGAACCCCCGATGTTGCTGATATCGTCGGTGAGACCGGCGTTAAACACATGTCCGTACTCATGCTCAACCACGGGGTGATCACCTGGGGAGACCATATCGAGGAAGCCTACTGGCGCATGGAAAACACCGAGGCCCTCTGTCGCACGGTTTGGGTAGCAACCCAACTTAACAACGGGAAAATGCTCACCATGACGGATGGACAAGAACGTGACCTCATCGAGATTCGCAAATCATTAGGCATGGAAGATCACCGTGAGCACCTTCCTGATAACCAGCTTTGTAACAACGATCAATTCAGACCCGGAGTTGTCTGTAACTCCAAGTAGTCTACCTAGAACAATCTAATTACCATAATAACCAACCGATAATCAAAACATCATGAAAGCAACTATCATCGGCGGCGGCGGCCGCGTAGGCTCCAACGCAGCCATCTGTCTTCAGTGTGCAGGCGTCGTATCAGAGATTCAAATCCTCGACGCTAATAAAGACCTCGCAGACGGCGAAGCACTCGACCTCCTTCACGGCGCATCCTGCCTGCACGACCAGCGCATCTATTCAGGTGACTATGATCGCGCTGCTGACTCTGACATCTTCATCATCACCGCCGGTCTTCGCCGCAAGCCTGATGAAAGCCGCCTCGATCTTATCAACCGTAACGTTGGCCTCTTTTCTCAAATCCTCAACAGCATCAAAACTGCGGGAATGAAACAAGACGCTATCGTTTTTGTCGTTTCCAACCCGGTTGATATTCTTACCCATCTAGCGGTAAGCTTCCTTGGTCTGCCTCCAGCGCAAGTCATTGGTCTCGGAACCATGCTCGACACAGCCCGCTTCCGTTCACTGATCGCAAACGACCTCGACCTTGCCCCCACCCAAGTCAAGGCCCTCATTCTCGGCGAGCATGGTGACACCATGCTTCCTGTCTGGTCATCCGCCACCGTCGGAGGTCTTCCCCTTACGGGTGTCAAAGGCTGTGACGCTAACTACCAGCGCCAGATCTTCGAGCGCACCAAAACAAGTGGCTCCGAGGTCATCTCCCGCAAAGGTGGAGCCGGTTGGGCCGTAGGTGCCACGATCGCTGAGACCGTTCATTCCATCGTGCTCGACAAGAAGCAACTCCTGCCCGTTTCAAGCCTCCAGAACGGCTGCTACGGCCTTAAGGACGTCTGCTTGAGCGTTCCAACCATCGTTGGCCGTGGTGGTGCTGAAAAGCACATTGAGATCGATCTCTGGCCAAAAGAAAAGCAAGCACTTCAAGCCTCCTCACGTGCTCTCAAGGATATGCTCAAGAATGTAGCTTCGGCATAAGCACTACGTTATATCTATCAAAGAAAAATCCCCGCTGGTCATGCCAGCGGGGATTTTTTAGTTCTTGTTTAAAAGATCGGCAAAAGCCAAGCCCGTCTCAAGCTAGACTCAAGCAGGTCTTATTCTAATAGTCTTATTCTGCTACCTTACGACGGTTCCAGCAGAGTAGTCCATAGCCGGCAATCACAACAAAGCAGATTGCTGGCAGGTAAAACGAGCCACGGGTGGCACTGGTTCCCATGAAGCCATCGAGGTCAAGAATCTGCCCCTGTAAACGAGGCATGAACGCTCCACCGACGATCGCAAAGATAAGTCCAGCTGAACCAAGCTTGGCATCTTCTCCAACACCATCAAGGGCAAGGCCGTAAATGGTTGGGAACATCAGTGACATACATGCGGAGACGGCGATAAGTGAGTATAATCCCTGCATGCCCTCCAGATGAATCGCACCGAGCGTGCAAGCAATACCCGCAATACTGAGAACAAAGAGCAATCTTCCAGGTGAGACATACTTCAAGAAGAAGGTGCAAATGAAGCGGCTGCAAAGGAAAATCACCATAGCGAGAATATTGTGGTTCTGTGCCGTGGCCTTATCGATGCCCAGCTCGTTTTCGGCATACTGGATAATAAAGGTCCAGCACATGATTTGAGCTCCAACATAAAAGGTCTGCGCCACAACTCCACCAACATAGCGTGGATTGCCCAACAAGCGGCCAACGGTGCGGCCAAAATGCAGATCGTGTAAATCTCCCTTGGGGCTAGTGTCAGGCATCTTCGTAATGATGAAAATAACCATCACGCCAATGACAATAAAACCGATGATCATGTATGGCATCGAAACAATCTTCAAATCGTGCTTCTGCAGCTCAGTGTGGGTTTTACCCTGGAAACTAGGAATTTTACCCTCCTTAAAATCAACCAGTGCAGTTGAGCCAACATCTTGAGCGTCAGGGCCAAGATTCATCACATAAGTTTTAACATTCGCATCATTGACGCGCTCACGCTCCTTAGCCTTGAGGAATGGCAGGATTTCATGCTTCTGCATCTGCTCTGATGCTGGGCTGAGTTCAGCACGAAAGCCGTTCACATCATTTTTAAAGTCCTCTACTTCAATCGTAGAAAGAATCACGGTGCCCGCAATAAACATTCCGGTAAGTGAACCAATGGGATTGAATGCTTGGGCTAGGTTCAAGCGGCGCGTTGATGTCTCTGCTGAACCCATCGAGAGAATGTAGGGATTCGCTGTTGTCTCAAGAAATGCGAGACCAAATGTCAAAATATAGAGTGCGATGATAAACAGGTTAAAGTTGGCACCTGATGCAGCCGGTATCGATAAAAGAGCTCCAACAGCATAAAGGATTAAGCCGACAATAATTCCCGACTTATAGGAAAACTTGCGGATGAAAATAGCAGCGGGAAGGGCCATCGTGGCGTATCCTCCGTAAAAGGCCATTTGAACCCAAGTGCTCTGGGCATTATCGATGACAAAAACATCCTTGAACACGGCCACCAATGGATTGGTCACATCATTGGCAAAACCCCAAAGTGCAAAGAGGCTGGTTACAAGAATAAAGGGGAGAAGAAATTTCTTCTCGACGACGGCGCTTGGTTTAATGGCTGACATAATGTTCAGTGTTTGTCTGTGGATTGTGAATCACCCAACTCATCAACAGGTAGAAATACCTTATTGATAGGATCATCAACATTCGGAGACACTATCAATCTCAGGTCAACTGACCAGAATATTCATAGGCCATTTGCGGGAGAAAAAACCGTAACTCAAGCCATGAAAAACATGTGTTGATCCAATTTTTTGATGGTAACTCAGCCGCCTAAACAGGCGTGACACCCTTTTTCAGGATGATGTTCGCATACTTGTTACGGTCACCAGTGGCGACTACTGCATGAGCCTTTTCCACACGGTCATAAAAGGCAAAGCGCTCAAGGCGTGAAATCTTGGGGTTTAAATCACTGTGACGCTCAATGGCTGCCGCGTAGGAGCCCTCCACCTTGGGATCCAACGAGTCTCCCTCCACCGCCTCCATGGTAATCACGGGAGCCGGATCATAGGCATCGAGCTCCAACAAAGGTAAAATCGCATCCAGCATATCCGCCACACTCAAACCATCCGCGCGAACGACGGTATCATTAAACTGGTGAGCTGGAAAATGCCCATCTGCGATAACAAGCTCTTCCCCGTGACCCATACGACACATCACGGCTAATAACTCAGGTGACAACAGTGGTGAAATTCCCTTTAACATACAGAGAATATTAAAGGGCCAAGCTCGCCATACCAGTCATTTTTTACCCCTTCAAAGAAAAAGCCCTGCCAGATTTCTCCGGCAGGGCTTGTGGATGAATGAGGGTCGTTTCAGAAAAACAACCTAATAGCTTACTTAGCTGATCTCACCACGCGCAAGACCCTTTTCCTCGAGAGCTGCTTGAGCAGCGGCGAGGCGGGCAACAGGGATGCGGAATGGTGAACAGGAAACGTAATTGAGTCCGGTGCGGTGGAAGAACTTCACAGATGCAGGATCTCCGCCGTGCTCGCCGCAGATACCGATCTTGAGGTTCTTCTTGGTCTTACGACCACCTTTGACACCCATTTCAACAAGTTGCCCAACACCCTCCTGGTCGAGAGCAGCGAATGGGTTGTTGTTGAGAACTTCTGCATCCGTGTAGGTCTGTAGGAAGCTTGAGGAATCGTCACGTGAAAGACCGAGGCCCGTTTGCGTGAGGTCGTTGGTTCCGAAGGAGAAGAACTCAGCGTGCTTCGCCACTTCAGCAGCGGTGAGGCATGCACGAGGGATTTCCATCATCGTTCCAACAGTATACTTCAGCTTGGCCTTAGTGAGACCGAGCTTCTTGCGAACGGCTGTGGCAGTTTCGTCGATGACCTGCTTCTGGAGCTCAAGCTCACGGGCGTAGGATACCAGTGGAACCATGATCTCTGGGACGACCTTGGTGCCTTTGGCCTGGACTTCAGCGGCAGCTTCGAGGATGGCCTCGACTTGAGTCGCAGTGACAGCTGGGTAGCTGATCCCGAGACGGCAACCACGGTGACCGAGCATCGGGTTCTCTTCGTGAAGAGCGTGAATACGCTTGGTGATGGCTGGGGCGCTCATTCCAATTTTCTTGGAAAGATCCTTCTTCTGAGCGGCATCCATTGTTCCGATGAACTCGTGAAGTGGTGGATCCAGAAGACGGATAGTCGCTGGGCGACCTTCAAGTGATTTGAAAATACCGATGAAGTCTTTCTTCATGAACACCTTGATTTTCTTGAGTGCCTTGGCGCGACCTGCGTCGTCATCAGCGAGAATCATCTCACGGACAGAGTCGATGCGGTTACCCTCAAAGAACATGTGCTCTGCACGGGTAAGACCAATGCCTTCAGCACCGAACTTGATGGCCTGCTCGACCTGCTCTGGTGTGTCGGAGTTAGTACGGATACCCAGCTTACGATGCTTGTCGGTCCACTTCATAAGTTCAATGAACTTCTTGTAAGTAGCAGACTTCTTAGCCGCAGCTTTGTTCTCGATCAGGCCTTGAATCACCTGTGATGGTGATGACTTGATCTCGCCTTTGTAAACGTTGCCAACGAAACCGTTCAGGGAGAGAGTGTCGCCTTGCTTGAGAGTGACGCCGTTTCCTACGAGAGTGCCCTTCGAGTAATCGATGGTCATGTTGTGAGCACCACAGACGCAAACTTTACCCATCTGACGGGCAACGAGAGCAGCGTGTGAAGAGGCTCCACCTTCTGTGGTGAGGATACCATCAGCAGCGATCATTCCGCGAAGGTCTTCCGGAGAAGTCGCCTGACGGACAAGGATGACTTGCTCGCCCTTGGCAGCAGCGGCAACAGACGCTTCAGCAGAGAAGTAGATCTTACCAGATGCGGCACCAGGACCAGCGGGGAGACCGTTACCCACTTTCTTGGCAGCTTTCTCACCAGCGGTATCGAAGATAGGCGCAAGAAGGTGGCTGAGGTCATCAGCAGGAATGCGGAGGATAGCCTCTTCTTTCTTGATGAGACGCTCCTTAACCATGTCGAGTGCGATGTTCACTGCAGCGAAACCTGTGCGCTTACCGTTACGGGTCTGAAGCATCCAGAGTTTTCCTTCTTCGATGGTGAACTCAACGTCCTGCACATCGCGGAAGTGCTTCTCAAGTTTCTTGCGGATAACAAGAAGCTCTTTGTGAGACTTAGGAAGGTCTTTGGCCATCTTAGCGATTGGCTTCGGTGTGCGAACACCTGCTACAACGTCCTCGCCCTGGGCATCGATGAGATACTCACCGTAGAAGACATTTTCGCCGGTGGCGGGGTCACGAGTGAAGGCAACACCCGTTCCGGATGACTTCCCTGTGTTACCGAAGACCATGGCCTGAACGCTAACAGCGGTTCCCCATGCGGCTGGGATACCATACTTCTGACGGTAAACGATCGCGCGATCATTCTGCCATGAGTTAAACACGGCGTTGACGGCTCCGAGGAGCTGATCGCGAGGGTCTTCTGGGAAATTCTTACCTGAACGCTTTTTGATCAGAGCTTTGAATTCGGCTACAACTTCCTGAAGTTGTTTAGCGGAGAGGCCGGAGTCGTCTTTGACTTTGGCTTTAGCTTTGGCTGCATCGAGGATGACCTCGTAGGGGTCATGGTGCTCACCATCTTCAGCTTCTACTTCCATCACAACACTACCATACATCTGGAGAAAGCGGCGGTAGGAGTCCCAAGCGAACTTGGCATTGCCTGTTTTCTTAGCAAGAGCTTCAACAACTTGGTCGTTGATGCCGAGGTTCAGGATGGTGTCCATCATACCTGGCATCGACTCACGTGCGCCTGAGCGAACGGAAAGAAGAAGTGGATTCTCGAGGTCACCGAACTTCTTGCCCATGGCTGCTTCAACCTTGGCGATGTTCGCTTCGATCTCTGCGATGAGCGTCTTAGGGTATGACTTAGCGTTATCGTAATAGTAGTTACAAACTTCAGTCGTGATCGTGAAGCCAGCAGGAACAGGAATTCCAATAAGCCCCATCTCAGCGAGGTTGGCGCCCTTACCTCCAAGGAGGTTTTTCTGGGAGCCATCTCCATCGGCTTTGCCCCCTCCGAAGAAGTAAACATTTTTTTTGCCCTTAGATGCGGGAGCCTTTCTTACTGCCTTCTTGGCGGCAGGCTTCTTGGCGGCGGGCTTCTTAGCGGTTGCCTTGGGGGCAGCTTTCTTTGCGGTCTTGCGTTTAGCAGTAGCCATCTTGTGATATTACGGTTTGTTTGTTGGTAGAAAGTTACAGCACAGATAGTGCTTACTTTCATAAAATAAGAGCGCGCAACATAGCAAGACACTGGGTGCGGTCAAGTGCCTGTGCAGGTTTTTATGGCCCCATGAACACTTCTTCGATGTGACAAAGATGCCAATCGCTCAACCCCCATTCAAAAAAGCCCGCCAATGCTAAAAAACTTCAGCAAGCAGAAATGCAATCTCCATAAATGCAACCCCCACTAGAGCCTCTTCAGCCGCCGGCCTCTAAAGCTATTGTTTAGTTACCAAAGACCGTTTTTTGCGGCACTTTGATTGTGTCTCCAGGATAGACTGGAATTTTCATATCTTTCGCCAATCGAATATTATAGATTCCTTTTTTTGCCCCACTCCGGTGCAGCTCCACTCTTTTGTCAGAACCAAAGGTATCAGCGCCTCCGGCAGCGGCAACAGCCTCAAAAAGAGTCATGCCACGAGTAAACTGAACTGGACCAGGCCTGCTCACAAATCCACCAACTGTGATAATCTGCGCATCAATTTTTTGAGCTTCCTCATCTTTGTTGGAAATCACATTAATGCGTGGATTCGTATAAATCTCTGCTTCCCTATATGCTTCTTCAATCTTCCGAGCCAATTTGGAACTCGAAACACCACTGGCCTTAAGTCCATTATTAAGTAATGGCAAAAATATAAAACCATTAGAATCGACTGTGTAAGACCCATCAAATTTTGATTGTTCTTGATTTTCCACACCATAGATCCTGATGCTAAGAGTTGTGTTCGGTGAAATTTCGGGTGATGCAAATACTGCCGTGATTAAGGTCGCAAACAGCGTTAAAACCGCAGTCGTTATTTTCGTGGATCGTTTCATATTTAAGGTCGGCGTTTATTATTAATTCTGGTTATCGCTGAGAGATGATTCTTGGAGATGATTGGCATAATTTCATACTACCAGCGTACTAATATAGATCCTCATCCGCTTCTTGGCTAACTGCTACCTGGGCTGATGATTTTTTGGGGCTCTCCTTGGGAAGCTCTTCCCCTGTTGTGGGGGCATAATACGTATAGTAACTAGTGTAATATTGATACTGGTTGTCACTTCGTACATCCACGTTATTTAATACAACACCAACAACTTGACCTCCTACGTTTTCAACTGCCTGCTTTACTCTAACCAACATGTTACGAGGCAATTTACGGTGCTGAACAACAATCATCGTGAGGTCTACCTCACTAGCTAATACAGATGCATCACTAACGCCAAGAATCGGAGGTGAGTCAATTAACACCAAATCAAAGCGCTGTTTAACATCCTGGATAAGCTCTGACATACGGCGGGAGTTGAGTATGCCTGCTGCGTCTGTCGGAAGAATTCCGGAAGGCATAAAGTAGAGATTATCAACGGGTGTTTGGAGAATCACATCCTCTAAAAGAAGGTCCGTGGTTAGGTAGTTAGTCAATCCAACCGAGTTACTAATATCAAAAAAGGTATGCAAACGAGGGCGCCGTAAATCTGCATCAATCATCAGAGTTGTATAACCACCCTGGGCACAAACATAAGCTAAGTTGACAAGGGTTGTCGATTTACCTTCACCAGCACCGCCTGAGACAACCGTGATCGCATTATCTTCAGGGTCTTTTCGATTAAACTCAATGTTGGTACGCAAAATGCGGTATGCCTCCGCATCTGGGCTTAGGCCACTTTGTTTATGTAATACACCAACATCTCTGGGAATAACCGCCAGCACAGAAACGTTCAAGAATCGCTCAACATCTTCGAGGCTCTTCACTGAAGTATCCATGTGTTCTAAGAAGAAGGCGATACCAGCACCGAAAACCAATCCCACAACTGCACCCAATGCCAGATTCATGGGAACGTTCGGGCTGACCGGGTTATCATTGATTTGCGGCACCTCATGAACAATGATGTTTGTGGGATTCAATCTAGTTTTTGTTTTCTCAGAATTATAGGTTCGCTCAAGCCCCTCTTTTAGCTCAAGAGCTTTATCATACTCGTGTCGCGCCATATTATACTCAGAGTAACCTCTGGACTTCACTGTTCCTTGGCTTTGGTAAGTTTCAACCACACCTTTTAATCCCTGCACTTTCTTATCGAGAATATCGAGGTTGTGTTTGAGGGCCTTCTTTGCGTATTTGGCTTTTCTGGTCAAGCTGTCCTCTAAGCTAGAGATACGATCTTGGTGCATGAAAATATCGGGGTGTTTTCTTCCTAAGCCTGAGGCCAACATCCTCTCAAGATCTCTTTTTGCATCTTCGTATTTTACAAAATCCTCCTTGAACCCAACATCAGGAAGCTCCGCCGCTACTGCAATCAAGTCAGCTTGATCTACGGCTAAGAGCTTGTTGATTTGAACAGCTACCTCGTCTCTTTTTCGATTAGCTTCGTAGAGGTCGTTGTCTGCCTTTTCCTTCAACGGCAAAGTACTACCAATCGTTTTACCCCCCCTCTCATCTTCAACAAAAATAAGACCGTGTTTTTCAGCAAGATCTTCAACCCGCTTACGCAGTAATGTGATACGGTCATTTTGATTTGTCAGCTCAATCTTGAGGGCCTTCAACTGGTCGCCCCGCACGCTCATTTCAAGATTATTGCGGCGGTCTCTATATGCCTCATAAACCGCTTTGGCGATAGCTTGAGCCTCGGCCTTCTTGCCGTGCCTCACTGATATTTCAATAAGGTCCGTGCCACGCCTTTGACTGGTGCGCACAATTCCCTTCAGTTGAGCGAGCACTGATTTACGATCTTCACCCCATCTAGCCTCAAGTTGAATTTTATCAATTGCCAAACCAAGTGTCTCTGGCGCAACAATGATTTCAAACTGAGTATTAATAAATTGCCTAGACATCTGAGCCCCCATGCCACCCTTTACTCCTCCCATTGTGGGGTCAATATCAACAATCTGCTTCACCTCAACCAAAGCAATACTTTCATATTTTTTGGGCATTACATAGGTGATTACCGCAGCGGTCAGAAAGACTAAGAGAAAAGTCAGCAACAGCACTCCATAACGATTCTTGAGAATCTGCCAATAATCGATCGCTTGTTGCGCTGCCTCACTTTGGTTAGTATTTTGCATCTTTATAAATTTAGAATATAGCTTATATCAAAGTATCGAGGAGGTATGTGCGCATGCTGCAACCGGCTGTAACACCTTAAGCATAAATTATAATTAACTTTATTTAAAAATACAACTTTGTAAATAAAAAAACCGCTCAATGTGTAACATTTGAGCGGTTGAAATATGATGAGCCAAATAGCTTGTATCAGAACTCGGTTCTTAGGCCGATGGAAACTCGATTGCGCTCGTAAGCGCGCCCCGGAAGATCGGAATCACTATCGGTCCAGTTATATGAGCCTGTTACATAGAGCCCGTCATTGATTTTGTATGCCAAACCAAGGTAAAGGTTAAGCAAGTCGGTTTCTTCATCATTGATAGCACCTGGTGCTGGGACATTTCGACCATCTTCCATATTCATCAAGATGACGTTAGCCCCAGCCTGCAATGTGAGCTGGGGTGAAATGACATAGTCAGCGGAGACACCCACACGAAGCGTGTTATTGGTATCAAAAGTAAATCCATCGAAACTTGTTCCATAGTCCTCTACACTGTAGCGAGCAAACGAACGGATGCTGAATTCACTATTCACACGGGTTCTGATAGCACCCTCAAAAAAGGGCGAGTCTTCATCAGCACCTCCATCTACATCACGCATTTGCATACCGGCCTTGAGCGCGATGACCGAATTTGGGCTGAAGCGGTGTTCAGCACCAAGAAGAACATAATGATTAGTGGAGTCATCCGCAGTTCCGCTGGACTCGGTCTCGCTGTAGCGATAATCGAGCGTCCATACGGTTTGGTCAGATGAACGATAACGGAATTGGTTGTATAGGCTGTAAATCTTCCGGTCATTGGCTGACTCAGAATTTGCGTAATCAACGCCACGAACTTTCATGCCGGTGTAGGTGGCGAAGCGCTCATTCCAGCGATATCCGACCGCATTGTCCGTTTGGTAATGCAAATATTCTTCGAGCTGACGGTCTGTCGAGAAACCATAACTGTAGTCAGGTTCCATTTCGTATGCAGCATAGTTTCTACTGCTCAAACGAAGTCGCTCGCTTACACGGTGTGCCCAATTTACACCAAGCCGAGCTTGTCCGAATGCGTCATCTACTCCGTTTGCTTCCGGAGAATCAAGGTAAAAGTTGCCACCAAGACGGGAAAAGACATCCCATGTAGTTTGTGGCGTGATGCTAACAAGAGAAGCACCGACATACGCACTGATGGAGGATGCGTCATCTTCGAATCCCGGATCACCAGCTACAACTGTGGGCGTTACGTTATCGTCAAAATTGTAGGATAAACCAGCCGACCAGGTGATAGGCGAGCTTTCTTGGGCGTCATCGTTTGGAGCAATGTCATAAAGACCCTGTCCGTTGACCATGCCTGCGACGGCAAGAGCAAGTGGTGCTGTTAGTAGCGATTTTTTCATATTGAGTTGTATTTTGGGTGAACGAAGTTTGCTCTGTATATTAGTAATACAAAGACGAACTGGGGGATCAATCTTGCTCAGCTTCCATTGATGTAGTTGAAACTGCCGGAGGCTGGAGGCCTGGAGGGAAAAGCGGGAATCCACCAGGACCGCCTTTAGTAGGACCAACTGCGCCTTGACCTGGAAAATCAAGCGGGTTGACTGCAGCTGCGTCGACGGGGGCAACCGGAGGTGCCGCAAGCATATATGCACCACCACCACCTGCAGC
>Ga0208544_10002422_pt1 | contig 12177 bp, 10 predicted proteins | sample DEB08_DNA_9_FD_184526 | JGI IMG/M metagenome (GOLD analysis project Ga0208544, IMG submission 184526) | Aqueous microbial communities from the Delaware River and Bay under freshwater to marine salinity gradient to study organic matter... | ecosystem: Environmental > Aquatic > Marine > Coastal ...
CGTATTGGGTGGGTTGAGTCTTGCAAGATGTAAAATGAATAAAAATAGCACCAGATAAGCTGCATGCAAATCCAAGGGCATTTTTCATATTTTAAGCATGCCCAATTATAGCTGTAGCCCCCCGTATCTGATAATCAGCGTATCCAGATGGAACTGAGGCTTATCCGCAAAACAGGGCTTCAGATAAATGCCCCTGAACTTCACTTTTTTTCAATGGCTATCAGGGTGATATCATCCATCTGTGGTTGATTCTCTGCGAAATCCGAAACGGCTTCCTTGATCGATTCGACAACCACCTCGGCACCCATCGGCGCCGATTTGATGAATGCTTTTTCCAAACGAACCGAACCAAATTCATTGTCATGATCATCCACCGCCTCACAGACTCCGTCGGTATACAAAAGTAAACAGTCACCAGATTCCATTTCTATTTCAAGATCCTTGGTCACCCGTTCAAATACGCTCCCTTCATCAATGCCCAAAGCAAGACCCGGTGGTTTGATGAGTTCAACTTCCCCCGTCGCGCTTCGGAACATCAATGGAGCATCGTGACCAGCTCGCGACATGCGAAGTTTTCCATTGTTGTTATCCAGTACGATATAAATCAAACTAACAAACATGTCTTCCCTAACATCCGGAAAAAGGTGCCTGTTAACCATGCCCAGCACCTCGGATGGGCTGACGGTTTCTTTTGCAGTTAAGCGCAAAACACTACGACACATCGCCATCAGCAAACCAGCCGGAACCCCCTTGCCTGTCACGTCTGCTATCACGACTCCCGATCTATTATCAGACAAATCGATATAGTCAAAGTAATCACCGCTGATCATCCTCGCCGGCGTATTGCTGCCATAAACCCGATAACCTGGTATGTGCGGATCTTCGGAAGGCAAGAGAACATTTTGCACTTCCCGGGCTGCACGTAACTCATCATCCATTTTCCGCTTCTCCGAGAGCTCTTGATGAATCATCGCGTTGCCCATCGCGAAGGCGGACTGCTCAGCAACAGAGCGGAACACATCGAAGTCATTGTCCGTAAACGGACCGTTCTCATGCCTACGAACAACAGCTATAACACCAAGATCACGCCCCCCGTATTGCAGGGAGGAAAGCATGGCCGATACATCCGAATCACCACCAAGTAAACTATCACACATAGCAGGATGGTCTTTCAAGTTAGCGATATGCAAACTCGATCCTGTGGTCAACGTTGTACCGAGCATGCCCTCATCCGCATCAATTTTTGACAACATTAAATAGCTCCTCAGGGCACGAGGATCCTCTTTAGCGCGGTTTGTTATTTCCTTAGGAACACTGACCAATGGAGGGCAATCCAGCGATATATATTTAGGGACCAGATACTGCCGATCCTCATCAAGCAGATAAATCGCCCCCCCATCGGAACTTAACACCTTGCCAAAACCTTCAACGATTTCCTTATAAAGCTGAGCTGGCGTGATGTATTTCTCAATAACCATGCCAATCTGATGAAGAAAATCAAACATCCTCTTTTCCTCACCCACAATCTCGTCTTTTTCCCTCTGGATCTGGCCCAGCCGTTTGCCCGTTTTACGCCATGCCAACAGACATACGGCAAATGCAGTTACCAAAACGGCCATGACCGCATAAACCGGTTCTATCATTATGAATGCAAGGAATAAGGAAATAAGCGAGGCGAGGATAATTAGGTAGGCCTGCTAGTAAAACTGAGCGAACACTGGCAATGTCAGGACGTTTCTGGCCAAAATCATTGATCAGCAGATTCCTTGGCTTTGACCTCAGCTTCAAGGTAATCGAGAACCGTGCCGAACTTTTTAGTGTTTCTCGCGTCTGCTGCACACAGTTTTTTGTGCGCATCGAGAACATGCACTCCTTGGCTAAGCTTATCTTGGCTGGTTTCACAAGTTGCCAGCCTTGATCTGATATCATTACTCAAACTGCGCCAGCAGGCATCCGCAGGATCTATCTGTATGAGCGCATCAAGGCCAAGGTCTTCAAGCGACTTGCGGGTCCGTTCACTCGGATCGGCAACTTGTAATTTACCCTCAGGCAACTTCATCAGCTTCATGGCGAGTCCGGCCATCGTCCCCATGAAAGTCGAGTCCATCCCCTTGCAAGCCTGAAGGTCGACAACGATACAATTTGCACCATTTTCAATCTCCCGCTCACACCAGCCCTTCAACATTGGGCTGTTGAGAAAGGAGCCTTTACCTTCGCAACGGATCCACGAGAATTCGTCTTCATGGCAGGCTGAAATTGAGTTTTCTTCGCTCACGCTTCTCTATCGGTGTTTAATGATGTTGATGTGATACACTACACTGGAGACTTGATCAGGTCAATTACAAGAGCACTTATTTTAACTTGCCCAAAACCAAAATAAAGGGAGGCACAAGCTATAAAAGAAAGCGGGTTCCACCCCCACCCCCTGAGACAATCGACCCTAGAGCAGATGGCTCCCGGCCGTCAGCAATGACGGTTTCCACGCCAGCTTCCAGAGCGAATCTGACGGCCTTGAGCTTGGAAGCCATGCCCCCAATCGAGAATTTCCCGTGATCTGATCTGACGTGATCAGCTACAGCATCAATGTCCGTTACCTCGCTCACCAAGCTGCCATCGTCACGCTGCAAACCATTTACCGTGCTGAACATGACAAGCAGTCTGGCGCCGAGCAAGCGCGCTACCCTCGCTGAAAGCATGTCATTATCCCCCACCCTCAGTTCTTTCACGGCAACAGTGTCATTTTCATTGATGATGGGAACAATATTCTTTTCCTCCAATAAGCGATGCAATGTGTCCATCACATGATTACTGGGGCGCTCGTGATCGAGGTCTGCGGCAGTAAGAAGAATCTGGGCAACATTAAGTCCAAACTTCTGAAACAAATTCTCGTAAGCATGCATCAATCTGGTCTGACCTACTGCTGCACAGGCCTGACGTGATACGATGTCTTCCGGATAAGCACCGAGCTTCAAGGCGGAGACACCTGCTCCAACCGCCCCGCTGGAAACCATCACACATGGGACTCCTGAGGCGACCAACTCGGATACCGAAGTAACGAGACGCACCAGGGATGCTTCGTCCAGTGTTCCGTCTTTTTCACGAGTCAACACACCCGTTCCTATTTTTATGACGACTATTCCTTGTGGCATATTCCTCTCTATCTGTTTTTTATTGATGCTGTGCAATACGTATTGCCTGACAAACTGCAGGAAAAACCTGCTTTTTTCGACTCACTACGCCAGGGGCTTGAAATACTCCGCCTGTATCGCGTTCAAACGGGAGTGCCCCAAGCATTTTACGATCACCGCTGGCCAGCAACAAACTATGGTGACTGGTGATATCCGTGACAATAAGTAAAGCCAGATCGTATTTCTTGGCTACGATGAGTTCGACAAGGGCCTTGGTGAGATCCTCCTGCCTGGCAGCAAAGAGATCCAAACCTGACTCCTCGACATGCGAAATACTGACACGTGCGCCATTTTCCTCAAAAACCTTGCGGTCAGCATCAATAGCCTCTTGCGCCGTGTTGTGTGCCAGCAAAGAACCGGAGGCGAAAAAATCATGGGTAAACTCTGCAGCGTCCACGCTTGCTATACCACACAGCCACTCGAGTATCTCTCCATCGAGATCCGTGGTGGTCGGCGAGGTCAGATTCAAAGTATCAGAAACAATACCCGCGATCAGACACATGGCAATTCCCTTGGACAATTCGATTCCTGCATAACGAAATTCACGCGCGACCAAAGTACAGGATGAACCAACAGGTTCGTTGAGATATCTGATCGGCTCTCTGGATACAAGATCCCCGGCAAGTCGATGGTGGTCGATCACCTCAATGACCTCGGCATGCTCCACACCCTCAACCGCCTGCGAATATTCATTGTGATCAACAAGAACCAAGCGAATACGCTGCGGGTCGATGAGATCTGACTTTGAAATAACTCCGATGAGCGTATTGTCACCTGGATCAACCACGGGAAAGAGGTCTTGTTTTTCAGCAATCAGGTTATCCCGTAACACCTTTACCGAATCGTCAGGCAGCACCCTGACAATATTATCATCCAATGCATGACTCACCATTCTCGAACAGCGGATCAGCTTGGATGCTGTAGCCGTATCCTGTTTGCAGTGAAGAATGACTACCCCGTTTTGCTCCGCGGCCTCGGCCAAATCATCAGCCACCCTGAACCCGCCTGTAACCACAAGCATGCACACCCCGTGTTCAATCGCCGTCCGCTGAACAATTGGCCGGTCGCCACAAATAACCACGTAAGACTTAACGTCACCCATTTCAGCAGCATGCACAAGCCGCTGCTCGATTGCCTCCACGCTGGACGCTCCCACAAGCTGGACAATCTCGCGTTCACTGGCATGCAGCTCAGCTCCTGCTCTCTCAGCAGCCAAGGTGATGGCCATCTTCTCCGGGCAGGCAATCATTCTCCGTATCGACTCCGGATCGGTGTCAATGGGCATCAGGAGTTGCAGCAGATCGAGGTATTTCAACAAGCCGCACAGTTGCCCCTCTGCATTCACCACGGGGATGCTGCGAACCCCACTGGAAACCATCAAATGGTAGGCCGTCAAGAAAGTGGCGTCGTCGCTGACCTTGATGACCTCTTTGCGGCAAATCATTTCAGCCGTAGCGCTGACATCACTCAATAAGAGGGGCTTCTCCATCCCGGCTTGTTCCAAGACCCAAGCCGTGCGGGTAGGCACCGCGCCACAGCGGGCGGCCATTGCCTCTGGAAACCCTTTTTTCTGCAACAGATCCGCATAGCCGATGGCTGCGCAAATAGCATCAGTATCGGGATTTTTGTGCCCGACGACGTAAAGCGGCATATTCGAAGTTGTGGCCATGGGAAAGATAAGAAATGAGGTTCTCCCAATATCTGCCACTTGGCAATGCTCGGGTTTGGCATTTATTGGCCAGTGAGGGATTTAGCCCTGATCAAAAAACATTCTTCACCACAGTGACCTCAGGCAACTCGCCATCGGTCAGGATAACTTCGACAACATCAAACCTCCAGAGGATATTACGCGTCCCCAGTAGATTTAACCAGGAGTTTGCCCCACGCTCAATCAATGCCTGCTTGGCCACATCCACCGCATCCAAGGGCCTGCCGTATCCCCTACGAGTCCGCGTTTTCACCTCCACAAAACTTAAGCTAGCACCATCCCGTGCCACAATATCAACCTCACCACCCTTCGGCCCGCGGTAATTACGGTAGAGAATCTTCCTGCCATTCGCCCTCAGCCTGGCACATGCTATCCGCTCACCCAAATCCCCAATCTCCATGTGCGACAATTTCTCCCCATCCTCACCGATGATCCGGCATGGAGCGTTGATCAGCCGACTAAAACGACGGTAGAGGAATGGAAAAATGGACGGCACTGGAGTTGTTGGGCTGAAGAATCAGTCGTCACTGTAAGCCTTGTGGCCCTCTTTTTTACCCGCTTTGACTTTTTTCAGCACAACATCGATCTTTTCCTGATCTTCGTCGAGATAGGCCAGCTCAAGCTCACAGAGATTGGCATAAGACAAGCCCATCATGCGGCGGAAATCAGCGATTGCTTTGGTCTTCTCCTTACCGTCTTTCATGCCTTCAATCAGCACTGGAATGAATGCCATGCCCTTACGGATTCCATCTGCCGCAGTGCGGGCCGCCTTGGCCCCAGCTGCCCAGTCGTCTTTATCCATTTTGCGCAGACTCTTCAAGGCATCACTAGCCTGCTCCATCGATTCCGCCAGCGGCGTCTCATCCTCGTCATCATCAGCCCACACAGGCTGGCAAATCACGAAGCCCATGGTCAAAGCAGACAGGATCAATCGGGTAAATACAGTGTTCTTTTTCATCACAGCCAAATACAGACCCCGCAGCGCAATCTGTCAATCCTGATGGGGAAAATATACCATTACCCCGAAAGTCGTCCACCAACGCTCGACAAGCCCCCCTGCCCCCCGCTAAAAATCTCTCCGGACACATGGCCGCATCAAAAAAGAAAGACACCAAAGAAAAGAAGCTGACGCCCATGATGGCCCAGTATCAAGCGATGCGCCGGTCACTGCCCGAAGACATCCTCTTGTTCTACCGCCTCGGCGACTTTTATGAGATGTTTTTCGATGACGCCAAAAGAGCTGCCAGCCTGCTTAATGTCGCGCTCACTAAACGCAACGACATTCCCATGTGTGGTGTTCCGCATCACGCCGCCCAAGGCTACATCGCCAAACTCATCCAGGCCGGCAAACGCGTCGCCATCGCCGAACAAACATCCGAACCCCAGCCGGGAAAAATCGTCGAACGCGAAATCGCCCAGATCATTTCCGCAGGAACCGTCAGCGACATCACCCTGCTTGATGACACCCGCCACAACTATATAGCTGCTGTCTATCAGGTGGGAAAAAAAACAGGCCTCGCCTGCGCAGATCACTCGACCGGTGAATTCACCGTTGCCGAGTTCGACCACATTGACGCTCTGCAAGACGCCCTGCAAAGCCTGGCTCCCAAGGAGTTGATCATTGGTGACGACCAGCTCAACCTTTTTGGTCATCTGTCTGGCTGCCTGCCCTACGATGGCTACGCCTTTCTTGCCGACCAGGCACGCAGTTCACTCTGTGATCACTTTAAAGTGCAGTCGCTGCACGGCTTCGGTTGTGATGAAATGTCAGCCTCCATCTCCGCCGCAGGCGCTATCCTGCACTACCTCTCCTACCAGCTGCGCCGCTCCTGTGACCACCTTCGCCACCTCTCCGTCAGGATCGAAGGTGATCACGTGATCATCGACGCATCATCGCAGCGCAACCTCGATCTTGTCGATTCGCCCACCGGCAGGCAACACTCGCTGCTGGGAGCACTCGACCGCACCGCTACCCCCATGGGTGCACGTAAATTGCGCGACTGGATCCTGCACCCACTTCGTGATCTCACCATGCTCACCGCAAGGCAGGACCTCATCGAATCCTTCCTCGCCGAGCCCTTCCTCATGGGCCAATGCCGCGAACAGCTCAAAGGCATCCGCGACATTGAACGCACCACTTCGAGGCTTTCCCAGAACTCAGGAAATGCCCGCGACCTGATGTCACTGCTCACTTCACTGCTCCAAATCCCCAATCTCCGCAGCCACCTTGAAGCCCTCAGTGAACAGGCACCAGCCAGCGACTTCCAAGCCAAGCTCCTCGAGCACCTGCACCAGTTCCCCAAACTAACAAACCTGCTCGAAAACGCCCTCATCGACGAACCCTCAGCCGGAACCAAGGACGGCGGCATGATCAAAGACGGCTTCAACCCCGAACTCGACGAACTACGCTCAGCTTCCAGCAGTGGCAAACAATGGCTTGCTGAACTGCAGCAAACCGAACGCAAACGAACCGGCATCGATACACTTAAGATCAAGTTCAACAACGTCTTTGGCTATTTCCTGGAAGTCACCAAGGCCAAGGTCGACCTGGTCCCGGACGACTACCAGCGTAAACAAACCATGTCCAATGCCGAGCGCTACATCACCCCGCAGCTCAAGGAAATGGAAAACAAAATCCTCGGAGCCGACGAACGCGCCAAACAACTCGAATACGAGGAATTTGTCAAACTGCGCCAAGCCGTAGCTGAGGAGCTCGATCACCTGCAGCAATGCGCCGATTCTCTCGCCACTCTCGACGTTCTGCTCAGCTTCGCAGAACTCGCCCAGCTACAGCAACACACTCGGCCGCTACTTGAAGTGTCACGCGACCTGCACATCACCAATGGTCGCCACCCCGTGCTGGAACAAACCCTGGTCGACGAAAAATTCGTGCCCAACGATACCCTGATGGAGGCAGACAGCTCACGGCTCATTCTGCTCACCGGCCCTAACATGGCAGGAAAATCGACCTACATCCGCCAGGTTGCACTGATCACCCTGATGGCCCAGATCGGTGCCTACGTGCCGGCGGAAAAAGCCCGCGTCGGCCTTGTTGATCGGATTTTCTGCCGTGTCGGCGCTTCAGATGACCTGACCAGCGGCCAGTCCACCTTCATGGTCGAGATGAACGAAACCTCGCTCATCATCAATAACGCCACGGAAAACTCGCTGATCATCCTCGATGAGATCGGCCGTGGCACCGCCACCTTCGATGGGCTGTCCATCGCCTGGTCGGTTGCCGAACACCTGCACGATGCCATCAAAGCCCGCACCCTCTTCGCCACCCACTACCACGAACTCACCGACCTCTCCCGCACCCGCGACGCCGTCGAGAACTACAATGTTGCCGTTCGCGAGTGGAATGACGACATCATCTTTCTGCGCAAAATACTGCCCGGCACAGCCGACAAATCCTACGGTATCCAGGTCGCCCGCCTCGCCGGCCTACCACCCGCCATCATCGACCGAGCCAAAGACATCCTCTCCCACCTCGAGCTCAACTCCACCCGCCCCGAGGCCAAAGGCAAACCCAAAGCCAAAAACACCCGCGGTGCGCCCAATGACATGCCCGACGCAAACTCCCCGCAGATGGACTTGTTCTAATGGATAATGGATAATGGATAATTTGGAATTAGGAATCAGGAATTTGGAATTAGGAATCAGGAATCAGGAATTAGGAATGAATTACTCCATCGGAATACTGGATTCAGGACTCGGGGGACTTTCGGTGCTCAACGAGATTCACCGGATTTTGCCCAATGAGTCGCTTATCTATTTTGGTGACAGCGCCTGGTGCCCTTACGGTGCCCGCGATGCTGATGAGATCCAACGTCGCGTCTTCGCCGTCACGGACTTCCTCATCGACCAAGGCTGCAAGCTCATCGTCGTCGCCTGCAACTCTGCCACCATCGCCGCTGTCGAAGCTCTCCGTGCCACCTACCCCATTCCTTTTGTTGGAATGGAACCTGGTGTCAAACCGGCAGCAGCCCACACCAAGACCGGCACCATCGGAGTTCTCGCCACCGAGGCTTCTCTCGCCGGGGAAAAATTCCACCGCCTCGTCAGCAACTTAGGCGATGGGGTAAAAGTCATCACCCGCCCTTGCCCTCATTTTGTTCAACTGGTCGAAGCCGGCGAACTCAGTGGCCCCCGTGCCCACGGCATCGTCGAGGAAGAAATCCTGCCGCTCATCGAAGCTGGCGCCGATGTCCTCGTGTTAGGATGCACCCACTACCCGTTCTTGCGTCCCCTGATCGAAGAAGTCGCCGGCTCTGGTGTAGAGATTATCGACACCGGATTTGCCGTAGCCCAACAAGTCGCCAAGCTCATTCCCAACAACAGCGGAAACGGAACCCCCAGAAGTGCCGCCCCCGTTACCCATATTTATACCAGCGGCAATCTGGACCACATCACCGGCATCCTCCCAACCCTCTGCCCTGAGCTCGAAGCATCCCTCGTCCATGCTGACATCTAAAACAACACGTTTAGCTCTAACCCAGTGGCAAGACCTCGCGGCCGAACACCGGATCGAAGTCAGGAAATGGACCGAGCCCTACCGCAGCCGCAAGGCATCTCACCAAAAGCATCCGGTCTACGACTTCCTCTTCACCTACTACCCGTTTTCTCCGGGAAAATTAGAACAGTGGCACCCAGGCTATGGCATCGAGCTCGAGTGCGTGCACGAAGCACCCGCCAGACTACAGTCCAAGCATTACCGACACAGCGACAATACCATCTCACTTGACCCGACAACCCTCTCCGAAAAACAAACAACCCGGCTCAGCTGGATCCACCACTTATTATCCCTCACCCATAAGCGCAAAGCCAACTTCGGCTGCCACGGCCTGCACGAGTGGGCGATGATCCATCGTGCCACTGACATCAGGCACCGGGAATCCGCCCCGCTCAGACTCCGCCAGGAGGACATTGATCAGCTCGTGGAAACCCAACCCATCACCTGCAGCCACTTCGATGCCTACCGCTTCTTTTCAGCCACAGCCGTAGACATCAATAAACTCAAGCCCACCCTCGACAGCCGCCAGGACTTTGAACAATGCGGCTGCCTGCACACCAACATGGACCTCTATAAATGGGCCTCCAAATGCATGCCCTGGGTCGGCAGCAAACTGCTCTGGCAATGCTTCCAGCTCGCCCTTCAGGCACGTGAACTCGACATGCGTGCCAGCCCCTATGATCTGGCTGAATATGGCTACCAACCAGTGAAGATCGAAACCGAACAAGGACGAAAAGAATACGAGGCCCTGCAGCGCCAAATCAGCGCCCAGTCCATCCCTCTCCGCCAGCAACTCATCGATACGCTCGCTGAGCTTAACGTAAAAACCTAGTAGCAATACGGCTCTGAAAAATTGAACTGTTTTCGATACTCAAAACAACCCTTTTACCATTGCCAGCCACATCATTTCCATATTGATTTCCCCCACCTCTTCCATTTTCAATGATCCACTATCCAACAAAATGATTCCCAACGTCCTCGCCGAACGCTACGCCTCCCCTGCCATCTCCGAAATCTGGTCTGCCGAAGGCCGCATCATCCTTGAGCGTGAGTTCTGGATCGCGGTCATGAAAGCTCAAAAAGACCTCGGGCTCGACATCCCGCAAGAGGCCATTGATGCCTACGAGGCTGTTAAGGAACAGGTCAACCTTCCATCGATCATGGAGCGTGAGCGCATTACCCGCCATGATGTCAAAGCCCGCATTGAGGAGTTCTGTGACCTCGCGGGGCACCAGCATATTCACAAGGGTATGACCTCGCGCGACCTTACCGAAAATGTAGAGCAACTTCAGGTTTATCGCTCCTTACTTATTATTCGGGAGAAGGCGGTTGCCGCCCTGGCAAAAATGAAGCAACGCTCGGTTCAGTGGCGTGAGCTCGTCATCACCGCCCGCACCCACAACGTCGCCGCCCAGCCGACCACCTTCGGCAAACGTATCGCCATGAACGGTGAAGAACTTCTCGGCGCGCTCGACATGCTCAACCACCTGATCGAGACCTATCCGGTTCGCGGACTGAAAGGTGCCGTCGGCACCCAGATGGACCAGCTTTCCCTGTTCGACGGCGATGCCGGAAAAGCCGCCCAGCTCGAGCAAAAAGTCTGCACTCATCTGGGTATTCCTAAAGTCTTTACCAACGTCGGCCAGGTTTACCCACGCTCACTTGACATGCGCACGGTATCCATGCTCGCCGATATCGCCTCAGGTCCATCATCACTCTGCCGCACCTTGCGCCTGATGGCCGGGCACGAAACCGCCAGCGAGGGCTTTGCCAAAGGCCAGACTGGCTCAAGCGCCATGCCACATAAGATGAACTCGCGCTCCTGTGAACGCGTTAATGGCTTTCATGTCATCCTCAAAGGTCACATCACCATGGCCGGTGGTCTCGCTGGTGATCAATGGAACGAAGGTGACGTCTCTTGCTCCGTGGTCCGCCGACTGATGCTGCCCGATGCCTTCTTTGCCATCGACGGCCTTTTTGAAACATTCCTCACCATCCTGGGCCAGATGGACGCCTATCCAGCCGTCATTGAAGCCGAGAACAATCACTATCTGCCCTTCCTGATGACCACCACCATCATGATGGAAGCTGTCAAAGCCGGTGTTGGCCGCGAAGCCGCCCACTCCGCCATCAAGGAACACGCGGTCGCCACCGTCAATGATCTCCGCGCTGGATCCATCCGCGAAAACAACCTGCTCGAACGTCTGGCTTCAGACGACCGCATCCCGCTTAGCAAGGATCAGCTCGACACCCTGGTCGCCGCCGGCGGCGAAAATGCCGGCACTGCAGCCAGCCAGGTCGATTTCTTTGCCGCCGAAGTCGCAAAATGGGAGCAACAATACCCTAATGCAGCCGATTATCAGCCAGGCTCCATTCTGTAAATGAAACTCAATCCATTTGTTTTCATAGACTTATGTTGATGCTTGAGATTTTTATGCATTTTATTCGATTTTCTCTGAACGTTTTCTGGCCACAGCGGTCTATTACTGGGAGAACAGCGTGTATATCGCGCAGTTCTTATTCATGTAAGGGTGAATTGCAGATATCAGCTTTGATCATGTTATCAGCGTGTTAAAGTTGTAATCTCATAAAAGTCGTAGGATGGGTCCCCCCCATTCTGCGGCTTTTTTATTTTTAAAGACTACCTCCAAGCAATCTGTTTTACCAGCGCTACCATCTCTGGCTCTCTTCACCAAAGCTTCGACCAGTCCGATCAGGCAGGTCGAAACATTTTCATCTTGGACGAAAAAACCGCATTGAGTTCTATG
>Ga0208544_10002423_pt1 | contig 12174 bp, 12 predicted proteins | sample DEB08_DNA_9_FD_184526 | JGI IMG/M metagenome (GOLD analysis project Ga0208544, IMG submission 184526) | Aqueous microbial communities from the Delaware River and Bay under freshwater to marine salinity gradient to study organic matter... | ecosystem: Environmental > Aquatic > Marine > Coastal ...
GTCGATCGTGGTCCAGCTAGTCGCGAGACCCGGCTCGATCTGTAGATCGGTGCCAGACCAGACCAGCGTGTCGAAAATATGCTTGGCCGCTTCGGCATGAGAGCCAAGGGCGGAGAAGTGCGGATCCATCGATTCAGGTCCGCCGCGCACCCCCATCGTTAGCGTCTGGGCCGATGCGGCACCCGCCGCCGTCAGACCCAGCGCGAACGCCAGAGGGGCAAGGAATTTCTGGTGGTACATGACTTTTCCTTCCTGTTGTGGCAGGGCAAAAGGCCCCGTCCTGTTGGTTCGTTTCTATTATTATGTGTCCCATTTGGAACTTGCTTTATCACGATGTGCATGAATAATGGTGTAGTCAAGTTCATTTTGGAACTCGTTTGGTTTTCACAAGGTAGAGCAGCGATATGGCAGGTCCGCAGATGGCATTTGGTCAGGATTTCAGCAAACAAGAGCCGGGGGACAGCGCCGATATGCTGGAGGCAAAGCTGTGGGCAAATCCGTGCCCCTTTACCTTCCGGATCAATTATCTGGCACTCCTGTACAACACGCCGCTGTACAGTTGGATACAGGATACCTATGGGCTCAAGCGACCAGAATATGTCGTGCTGTACTCGCTGGCGCTGGCCGACGGGGGCAGTGCACGGGATGTGTCGGACACCTCCGGTTTTCCGAAAAATACCCTCAGCCGCGCGATCAAGCGGCTTGAACTTATGGGCCTGATCGAGGCGCGGGGAAAAGCGCCGGGCGGCAGGCGGGCGCAGGCGCTGTTTTTGTCGGAGAAGGGCTGGGACGTGGTCAAGGCGACGCGCCCGATCTTCGCAGCGCAAGAACAGCGGATGCTGAAAACACTCACAGAAGGAGAGCGGCAGATGTTATTTGAACTGATGTCGAAAGTGGTGCGCGATGCCCAAGATTGGGCGGGCGATCTGCCACAGGTGGCCCGTACCGCAGACGTGGATCAAGAGAAAGGAACCCCGCAATGACCGTTGCGAATATGAACTGGCGCGATGTCGAGGCAGCAGCGGCCTGCGATCCGCGTTGCATCCTGCCCATCGGCTCTACCGAGCAGCACGCGCAACTGTCGCTTTGCGTTGATATGATCCTTGCCGAAAAAGTTGCGACCGATGCGGCAGCACCTTTGGGAATACCCGTCTTTCCCGTGATGCCCTACGGCCTTGCGCCCTATTTTAACGATTTTCCCGGTACGATCTGTCTGCGAGTCGAGACGCTGATGGCGGTGATCCGCGACATTATCGCGTCGCTGCGCCGCGCGGGGTTCAGGCAGATCCTGATCGTGAACGGCCACGGGGGCAACAACCCCGTGGGTGCCTTGGCCCAGGAGCTGATGGCAGAATATGGCGACATCTCGATCAAGTTCCATAATTGGTGGAACGCGCCTGAGACATGGGCGAAGATCCGGTCGATTGATCCCACTGGGTCGCACGCCAACTGGATGGAGAATTTTCCTTGGACACGTCTGGCCCACGCGCCTGCGCCCGAAGGTGAAAAGCCGACCGTGGATATGGCTCTGATGAAAGCCTGTCCGCCGACACAGGTGCGCGAAATGCTCAACGATGGGTCGTTCGGCGGACCATGGCAGCGGCCCGACGCCGAGATGCAGGCGATCTGGGACACTGGAGTAGCCGAGACTCGCGCCGTCCTTGAAGGGCCTTGGGCGGATCTGTCCCATGGATGACCCCCTCCTGATTTGGGGGGCGGGGGCCATTGGTGGCATCCTTGGAGCTTACCTTGTCCGTGCGGGCGTGCGGGTGTTAATGGTCGATATCGTGGAGGAGCATGCAAGCGCCTGTTCCACCACGGGCCTGATGATCGAAGGCCCGGTCGAGGAATTCAGGCAGGTGGTCCCCTGCGTCACGCCGGACCAGCTCACCGGGACCTATTCGCGCATGATCCTTGCCGTGAAAGCACAGGCAACCGAAGGCGCACTGGCGCAGCTGCTGCCGCATCTGGCGGCGGATGGGTTTGTCCTGTCCGCGCAGAACGGCCTAAACGAGCGTGTGATCGCGCAGCATGTGGGTGCCGCACGCACCGTCGGCGCTTTCGTGAATTACGGGGCCGACTGGACCGGACCTGGCCGCATCCTGTTCGGCAACCGCGGTGCCGTGGTTGTGGGCGAGATTGACGGAGCCATCCGCCCGCGCACGCGCGAGCTCCACAAGCTGTTGCAGGTATTCGAGCCCGAGGCGGTGCTGACCGATGATATCTGGGCTTATCTCTGGGGCAAACTGGGATATGGTGCGATGCTGTTTGCCACCGCCCTCAGCATGGACAGCATGACCGCGAATTTCGCGGACCCTACGCGCGGGCCTGCCCTGATGGGGCTGGCGCGCGAGGTAATGCGCACTGCGGTGGCCGAAGGGGTTGGTCCCAAACCTTTCAACGGGTTCGAGCCTGCCGCCTTCATGCCCGGAGCAAGCGACGCCGCCGCGCGTAAAAGCCTTGCCGATCTGGCGGATTTCAATTCCAAGACCGCCAAGACCCATACCGGCATCTACCGTGATCTGGCCGTGCGCAAACGCAAGACCGAGGTCGATCCGCAGGTCGGCACAGTGGCACAGATCGCTTCCGGCCACGGCATCGACACGCCCCTGTTACGCCGCTTGGTCGAACTGATCCACGACATCGAAGAAGGCCGCAGAGAGATGTCGCCCGACACCTTCCATGAGCTGACAAAGGTGCTGGCATGACCGCGCGCACCGCATTGGTGACGGGCGTCGTGGGCGGCATCGGTGCCGCGATTGCAACGCGACTGGCCGCAGACCGCGTGCAGGTGATCATGACTGATCTGCCCGGCGAGGCGCTGGAGGAGGCCGCCGCGCGGTTGGGTCTGCCTGCCATCGGCGCGGATCTGGGCGACCCTGCTTCGGTTAAGGAAATGCGCGACTGGATCGTGACTAATCACGGTGCGCCGGACATTCTGGTAAATGCCGCCGGCGGCGTGCGCAATCAGGTCGGCACCTCTTTGGAGGATGTCGACCCCGCCGCATGGCACAGTATTTTCGCAATAAACGTCGATGCCACGCTTTATCTGGCCCAAGCTCTGGTGCCCGCGATGAAGGCGGCAGGCTGGGGCCGGATCGTCACCATTAGCTCTGGCGCGGGGCTGCGCCCCAGCCTGACGGGCATCCATGCCTATACGGCCGCCAAGCATGCGCTGGTCGGCCTCACCAAACAGCTCAGCCTCGAGTTGGGCCAACATGGCATCACCGTCAATTCCATCGCCCCCGGCTTTGTGCTGTCCAATCCTGCGACGCAGCGGCAGTGGGAGGCTTACGGCGCGGAGGGTCAGGCCCAACTGATCAGCCGCATCCACACCCGCAGGCTGGGCGCACCCGAAGACATCGCCGCCGCCGCAGCTTTCCTCACCGGGCCGGAGGCTGGCTGGATTACCGGCCATATCCTGAGCGTGGATGGCGGGATCACCTGAAGGGATATGCCATGACCGACCCTGTACTGGCCTATGCCCACGCGAATGAGCCGCAGCTGATCGCAGATCTTAAGACGCTGGTGTCCTATCCTTCCGTTGGTGCCGATCCCGCGATGGCGCAGGGCATGGAGGACGCGCGGCACTTCATCGAAGCGCGGATTAAGGCGATGGGGTTTGCCAATGCGCAGCGTCTCACACCGCCAGACGGCAGCGGGCAGGCTGCTCTTTATGCCGAGCGGCTGGACGCGCCAGGCAAGCCCACGATACTGGTTTATGCCCATTACGATGTGCAGCCCGCCGACCCGCTGGACAAATGGCACAGCCCCCCCTTCGAGGCAGTCGAGCGCGACGGCAGGCTGTTCGGGCGTGGTATATCGGATGATAAGGCACCAATGATGATCGCGCTCGATACGCTGGCCGCCTTCATCGCGGTCGAGGGGCAGTTGCCGATCAACGTCAAGCTGCTGATCGAAGGGGAGGAGGAGACTGGCTCCCCCTCGCTACCCGGTATTCTGGAATCGCACCGCGCGCTGCTGATGTCGGATGCGGTGCTGTCAGCGGACGGGGCGCGCTGGCGGCCCGATCTGGTGGCGCTGAACGTTGGCTCGCGCGGCAATACGGGCTTTGAGATGCGGGTGCAGACCGCCGCTCAAGACCTGCATTCGGGCCGCTATGGCGGTATCGTGGCCAATCCGCTGCATGTAATATCGGGTCTGATTGCGGGCCTGCATGATGCGCAGGGGCGGATCACTGTCGCCGGATTCTACGACGGTGTGGCAGAACCAAGCGCTGAAGAGCGCGCCGAGATCGCCGCGATCCCTTACGATGAAGCGACAGCCTTTGACGCGATCAAGGCACAGCCAAGAGGCGAGGCGGGGTATTCCACGCTGGAGCGCCTCTGGATGCGGCCCACGTTGGACGTCAACGGGATGTGGGGCGGCTATATCGGGGCGGGTTCCAAAACCGTAATCCCGAACGAGGCATTCGCAAAACTGACCATGCGCCTTGTGCCCGGTCAGGACCCCCAGCGCGCCAAACAGGCAGTGATTGATCACTTGCACGCACATCTGCCGCCCTTTTCCACGCTCGAGATTTACGCGGAACGCGGGCAGGGGCGGGCCTATGCCGTACCGCCGGATCATCCACTGCTGGGTGCCGCCGCGGCCGCACTTGAGCAGACCTCTGGTCAGGTCCCGCTCAAGGTGCGCATCGGCGCGTCCTTACCACTGACCGAGATCGTGCACCGCATTCTGGGCATCGACACGGTCATGTTCTCTTTTGCCCTCGCGGACGAGAATTTCCACGCCCCGAACGAATTTTTCCGCCTGTCCTCCGTCACTGACGGGTTGGCCGCGTGGGTCCAGATCATCCGGCAGATTGCACAAATATCGCCCGACGCCTTCGCGCTTTACCGCCGCGGGTGACCACAGCGACGGACATCAACAACCCTTACGGCGCTGTCCTTCTGATCGCCGCCGCCGGTGTATTTACCGCCGATGTTACGGTGTTGCGGCATCTCAGCCCGGAGGTGCCATTCGCCCTCATCATCTTTGCCCGCTCGCTGAGCCAGCTTGTCATCGTCGCCCTGTGGATCGCGGTGCAAAACCCCGTGCTCTACCGATCGGCGCGCTGGCCAAGGCTCGTGTTGCGCGGGGTGACCAGCCTTGTGTGCTGGTGGCTCTATTACGCCAGCTTCCAGACGCTTGAGCTGGGCCTTGCCTCTACCCTTACCTTTACCTCATCGCTGTTTGTGGTTGCGATGGCACCTTTTGTTCTTGGCGAACGGATTGGTGCAAAACGGGGGGTTACCACGATCGTAGGCTTTGCCGGAGTTCTGATCGCCAGCGGCGTGAGCGGGTTCACGGTCGAGACAGGGGTGTTGTTGGGGCTCGGTTCTGCCTTTGCCGCCGCTCTTTTGATTTTTCAAAACAGGGTTCTGGCCCGGTCCGAGCATACCGCGACTATTATGTTCTGGATCGGTCTGGTCGCCACCGTCGGCACCTTGCCCGGTGCGGTGACGGGGTGGACCGCCCTCACGCTGCACGATGCGCTGTTGCTGCTGGTTGCGGGCACGTTGGGGACGGTCGGCATGCTTTTCACCGTTGAGGCCTACCGCTTTGGCGAGGTGTCCGCGCTGGCCACTTTTCCTTATGTCCGCATCCTGTTTGCGCTGGCGGTGGGGTATTTCCTGTTCGATGAAATCGCGTCGTGGCGTGAAATCCTCGGCGCTGCCATCATTGTGATCTGCGGCCTTGCCGCCCATGAATACCGGCGCGGACCTAAGCGGTTGAGTAGAGAACCGCTGTAAATTCTGCACGAACCCATCCTTGAGGTCTTTCCATGCGCGGAAATTCAGCGAATGAAGTTAGTTGAGCTTTCACATTTGAATTGGTTGGCCGATTTCAATTGCCCGCCCTCATATTGAGAAGGAGTTCCACCTGTAGCAATTATCTGCCCACGTTCGGCTTGCCGCAACAAACTATTCCATTGCAGCTTCCAGATTTTCCATGATTTCCGATATGAGGACGTCTGGGTGAGTTGAATTCTCAAGATCGGTCATGGCGGCATCTTTTAGCCGGAACAGGTCGAGGCTGGCCTTGTCGCGTTGTAAAAGTTCCTCTCGTGAGAAAAATCGCCACCTTCCGTCTGGTGCCTCATTACTCAAGGTCGCCTTGCGCTGGAGTCGGCTCACGGGATTGTAGCACAGGACAAAACCCTCCAAGTGCCCATGGGTAAGTGGTTCCTGTTTCAAAGTATGATGGACGTTCTTGCGGCAGTAATAAAACCAGACTTTTGACGTCTGCGGGTTGGGGCTGGCCTGCCGGTTGTCGAAAAAGATCACTTTCGCTTTCACGCCTTGGCCATAGAATATTCCGGTCGGCAATCGCAGGATTGTGTGCAGGTCGGTGTTCTGCAAAAGCTTGCCGCGTATCACTTCTTCTGCACCATCCTCAAACAGCACGTTGTCCGGAACGACTACAGTCGCGCGGCCCGTGGTCTTCAGCATCTCTCGAATGTCTTGCACGAAAATCAGCTGTTTGTTCGAAGTCGTCGCCCAGAAATCCGGTCGGTTATAAGTCAGGTCCTCGGTCAACCTTGCGATCTTTGTCCACGTAAACGCCAGCTGTCGCCTTATCGAAGAAGGGTATCGTTGCCAGTGCCGCTAGAGACGGATCGCCATGTCGCCATTTGTCTCTTGGCGCTCCTGTTCGCCTCCTTCGATGCCGAACACAAGATCAACTTCCGGTGGGTCGGTCGGGGCGGTCTCATACACATGCCCTTAAGGTCCTGAGGACTGAGAGACCGACAAAGCTGTTTAGCTCTCCGGCAGTAGCCGCTCTTGCCCGATGCCTTGGCACCATAAATGAGTGTGATACCCTTCTTAGCGAAGCTAATTGGAGGCTGGTCGCTTGTCAGCCGATCTACGTGGCGAACGGGTCCCATCGCACCGAGAATTGTGCGCGGGGCGTCGGCCGCCGGATCAGACAGGTGCACCGCAGTTAGGGGAGTGACGGCGGCAACATTATCATCGATCAGATCGCTGGCCTTCTCAACAACTCTACGTCGGTCCGAAAGGTCGTCTTCGCTTAGTTCACCTGTTGCCGCCAACCGGCAAAGCGCATCTTTTTGCTAAGGTCGCCTTACCTCTTGATCTGACCAAGTAATGAGTTCTTCAAATGCGATTTGCCCGGATAATTCACGACACCCATGTCATTGGCCGTGAGACCATGTTTTGCGCGCGCGTGCCATGGCGAGTTCAAGCGTGATCTACGTCTGGGTTTTCACGGCGGACGGCGGTGTCATCTGGGGCTTTTCAAGTTGATGCTTCGGGGCGCACTTTTGACGTCATGCCGGGAGCGGCAGCGCGAGCTCGTCGAAGAGGAACCGGAGAAGACTCTGGCGTGGGCATGAAGCTGGCAGCGTCATAACAATCCCGGTTTTCTTCTCGACAATGGTCGCGGCCAGTTTGACCAGGTGCAGCCGCAACGTGTAGAACTGGGCCTGTCACCATGGGGAGCGTTTTGGAGAGGCCGAGCGTAGCGTTCACAATAACCAGTAGGGGCAACCGTGCAGCATGGGCCGCATCTGATTGGCGCTGGCGCTCATACAAGACGTCCGGGCCGAGGCGAGATGGCTTTTCCAGCATTTGATGTGGTTCTCAGCCTGGCCGCGTGCGGAGTATAGCTTTTCGTAAAGATGCTTGCCGCGGCCACCCTCGAGATTGATGACGGTGTAGCGAGTGTCGTGTCCCATGGGGCCGACCTCGACCCGGTCGATGACACGGCGGTCTTTCGTCCACGACCGGGCAGCATAGAAGAAGGTTTTGAACCGGCACAGCTTCTGACCCTTGCGCGCATAGCGTTCTGACGTGGAGGCCTCTACGGTTTGCACATGCTCCCGCAGGCACGCTTTTTTCGATAAGCCGAACACGTAACGCAGCCCGAGGCTGTCACACAGGTCCAGAACTTACGGGGTGCCATAGTGGCTGTCGGCCCGCAGCAGGATCTCGGTCGTGGGCCAATGGCGGCGGATCTGCCGGATCAGACGCCGGATATGGCCTGCGCTTTCTTTACCCCCAGGACGGCGGGCAACGCTTGCAGCGCCCCATCTAATCGTGTCTCCTATAACCGACACAAATCAGGACAGAGCCCCGATGACTTTCAGATATGCCCAGCGGATGGCAAAGGTGAGGCCATCGGCCATTGGTGAATTGCTGGCCTTGGGAGCCGATCCGTCGATCATTTCCTTTGGCGGCGGTTATCCAGACGCCACGCTGTTTCCGCAGGAGCAGTTGGACGCCATCTTTCACGACATCATTCGGGTGCCTGGGGGGGGCGCGATGCAATATGCGCCCTCCAACGGCTTACCGCATCTGCGCGACCAGATCGCCCAACTGATGTCGGCGGATGGCACGCTTTGCACAGGTGATGACGTGCTGATCCTGCAAGGCTCTCAGCAGGGTCTGGACTTTGCCGCACGGATGTTGATTGACCCCGATGACTTGATCATAACCGAGGACCCTACCTTTCTGGGCGCTCTGATCGCTTTTGAGCCCAGCCAGCCCCAATACGCGGTCGTCCCCGTCGACGCAGAAGGAATGCAGACCGAGCGCCTTGAAGCAATCCTGTCGGCCAACCCACGGGCCCGGATGATCTACACCGTCCCGGATTTCCAGAACCCGACCGGCGTGACCCTCTCGCTCGCGCGGCGCAAACAGTTGATCGCACTTGCAAACCGGTATGACCTGATTGTGCTGGAAGACACGCCCTACCGCCATATCCGGTTTTCCGGTCAGAACCTGCCCACCCTCAAGTCCTTAGACACGGAGGGGCGGGTCATCCACCTTGGCAGCTTTTCCAAAGTTCTCGTTCCCGGTCTGCGCATCGGCTGGGCCATAGCAAGCCCTGACTTGCTTGCACGCATGGGCCTCTTGAAGGTTGCCGCCGACACCCAAACCTCGACCCTCAACATGGCGGCCGCCAGTCTGTTTCTGGATCGTTACGACCTTTCGGCCCATATAGCGACCTTGCGGACTTCCTACGCCGCCAAGAAAGAAGCCATGCTCGACGCGATTCGGCAACATTTCCCGCAAGAGATCAGCGCAACCGACCCCGAAGGCGGCCTTTTCACCTGGCTCACGTTTCCCGAAAACTTTGACGCAACCGCCTTCATGCGCGATGCGGCTTTGCCGCAAGCCCGTGTGGCCTATGTGCCCGGGGCCACATTTTTTCCACTGACCCCGCGCGCCAATTACGCCCGCTTCAATTTCTCTGCCCAGTCGGAGGCGAATATCCAGACAGGGATTGCGGCCTTAGGCTTGGCCTTGCACGCCAACTTATCCTTCTGACTCAGAGGTACCATGACAGTCACGCTTCACGCCCCACCCCCTTCTGACCTTACACCTGACGAGATCGCCCGCTGGGCACGGATTCCCACAACGATCGCCGTTGATCTGGTCCTCAGCACCGGTCAGATAGACCCTGACATCCGCCCGCTTCGACCCGCAGGCCTGCAACCCAAGCTTTTCGGTCAGGCCTTCACCGTGCGCTGCGAAGCGCCCGATTTCGGCGCGGTCCTGCAAGCGCTCGACGTGATCGAACGGGGTCAGGTTCTGGTGATTGACGCAGGTGGCCGTCGCGACACGGCCATGATCGGCGACATTCTGTGCGGTCACCTGCGCAACAAGGGCGTTGCGGGCCTGATCTGCGACGGGGCCATCCGTGACGCGGGAACACTCGGTGGCTGGGGCGATTTCCCGGTCTTTTCGCGGTGGACCACGCCGCGTGGCCCGATCGGAGCCGAGCGCGGTGCCGTCAACCTGCCCGTCGTGATCGGCGGCTGCCTTGTCGCACCGGGGGATCTGGTGATCGGTGACGACGACGGTCTCGTCGCGCTGTCGCCTGAGGCCGCCAGAACCTTTATCGCCGGTGCCGAAGCCAAGCTCACTCGTGAAGCCGAATGCATCAGCGCACTCGCCTCTGGCAAATCGGCGGCCGAGGTCTTCGGTCTTGAGGTGGCCATCCGAGGCTGAGGTTCTCTTGAGACTGGCCCTGCAGCAAGCTGACCCCCTGGTCCTGTGGCCAACTAACCAATTCCGGGGCTTGACGACAAAAGCACCTACGCTGCCCTGCGTGGACAGGCTCCGGGCACAACGCTGGACAGCCGCCCTATGGGTGAGACCAGCCAAGCGCAATTGGCCGCCGGAGAACTGGAAGTTGCGTTCTGGGCGGCCAGCTCGCCACCTCCGCCGTTCCTGTCGCAAAAGTTGTTTCGCGAGTGCATCATCGGGCTTATCTGCGCGCGCCATGTGCTTGCCATCCGCGCATTCCTTTGAGTGAAGTTTTTTCCGGCTCTTACGACCACCGATCATCGCCGACCCCTTCGGGGGCACGCGACCGCAGATTATCCATGTGCAGTTCAGTTTCGCCACCCCAGTGGTAGACGCAATATCGCTCTGGGTAATCAAGGCAGGCAGCTTGTTTCGCATCGATGCGGGGTGGGCCCTGCATTTTGTAGTGTCCGACGAGAACAGGCGGCTCACCTTCTCTGTAGGTCGGGCACCCCACTGCACCCTCAATGGGCGTATCTGGCAACTCGCTGAGGTTCTTTACAGACAAAGCCACGTCGGGCCACATGCCTCCATTAGCGAGCCACCAAGCAATTCTGACATTCGTTTGTGGGTGGTCTTTCATGTCGTGAAACTGAAATCCTTCAGTAAGCCGCGCTTCCGGACCCGAGGTCAGCGTTTCAACAGCCTTGGCAAATGGAAACGTTTACCCAGAAACTTCCTCAAGATCGTCAGGATGCAGGCGACCATCCGGGCGACGTTGCGTTACAATATTGAAAGACAGGATCGCTGTCCTTGCAGAGACTGGTTCGAATTGGCCTGACACCACCTGTTGCTAAGGTAGTCGTGAAAGCACCATGGATACGTTTTGGCCACCAAACCCGAAAGAATTGCTTAGAGCATGAGTGGCTGTAGCCTTGCGCGCTCTATTGGGGACAACATCCAGTGGTATTTTAGGGTCTGGAGTTGAGTAATTTATAGTTGGAAGCAGAGTCTGATGCTGAAGCATAAGAATTGTCGCGGCGGCTTCGATAGCGCCCGCAGCACTTAACGTGTGACCGATCATGGACTTCAGTGACGAAACTGGCAACGTTGCTGTCCGCTCGCCAAACACTTGCTGGAGCCCAAGACATTCAGTGCGATCATTCTCTCCTGTGGAGGTCCCATGTGCATTGACGTAATCAATGTCCTCGGCTTGCAACCCCGCATCCCTAATAGCCGCGACCATCGTCGCCGCGACGGGACCTGCATCAGGACTTTGGCGCACGCGATGATAGGCATCCAGCCTTTCGCCTACACCACGAACAAACCCCAGTACTGCTGCGCCGCGACGTGCAGCCACGTCCGCACGTTCCAACACTAGAACACCGGCACCTTCTCCCAGAACGAACCCGTCCCGGTGTTTGTCGAACGGTCGCGAGGCAGTTTGAGGATCATCATTTCGACGCGACAAGGCCATAAGTAGGCTGAAGCGCACAATCGATTCAGTGCTGACCGTCGCATCCGCGCCGACTATGAGCGCAGTGTCGACGTCTCCGCGCCGGATGGCCTCGACCCCGATCTGAATAGCCGTCGCCCCTGATGAGCAGGCCGTCGAAACCGTGATCGGCATACCCGAAGGCCGCAGCTTCCGCGCGAGACGATCCGCGATCTCTCCATGGCGCAACTGCACAGCCGAGGGACGCAGAGCGGGATCGGATGCCACGCGGATCAGATCGTCATAGGTTCCGGATCCTGCCGACATGTGCCGCGCCATGACGATCCTGTCCGGCCATTCCAAGTGCACCGGCGGAAGACCGAGGATCAGCTTGCCAGGGAACGTTGCCGCCGCGTCAAACCCGCTTTGGGCCAAAGCCTCTTCGGTGGCCAGTTCTGCGAGTTTGGCCGTGCGCGCGACCGGAGACATATCTGCGGGGCCGATCCCGTCGACAGTGGCGGCGAAGCGCGTGCCCAGTCCTTCGGTTTCGAAGCGGTCGATCAATCTTACACCGGAGCGTCCGGCCCGCATCGCTTGCCAGTTGGCCTCGGCACCGATGCCCAGGGTCGATACGATCCCGATGTGTAAAACGCGGAGCAATAATGGGCCACAGAAGCGGCTGCATAGCGCAGTTGTAGCGGAGTAAAAGTCCGCCAGTTTGTGCCCTTCGAGTTATCGGAG
>Ga0208544_10002427_pt1 | contig 12161 bp, 10 predicted proteins | sample DEB08_DNA_9_FD_184526 | JGI IMG/M metagenome (GOLD analysis project Ga0208544, IMG submission 184526) | Aqueous microbial communities from the Delaware River and Bay under freshwater to marine salinity gradient to study organic matter... | ecosystem: Environmental > Aquatic > Marine > Coastal ...
TAGCGTTCGTATATAGCGGTGCCGCCAGAAGCTCCCGGAAGTATCCAGGATCTTTCAAATCAACTAGCGTATCTACCAATCTATCCACATCCAAAATCACAATATCAACGCCGGTAAACCGAGATTTAACGGAAACTAAATAGAAACCGCCATAGAACAGGTCAACCTCTGTTTCCTGGGGTTCATCAAGTTCTTCAAAGCCTTGGGGTACCCAGTCGATATTGATGACTCTTCTCATCATCTTCGCATTGTCAGCAGGGAGTAGGCTCGCTGGGTTAGACCCGGCGCTTGGGTTGGCTTCGCAGTTGCCTGCTGCACATATTGCCGAGACGTTCGATTGATTGTTCAATTTGTCGTTGGCGATGGCCCAGGCATCAGTAAAGCCCAGCGAGTGCAGCTCATCCAGGCAAATAGTGGGCCCCGTGCTTGCGACAGTGCTGACAAGGACACGATGTCTGAGTGTGCTTGATCGATTTTCTAGCTGGCGCTGGGAGGCTATGTGCAGATGATCACTTAAGAGTGGGTAAGATGTTTTGGTTTTCTGCAAGAAGGCTTCAGCATTAACAATCGACACAAAGCTGCCAAGTACAAGGCTCTGGGAGTCGTCGGTACATTCTGTATTGTCAGCCATAGCTGCAGATGGCAGGCAAACGAGCGCAAGCATGAGCAGGCGACTGAATACCGATGAAATACTGTTGGGTGATCGACGCAATAGGCCCTCGCCATAAGTTGATGTAACGCTGATGAATTTATTGTAGGTGTCTGGCGCTGGCGAAAATAAGCGACTGAAATAAGTTACTGAAATAAGCTCGGTGAGTTACCTTCATGGGTTTGAATGTCATATGAGAACGGCGCGTCGTAAGGCAGGTTTAACGTCCAAGTATTGCCGGGGTAAATTCTTTTATGGGGAAGTTCTGCGCACTCAGTTGCATTGGTCGGATTACATTGTCGGCCTCTGGTTAACAGAAAGTTTGCGTTGCCGTCATTGCTAACGGTGACTAACGTCTTGCGCCGTTCGATCCGCGGGATCGAGACCGGATTACGAGGTAAAACAATGGCTAAAACCTGATAGGCAATAATGATATCCAATACTGGCCTGACACCGCCTTCGACTTGTGGTGCTTCTAACTCTATTGGTCTGGCGATGGGCAAAAAGTTAATTCTATAAATTCTTTCTACGTCGTTGATCGGGATTAAATTCATCAATCGGACGAGGCTTTTACTGTCAGGTTGAACCACGAGTTTGTTGGGCGTTGCGATAAACTCAGGAACAAGGGTCCTGTCGAACGGTACCAGGGTTTCATCCATAGTGCCGGGTGACTTAACTTCAAAGGCATCTACCTTGACGTAGAGTCTGGCGTCGGCGTCATCATTGATGACCGTGATGTCGAGTTTGTTGTCGGTCTGCTCATCAAAAATGACAATGGCCTTGTCAACCAGCAGGGAGGCAGTGGCCATCTCAGATTGCCATGACGTCAAAAATAGAAGTGTCGCTAAGATGGATGATTTCATGGGTTATTCCGGGCTGATGATCATAGTGACGGTGTCTAGGTTCTTTCGTGGGGGCGTACGGGATAGTTTTTCAGTGACCTTTGACTCAATGCTGACTTGAAGCGTGGGTTCTTTGCCGCAAGGGTCGTTGGCGTTTGGCTTGCGGGGGCTGGCTTGAGCCAAAGCGTAGTCATTGCTTTGATTGCTAAGGGGGTTGTTACCGCGATCTGGATTACCGTTGGCTTTTGAAGCTTGTGCAGCCAGCAGTGAAAGTTGACTCCCGGCGTACATGGATGGAAGACATAAGTGAAACTCTTTGTCGCCAGATAGTTCTTGGCCTTGCAATAACCATTTTGGCCTTGCTGGCGATCCTTCGAGGAATTCCAAGCCTTTGTTCAACGCCAAACTTGGTGGCTGGCGGACGATAGCGCCTCGAACGATTTCAAACTCAATGGCGAGGTTGGCAATAGAACGTTTGTCTAGAGCGCCGTCGATCTCTGCCTGAGTCGGCGAACCCGTCAAAGCCAAGCCGAACAATAGCGTGGCGCGCGCGATTTGCTGGGTAGGCCCATGGAACTTCATTCAGGTTCTATCATAATGGTGAAGGTTTCTGCGTAATCACCAGTGGCGACTCGTCGCAGTGACTGCTCATTGAGTGCAAATGTCAGGGTGGCATTATCACTGCCTGAGCAATTTTCAGAGAGACTATCGCCCATGCCGCTAATAGCGGCATTCAAAACCGGAATGTTGCCAGAGGTGCCGGTAGCGTCGATGAAAGCCAGGGCAACAGGAAGACCTTGGCCAGAACTAAGCCCGGAAAGGTAAAAGTTACCGTTAGCGTCTTGAGATGCTGCGCTAACGGACAATCTGTAGCTGCTGGTCGTTGAATGGACACAAAAACGCTCATCGGCCGTTAGATCACCCGCACCACTGTAAGCGCCGAAATTGACATCATCCAGGCCTGAGATTTTGACTTGTGCCGCGGCCCCTTGGATTGTGATTGCCACCGTGAAATTCGCCGAGTTTAATTGATTGGCATTAACGCCGCCCATGGCTGTGAGTGAAAAGTTGCCTATATAAGAGCCTGGCAACTTGGCGGCGAGTTCTGTCGCTGTGAGTTCGACCAACAGTTCGGAATTATCGCCCGCCGTGGTGCAGCCAATCCTCCCGCCGTCATGGGCGTGAGACTCGAAGTCGTCAGGCTGCAGCGTTTCAAAGTTCGTGGCGGCGACGACATCCTTGTGCTTAAAGCTGACATTTAAGGTGCTTTGTGCCGAACTCGAAGGATTGCCGTTTCGGTACAAAGCGAAGTTGCCACTAGCGTCAAGGGAAGTCACCTTGAGCCAATAGGGATATACCTTGTTATTACCGCTATTTTCTGACACGACGCAGAAAACCTGTGACTCAGTGATTGCACCTGAATCGTTCCAGGTGCCGAGGTCAAAGGCTGCTATCGAACCAATATCAACAGTGTTTGCGGCGTTAGCTGGCTGCATCAATATCAAGCCAGCGATCGCCATCGCACCAATCGAGGGGTATTTAAGCCGAGCAGGAAGGCTCGAAGAAATAGCGTTGCTTCGCTTGTCTAAAAAGCGTGGCAACCTATTTCTCGCGAGCCTTCGATACTTGGATATTGCTTCAGTTCTGATAGCGGGTTACTCGGGTGCCAGAACCAGTTGTAAAGTCCCAGTGTAAACACCAGAGGTCGCGTCGCGTATTTCTTGCTCGGCGATCCGAATATCAAAAGCGGTGTTCACGTTTTGAGTTTCATCGCCGCAATCGACCTCATCGCTACCGCTGGCAAAGCTGATTGCCGTCGCATATGCCACTGCAGTCGCGCTACTTGCATCAGCGCTTTCATCAAGGGCGAGGGTATATTGTACTGAGTCATTGGTGACCGACGAGGTAATTTCAAACTCGGTGCCATTAGGATTGCTGGCGGTAATGTTGTAGCCATCTTGACCGTTTCGATAAACGCAAAATGCGTCACCTTGGTTGATCGCGCCGGTGTTGTTCGCGCCATAGGCTGGAAACGTGACGTCATCCAGGCCTGTGATTTTGACGCTGTCATTAATAGTCAGAGAGAGATCGGATGAGCCGGTGCTTGTGGCGTTCAGGGTGCCTTGCGTGGCGGCGTAGGTTGCACCGCTAATTGCGAACGTGAGGAGTGCTGCAGTGGGGAGCGCAATAAAGATTGGCATTTTCATGGTTTCATTCCTTTGAAATAGTAAGTTAGGTTGTGTGTGCAACCACACAATGAGTAATCAATTGCTGTGCCAACCTAGGTTCTGGCGTGGCTCAAAATCGAATAAAACTCCTAGGCTTTTGTTTCTATTCATAAAAATATGATTAATAGAGGGCCTGGCATCGGCGCTGACAATTTTCGACAGATCAAAGTCGCAGCAGGTTTTGCAAATTGCGACGGTTTAATCCCGATCTGCGAATCGAGATCGCAGATTGCGACGCTTGAACAAATAATCGCCAACTGATCAGCCGTCGTGGCGATGAGCGCTGCCTCGAAGTACCGGCGTGGTAACAAAGTGACAAAATTTGGTGGCTGGTGAATGCCTGCATTGACAGGGCTGTTAGCAATGTGACCGGTCGGCTGGAGCGAATACCTAGGCTAGGTGACTGTTTATAAGAGGTTTTATCTTTCCTTTTTGAGTTTGTTCGGTGTTGCAGGTTATTGGCTTAGATGTTGCATTTCATATTGCAACAAGTGGTCCGCAAGTCTGTCGAGAGATGACTCGAATTGCGATTGGGTGCAGCGACACTAACGAGGTAAACGAAGTATTCAAGTGGAATTGAATACTGAAAACACAAACTAGCGCCGCTAAACGCAAGGATGCGATAAGACTTATGCTAAATAGATATAAGGTGCTGATCGTCGAGGACAGCGAGTCTTTGGCGGCAATATTTGCCAGTTATTTGGGCGATGAGAATTATGACATTCGCATTTCCACAACCCTGGACCAAGCCCGTCGAGACTGGGTTGAATTCGAGCCAGAAATTGTCCTCTTGGATTTGCAGCTACCGGATGGTAATGGCCTCGAGCTTTTATCCGCCCCTGAGCTGAATCAGCAAGCAGTCGATATTATTGTCATGACGGCTTTCGGCTCTAATGATATTGCCGCAAGGGCGATTCGCACAGGCGCCACAGACTACCTGTCCAAACCCTTTGATGCAGACCGCCTGAACACCACGATAACGAATTTGATTCAACGGCGGGATCTGAGTAACCAGGTGGAGCGCTACGCCCAACTTAATCGGCAAAGCTACTGTGATTTTATTGGTGCATCAATGCCCATGCAGTCCGTATACCGCATTATCGAATCGGTTGCTCCGAGTAAAGCTACTGCGTTTATCGTCGGCGAAAGCGGCACAGGCAAAGAGCTGACAGCGAGTGCGATTCACCGAATGAGCGGCAGAAAAGGCGCATTTCACGCCATCAATTGTGGGGCTATTGCTCATGATCTTATGGAGAGCGCTATATTTGGCCATGTTAAAGGCGCTTTTACCGGGGCGATCAACAACCGAGAAGGCGCGGCGGGTGCTGCAGACAATGGGACTCTTTTTCTAGATGAGCTCTGTGAGATGGACTTGGCACTGCAAAAGAAAATGCTGCGTTTTCTGCAGACCGGTGAATTCCAGAAGGTTGGGAGCAATGTCACTGAGCGGGTTGACGTGAGGTTTATCTGTGCGACTAACCGAAATCCGCAGGAAGAAGTTCGGGCCGGCAGGTTTCGAGAAGATTTGTACTATCGGCTGCATGTGGTTCCGATTGAATTGCCACCCCTGAGGCAACGCGGGCAAGACATTCTGTTGCTGGCAAATCGGTTCCTGCAGCAGTGCAGTTTGAACGAGAACAAACAATTTGACGCCTTCTCAACAGCTGCGGCGGAAGCGCTACTCGCTTACCCATGGCCTGGCAATGTCAGGGAACTTCAGAATGCGATTCAGCATGCGGTGGTTCTGAATAACGGCAAGGTAGTAGAGGCCGCCATGCTGTCGATGACAATCTCGCAAAGCTGTGCAGTATATCGACCTGGGCTTGATCATCCGCCATCCACTCGGTTCTCGACTCACCCAGGTCGAGTAGATCAGGCGGTTCAAGCAGATAGTGCAGATCAAGACGACCAAGTCGGTATCGAACCTTTATGGCTAGTTGAGCGAAGAGCCATCGAAAGTGCGATCAACCAATGCGCGGGCAATGTCCATAAGGCGGCAGACTGCCTGAAAGTTGCACCATCTACTCTGTATAGAAAGCTGCAGACCTGGAGTGTCAGTGCCAACCAGAGTAGGGGGGCCGCCTAGCATGTATGGACTTATTCATAACGCTTTAAGGAGCATGGTTGTGCAGGAACATGGCGAGCCGCTTTGGCAGCTGATTCTTGAGTCGACGGAGATTGAAGTCGACGTTTTCCTGAGTATGCGACAGTACGACGACACTACGACGCTATCGTTGATCGCAGCAAGTGCCCAGGCCACGAACATGGAAGTTGATGCATTCCTGGAGTCGTTTGGTTTTTACTGGCTGACGGTGTTTGCCCCAACCGACTATGGTGCTTTGCTAAAGCTGACGGGCGATGACCCATTCGCGTTTCTACGGAATCTCAACGTTCTTCACGAACGAATCAGCACCTCGTTTCTTGAATTTAGGCCGCCGGTATTTAGCGTCATACAGGTTAGCGATGAATGTATCGAACTCCAATACAACAGTACGAGAAAGGGGTTGACGAGCTTTGTTGAGGGAATTCTAAGGGGGCTGCCAACCATGTTTAATGTGACCATGGTCGTTGAGTTGATGGAAAGAGCCGCGGTGCAACAGGGTGAGCAAAGTCTCTTTCGAATCACAAAAGCAGGTGCTCAGCGTGGTAGGTCATGACGGACAATAATGCGGCGCACGTGCTCGATGGTCTATTTACCACCTGCTTTACCCTAGATGCTAATCTTAATGTATCGAACCCAACTTCGGCGCTGAAAAGCTACCTTTCGGGAATTGAATCGGGTGAGTCGCTCCTCGACTTATTTGAGGTTCAACGCCCCGCGCTTGTGCACGGAAAGATGATTCTGAAAGAGCATTTGAACAGTTTGTTCCTGTTAGTGGCAAAAGATCATTCTATCGCGCTCCGGGGTCAGGTTGTGCAGTTGGAAGGTGGCAAGTCGTACCGATTTGTCGGCGCACCTTGGCTTGCCTGGATGTCCGAGTATAAGCCGCAGACCGCCTTGAAGATCGACGATTTCCCTATATTTGATTCGCAACTGGATCAGCGCTTTCATGTGGCCTCTCAAGAGCTCATGGTCAAAGATCTGCAAAAGCTCACCAGTGAGTTAATGCAAGCACGTGATGCAGCAGATGAAGCCAATCGAATGCAAACGGATCTATTCGCGGTTATGAGTCATGAGATGCGAACGCCGCTTCATGGCGTTATTAGCGCCTTATCTTTGGTAGGCAATAGCGACAATGAAGCGGAGCGTGAACAGTTGGTCGGCGTTGCCCAAAAATCAGCATTAGGGCTGCTTAATGTGATCAACTACGCGTTGGACTATTCAAAAATTGAAGCGGGCAGAATGAAACTGGACTCTATCGAGTTTGGCATCATGGATCTGACTCGAAGTGTGGCGGATATGACAACGGGCAAGGCCCAAGAAAAAGACATTGAGCTGATCATCAATGTGTCTGCTGATGTGCCTAGGTATCTCAACGGTGATCAGGATAAGTTGCGTCAGGTGCTGGTCAATCTAACAAGCAATGCCCTAAAGTTTACCGACAAAGGGCGTGTGGTAGTGTCGATAGACAGCGACGATTCTGCGCGATTAGACCTGAATGCCGGCCTTGCACTGATAAAATTCTCGGTATCGGACACCGGTTGCGGTATTCCAGACAATGATCTGCAACATATCTTTGAACCCTTCTGGAGTAAAAAAAGGGCAGCGGATACGGATGTGGGTACCGGCCTGGGTTTGAAAATCAGCAAACAGCTGGGCACGCTTATGAACGCCGACATTTTGGTGACATCACAATTAGGTGTAGGGTCGGTGTTTTCGTTTACCGTAGCGCTGGAGGTTGTTAGCCGTCCCACCGTTAAAACCTTGCAGTTTGATTCTAAGTCTCTCCCAAATACTTTCTCTGGGCGCGTGATGATCGTTGATGATAACCAAACGAATCTAATGCTCACCGAAATGATTCTCAAAAAATTTGGCTTAGATGTCAAAGCCGCAAGTTCTGGCCAGGAAGCCATCGATTTGGCCAGTTCTATCCCCTTTGAGTTAATCTTGATGGATATCACAATGCCCGGTATGGATGGTATTGAGGCTGCGCGACAGATCAACCAGCAGATGGTGAAGTCGCCGATTGTGGCCCTGACTGCCCACGTTCAGCCTGAAATGATTGATGATTATCTCGCCAATGGCTTCAAAGGTTATCTTAGGAAGCCTATTGAGCACCTCGAATTAATCCGAGAATTGAACTTGTGGTTGCCAGCGGGAAAAAATACGCAGCCATTGTCGATTGAGCGCTCGAAGTTGCCGGTCATCAACCCTAAAACGTTAGATAGACTTAATGATCAAATCGGTGAGATTAATTTTGCTCGAGTGCGAAGACTCTACCTTGATGAGACCAAAAGGCGCCTTTCCAATCTGCTCGCAGCCTGGGTTCGCCGAGACCACGATTCGCTCGCGCTTGAGGCGCATACCCTGGCCAGTAGCGTTTCAAGTTTTGGGTGTGATGATCTTGCTTGGCGAATGAATAAGATTGACAAGGCTATTCGAGCGATGGACATGTCCGATGTCATTTCCTATATGAAGGATATTGAAAAGCATGCCAAAGAATCGCTGCATGAGGTGGAAGCCTATGTGTTTAAAAGCGACGTTAGTTAATTGATGACTAATTGATAAAGGTGACCCAGATGGAATCTTCAGAACCCAGACCACTTATTGCCATTGTTGACGACGACCTGGCAAGTGCGAACCTACTGGCGATGGTGTTAGAGGCCGATTATGACAGTTTTATCGCCACGTCAGGGATCGAGGCGATAGCAATGATTAGAGGCCGGCAACCGGATTTGGTGTTACTCGATATTATGTTGCCAGATATCAGCGGCTATGAAACTTGTGTTGCCTTACAGGCCGAACCAGCAACCTCAAAAATACCAGTCATCTTCGTCACGGGGCTAGAGGAAAGTGAGAACGAAGAGCTCGGTTTTGTCGCAGGCGCTGTCGATTATCAGAGTAAGCCGATCAACCCAGGGATCCTGAAGGTTCGAATCGCGCGAATCTTGGACAATAAGATGTATATAGAGTTTTTAGAGGGTCTGTTGAGCCAGAAAGATTTAACCCTCAGTGTCTTTAGAGATAGTGCGAAAGCCATGTTGAAGCGATCAACAGGCGATTTTGGATTTAGTGAGCCCTAATCGACAGCCTTATTCCATCGATCAGCGTCAAGCATCTATGCATCACCAGTGGCTGCTGAAGGCACTCGGATTTTTTTGGTGGCCGATGGGCGGCCGAGTTCGACGGAGGACCAGGAGGTAGAGTCAATCAATCAGGTAAGGCGCGACAGCCCTGTCAGCTGATGTCTAATCCGTGTTGTTAGAGAGGTTCGCCTGCCGATGTTGATGCCATTTGCTGCCGAGTACAGCGAAACTGTACGAGAACCTGGGTGAGAATTAAAAACTGATGCATAGTTGCGCAAGGTTAGTCGAATAAACCAACAAATTGCTGGTCATGAGCCCTTAGGCTGGCTACTATCTTTGCCTATAGTTCAACAGAGCAGCAGGTCGTAGTTCCCTTTGAAAGAATATGCGTTACTGAATAACAATGCCGTTTTAATGATCCGCTTTACAGGGGGCTATAACGGGGCTGATACTGACAATGCCGTTCTGGCTATCATCAAACACATTGGCGTCGAGCAAGGGCACTGTATAAAAACCTTTATCCTGGATCTTGAGCAAGTCGAATCAATGACATTGAGAGACACTGATTTTGCGCGCCGGGATTTATGGTTACGCCAATTACAGGCAGCTCTTGGTCTTACAGGTGCTATTCACGAGCATGTGTCGCAGATCGATTTTTGTGTCGTTGAGCCAAGGCTAGATCACCTTCGAGAGATCTATCACGAGAGACTACGCAGAGTGAATAACAAACGCGAAGCAGTGATTCCAACGGCTATCCCTGCCTCGGCCGTAGCGACAAGATTGGCCCAAGCAGGCGTGCCTGAAAATGAAGTTGCCAACATTTTCTGGTTGACGCTGGTTGACGCTCGTTGACGCTCGACAAGGATGTTGCTTCACGCCTATGAGGATCGAAAGCCAGGAATTTTCAAGGTGTGTATAGGGTTCTTCGCTTAAATGCCCATGGTCATCTTGCTAGCGCGGTGGCGTAGTGCCTGTGCTCATATAGGCTAACCAACCTAAGACGTGAAATTAGCAGTCGCTTTTCGCGCCGCGAGCTAGTTTGCCCTTGCGTGATGACCGGGTTGGCTGCGAATGAGTCATTCTAAATTCTGTTACTAATGTCTGTTTCAGGTTTGATGGTATTTGAAGATAGGTTGATATGCGGTTTTGGGACAGACGGCGTGATCTTGGCCGGCAGTGAAAGACTGGAATAAGCTTTGCTCTGTGGGTTTGCCGACGTGCTAGTATGAAATCGGGTTATGGTGGCGAAAAGTTCGCTAGTGTTGAGTTGTAGAAGGGTTAAAGCGGTTATGCAGGTCTCGCGGATTTTGACCATCAAAGAACAATATCTGCCCGAAATGATGTTGATTTTCCAGTCGTCGTTGTATTTGGGTATCTTTCTGAACATCCCGACCTTTTTGCAAAAGTACTATTTTGTTGAAGGCGGTGGGGGCAGTTTGTTTGCAGCTGATGTTTTTTTTAGTGTCAGTGCTGCTGCGTTGCTGCTCAGCGCCCTTGCTGTTTTTGGTCGTCGCGTACTGCTGGCGGGCATTATTGGTTTCATTTTGCTCTCAGTGGTCGCCAGCTACTATATGTGGTTTTTTGACGTCGTGATTGGCTACGGTGTGATTCAAGCAGTATTTGGCACCGAACTATCGTTAATCGTGGAATCAATGGGCTTTGGATTGCTGGCTTTTGTTTGCCTGTTTGGCATTTTGCCGGTGTATTTGCTGCAACGATTTAGCTCGAAATACGTGGCGCCCTGGGCGACATTCCTCGTGCCGCGACTCCTGTGCCTGGCATTGGTGGTTGTCGGTTTGACGTTTCTGAACATCTATTACAAAACATTCCGTGAGCCCATGGCTGATGCCAGAATGCCTGCTAATCCCATTGGCGTGGCGACATTTTCCTATGTGCCAATCAACTTGGTATCTGCCGCATTGATTTCTGTCGCCAATGCCAGAGTCAACAGTCAGTTACAAGGTCGACTTATTGACCCCACCGACCGCTATGGGTTTTATCCCGAAATTCCACTGGATGACTTGTTCGTTGTCGTGGTTATTGGTGAGTCAGCGCGCTATGACCATATGTCATTAATGGATTACGACATCGAGACCACGCCTCTGCTGGATAAAGAGCCAAACGTCGTCGGATTGAAAGGCGCTTCCTGCAACACTAGTACTAAATTAAGCTTGGCCTGCATGTTTGTCCGTGAGGGCGGGGTGTTCGAACGCGGCAGTCCTTCCCAGCAATATGTTTATGAAAATAATGTGTTTTCTGTCTTAAAGAAGCTGGGTTTTTCGAGTGATGTGTTTGCCATGCAAAGCGAGGCGGGCTTTTACGCTCGATTGGACGCGGATCGAGTCAAAATAAGAGAACAAATCGGCGCTGAAGCCAGCCGTAAGGGTATTGCCGTTATTGATGACATGTTGTTGGTTGAGCAAATGCACAGGTCAATATTGCAAAAGCGCGGTCAGCATCTGGTTGTGTTGCACCAGAAAGGTTCCCATTTTAATTATGCGTCTCGATACCCTGTGGAATTTTCTAAATATAAGCCGGACTGCAAACATCTGCATTGTAATTCGGAAGCGATGATTAATTCCTACGACAACTCGATCGCCTATACTGACTATTTTCTGTTCTCTTTGTTAGAGAAACTGCGCGATAAAAAAGCACTGCTGTTATATGCATCGGACCATGGAGAGTCCCTAGAAAACGGTAAGCATTTTCACGCATCGCCCAAAGAGACTGCGCCCGAAGAGCAGTTCAATATTCCGGTGATCATGTGGGCTTCAGACACATTGCTGGAAGACGCATTATTTGCCCAAGGCTATGCTGCACTCAGGCGGCAAGCAGCGAAGGGAACGATAGTCAGGCAAGTTGAAATTTTCGAGTCTCTATTAGGTTGTATGGGCATTAAGTCAGACCGGCAGGGAATCAGGCACCGAAACAACTGGTGCAGCGTAGAATCGACGCTGGCGGCGGTTTCAAGTGAAGGTCTCATCCCCGGCACGATACTCGACTGAATCGCTGTCACCAAGGGTGGCGGTCTTCTCACCTTTGACTAGATGACCATTGAAGCCGTCGAACAACTTAGATCTCGCCCGGATCAATGTTTGAGAAGGGCAGGCCTTTCAGCCTAAAATTGACGGCGCTAGGAATAATGATTAAACGATATCTTCGGCTTTAACCTTCTCTATAGGAACCATGCTCACCATGCCTCTCGACATAGATTTTATTCGGTCCCAGTTCCCCGCGTTTCGTGAGCCGTCTCTC
>Ga0208544_10002428_pt1 | contig 12161 bp, 16 predicted proteins | sample DEB08_DNA_9_FD_184526 | JGI IMG/M metagenome (GOLD analysis project Ga0208544, IMG submission 184526) | Aqueous microbial communities from the Delaware River and Bay under freshwater to marine salinity gradient to study organic matter... | ecosystem: Environmental > Aquatic > Marine > Coastal ...
CCCCAAAACCCCAAAACCCCAAAACCCCAAAACCCCAAAACCCCAAAACCCCATGAGGTAAAGAATGAAGGTATGTATAAAGAATAATCATTTTGCCATAGAAAATACTATCTTCATCTGCAAAGTAGCGAGCTTATAAAGTGTGTGTAGTTCAATTCAATTCTTAGAAGGGGACTTGGGGAGGATTTCGTCCATGAATTCAGAGTAGCTCACTCTGCCGTCCGCGTTCTTGTCGTAACGGTCAACTAGCGAGTTAAGCTCTTTCTCCGTTGCGCACACTCCCGCCCGGCACAGCAATCTTCTGAACTCATCCTTAGTGATGAAGCCGTTGTTGTTGGCGTCAACGGTACTGAAAGCATCGTGCACGTTAAAGTTAGGTCGACGACCAAGACGTTTTCTGAGGAGTTCGGCACTTTCTTCAACCGAGAAGTGGGTGCGGAAGGTGTTCAGGAACAGGTCGCGAGTCTCTCTCACGAAGTAGTGCTCGCGGCAATAGCCATGATGCACGTGGTAGGCATTGCGGCGACCGAGAGCTGACGAGCTAAGGGTGTCCTTTGCGGTGAAAGCATCGCAGAAGTCGGAGTACAAGATTCTGCCATCGCTGTCCTTGTCGTACCTTCTGACGAACAGATAGACGTCGTCCTTGTGGGGGAAGGATCCGAGGTCACCAAGCGCCTCAATGATCTCGGGGCCCGTGACCCAGCCTTTGCTGTGTTTGTCGAGAACTTGGAAAGCGTCCATCAGGTTGAAGTCAGGCTGCGCGGCAAGTCTAATCTTGGCGTCTTCGAGCTCTCTTTCGTGACGAATCTGCTCTCTCAAAGCAGCGATTAGCTCCTCTTGCTCGTCAAACTTCAAGGGGGAACTCCTATTGAACCCACTAGATTGTCTTTCCTCACGGGATTGGCGTGCAGGCGAACTGTACCCTTGCGAAACCATGCTTTCTTTATGCGAAGACTTCTAAAGTAGTTACTGAGTCACGGCGGCACGGCTGTTTTCGCCACCGGCAAAGGAGCCTCCAGCGGAACGAGCAGGGGAACCTCTGAATGAAATGGTCTGGTTGGCCTCGCGACCAGTGGGTGATCTCTGTCTGAGAGGAGACTCTCTGCCTCTGGAGGGGAAGCTTACTCTGGCGGGGCTTCTGGGACTCGCTTGTCTGGCAGCGCCAGCTCCTTAAGAAGATGAGGCTTTCAATGCAGAAGCTCTGAATGAAGTAGAGGAAGCTTGAGAGGCATTGGAGCCATGAGAATGAAGGGGAATGGACTGCGTCTTAATTTCCTCAAAGTCTCTTGCATCGCACCTGGTTGGGCTTCTCTTACGGTTGGAGCGGGGAGGGGAAGTGTGAGCGAAGTAAGCGTCCTCACGGTCAGCTCTCTTGGGGTCGTCGTGACCTGCTTCAGGAAGAAGATCAGAGCCGTGCATAGTTTGACAGAATTCCTCGAAGTTGATTCTCTGATCAGCATCGATGTCCAATCTTCTGATTACAGCAATGATTTCACCTTCAGAAGCATGGTATCCGTTCAAGCGGCAGAAGCTTGTGATGTTGTTGAACGCAAGACTTCCGTATCTTGAGGTGTCGATCGTGTTGAACGCAGCCAAGTTGGTCCAGTCAAATCTTCTTTTCAAATCGCTCTTGAGCAATTCGACCTGCTGGTGGTACTCGATTTCCTTTTTCAAGAGTTGAGCAAGTTCTGACTCAACATTGGGTGAGAGCTTGGCGTGACGGGGGCAGTCATAGTTAGGTCTCTGGGTGATGGTCGATCTCAAGTAAAGGTCGTCGCAAGGAAGAAGCACTTCCATGAATCTGAATTCAAAAAGTTACATAATTGTTAGTCTTCAGACACAGCAAAGAAGCAAATACTTACTCTTTGTAGTTGAGGCCGTTGTCTTCATCAGTGTCGAAGTAGCGGATGATGTTTTGGCAGTCACGTTCGCTGAACTGGCTAACTCCATTGTCTCTAAAGTAATAAAAGCAAGCAGTGTCAGACTGAATACCAGGCAAGTAAGCTAGAAGCCCAACCCCTTGTTCTAGTGCAAGTGCAGGTGAATTACTTACTGGAGGAAGTTCCAGATTTCGATTGACGACACACGCTTGTCACCGTGTCTGTTTACTCTGCAGAAAGCGGCGTAAGGCTCAAAGTCGGCAATTCCGCCAAGAATCTGCCTCTGTCTCTCGACATCAAGTTCAATGCCAGCCACCGACTGGAAAAAGTCTCTCAATCTGTACTGCGATTCAAGTCCAAGCATTTTGTTTGTTTAATCTATTTTATTTCTTCAATTATAACCGTTAAAACATTAAAGAGTTAAAAATAAAAAATAAAGTTAGAAAAGTATATCAATCTATTTCTGTTTTTGAATTCTCAGCTGACCTCATCTTGGAAACATTCGAAGATTAGGTCGCCCTGCACATTTTCAAATTCTTTAATCTTTTCTTCTTGCTTAAGTTCATTGTACTCCATGGTTCCGCTAATATCGTGCGAGGACTCCTTAGGATGGAACATGTGCGCGCACAAATCAAGCACTGTCTTCTTGTCCGCGACGGCTCCCCCGATGCCATTTGCAGAGTCGCTAGCTACACCGCCAGCATTCTCATGCTCGGAAACTTGGTTCGGGTTCTTGAGGGTGTACCACTCAACGAAGTCACTGATGCGGTCCACAAACATTGACTCTTCAAGTGCGTGCCCAAAGCGCTCCTTTGATAAATATGACAAGCAGATGAGGACGTGAACGAGGACGCTTGTAGGGATTTTTTCTTTGAGGAGATTCAAAAGTCTTGTCATCAACTCTTGCAGCTTCTTCGAGTTCTTCTCCAGTAAGTCCAACACCTAATAGCTGTGGAAGATGTTCGCAAGGAGTGCAGATGCGAAGTCAAGGCAGAACACATGGATTCCATTTGGCGAGCTATCTGTCTGATTAAGAGTACTGGTACCGCCTCTTGGCGCCGTCAACGTGGACTTCTTCGAAGTGGCCTTCTCGAGCAGAGTCAAAAGCCAATCCAAGAAGCTCTCCTTGAACAAATATTCAACCACTTCTTCCTTAATAGACATCTTCTGAAGAATTGCGAGGCAGAACCTCTGCGGGACACTGCCATCGACACACTCGTCGTGCTTCGTGATAATCTCAAGAATTTTGCCTAGGATCTTGAAGTCTGCTTGTGCAGGTTTGGTGGCTGTACCGCCCATGTTGAGCACCAACAGGTAGTCAACACCCTGTGGTGTACTGGCCAAAACTGAAATCAGGGCACAGATTGCGTGCTTTAAGCCTGACTGCTGCGCCGGCTACTACTATTGCTGGTTGTTTAGTTACTCCTTGGCTAGTTGGTCCTGCTCAAGCGTGAGTAGTTCGAGGAGGAAGGTCGAGTCTTGATGCGCTTTGATCATAAAGATGTCGTTTTTTATTAGTTCGTTGACGAGCTAGCGACGAAGCTCTGGTGATATCTGGAGTGCGTTGACTCTCAGCGATAGGAGCACCTCGACAATAATGTCTACATTACCATCAGCCTTGGCTCGAATAATTTTGTTCTTGTGGTCTTAGAGCACGTTTTCCGAGTACAACTGCGTCTTGTGGTCTCTCTCTAGCTCCGTGAGCAAGATCTTGTGGTAGCGCCCGAGGTCAATCTTGTACTAGTCGATTGCTTCTCCCAAATTGTTTGTGCTCACCTGGTTCTCCTTTAGATTGTGAAGATGCTACAGGCAGTTCACAGCGATCGAGAAGATTGACTTGGCTGAACTCAAAGTCTACTGCGACACCTATCTTAGTTAAGCATGTTCTTTTTGAATTCGCTTTTGTCGGCCTTCTTTGACCGATTTACCATCGTAGAAAGAGTATATTTTGGGCACCTTAGGCTTTCGCTCTTCAAGATTACTGCTCTTGGCCACCGCACTCTGACTACTTTCAACTTCTTCCTGTCGTTGTTTCTCTTTTTACTCGGCCAGCTTTGCTTTCAGCTCTTTGTCAAACTTCTCCAGTGTCGTGCTATACCCATTATATTTCAAAAACTATTTGATTTCTGCCGCGACCATCTGGGTTTCTTTCTGTTTCTTCTACAGCTCTAAAGCCGCACTATCAACACTATTACTCTCCATAATTCTTTTTTTGAATTAATAATTAAATTTAGAGTCTTCTTTTTTAAAATGGATTAAGTCACCATGTTTGAACAGAATTTCTTGGCGGAGATTCAGCGGAAGAGTCAAGTTGAAGTTGAAAAGGCGCGAGTCATGCACAAGAACATTAAGGACACGTGTTTCCAGATGGAGCAGAGTTTGAACGCGTGTCAGAGTGATCTGGTCCGATAGCTTGACTCCAGCCAACTATCGTTTGAGCGCGCCATGCTAGACACCTATGAGAAGCTTATCAAAACACTTGAGGGGCAAGCCAAGGAGACCTCCGAAGTCCTCTCAACAAGAAAGTAGTGCATGCTTTCAATTCGACGACAAGCGCTCGCCGATCTTACTAACCATGTCGCTACAGAAAATGAAAAGACTAGCAACCTAATCGACAAAATGAGCCAACTGAGATTTGAAAAGTTAGAGAAGAGTCAAGCGCAAAGTCTGTAGACACTCAATGACTAGATAAGTAGTTTGCAGGGCGAGCTTGACGTAGAAAATCAAATTTTGAATTGCTTAAAGACGATCACACAGACTACTTTTCAGTTTAAAAGCAAAGGAGTAGGAGGAAGCGGCCGCCAGCAATTGATCGTGATCCGTGTTGGCGTCAGTGACGAGCCAGGAGTCTCCGTGGAAGCTATACTCGGCCTCGAATCAATCCAAACGCAAGCATTTTTGACACCCTAAGTGACATTTGGCGGCGCACGTCGAATAACGGAGGGAAAGAACTACGAAACTGTTTTCAACGCATCAGACTTTTATTAAACGGGGGACGCGGTGCCTGACCTCAAGAAGTTTGTCAGGCTTTTCGTGTTGGCTGTCAACCGAAAGTGAGAATTGATAAGTTTAATTTAAATGAAAGAGTGATTTTAATTAACAAGGATAGTCTAAATTTGTAAGAAGAACAACTGAATTAAACACGCACCATATAAAGCTATAGCCGCAATAAGTCATTTAACTTTAATTTCAAACGTTATATCGCGAAGAAGATCGTTCATGTATCGTTGAGCATCCACACATTTTCGAAGTAGTCGTCAGCGTTGCTTTCATTGAAGTTGAAGTCCTCCAACTCCACAGGCTTCTGATGATTCTTCAGGACGTAGTCGTCCGCAGGATCCGGCAAGTAGAACTTCAGCTCAATGTCACGATACCTGCGGAACCGATCCTCGATTGCTTTGACGACCTTAATTTTGAAGTTAAGCCTCTTCAAACGGTTCTTGTTGATGCCTCTCGTGTGATAATCCCACATGTAAACGAAGTAGATGATCACGGCGAAGAAGGCAGACAGGCTGAGGGCGACGAGGATAAAGAAGTAGAGCCAGTCGAACGAATTCTCACGCACCACTATCCTGTAATTGAAGTAGATCGACTTGCCCTGGTCATCGAAGAAGGTGCAATCGATGCTCCAGACGCCTTCAGTGTCCGCCCACCCATACACAGTGTAGTTGGCGTCGGAGTACTGCAACCAGTCAGGCAGTGGTTGTGAGTTCGACTGCTCGCACATCGTCTTCGGCTCCCAGTTGTTGTTCAAAGGGTCCCAGAAGGACTCCGGGTGCACTGTGTACTCGAACCAGGTGCCGTAGTTGTAGGCGCGCGTGTTGTTGAAGTTGACGTACTGATCAGCAGGCCAGTAGTCCAGGTTGACCTTCGGGTTGTTATTCGGCAACACGATCACGTTCACAAAGACCGTCACGTACTAAGTAGTTGTCGGATTCATGCCGACAATCTTGATCCTTAGCGTAGGAACTGGGCCATTTCGGTCATAATCAGGGGCAATTCCAGAGAACTCGAGGTTGTAGATGTTGAAGTTGATCCAGGAGGGAAGTTCTTCGCCATCCTTGTCACTGATCAGGTAAGTCAGCTTCTCGTAGTCGCGACTGTAGATCAAGGGATCTGGCATGTAGAAGAAGTATCTTAGGCCTTCAGTGATGTACTGAGTCGTCGAGAAGTCTCTCCTATTGTTCATCGTGATCTGAGGCTTCTCAAAGTCAACGATAAATGCAACCAGTAGGTCTGTGTACAAGCCAAACGAGTCCCAGCATCGAACCGTGTACCAGTTGAACTGCCCCGTTCGATCAGGCACTCCCTGGAAGTACATTGATGGACCATGGTATCTGATGCCAAGCTCCTCAAGCTCGTCACGCTCCTAGTCGTAGAGCAGCTCAGTACGCAAATAGTCCTTCTCATCCAGGTCGTAGAAGTAGTCAGCGACGGAGTATCCAAATTTGAGCTACTTGACGGCTGTTATGACAACTCTGCGCTGTGTGGTCTTCGGTGGCGAGTTGAGCAGCAATTCTCGCGAGTAGGAATAGCTGCCGCCGTAGTCATCGAAGCACGTGAACTTGATGTTGAGGAGGTCAGGGGCGTTATTGTGCGTGGAGACACCATAGATGACACCCGTGAGCAGGTTCACTTGGAGCCAGTCAGGCAACTGAGTTCCATCCGTACGCGTAATACTGTAATGCATCTAGTCACCACTAGCTGCGTCGTCGTCGGCACAGTAAGGACTCATGTCGAAGCTGAAAACATCACCTTCTGCAAAGTCATCCTTCAGCCACTCCCATTGATCGTCAAAGTAATCACTCTTGTAGATCTCAGGGTTCAAATTGGGGAAGGTAAGGGGGAAAGTTCCCGTCGGCCTCGGCATCTGGTTGATGTACACCGAGATGGAGTCCTACAACGGAGGGTTCCAGTAGTCATTGATGGTCTCACCGGCACCGCAGCCTTCCCAGCAATTGTCCGCGTCGCCCATGTCCCACTAATCTCCATACTCGAAGTTGAATGTCTTGGTAGTTCCCGCATCGGCAGGACTGAACTGAGCATACCACTAGCCGATCCGTTCAACTCCATGGTAGCCCTCATTCGTGTAGTCTTGATCCATTATCATGTTCAGCCAATGATCGGACGTCTCATACTAGTCTCTCCCGATGCCGGGGAGTCCTAGCAGCCCTGAGCTTGTGTCTGGCATGTTGGTGTCCTCGTACTGATCGATCGAGTTGACCCATTGGAAGTACTGGACCACGTTGCTCGTCGAGTCGTACTGGACCACGTACTACGGCACAGAGATCTTCTTCCTAGGCGGCAAGTTTTGAGGAATCACACTGAAGGTAGCCTCAGCACATTGATCCCACTTATTGCAGCACTTGAACTCCATGTGGACGGTCTCCAAGGTGTGTGCTTCGATAAGCAACGTCGAATTTCCCTCGAAGTATCGGATCCAATCAGGAATCTGCCGAGTATCCGCTTTACCTCTCGTCAACTCAAAGGTGTAGCAACCTTGCTCGCCGTCATAGGGCTCGAAGATCTGCGTGAAGTCGAACTGGTGCTGCAAGAGTTGACCTTTTGTCGGCGTGAAGTTCGGCAAGTCCCCTGTCAACCTAGGAGGGTCTATCTCGGGGTCGTCGATGAAGAACTTGATGCGGTTGAACTGTTGACGACGATTTCTGGATTGGATCCAGTTGGTCTCCGTCGTCGTTCCCGGTCCGTGATGATTGTCATGCCACCATGCATACCACTCATACTTGCAGTCGTAGGAGCCCATGTCCTCAATGAAGCCGCCAGCACCAGTGTTGTAGGAGGCGCCATCAAACAGTTCATCGTTAATATCGTAGCCTCCGTACAGGTTCACGTAGTAATAACCTTCTGCGAGGGTCATGTCATCCTTGTACGCTGCCGGTGGTCCTCCCAAGTACCACTCCTTGTCAACATCTAGAGCTGTCCAGACATCGTCGTCTTCTTACGGAATCTAGTCAATCGCTTCGTAAGCGATGGTTTCGTAGAAGTCGGTCTCTCTGAACCTGGGCTCCAGATCATCCTACAAGTACTGCTTATGATTGTAGCGCGCATCGGTGCAATAGTGGGGCATCTGGATGTTGAAATCCTGATTTTTCTCCAAGTGAATCGTGTCTTTCAGCGTCATCGACATGCCGCCCTCGGAGTACAACACCTGCTGCATGCTGATCTCGTAGTTCGACTACTACGGGTTTCCAGCGGTTCCAGTGTTGGTAACCTTTGGACCAATCTGAATCGCATCGTTTGTCACAGCTTTGTAATCGCAGTTCTTGGAGATGCGAGACATTCGCTTTGATTAGGCTCCCGCGTTCCCATGGGGGAGACCAGCTTTGTCAGGCGTATTATCTGCCGGATTAATACCCGTACCAACTGAGTTCCAATGATTGAAATCGTTCATGTAGGTCGCGCGCCAGAAGTCATTAGTCGGCCTGTCGGCTTCACAGTCCTCGTATCCTTTGCCAATGGGTGTGTCGGAGGTCAGGAAGTAGTGGAAGACTGAGTCGTCTATATCCAAATAGTCCCGATCCGTTTGCGGAGTGACAGGATCTCCTGCTTGCCAGTTGTTTGGTGGCGCAACGACGAGAGGGTCATCAGAGCAATTATCGATGTGCTCATTGATGGGAAGCACCATCTGTCGATCATAGTCATGGCCTGCCTCCGTGAGGTAGTGTCTCTCGTTCCAGTCAGGCTTGACCACTTTCGCGAAGACCCAAGTTACAGCAGGGACCAGCGTCGGCAAATGCGTGTTCATGAACTTCATCGGCCTCGTCCACCTGGTGCCCATGTGACAGTCCAGGTCGCAATTGAACCCCGAATCAGTCGTGCTGCACGCGTTGTCACTCAACGGCCTTGTATTTGGATCACAGTAACCTTCTCTCTAATCGTCGACGTTAGGTTGCTGGTAGTTGAGCCACCACCAACAGTCGCAATTTCTGTAGTTTTTATTCGCCTGACCAACTCCTTGGTTGAAGTTCCAATTGTTTGCGTTACCTTTCTCCGTGCACATGCCACAGCCCTCAGAGCACACGTCGTCGCGCAACTCCCAAGTCAAGCCCCAGTGAGTCTTTCCATAGAGGCCATGTTCTTCCAGATTGTCAGCTCCTCCAAACTCGTTCGAAGTAGTGTGCCCGCCGATGTAGATGAATCCCCAGTCATCGACAGCGATGACATGAACTCGCTCATCCTGCTTGCCAGCATTGGCTTAATCGTGAGCATCGGTTCTGGGGTTGTCCTAGCCAAGAATGGAGTACCTGCCTTTCATATGAGGCCCGAAGTAAACCGCGTCTTCTGGGAAAGTGTCGATAAAGGCAGGAGCCAGCTTTTCGATCGGTTGCTTGAACACAAACCAGTCAAAGTGCTCTCTGCCGTTTGTTATCATATCGTCACAGTCTTGCTCGAACTCGAACCAGATGTTGTGACCGATTTTGCCTAGATTGAAGTTGAAGGCCTTAAAGTTGCACAAAGGGTTGAAACTCGCGTTGTTTGGGTCAAGAGGAGGATCAAAGTTTCCATCGGCATCAAAGCTCTCAAACTGTGCATTATTGTCTGCGCACGACCATCGTGGCTTATTCAGATTAGCTCTGTCAGCATCCCCACCATCGATGTACTCGTAGTGGTATTCGAGCTCGTACGCAATTTTCCACAAGTGATCACCGCGGAGGTCACCATTGCAGTGGATCTGACCAGGGAAGTCCTCGCAGAACTAGCCACATCGGTCCTCACGGAAGCCCTTGCACCTATCGACACAACTGCTTGGCTTGTTTGGACAAAACGTTGGGTCGGCAGTATCTTCCATATCAGGATCTTTACTATTTCTTCCACACTTACCCCTCCAGTTCAAGCAGCCTGGAGACGTGGCCTCTCCTCTGTACTTGCACGGTCTTTCGACACAGAAGCGCATGTCGTACATGCAAGTGGTCGCGATGCAAAAGGCGAACTCTTCCCAGGGGTACTCGATTGACTTTGTCACTCCGTTGTCAACGTAGCCTTCCCAGACAGCCTGCCTGTAATACTGATTGTCAAACCAGTCTAAGTAGTTTGTGCGGTCGTCGGGGGTAGCCTCCGTGGGAGTCACGCCCAAAGGACCATCACGACCAAAAACTCCTTCCTTCCTCCCACAACCGCCAGTGCCGTCAGCCGTACAGCATGTGTCACCCGTGTAATGGTAGACATAATGGTCGCAATGGGTCCACGAGTAGTGCTGGTTCTTGTACTTGTCGAAGTAGGCGTCCATGCTTTCGTAGAAATTAGCGGCACACAAGCCATCGACCGAACCATTATGCATCTGGTTTCCATCGATGTTTTAGCCGACAAAGGGATGCGTGTGCTTCGTTGAGAAGGCACCAATGAAGTAAGAGTTGTCTGGCGTGATAGCACAGTCGCCTCCCTTCTCGATGCCAGGTGAGCCGTAGTGGGACAAGTACTCCAGCTGTAGGTCAGCGAAGAGGGACCCGAACACGAACTGCTCTTCGCCTCCCTCCGTGTACCAGCCGCAAATGTAGAAACGGTTTGTGGCTGTCAAGTTTTCTGGGTAAATCGCCGGATTCCGCTCGAGTTACTCCTTGTTGTTCATGATGAGACGGCGAAGGAACAGACCTGAAGCTGCGGCTGGAGCTTCCAGCATTTGGAACTTGAGGATCTCGTGTAGGTTTCCTGGCAGCTGCCAAAAGCCATACGTCGTGTCATCGATAACGCCACCAACGAAAATGAATTCGCCAGTGCGTGTAACCTGGATCTACTGGCACTGCTCGTCTCGGGTGGAGCCCCAAGTGCGCGCCGTAATCAGCGTCAAGTCGAGGTTGACTTTGAGAACGAAGCACCGGTTTGACTTCACTACCTCTGGGTCCCACCCTCTCTGGTACCCGGTGATGAAGATGGTGCCGTCGACGGACATAGCGACATCGCCGGCGGTCTGCTGGTAAGTGCAGGCTGGGTTAGAGCACGGGGAAGCGGACCAAATGCGTTCGCTGGCAGTCCTCATCCTGTCATCGGTTCTCATGATGAGCACAGTTCTTTTACCTGCAACGTTTCCTTAATCACCTCGTTGTCGGAACTTGGTGGCCACACCGACCAGCTCGTTCTGATCGCCCACTTTCTGCACCCAGAAGGACTTACAAAAGTTTCCATTGATGCCCTCTCGCTCGAAGCGGTTAAACGGAGTGCCGAGGTCGTCATGAAGCTCGTCTCTCGTTCGCCAGAAGACGGTCTCTTGGATGTGACCGTGAATGTTGGCTCGCGCCATCCAACAATCAGCCATGCGCTCTTCGGCTGCCGAGGCGATGTCGTTGTACTTGCCATAGTCGTTTGTGGTGTCCAGGTAGTCACCGAAAAGGAAGAGAGTGCGGTCAGATTTGCGAACCTCCATGTCCAGCACTCTGATTCTCGCGTCTCCCCTAATGTAGCGCACGTAGACTTCCGAATCGGGACACATCATGTCACGGTGCTCAGTCTTGATGTCGTGCTCGTAGCGCCCGAAGTTGTCGAACGGGACGTTGTCGGGGTCACCGATCTCTTACGGGGAAATGGTGTTGTGCCACTCCCACTGATGCAACTCGCGACCCTCCAGTTGGCGGCCCTTTTGAGCAGCCTTGAACTTGACCCAAGTCTTGATGCTGGAGCCAGGGCCGTTGCGCGTCGCCCACTCAAAGATAGATTCCTTGGCGGAGCTCTGGTACCTTTTCATCTCCTTGAGCTTCTCTACGACAGCCGTATCTTGCCCGGCGTGTTCATTCAAAATTGACCGAAGACCGGGATCCCCGATCACCGATTTCACTTCTCTGGTCTCAGTGATCATTCCATCTTGCTCCTTGAGAGAGTTCATGATTTCGCGCAGGTCGTCGGGGTCCAAGTCCTTGCTCGAGCCAGTCGCGGAGCTGGTTGATTGCGTCCACTCGCTCGTGCGATCCTTGACTTGATCGGCGGCGTCGATCACGTTTTCACCGTCAGCGAAGACGTCTTCATCCATGATTGACCGTTTCTGACCACTGGCGCCAGACGTCGACTTGAAATCACCTTGGCCTGACTTTTGCTCCGATCGAACTCCGAGCACTAGTAGACAAAGTGCAACGATCAAAGCAACAAGCATCGCCTTGGGTTTGGGTTTAGGCTTAAGCACTGATGCTTTGCCACGTCGTCGGGTTTTGCCGCGCTGAGGCGACATTCCGAAATATTTGGTTAGCATATTAAACCTTTTAATTTATAATTAAACACCTAATCACAACTATTTATATTCACAGGGGTCCTGCTTGGGGTTTTGGGGTTTTGGGG
>Ga0208544_10002435_pt1 | contig 12138 bp, 10 predicted proteins | sample DEB08_DNA_9_FD_184526 | JGI IMG/M metagenome (GOLD analysis project Ga0208544, IMG submission 184526) | Aqueous microbial communities from the Delaware River and Bay under freshwater to marine salinity gradient to study organic matter... | ecosystem: Environmental > Aquatic > Marine > Coastal ...
CGCGTCAGTGTAGGTTGATTTCAATTTGGACAGTTGCCGCCAGTCCAGCACGCGCGCGGGCAGGTCATGACCCTGCGCGGCCAAGTCCTCAAGTACGTCGGCACCGGTGGCATAGGCCCCCGTCTTTCCTTTAACACCGCCCTCCAAGCTCATGTTATCAAAAAGAATTTCGCCCAACTGCTTGGGGCTTCCCACATTGAACGGCTGCCCGGCGAGTTCGTGGATCTCTGCCTCGAGGCCTGCCATCTTCTGGGCAAATGCGTTTGACATGCGGCTCAGTGTGTCGCGGTCCACCTTAATGCCCGCCATCTCCATCCGCGCAAGGACCGGCACCAAGGGGCGTTCCAGCGTTTCATAGACGGTGGTCACCTGTTTGCGATGCAACTGGGGCTTGAACAACTGCCACAGCCGCCATGTGATATCCGCATCTTCGGCTGCATAGGGGGCGGCATCGTCGATCTTGACCTTGTCAAACGTGACCTGCGCCTTGCCGGAACCCAAAAGCGTTTTTATCGCAATGGGTTGGTGGCCAAGGTAACGATCAGACAATGTATCCATGCCATGCCCATGCAATCCGGCGTTCATGGCGTAGGACATCAGCATCGTGTCGTCGATCGGGACGACCTGCACGGCATAGCGGGCGAAAATCTTGGCGTCATATTTCATGTTCTGCCCGATCTTCAGGACCGACGGGTCCTGCAACATCGGCTTGAGGATCGCCAACGCGTCATCAAGCGGCATCTGCCCCTCATCCAGAGCGCCTGTCGCGAACAGGTCATCACCGCCGGACTTGTGGCCAAGTGGCACGTAACACGCATCATTGGGGCCAAGCGCCAGCGACACTCCCACCAGATCGGCCACCATCTCGTTCAGGCTTGTGGTCTCGGTGTCGACCGCGACAGTTCCCTGCGCGACCGCTCGATCGACCCACTTCTGCAACGTCCCCGCATCGCGGACGACAGCGTAATCGGCGATCTCGAAGGGAACCGCCGCAGGCGCGGCCGTATCACCCTCAGGGTCAGCGCCGCGCGGATCGGTATCGGGCACGGCAGGCACCTCGACCCCCATCTGTTCCGCGACACGCCGCGTCAGCGAACGGAACTCCATCGCGGTCAGGAACTCCAGCAGCGGTCCGGCCTCAGGCTCCCGCACCTCTAGGCTGTCCAGCGTCACATCAATCGGCGTGTGGTCATCAAGTATCACCAAGCGCTTCGACAGTCGGATCTGATCTGCGAATTTGATCAAGGTTTCCCGGCGCTTGGGTTGCTTGATCTCGTCTGCCCGTGCCAGCAGCGTCTCGAGATCACCAAATTCGTTGATCAAAAGGGCCGCCGTCTTGATCCCGATCCCCGGCGCACCTGGCACGTTGTCAGCGCTGTCGCCCGCCAGTGCCTGCACATCCACCACGCGGTCTGGTGCGACGCCGAACTTTTCTATCACGCCTTCGCGGTCGATCCGGACGTTCTTCATGGCATCGAACATTTCCACGCCGTCGCCGACCAACTGCATCATATCCTTGTCCGATGAGATGATGGTGCACTCCCCTCCCGCCTCGCGTGCCTGACGGGCAAGCGTGGCGATGATGTCGTCGGCCTCGTAACCCTCCAACTCCAGACAAGCGAGGTTGAAGGCGCGCGTGGCGTCGCGGGTCAACGGTATTTGCGGGCGCAGGTCTTCGGGCATCGCTTCGCGGTTTGCCTTGTATTGATCATACAGGTCGTTGCGGAACGTGTGGCTACCCTTGTCGAACACCACGGCCGCGTGGGTCGGGGCATCGGGGCCGCTATTCGCCTCGATCAACCGATAGATCATGTTGCAGAACCCGCTTACCGCCCCAATCGGCAACCCGTCGGACTTGCGTGTAAGGGGCGGCAGGGCGTGATAGGCGCGAAAGATGAAGGCAGAGCCATCCACGAGGTGAAGATGATGCCCTTTTCCGAATCCGCCACTCATATCGCCCGCTCCCATTTGCTGCGCCGTTTCTACCGCGCCACCGCCGATGGTGCGACCGTGTTTTTGCGCACGACGCGCGACGCGCCCACCATCCGGAACGGCTCAGCGGACCCATCTGCAACTGCGTTGGTGATTCAATGAAACATGACGCGACAACCTGCGAAGTCGACGCCGCAATGACAAGAATACGAAGTGACAGCGCGCGACCTGACCGAGGATCACGTCGCCGACAAGGCCCGCAGCCAAGACAGGCGTGACATCACCATGACACCGGGTGCCATGGCCCCTGGGTCACGCCCCTTTCACGTCTTGCGCGAAATCCTCATGAATATAGCGTTTGTCGCAATACCCGCATTCGACCCAACCGCGATCTTGCGGGATCGACAGCCAGACACGGGGATGGCCCAGCGCGCCCTCGCCGCCGTCACAGGCCAGACGCCAAACGCTCACAATCTCGGTTTCAGGGGCCGGTGTGGTCATGTCTGGTTCATCCTTGAACTTGTCGGGCCGAAAGCTGTCGCATACATCGGGTTCATATTGCAGGTTGCAACGCCACGGGCAAGCCTGCCGGAAGGAACACCATGTCAGAGAACGCCATCGAAATCCGCAACCTGCGCAAGACCTACGACGGCAGTGGCCGGTCCGCCGCCAAGGAAGCGCTCAAGGGGATCGATCTGGATATTCCGGCGGGCTGCATCATGGGTCTGCTTGGGCCCAACGGGGCCGGGAAATCCACGCTGATAAATATTCTGGCGGGGCTCGTCAGAAAAACCGCCGGGCAGGTCAAGATCTGGGGGTTTGATCAGGATGTGAACCCGCGCCAATCACGCGCCGCCATCGGCGTGATGCCGCAAGAGTTGAATCTTGACCCGTTCTTTACTCCGCGCGCCGCGCTCGAGGTTCAAGCCGGTCTCTATGGCGTGCCCAAGTCGCAACGGCGCAGCGACGAAATTCTGAAGCTGATTGGCCTCGAGGACAAGGCCGAGGCTTATGCCCGCACCCTTTCAGGCGGGATGCGGCGCCGGTTGCTTCTGGGCAAGGCACTGGTCCACCGGCCGCAGGTTCTGGTCCTCGATGAACCAACAGCCGGCGTCGATATCGAACTCCGCAACATGCTTTGGCGGAACGTGCGCCGCCTGAACGAGGGCGGGATGACCATCATCTTGACCACGCACTATCTGGAAGAGGCTCAGGCGATGTGCGACGAGATCGCCATCATCAATCATGGTGCCCTGATCGTGCGGGATCGCACCGAAAACCTGCTGGCAAAGATGGACGCAAGAGCATTGGTCATCACCCCGGACGCGCCGTTCGGTTCTGTCGCCTGCCCCGACGGGGTCGAGATGACGGCCCGCGCCGACGGGACGATCGCCTTCACCTATTCTCGAAATCATACCACGCCCGGCGCCATTCTTGACGCCGTCCGTGCGGCAGGCATCACCATCCGTGACGTCAGAACCGAAGAGCCCGATCTGGAGGATGTTTTTCTTGCCCTCACATCGGGCAAGGCGCCGCCTTCCCATGACGCGACAGGTGTCTCGACCTAACCAGCCATCGACCACGACCCTTTGCCATCTGACGGCTTCATCTTGGTCAACAAACTCCGGGGGACGACCGCTTGCGGTCGGGGGGCTGGCCCCCATTACAACAGCGCAAACCGCGATTTCGCCGAAAGACCATGCCCAGCTATCCGCGCATGCCTAGTCTGGTGCCTTGCGGGCCGATGGGATGGCGACCCGCGCTAGCCCACCTTTTGCAACATCCGGCCAAGGGGGCGCCCCGCCAAGATATGCAGGTGATAATGCGGCACCTCCTGCACAGCTGCCTCGCCTGCGTTCGAAATCGTGCGGTAGCCTTGTCCGCCTTCACCGGGCTGAATCCCGGCGGCGGCGCAAATACGCCCGCACACGCGCGTAAAATCCACGATCTCCGCCTCGCTCGCGGCAAGGGCGAAGTGGTCGTAGGTCACGTATGGCCCCTTGGGGATCACCAGCACATGCACCGGGGCCTGCGCGTGAATGTCATTGAATGCCAGCGTGTGCTCGGTCTCCATCACCGTGTTGTTCGGGATTTCACCACGTAATATCTTGGCAAAAATGTTCTGGTCGTCATAGTCGTAGGGCAACGTCAACTCCTTGTGTCAGTCGGCGAAAAGATGGGGCGTTTGGGCAATCGCCAATGCCTGATCCGGTGCGATACCGAAAACCTCTGACAACACTGCGGCGTTATCATCGGCGCCTCGCTCCTCCCGGATACGGTAGTAGCGTGGAAACTCCGCCTCGCGGATCCGGGTGCTTTCATGCGCGAATTCGTGGCGCAGCGTCGGCATCATCCGCGAGATGACTTCATCGGGCGTATCGACGGTCGCAAGCCCCACGCGATGGGCGTGCCCGATCAGGTACTGGTCATCAAAAACACATTGAACCTCGATGATCCGGGCATTGGCCCGGTCGCTCATGAAATCCTGCATCAGATCGATACTTGAAGGGTCGATGCAGATCATCAGCCTGTCGGTCGCGTAGTAATCGAAAAGCATGCGCACCAGGGCCCGCCGATGCCTGTTGCGTTTTTCAAGGGTCCGTTCAAGCCCGCCCAAATGCGGGATGGCACAGGATTCCTCGTCGAACAGGTATTCGATGCCCCGCACACCCGTCTGGTTTTCGGCAGCATGCAGCAAACGCTTTGCAACATGCCATTTCTTGCAGACCAGCATGTACAGGTCACGATCCGTGCCCATTGTCGCTTCACGTTCCCAGAACCGGGGCGCGAACCTCCGTCCGACACGGCCACGCTCGGTCAGGAAGCTGTGCAGCTTCTCCCCTTCCGTGCTGACCGCGAAATCCACCCGGTCAGAGGCCCAGAGCGCACCCAGACGTTCCTTCAGAAGGGTGGCCTCCGCGCTGATCTTGCGGGCGAAGAGATAATCCTGACTGATCAGGAGATCATATTGGTCGTTATAGAAGGTCACCGGCATGCCATAGTCACTGAACATCTTGAATGTCAGTGTTCGGCTTTCGATTTCCTTGTCGGCCACGAGATGCCGCACGAGGGTCTGAAAGAATGTCTCATCCGGGATCCATGTGGTCCGGAAGAACCGGACGACATCCGGGCGTTTGCGGCAGAACTCCAGAACCGCCTCGATCGTCCGACGGCGCAGGCACCACCACTGACTGCCGATCATGATTTGCAGGTCTTCGGGAACCGCGCGTTGCAGCCCCAGCGACTTTTGCAGTTCGAAACTGGCATAAAACAGCCGCTTGTGCGTGCGTTCGTTGAACCAGTGGCGATAGTGCAGGCGTTCGCCCTTGAAGCCGGTCTTGATCCAATCCGAGGTGAAGAAATCAAAGCTTTCAATATAATCTTTGTCGGCAGCTTCAAGGAACCGGTGCGCATAGGCCCCCGATTTGATCGACATGCAGTCACCAGACAACATGTAGAAATGGGTGGCCTTCGGAAACGCCTCTTCCGCCGCTTCAACGGCATTCAGCGTTGCCTGAACTAGCGACCACTCTCCCCAACCGCACTTGATGCGCCGCTTTGCAAACACCACACCGGGATTCGCACCCAGCGCCTCGGTCAGCTTCGCATACTCGGCAGGATTGGCGCGGGCGTCAAAATGGATCGCCACGAAGTCACCAGCCGCCGTCAGCCTTTCGGCTTGGTTGATGATGGCGGGCGCATCTTTGTGGCACAGCAGAATGAACGCGATTTTTGCCATACCGGAAACAACAAGCCCCATTCTTTCCTTATTGTCGTGCCACTAATACCTAACAACGCTTGAAGAAACAGGCTTTCTTTGCTTTTTGGTAGTCTAGCGGCGACACATTCGCCGAATTTATTGAGTGCGAGGCGTAACAGATGGGTTTTCCAGGAACGTGGATGACAACCAGCGAAAGCGTGGTTTACCGTGTGGTGCCCAAATGTGCCTGTTCGACGATCGGACAGATCATGTATTATTCGGACAACGGCGCGTTCTTTGATGGCGATATTCACGATGCGCAGTCCGGCATGCACAAGTGGGCCCTTGAAGGCAGCCAGAAGCCGATCGAAACCAACGTGAAGTCGCATGGATCTTATGCGTTCACCTGCGTGCGCAACCCCTACACACGGATCCTGAGCAGCTTTTTCGACAAGATTTGCGGCATCCAGCGCAACGGCAAGCGGTATCGTGGCAACCTTGTTCCCCTGCTGATTCAGAAATACGGAATCGAAGTCGGCGGTGACGACGGCAAGGGCGAGTTTGACCAGATCGCAAGTTTCCGCCGGTTCCTGCTGTTCACAAGGGATACCATCCGCTGGCGTCGGCCAATGGAACCCGACATCCACTGGTCGGCCATGTCAGGACACGTTTCCACATTCGTGGTGAACGGTGGACGCTATGACAACATCTTCTGGACGGAGAAATTCAACGACGGCATGCAAACGGTCTTGGATAACATCGAGATGGCCCACCCGGTCGACCTTGCCAGCGTGCCCCGGTTCAACGAAAGCGAGGGCCATGGCCCCAAGCGCTTGCACCCCGTCGAAGACTATTTCGACGATCTGTCGATGCATCTTGTCTATGAAATCTACAAGAAGGATTTCCAGCTGTTCAAGTATGACTTCGAGAACCCCGGCAACAAGCTGCCAGTCGGAGAGATCGATCTGAACGAGGTGCACGCCAAGCTCGGGGAATGAGGCCCCGGTGACATGGCAAGCCGCTTCGACGATCGCTCAGATCAGGCCTTTCGCGGCGAAAACCTCGTTCAGAGGCCGTTTAGGCCGCGGGCCAATATGGCGAATGACTTCCGCCGCTGCGGCCACCCCCATCTTGCCTGCAGTTTCCAGATCCCGCCCCGTGGCCATGCCAAAAAGGAAGCCTGCGGCGAACTGATCACCGGCCCCGGTCGCATCAACGGGCGTGATGCGCTCGACCGGGACCTCCACCCGCGTTCCGCCCTGAATCAGCACGACAGGATCACCAGACCGCGTACACACCACGGTCTCGCAGACCGAGGCCGCTTGGGACAAGGCGCTGTCCAGATCATCGGTCTGGTACAGCGACAACCATTCTTCGTTGTTGCCAAGCGTGAAATCCATTGCGCCCGAAATCAACGACAAGAAATCCTCGCGATGACGGTCGGCGCAAAAAGGGTCCGACAGGGTAATGCCAGCCTTGCCGCCCGCATCATGGCATGCACGCGCGGCGGCCAAGAAAGCTGCCTTCCCCTTGTCCTTGTCGAATAGATACCCTTCGAGAAACAGGAACCGCGCCGCGCCCATGACCGTGGGATCAACATCGTCGGGGCTCAGTTCGGCCGAAACGCCGAGGTAGGTGTTCATTGAGCGTTCACCGTCGGGCGACACGAAGATCATGGAACGCGAGGTCGGCGCGTTGGCATCCGTGATCGGCGCATTGGGAAAACGGGTGCCGCCATCAGCCATGGAGCTTGCATAAAAGCGCCCCAACGCATCATCCTTGACCCGACCAACAAACGCGGTGGACAGACCAAGCATCCCGATACCCGCGATGGTATTTGCGACCGATCCGCCGGGGGTCTGAACCCGGTCCGACATGGCGCCATAAAGCACCTCTGCGCGTTCGCGCTCGATCAGCTGCATGATGCCCTTGGTGATGCCCATGTTGTCCAGAAAGCTGTCATCGCCGTGGGAAATCACATCGACAATCGCGTTGCCGATGCCGACCACATCATAGGTCTTGGTCATTGTGTCTTATCCTCGAATGGGCAGAGATCACGGATCAGGCAGGCCCCGCATTTGGGTTTGCGCGCCACGCAGATATACCGGCCATGCAAGATCAGCCAATGATGCGCGTGCAGTTGGAACTCGGCGGGAATGTTGTCTTCCAGTGCACGTTCAACCACATCGACATTGCGGCCCGGAGCAATGCCAGTGCGATTGCCGACGCGGAAAATATGCGTGTCCACCGCCTGTGCCGGTTGATGCCACCACATGTTCAGCACCACGTTGGCGGTCTTTCGCCCGACCCCGGGTAATGATTGCAGCGCCGCGCGCGACGACGGGACAACGCCGCCATACTCATCGACCAGAATACGGCTTAGCTTGATGACATTCTTGGCCTTGTTGCGGAAAAGCCCGATCGTCTTGATATGCGCGATCAGGCCGTCCTCGCCCAGATCCAGCATCTTCTGTGGCGTATCGGCGATCTCGAACAACTTGGCGGTGGCCTTGTTGACGCCGGCATCGGTGGCCTGCGCACTGAGTGCCACGGCCACAACCAGCGTGAAGGCATTGGTGTGGTGCAACTCGCCCTTGGGCTCCGGTTCCGAGGCCTGAAAGCGAGAAAATATCTCGTGGATCTTATGATACGATAGCTGCTTGGCCATTGGCGGGGTATGCCTTGGAGGGCACAGTCGGGCAAGATGGAAATTGTGCCGAAGGTCCCGCCGGTCCAAGCGGCTTTGCGGCGGCTGCCGGACATCAGGGGCGCTGTTTCCGCAGGTTTCGGGTCGAATGGGCGGCTGCCGGCGCGTAGCTTGGCACCAAGACAGAAGGAGACACCCCATGGCAGCCCTGCCCCACGACACGCCCGAAACCACATACCACTTCAACGTTGTGCGCCGCGCGCTGGATGTCATCGATGCAGAACCGGGGCTTAGCCTTGACGCGCTGGCCGGGCATCTGGGCATGAGCCCGGCCCACCTGCAGCGCGTCTTTTCGCGGTGGGCGGGCGTCAGCCCCAAGCGCTATCAGCAATATCTTGCTTTGGATCATGCCCGGATGTTGCTGCGCGACAGGTTCACGACGCTGGCAACCGCCGATGCAGTCGGATTATCTGGGTCTGGCCGTCTGCACGATCTGTTCCTGACATGGGAGGCAATGAGCCCCGGTGATTATGCACGGGGCGGCAGCGGCCTGATGATCCGTTGGGGATGGTTCGACAGCCCGTTTGGTCCTGCGCTTGTGATGGGCACAGAGTTGGGGATTTGCGGGATTGGCTTTGCCTCCGAAACCGGCACCGACTCCACCATGGCCGATCTGCGCTGCCGGTGGCCAAAGGCGACATTCACCGAAGACCCCGCGATGTTGGCGCCATGGGTCGAGGCAGCATTTCACGGCACCGGGCGCACGACACTGCATCTGATCGGTGCCCCCTTTCAGATCAAGGTCTGGGAGGCCCTGCTGCGCATCCCCACAGGGCACGTGACCACCTATTCCGAAATCGCGGACGCAATCGGGCACCCCAAGGCATCGCGCGCAGTGGGAAGTGCGGTCGGACGCAATCCCATCAGTTGGCTGATCCCCTGCCACCGCGCACTGCGAAAATCTGGCGGGCTTGGCGGGTATCACTGGGGATTGCCGGTGAAACGCGCCATGTTGGCCTGGGAGACCGCCGAAACTGCGGAAATCGCAGGCCAGAATGCCTGATCCTACACGATTTCGTCACCGGCAGGTTCTTGCCTGAACGGTTTTTCCCCCTGCGCAGCCTTGTATGCGGTGCTATACCTCACCACGGAACCGTCCGGGCCAAACCGGGCGAAAGGCCGAATTGAAGGGCAGCATACATGACTATTCGTACCAAGATCATCGCCGTCACCGTGATTTCCACGCTTGGTTTGACCGGATGCGTCACCAACACAGTGAACACTGATCCAAACGCAAACCGCACCCGCGATGGCGCCATCATCGGTGGCATCCTTGGCGGTTTTCTGGGCGCGTCCACAAATGACAGCAACCCCGGCACCGGTCTTTTGGTCGGGGCAACCGCTGGCGCTTTGGCAGGTGGGGCCATCGGTCAGGCGTTGGACCGTCAGGCGCGCGACTTGCGCGGCACCCTGTCTGACGACCGGATCAGCATCACCAACACCGGTAACGAGTTGGTCGTGACGATGCCCGAGGGTATCTTGTTCGATGTCGACAGCGCGTCGATCCGGGCACAACTGCAATCAGACATCCGTGCACTGGCCCGGAACCTTCAGCAGTATCCAAACACCACCGTCGAGGTGATTGGCCATACCGACAACACAGGGTCCGCCGGTTACAACCAAGATCTGTCCTCGCGGCGCGCCAGTGCCGTGGCGGGCGTCTTGCTGGAACAGGGGGTCGCCCCGTCCCGCGTGCGCAGCTTTGGCCGAGGCGAGAATGAGCCGGTTGCAAGTAACCTCACACCCCAAGGCCGTCAGCAAAACCGCCGGGTTGAAATCATCATTCGCCCGGTTCGCTAGGCGCCTCCATCACATCGCTGGACAGCCTCCCCCTTGCGGTCATATCATTTGACCAATCCGGGGGAGGCTGGGTATGCCATTTCAACGTATCGAAGCTGAAAAGTTGTCGCACTCGGTGGTGCGCCAGATCGAGCAACTGATTCTGCGCGGCATCTTGCGCCCCGGTGAACGGCTGCCATCCGAACGTGAACTGTCAGAACGGCTTGGCGTGTCGCGCCCGTCTTTGCGCGAAGCCATTGCCGAGTTGCAGGTGCGCGGCCTTTTGGCGACACGTGCGGGCGCAGGCGTTTATGTCGCCGACGTGCTGGGAAGCGCCTTTTCAGATGCGCTGATAAAACTGTTCGCAGCCCATGAAGAAGCTGTCTTTGACTATCTTGCGTTCCGCAAGGACATGGAAAGCATCGCCGCAGAGCGCGCGGCTACCCTTGGGTCAGATACGGACCTGAAGGTGATCAACACCGTTTTCACCAAGATGGAGGCGGCCCATTCCAAGCGAAATCCCTCGGACGAGGCGGAGCTGGACGCCGAATTTCATCTTGCCATCATTGAGGCGAGCCACAACGTCATCATGCTGCACATGATGCGGTCGATGTTCGATCTGCTGCGTGAGGGGGTCTTCTTCAACCGGCAGATGATGTTCAAGCAACGCACCACCCGCGACCTGTTGTTGGAACATCACCGCGCCATCAACGACGCCATTCAGGCGCGCGACCCCCTCGGCGCGCGCGCGGCAGTCACCGAGCACCTGAGCTATGTGGAGGCCGCGTTGGAGGTTCAGAAGAAAGCCGAACGAAACGAGCATATAGCCCGCTTGCGTTTCGAACACGAACGGGAACGTTAGACGACCACCCGTTTGGCGCGGATGGCGGATGTCAGGAAAAGCGCGGCTGCGGCAAGCAATATCGCGGCAAAAATCGCGAACGTCCCTGCAAGGCTGCCTTGCGCGGTCATGGCCCCACCCAAAAGCGGCGACGCGAATTGACCGGCAAAGAACGCCGTGGTCACCAGACCTGCGGCGCGACCGCGCGCGGGCCCGGGGATGCGAGACATCAGGAACGACATGATGTTCGGCATCGTCGGCCCCAGTCCGGCACCCGATAGAACCGTTCCCAGCAGGACCGCACCATAACCGTCGGCCATCGCGATGGTCAGATACCCCATGGCCATCAGCATGAAACATACGGCAAAGACAGCCTGCGGCGACAAGTGGCTTCGCATCCGCCCGAAAAGCAGCGCACCGGGCGTCGCGGCAAGCGTCATGACCGCCACGGCAAGACCAACCGCCGAGGGCGAGGTTGTTCCCATCTCTTCCAATCGGAAAGGCAGTTTGGTTGGGATGAGGTAAAAGACAGCCATCACGAAGAAGGCCAACGCACCCGTCATCGCCATATGCGCCCACGGGAAAACCGCCGCTGCGGACTGGCCCGCGCGCGCCCTTGGCTGCGCATCAAGGTCACGAAACGTCACGATGGCCAAAAGCGCGACGGGCAAGGCGATGAGGTAAACCAGAAAAGGCCCGCGCCAGCTGATCTCGGCCAAAGCGCCGCCAGCCATGATGAAGAGGATGCCGCCACCGGACATGGCGGCAGATTGCCACCCCATGAACCTGTCGCGCGCCGCCCCGTCAAAAAGTTGGCCCGCCAGCATTGTCGCCACGGTCATGGTCGCGGCCACACCCAAACCAAGGCCCACACGACTGAGCAAGATGCCCGTCATGCCATCCATCAACGCCGCAGACGCGCCAGCCAGCGCATAAACCACCAATCCCGAGACTAATACGCGTTTCCAATTGATCCGTTCCAACACCAGACCGATCAAGGCCGCACTTAGCACAATGGACAGCGATGGCAGGCTCAGCACCAGACCAGCCAGCGTTTCGACCCTCGGCGTATCGGAAAAGGCGCGCGCCAATCCGGGCAGCGACGGCGAAATGGTAGCGTTCGCCATGACCGTCAGGCTGGAAATGACGAGGATCAGGGCGGTTACACGGGCAGAGGGC
>Ga0208544_10002450_pt1 | contig 12062 bp, 8 predicted proteins | sample DEB08_DNA_9_FD_184526 | JGI IMG/M metagenome (GOLD analysis project Ga0208544, IMG submission 184526) | Aqueous microbial communities from the Delaware River and Bay under freshwater to marine salinity gradient to study organic matter... | ecosystem: Environmental > Aquatic > Marine > Coastal ...
TTATCGGCACAACAGATGCAGAGCATGAAAACTTGTCAGAAAAGCCGTATGCGACCGATGAAGAGCAGGATTATCTTTGTGCGTTTGCGTCGCAGTATTTTGAGAAACCAGTGACACGCGGTGATGTGGTTTGGACGTATTCAGGGGTGCGACCGCTTTATGACGATGGGGCGAAATCAGCCACGGCAGCAACCCGTGACTATGTCTTGTCGTTGGACCAGAATGGCGCGCCGTTATTGAATATCTTTGGCGGGAAAATCACGACATATCGAAAGCTGGCTGAAAATGCGCTGGCGAAGCTCGCACCACTTGTCGGAGGGACAAAGCCTTGGACTGCGGTCGCAGCACTCCCTGGCGGTGATTTCAAGGTGTCGGAACGGGACCAACTGGTCACGAATTTACAAACGGATTATCCGTTCTTGACCCATACTTGGGCGCTGCGGCTGATCAAAGGCTACGGTACAGAGGCTCGGTTAATCATGGGTTCAGCCAAGTCGGCCGCCGATCTAGGTCAGAATTTCGGCGCGACCCTGACTGCGGCAGAGGTCAAATGGCTGATGTCGCGCGAATACGCCTGCACCGCAGAAGATGTTGTCTGGCGTCGTTCCAAACTAGGTTTGCGGATGACAAAAGAACAAATCGCAACGCTAGACACTTACATGGCCGCTTGAGCCTGCCGCGACAGGCGCTACGCTAGAGAAAACCGGGGGAATACCATGACATATATTCTGGCGATCGACCAAGGCACCACGTCGAGCCGGGCAATCATTTTTGATGCCGACATGCGCGTTAAAGCCACTGCGCAGGAAGAATTCCCTCAGCATTTCCCGCAGTCGGGTTGGGTTGAACACGATCCGTCCGACATTTGGTCTTCGGTTGCATCGACATGCCGCGGGGCCATCGAAAAGGCGGGGATCACTGCCGAAGATGTGGTGGCGATTGGCATCACAAACCAACGCGAGACAACCCTGATCTGGGACAAGAAAACAGGCGAACCGATCCACAATGCGATCGTTTGGCAAGACCGCCGTACTGCGCCATTTTGCGAAGAATTACGCGCTGAAGGATTTGAAGCGACAATCACGCAAAAAACCGGCTTGCTGGCGGACCCCTATTTTTCAGGCACGAAAGTCCACTACATACTGAACAAAGTCGAAGGCGCCCGCGCACGCGCCGAAGCGGGTGAACTGCTTTTCGGGACTGTCGACAGTTACCTGATCTGGAAGCTGACGGGTGGCAAGCGGCACGTTACGGATGCGACCAACGCCGCCAGGACAATGCTATATGACATCCGCAAGGGTAGGTGGAGCACTACAATCTGTGACCGTTTCGGCATACCTAAGGCGATGCTGCCCGAGGTTCTTGATTGTGCTGCTGATTTCGGGATGACACGTGCAGACCTGTTCGGAAAAGAGCTCCCCATTCTAGGGGTAGCTGGCGATCAGCAAGCGGCAACCATCGGGCAGGCGTGTTTTCAACCCGGCATGCTGAAGTCGACCTATGGAACAGGGTGTTTTGCTTTGCTGAACACCGGTGAAACTTTGGTCGAGAGCCAAAAAAGACTATTGGGAACAATTGCCTACCAGTTCGATGGGAAGCCAACCTACGCACTGGAAGGGTCCATTTTTATTGCAGGTGCTGTGGTTCAGTGGCTACGAGATGGATTGAAGATTATCCGCGAAGCCAAAGAAACCCAGCCCTTGGCGCAAACAGCTGATCAGGGTCAAGAGCTTTACATGGTGCCCGCGTTCACTGGACTTGGTGCGCCCTATTGGGAAGCTGACGCGCGTGGCGCAATTTACGGTTTGACCCGCAATTCTGGTCCCGCCGAACTCGCCCGTGCTGCATTGGAAAGCGTGGGATTTCAAACGCGTGATCTTTTGGAAGCAATGAAAAGCGATTGGAAAGCCTCTGACGCCGATGGTGTCTTGCGTGTCGATGGCGGGATGAGCGCATCTGACTGGTCAATGCAGTTCCTGTCCGACATCATCGGCGCACCCGTTGATCGTCCAACTGTCCTAGAAACGACTGCCCTTGGCGTTGCGTGGCTCGCTGGCATGCGCGCAGGTGTTTATCCCGATCAAGAGGGATTTGCCGCCAATTGGGCGCTGGATAGACGTTTCGAACCCGCTATGGACGCCACACAACGCGAACGGCGCTATGCAGGCTGGAAAGACGCGGTGCGGCGCACACTGACCAAAGGGTAGATCTGCGATTATCGTCGGCCGAGTTCCCAAACCTCAAACTCTGCGGCGCGTTTTTCGCGCAGTTTTTCTTCGACTTCGGCAGAAAGTGACAAATTCATTGTTGGCGAAACATTCTTCTGCTTGAGCGTGATTTTGAACTCTAGACGTTCCTCCAGGTAAGCGATGACCTTGTCCCATTGTTCATATTGGAACAAATGTTGGGCACCGATGTCGCCGTCGTTGATGCGCAGAAATTTGTTTTGGGATCCGACGTTTGCGAATGGCGCCGGCTGTCCTTTGCAATATTCAAGCACGAAATCATCAAAGCTGATGTCTCGTGTGCAGTTTTCATGTCCGATCAATTCCCCTCGCGTTCTGTAGCGATACCAACTGCCTAGCCAGTCAACCGGATTGCGCACGATCGCCATCAACTCGGGCTTTTGTCCGCCTGCTTGTACAAAGTAGGGCTTAAGGAATCGTTTATAGCGGTAGCACGGAGCATGTTTAATCTCTGGCGGGTCGCGAAATACCATTGAAGCACGCGGTGCAAGCGCACCTTGCAAAGCCGTCGATCCCGTTTTCGGAACTGCAAGCAGCACCAGATTTTCTTTCCAGAAAACAAGCATTTGATCCCCGCAACGCATCCAGTCTCGGTTTACCCATAAGCCATAAACGATTTCTTAACCACAGCCGGTCAAGAGTGTTCATAGAAATTTTAGTTGCAATGTTCTCTTTTTGGTCTCATTAAGAATGAGAACACAATAAGAACAAAAGCAGTGATTGCCGCTCTGATGGTGGCATGAAATAAGGACGCGAAACATGGCAACGGCAGAACTCCTCAAAATGACTGATAAAAAGACAGCGGACAAAGAAAAGGCGCTTGAAAGCGCTTTGGCGCAGATCGAACGGCAGTTCGGCAAGGGCTCTATTATGAAGCTCGGCGGTCAAAACCAGATGCCTGATATCGAGGCGACATCAACGGGTTCGCTTGGACTTGATATTGCGCTTGGTATTGGTGGTTTGCCTAAAGGCCGTGTGATCGAAATTTACGGCCCTGAATCGTCCGGCAAGACAACTTTGACCCTGCATGCAATTGCCGAAGAGCAGAAAAAAGGTGGTGTTTGTGCATTCGTGGACGCAGAACACGCTCTTGATCCGAGTTATGCTAAGAAGCTGGGTGTTAACCTTGATGAACTGCTGATTTCGCAACCTGATACCGGCGAACAAGCGCTTGAGATTGTCGACACGCTGGTTCGTTCTGGTGCGGTTAGCTTGGTTGTGATCGATTCGGTTGCAGCCTTGACACCCAAATCAGAGCTTGAAGGCGATATGGGCGATAGTTCCGTCGGTGTGCATGCGCGCTTGATGAGCCAAGCGATGCGTAAATTGACGGGCTCAATCAACCGCTCTGGCTGCATGGTGATCTTCATTAACCAGATTCGGATGAAGATTGGTGTGATGTTCGGTTCTCCCGAGACAACAACTGGCGGCAACGCTCTGAAATTCTACGCGTCGGTTCGTTTGGATATTCGCCGCATTGGCGCGATCAAAGACCGTGATGAAATCGTAGGTAATGCGACCCGTGTTAAAGTTGTGAAAAACAAGGTTGCACCGCCTTTCAAGCAAGTTGAGTTTGACATCATGTACGGTGAAGGCATCTCGAAGACGGGCGAATTGCTGGACCTTGGGGTGAAAGCCGGTATTGTTGAAAAGTCCGGTGCCTGGTTTAGCTATGGTGACGAACGTATTGGACAGGGACGTGAAAACTCCAAACTGTTCTTGCGGGATAACAAACGGATCGCTCTAGAAATTGAAGACAAGATTCGCGCGGCACACGGTCTAGACTTTGCAATGCCCGATGACATTGAAAGCGATGGTGGTGACGACCTCGTCGAGGTCTGAGACCGCTGAAGGCGACTGCAAAATTGCCCACATCTTCATAGATTGATGGAAAATACCTGAGAAGGGGTGTCGCAATAGCGGCACCCTTTTCATTTAGGCACAACCCTTGTTGTGCATTCCAGTTTGTCTTGCCTGTGATTTCCCGACCAGAACTGATCGTTTTCGTTTGCCTGTGGACAGCATGCGGGTGCAGGGCTATTTCTGCACTCTAATGCTTTAGACCTAGTGAAAGCCTGTTATGACAAGCCTTGCAGACATCCGTTCGACCTTTCTGAATTACTTCGACAAACAGGGCCACGAGATAGTGGCCTCCAGTCCATTGGTCCCGCGCAATGATCCAACTTTGATGTTTGCGAATTCCGGTATGGTTCAATTCAAAAACCTGTTTACCGGGGTTGAGACGCGCGACTACACCCGTGCGACCTCTAGTCAGAAATGCGTACGCGCTGGCGGTAAACACAACGACCTTGATAACGTGGGCTATACCGCGCGCCACCACACGTTCTTTGAGATGTTGGGTAACTTTAGTTTCGGTGATTATTTTAAGGCCGAGGCAATTCCTTATGCTTGGGAATTGCTAACCAAGGAATTCGGCATTGATCGCGACCGCTTGTTAGTGACGGTCTATCACACCGATGATGAAGCCGCCAAGATTTGGAAGAAGGTCGCAGGTCTGAGCGATGACAAAATCATCCGCATTCCGACGGACGATAACTTCTGGCGTATGGGTCCAACTGGCCCATGCGGTCCTTGTACCGAAATTTTCTATGATCACGGTGATCATATCTGGGGTGGCCCCCCGGGATCGGCCGAAGAAGATGGTGACCGTTTCATCGAGATTTGGAACGTTGTTTTCATGCAGAACGAGCAATTCGCAGATGGCACAATGAAGCCGCTGGAAATGCAATCGATTGACACTGGCATGGGGTTAGAGCGGATTGGCGCACTGCTCCAGGGCAAGCACGATAACTACGACACTGATGTGATGCGCGCGCTTATCGAAGCCTCTGCGCATGTGACATCTAGCGATCCGGATGGTCCCGGAAACACACACCACCGTGTCATCGCCGACCACCTGCGTTCGACTTCGTTTTTAATTGCTGAAGGTGTTTTGCCTTCAAATGAGGGTCGCGGTTATGTGCTGCGCCGGATCATGCGCCGCGCGATGCGTCATGCGCATTTGTTGGGATCAAAAGACCCTGTGATGCACCGCTTGGTTTCGGCTTTGGTGCAACAGATGGGGGCGGCTTATCCAGAACTTGGCCAAGGCCAACGCCTGATCGAAGAGACGTTGTTTAACGAAGAAATTCGCTTCAAGCAGACGCTGGACCGTGGATTGAAACTGCTGGACGATGAATTGGCAGGTTTGCCAGATGATGCCGCATTGCCCGGTGAGGCGGCGTTCAAGCTTTATGATACTTACGGTTTCCCGCTTGATTTGACACAAGATGCGTTGCGCGAAAAAGGCCGGTCTGTTGACACAGACGGTTTTGACACGGCAATGGCCGCCCAGAAGGCCAAGGCGCGCGCGGCATGGTCGGGAACTGGCGAAGCAGCGGACAGTGCCGTTTGGTTCGATATTGCGGATGAAAGCGGGACGACTGACTTCCTGGGTTATGACACGTTGACCGCAGAGGGTCAGATTGCGGCATTGGTTGTTGACGGCGGAACTGCGACGCAGGCCGATGGCGAGGTGCAGATCGTTCTGAACCAAACTCCTTTTTACGCTGAATCTGGTGGTCAGGTTGGTGATGCAGGACTGTTGGTCACTGAAACCGGGAAGGCACAGATCACCGATACGAAGAAGGTGACGGGCCTTTACGTCCATTTTGCCAAAGTCACGGAAGGCTTTATTCGCAAAGGGCAGGGTGCTGAATTGCGCGTTGATCCAGCACGCCGTGCTGACATTCAGGCAAACCATTCGGCCACCCACCTATTGAACGAAGCACTACGAGAAGTTTTGGGCGATCACATCGCGCAGCGCGGGTCACTAAACGCGCCTGATCGACTGCGGTTCGACTTTAGCCACACCAAGGCGATGTCTACCGATGAGTTGACCCGCGTTGAACGTGATGTGAACGCGATTATTCGCCAGAATAGCCGTGTAGAGACACGGATTATGACACCCGATGACGCTCGTGCTTTGGGTGCGCAGGCACTGTTTGGCGAAAAATACGGCGATGAAGTACGGGTTGTCTCGATGGGCCGTCAGGATGGATCTGGCAAGGGTGCGAAGGGCAATACCTATTCGCTTGAGCTTTGCGGTGGTACGCATGTTTCGCAGTTGGGCGAGATCGGTGCATTTGTTGCATTGGGCGACAGTGCGTCCAGTGCAGGTGTGCGCCGGATCGAAGCGCTGACTGGTCAGGCTGCATTGGATTACCTGCGCGCGCAAGACGCCCGCTTGGGTCAGACTGCGGCTGTTCTCAAGGCACCGGCATCCGAAGTTGCAGATCGGGTGAAAGCCTTGATGGACGAACGCAAAGCGCTTTCAAATGAAGTTGCGCAATTGCGCCGTGAACTGGCAATGGGCGGTGGCGCGCAAGCCGCCAACCCATCCGAGGTGATCAACGGCGTGGCTTTTCAGGCGGAGGTATTGTCAGGTGTCACAGGCAAGGATTTGCCTGCATTGATTGACGAGATAAAGTCTTCGATGGGCAGTGGCGCAGTGCTTTTGATTGCAGATGCTGGCGGCAAGGCTGCAGTGGCGGTTGGTGTAACTGCCGATCTGACAGACCGCGTTTCAGCCGTGGATCTGTTGCGTGCCGTCACGCCAGAGCTTGGCGGCAAAGGTGGTGGTGGCCGACCGGATATGGCGCAAGGTGGTGGTGCATCGGTTGAAAACGCCGACGCAGCGATTGCGGCCGCGAAGGCTGTACTTGAGGCGTTGAAATGACCGCGCTTTGGGTAAGCCACGTTAAAGTCACTGACCCAGATCGCTATGCTGAATACGTAAAACGCGCGACGGTCGCTATTGCCGATCACGGCGGCGTCTTTCTGGCGCGGGGCGGGTATTATCTTCAGAAAGAGGGGCCAGATCGCCCGCGTAATGTGGTCGTGCGTTTCCCCAGCATTGCCGCCGCAAATGATTGTTATGAATCAAAAGCTTACCAGGAGGCGCTAAGTTTCGCCAACGGTGCGTCCGAGCGTGAACTCAGCATTTTCGAAGAGATCACTTGAAAGGTCAGCTTGCTGAAATGATGGCGCGCCATGCGCGTGTTGGCAGGCTTGATTGGATTGGGCTGCGCGCCGAACGCTATGCGCCTATTGATGTGGTTCAGGACGTACACATCGACGAAACCGGACTGGTGGGTGATCATGGACGTACGGGCAAACGCGCAGTTACGTTGATCCAGGCGGAACATCTGCCCGTTATTGCAGCTTTTGCAGGCAAAGCCGAAGTTACACCCCAAGAATTACGTCGAAATCTGGTCGTGTCTGGCCTTAACTTGCTAGCTTTGCGCAAAGGTTTCTTGCAGATCGGCGATGCCGTGCTGGAAATCCACGGTCCATGCCCGCCGTGTTCAAGGATGGAAAAGATTTTGGGAGCGGGGGGCTACAACGCCATGCGCGGTCATGGGGGGTGGTATGCTAGCGTCGCCCAAACAGCGCGGATCGCAGTCGGGGATCAGGTCGCGCCAGTCCAGCGCGACCCGAGTGATTCTTAGCCTGCGCGCGATTGGCGCTTACGCTCGTGCGGATCAAGGAAACGCTTACGTAGACGGATCGCATTTGGTGTAACTTCAACCAGTTCATCATCGTCGATGTAAGCAATCGCTTGCTCGAGCGACATGGTGATAGGCGTCGTCAAACGAACCGCTTCGTCGGTACCAGACGCACGAACGTTGGTCAGCTGTTTACCCTTCAACGGGTTCACTTCCAGATCGTTTTCACGGCTGTGTTCACCGATGATCATGCCTTGATAAACGGCCTCTTGGACGCCAATGAAGAACTTCCCGCGATCTTCCAGTTTCCACAATGCGAACGCCACGGACGTGCCGTTTTCCATTGAGATCAGAACACCTTGACGACGGCCCTGGATCTTACCTTTGTAAGGTGCCCAGCCGTGGAACAGGCGGTTTAGTACGCCAGTACCGCGTGTGTCTGTCAAGAATTCGCCGTGATAACCGATCAGGCCGCGCGATGGGACCAGTGCGATAATACGTGTTTTGCCAGCGCCGGCAGGCTTCATTTCCATCAGTTCGCCCTTGCGGGGACCTGTGATTTTTTCCACCACGGAACCAGTGTATTCATCATCCACATCAATGGTGACTTCTTCGATGGGTTCGTTGCGGACGCCATCGATGTCTCTGTAAATCACCTGCGGGCGCGAGATTGACAGCTCGAACCCTTCGCGGCGCATGTTTTCAATCAAAACGCCCATCTGCAATTCGCCGCGGCCAGAGACCTCGAACGCGTCGCCACCGGGTGTGTCGGCGATCTTGATCGCAACGTTAACTTCAGCTTCTTTCATCAGGCGGTCACGGATGACGCGCGACTGTACTTTTTTGCCGTCTTTACCAGCCAATGGGCTGTCATTGATGCCAAAGGTTACTGTGATCGTTGGCGGATCAATCGGCTGTGCCGGAATCGCATCTGTGACGGACAGGTCGCAGATTGTATCAGCAACTGTTGCTTTGGTCATACCAGCCAGCGTGACGATATCGCCAGCTTCGGCCACATCAATGGCAGTTTGGGACAGGCCACGAAACGCCAGAACCTTCGAGACGCGGAACTGCTCGATTTTTTTGCTGTCGCGCGCCAAAGCTTGAACCGTTTCACCAGCCTTGAGCGAGCCGGATTCAACACGGCCCGTTAGAATGCGGCCAATGAACGGGTCAGCGGAAAGCGTCGTCGCCAACATGCGGAATGGTTCTTTTTTGTGTGCGATCTGCGCAGGGGCAGGGACGTGCGCGATAATCTTGTCGAACAGCGCATCAAGGTTCTTGCGCGGGCCTTCCAGCGTGTCATCGCACCAGCCAGAACGGCCAGAGGCGAACATCGTCGGGAAATCGAGTTGATCATCATTGGCTTCGAGTGCAGCAAACAGGTCAAACACTTCGTCAACCGCGCGGTCAGGCTCGCCGTCTGCTTTGTCGACTTTGTTCACAACGACGATTGGACGCAGGCCAAGTGCCAGTGCTTTGGACGTTACGAATTTTGTCTGTGGCATCGCGCCCTCGGCGGCATCAACCAGCAACACAACGCCGTCCACCATAGACAGGATCCGTTCCACTTCGCCACCAAAGTCAGCGTGGCCGGGGGTGTCGACGATGTTAATGCGCGTGCCCTTCCATTCGACAGACGTACATTTCGCAAGGATCGTGATACCACGCTCGCGCTCGATGTCGTTGCTGTCCATCGCGCGTTCAGTTGTGGTTTCGTTGTCGCGGTAAACACCGGATTGCTTGAGTAGTTCATCAACAAGTGTCGTCTTGCCGTGGTCAACGTGCGCGATAATCGCGATATTGCGGATATCCATAGGTTCAGCCTTTTGGGTAAGTTGCCGCGCGGATACCGTGCATGCGCAGCAAATGCTAGCCCTTATCGCGGGGCTTTCTTAATCTACCTTACGATAGTGTTTTTATGGCCTGACGGGCCGATGATCGGATCAGATCAACTAGAGGGCGGCGTTCAGGTTCTCTTCGATCTTTTCCAAGAACCCGGTTGTGGTCAGCCAGCCTTGATCGGGGCCAACCAGCAACGCCAGATCTTTGGTCATAAACCCGCTTTCCACCGTATCGACGATCACCTTTTCCAATGTGTCGGCAAACTTCATCAATTCTGCGTTGTCATCCAGTTTTGCGCGGTGCTTAAGTCCGCCAGTCCACGCAAAGATCGACGCGATCGAGTTGGTTGAGGTTGCTTGCCCCGCCTCGTGTTGGCGGAAGTGGCGGGTGACGGTGCCGTGTGCGGCTTCTGCTTCGACGATTTTGCCATCGGGGGTCATCAGCTGCGATGTCATAAGCCCCAGCGATCCAAAGCCCTGCGCAACTGTGTCCGACTGCACGTCGCCGTCGTAGTTTTTGCAGGCCCAAACGAATTTTCCGGACCATTTCATCGCGGATGCAACCATGTCGTCGATCAGACGGTGCTGGTATTCGATACCGGCTTCGTCGAATTTATCTTTGAACTCGGCGTCGAAGATTTCTTGGAACAGGTCTTTGAAACGCCCGTCATAGGCTTTTAGGATCGTGTTCTTCGTGGACAAATAAACCGGCCAACCAAGATTCAGGCCATAATTGAAGGACGCGCGCGCAAAATCGATGATTGACGCATCAAGGTTATACATGCCCATCGCAACACCTGCGCCGGGGCTGTCAAAGACCTCTTTTTCGATCACGGCACCGTCTTCGCCAACGAACTTCATCGTCAGTTTACCAGGACCAGGCATTAGAAAATCAGTGGCTTTATACTGGTCCCCAAAGGCATGACGCCCGATGACAATTGGATCTGTCCAACCCGGCACAAGGCGTGGCACGTTTTTGCAGATAATTGGTGCACGGAACACTACGCCACCCAAAATGTTGCGGATCGTCCCGTTGGGCGAACGCCACATCTGTTTCAGGCCGAATTCTTCGACCCGATCTTCGTCAGGGGTAATCGTTGCGCATTTTACACCAACGCCGACTTCCTTAATCTTCTCGGCGGCATCAATCGTGATTTGGTCGTTCGTTTCGTCGCGGACCTGCATCGCCAGATCATAGTAAAGCAAATCAACGTCCAGATACGGCAGGATCAGCTTATCCTTGATAAAGTGCCACATGATCCGTGTCATTTCATCGCCATCAAGTTCGACGATGGGGTTCGCTACTTTGATCTTGGACATCACAGGCTCCGCTTTTGTTTACATCAGGGGAAAATGGTAGGCCCGGCAGGACTTGAACCCGCAACCAAAGCGTTATGAGCGCTCTGCTCTAACCAATTGAGCTACAGGCCCCCTTGTGCTTTTGGAGTAGCAGACCGGACAGGGTGGTCAAGCCCGCGATGCATTGAAATTCGCGTCATCCCTGTTCCATTTGGCATTGGGATGCGCTAACGACGCGGAAACTGACAGGAGTGCCCCAGATGAGCGCGAAGAATGGCCTGACATACGCCGATGCCGGTGTTGATATTGATGCTGGCAATACGCTGGTCGAACGGATCAAACCGGCAGCCAAGCGCACGGCGCGGTCCGGTGTGATGTCCGGTCTGGGTGGTTTCGGTGCGCTGTTTGATTTGAAGGGTGCAGGTTATACCGACCCCATCCTCGTGGCCGCGACTGACGGTGTTGGCACCAAGCTGCGGATCGCGATTGATACAGGCAACGTGGACACAATCGGCATTGATCTGGTCGCCATGTGCGTCAACGATCTGGTTTGTCAGGGTGCAGAGCCATTGTTTTTCCTCGACTACTTTGCCACTGGCAAGCTTGAGCTGGATCAGGCAACGCGTATCATTGAAGGCATCGCTGCAGGTTGCGAAGCCTCTGGTTGCGCACTTATCGGTGGTGAAACGGCTGAAATGCCGGGCATGTATCATGACGGCGATTTTGATCTGGCCGGTTTTGCCGTGGGTGCGATGGAACGTGGTGCGGACTTGCCTGCGGGCGTTGTCGCGGGGGATGTTCTTTTGGGTCTCGCTTCTGATGGCGTGCATTCCAACGGATATTCTCTGGTGCGCCGTATTGTAGAACTTTCTAGTCTATCATGGGATGACAAAGCACCGTTTGCGGATGCGCCATTGGGCGAGGCATTGCTTGCGCCGACCCGTCTTTATGTCAAACAAGCGCTGACCGCTGTGCGGGCAGGGGGCGTGCATGCGCTTGCCCACATTACCGGCGGTGGTTTGACCGAAAACCTGCCGCGCGTGCTGCCTGAAGGTCTGGGCGCAGAAATAGATTTGAATGCTTGGGATTTGCCGCCGGTATTTTGCTGGCTCGCTGAAACGGGCGGCATGGCCGAGGCAGAACTGCTGAAAACCTTCAATGCAGGT
>Ga0208544_10002453_pt1 | contig 12056 bp, 12 predicted proteins | sample DEB08_DNA_9_FD_184526 | JGI IMG/M metagenome (GOLD analysis project Ga0208544, IMG submission 184526) | Aqueous microbial communities from the Delaware River and Bay under freshwater to marine salinity gradient to study organic matter... | ecosystem: Environmental > Aquatic > Marine > Coastal ...
GCAAAACGTCCTTTCCACATGCGGCTGTTCTAGCGCCTTTGTGGTGATTTGGAAACCACGGAATGCAAGGAATGTATCCATGGCAATGCAAGCAGAGATTTGCCAGCTCATGCTTAACACATACCAAATGTGTTACCCATGTCCGCGCACGTTTGTCACCTATGTACCAAGTCTGTACAGGCCTCAACGCGCGGGATGGTGGAATGGTGACATACGGTTGATCCCGCGGCGGATTGAGACCAACGCACACGCAGTGCAAATGCCTACCGATGCGGATGTTCCTTGAGCAGTTCCTCGGGGCTGTAAAAGCCCTCTTTGTCTTTAGTGGCGGCACGCACTTTGGCTACCTCCTCAGGGGTTACGACGGAGGATTCGTTGTCAAAGGTATTTCGCACGAAGGTTAATACAGCTGCGGTTTCTTTGTCGTCGAGCACATCTTTAAACGCTGTCATTGGAACGTGACCTGGATATTGTTTGCCCTTCACGGTGATTGGGCCATGGAGCCCATGCAGGGTGAGTTTAATCAAGCGCTCTTTGCTGCCGGTGACCCATTTACTTTTATCGAGCGGAGGGAAACCTGAGTGGGGCAGCCCTTTGCCATCCTGTTGGTGGCATGTGGCGCAGTGGCCTTCTCGATTATATATTTCAGCACCTTGTCCGAAAATCCTTTTATCATCTCCTTTGAGCTCTGTTTTGAGCAGGAAATAAGGCTCGTCATGGAGTGTTTTGTTTTGAAGTTTGGCTTTTGCATAGCGCAGTGAGCCTTTCATCAAGCTTTCGAGTGGTTTTTTCTCGGCGTTCTCTAAGATCGGCAGGCCTACTTCTTGCGGTAGCCATGAGGCCGCAGTGATGGCCTCGAGCCGGACCCTGCCGTGTTCGTCATTGGCGGCCTCCATGAGCAATGATGCGTAGTCATCGAGGTGTTCAGTGTTGAAGCGTAGAACTCTGACTGCGGCAGACCGGATCCGGTGGTCAGGTGATTTGAGCAGTGTTCGGAGTAATTCTGCGTCAACCTGGTTAAGTCCCCAGCTAACCCAGAGAGCTTCAAGCTTGTGGTGGTCATTTGTTTGCTTCGCAACCCACTTTTTGAGCTCCGGAAGAACCTCGTCCGCGCTGCGGCCGCGCAGTTCGCGACGGGTCCGGTAACGGGTGCGATCTTCGGGGAGTTTCAGGTTTTCGAGTAATTCGGCAATACTTGCTCCGTGAACCTTGGCTGGTTTTACCAGAGGCCGATCGGGGTAGGTGATGCGATAAATACGACCATGAACGTGATCACGGTTTGGGTCACGCTGGTTGTGCTGCGCGTGTCCAATGAGCGCGTTGTGCCAGTCCGCCACATAGAGAGATCCGTCTGGAGCAAACTCCAAGTCAACCGGGCGGAAATTGGTGTCTGCTGAGCGGAACAGGTCTTGGCGCCACTTGGCCTTGAAGCCGGCGCCGTCCTCGCTGATTTGGTGCTGCTTGGCGCCAAGAAACCCGATATTGTTGCATATAAGGAGGTCTCCTTGGACCTCATCGGGGAAATGACGGCTTGATATAAACTCAAGCCCTGAAGTGGGGCGCACCTTGTGATTCTGTAAGATCGTGCTGGCATACATACTCACCCCGTAAGTAGACTTCACTGTGCCTGGCATCATCCATGAGGTAGCAGGCCCAGAGGTATGCAGGAAAAAATCCTGGCCGAAACGATCATAGGCGCTTCCCCATGGGTTGGGGATATGCAGCTGGGCATAACGAATGAGCTTTTTGCGTTGAGGTGAGTAGCGGAAGAATCCGCCATTGGTTCCCCGGACCGGCCCATAGGCAGTCTCAATATTGGAATGGAGGAAGATGCCCTCGCTGAGTAAAATAGCTCCCGATGGGTCAGCGCAGAAAGCTCCAATGGCGTGGTGGGTATCGTAATCATCAAATCCACTCAATACAACTTCCCTGACGTCATATTGGTCGTCCCCGTCGGTGTCCTTGAGCAGTACTAAGTGGCCAGACTGGGCGACGTAGACGCCCTCGGAAGTGATCTCAAAGCCCATCGGGATATGCAGGTCGCCAGCGAAGGTGGTTTGCTTGTCGGCTTTGCCATCGTTGTCGGTGTCTTCGAGGATGATGAGCTTGTCGCTTGGCTTGGGGTCACCAATGCGGTAGTGCGGGTAGCTGGGCATGGTGGCAACCCAGAGACGTCCTTTGTTGTCGAATGCTACTTGCACCGGGTTGGCAAGATCGGTGAATTCCTTCTCGGAGGCGAAGAGCTCCATCTGGTATCCATTGGCAGTGGTGATTTTGGTCTGCGAGGATGGGCCTGACTGATATTCGAGTTTACCGTTCTTGCCACTGGGCTTGAAGTTGGTTTTAACGGGGGAGAGTTGGAAGGTCTTGGCATCTTCAGCAGCGAGATCCATTTTTTTGCCTTGGAGTGCTAGCCAGATGGCTTGGTCACGCAGGGCGGTCATCTCACGAGTCTTCTTATACTCATCTCGGTAGTTCTGTGGTGGGGCGTTTTTGCCACCTCCCCGACGTCCGTAGATTTGCACGCCATTGGGCATTTTGTAATCGTTGAGCCAGCACCAGTTTTTCTCGTTCACTGCGGCGCGGACTGTGCCCCGGCGCTCTGGATGTTGGATCGCTGACTTGCCGTAGATACCATCAGCAAGCTGGGGGGCGAGCCACTGGTAGCCTTTGTCGTTGAGCAGGGCGCCGTCCCGGGTGAAGGAATCTTTGTCGGCGTTGAATGCCGCCTTTGAGGGAGTGAAGACATCGATGAACACTACCCCGTGCTCGGCACAGACTTCCTTCATCGCCTCGGTATATAGGGCGAGGTTGGCGTTGGTGATTGTAGCGTCAGGGGCGTCGTAAATGTGGGAAACATCTTCAAATGCGGTGGGGGAGACGATGGCTAGCTTGGGGGCGGGCTTGCCATTGTATTGTTGTGCCAAGGTGTGCTTGATGAATCCACCAAGTTCGCCCTTAAAGTTCTCCACGCCTGCAGGACCATTAAAAGAGGAGTTGAAACCAAAGAATGCAATGATGGTATCTGCCTTGAGGTGGCCCAGCCATTGGTCTGGTGTCATATAGATGCCGCTACTGCCGCTTTTTTTTGCGAGTTCGGTCTGAAATTTTTCCGCTCCGGGGAATGCCCACGGTGAATTGCGACCGGGGTGGGGACGAAATCCCGGGGTGTTGCCTTCATCACACATGTTGCGGATGATGAGCTTCTTGTCAGGATTGCGGAGCTGAAGCTCGGTTTCAAAATAACCAAAGTGACTCATGCGTGAGCCTAGGCCACTGCCAAGTAATACGATGCGCTCGTCCGTGTCGGCACTCAGGGGCTTTGCCCCGGCTTGGAAGGCTGGTAATAGGGTCAGTGAGAAGAAAATGCTGAGCAGAAAAGCGTATTTTCTCTGTTGAGGCATAAATGGGCTAAAATACATTATGTCTCCAACGTTCACACACGAACAGAACTTGCAAAAATTCTCAGATACTTTGGATGATGTTCGGTTAACGCCTTTTGGGAAGGCGTTTGCCTTGAATGCGTGCCTCAATGAGATTCTCACATCTGCCGTGCAGCCTGAGTTTCTCACAGCATGCCTCAATCTTGAGGGTTTGTCTCTCAGGGCGGAACCCCAGACGCCTGGCTGCGCAGTCATTCATGAGCTGGATGTGTGCGTCCTCAAATTCGATGACTTTACCGCAGTCAATGCATACAAGGTGATTGTGGGCGGGGCTTTCGACAAAATTGGGGTCATAGGTTTTTTGATCATCTCCAAGGTCAATTTCATGAAGTAGGCCAGCCTCTACCAGGAGCGAAATAGTACGGTAGACAGTAGCTCGTGAAGATTGAGCATCTAGAGACTTGGTTTTGCGAATACGCTCCCACAGATCATCGGCAGTAAAATGATCATCGGAGGAGAAGATGGCTTCTACAATGGCATTGCGCTGAGGGGTGTTGCGCAGCCCCTTGCTTTGTATGAATTGTTGCAAGCGCTTCTCGATACTAGGATCCATAAAGAAAGCCTAGTCAGATTGATGCCCGCTGGCGAATTGGAAATTTCAACATTGGCATTTTTTTTGCTTGGTCTTAAATCAACAAAATGAAGGTTATATCTGCCTGCTTTGTGAACAAGCTACGCCTGCTGTGTGTTTCTGGTTTATTCTGCTTACTTCTCTCCTGCGCATCCAAAGATGTCATGGAGGTTAAGCAGTTCCATCTGCGCTCGATCGATATGGAAAGTATGCAGCAGGCTCCGATGGTGCGTGGTGAACAGATGCACCGTATGCGTGGCGCGGTAACCATCGAGGAACGCAGTCAGAGGTTAGGCCAATATTACTCGGTGAGCTGGAAAAATGATGGCTCGGCAACTGGGCCATTAAAAATAGTGATGGATTATCAGCAGAGTGCAACAGGGTCCAAGGTTTTGACCATGAGTAAGGACTTGCCAGCAGGTGAAGAAGCTGGGCGCGTTGAATTTATAATATCTGGTGAATCCTACCGCACCAATGGCCGCGTCCTTGCATGGAGAATCCGGATGATGAGTGGTAGTAAGGTGATCTCTGAAAAGCGATCATACATGTGGAGGTGACTTATTTCCTCTCGATTTCATGATTGGCAAGTGATGCAAATCGTGGAACGTATGTGCATGGCACGTTTCACAAATAAGGTCGCAGTTGTTACCGGCGCTGGTCGGGGTATAGGGTTGGAGATCGCAAGAGCTTTTGCAGCAGAAGGAGGCAAGGTCGCTGTGGTGAGCCGCAGCGCTGGAAGCTGTGGTTCTGCTGCTGATGCAATCAATGCCGAGTATCCAGACTCAGCCAAGTCATATGCCGTTGATGTTTCTGACCATGAAGCTGTTCAGGCTCTGGGTAAGCAAGTTGTCGCTGACTTCGGGGCGGTGAACGTGCTGGTCAATAATGCTGGCGTCACGCGTGATGGATTACTGATGCGCATGAAGGATGAGGACTGGGATACTGTTTTAGATACAAACCTTAAAGGAGCCTTCAATACGGTGAAGGCTTTTCAGCGCAGTATGATGAAAGCTGAGGATCCACGCATTATTAATATTAGTTCTGTGATCGGACTGATGGGCAATGCGGGACAGGTCAACTATGCAGCGAGTAAGGCCGGCTTGATTGGCTTTACCAAATCGGTAGCGAAGGAGTTAGCTGGCCGCAAGGTAACCTGCAATGCCATCGCTCCCGGCTTTATTGTCACTGACATGACCGACGAGCTTAACGATGACCAGAAAGAGGCTATCGTAGGGAATATTCCACTCAAGGAGATGGGTCATCCTCAGGATATAGCATCATTAACCTTGTTTCTCGCTAGCGCTGAGGCTCGTTACATCACAGGGCAAGTGATTGCCAGTGATGGCGGCATGACCATGTAGTCTGTTAGGTTCTGGATATTTCACCATATGGAGCTGCTACTAATACGCCATGCCACTGCGGAGTCGTCTGCGGCGAGTGATTTTGAGCGCGCTCTGACGGACGTGGGAAGTAGTCAGGCTGAAAAAGTGGGCCGATTTCTTAAGCAAAGTAATTTGGTTCCAGATGTGACTTTGGCCAGCCCACTTGTGCGTGCTCGTCAGACGGCAGAAATCATATGCAGCAGTGCTGGTGCGGAAAGTCCTCTTATCGAGCCCTGGCTAGCTTGTGGTATGCGCCCAGCTTCTGCGATGCAGGAGCTCACAGCGTATGATCAATTTCATCGTGTTGCTCTTGTTGGTCATAATCCCGACTTCGAATATTTGGCAGCGTGGTTATTAGGCGCTCAAAGCGGTGAGATCCATGTCCGCAAAGCATCGTTGATTTACTTTTCACGACTGACACCTCCATCACAAGGTGCTTGTCTGGAGATGATGCTGCCGGTCAGCGTAATGTGATCACTAGATAGTTGCGCACGGGTTTATTGAGAAAAGAGCGGTGTGTTTTTGGGCCACTAGGAACACGGGGGCCAGCCCAGAGATCGGAGGAACGGCCGCCATCAAGGTTTAATACAGTGCTGGCCTTGAAACCGTTTAATGAGGATTCGCTCAGTGCTTTTGCCGCAGCAGCGAGTGTTGATGAATCGATGTGCCCGATGGCCCAATGGTGTTTGCCATCCCATGCGATGAAGCTGCGTGGCCGCTCATTGTGATCGGAAAGCCCAATGGTGGCTTTGCCGTGTTCGACGAGCATGGGGCCAGCTTGTAAGAGGTTCTCTGCATTGTTGGTCACGCTTGAGGACGCATAGTGTTCACGGCGAACGATGGCACTTTTGTTTTTTGAGGAGATAAAGATACCGGCACCAAGTGAGGAGTTGTTCAAGGAACCTCGTTTGATTCCTGATGCTACGAGGAGTCCAAGAGGTTTGCCCTCAGGCGTGAAAAACCCACCGTTGATGGCGGCGTAGCCATCACAAGACAAGGCGGCGGATTTTGCATCTAACCATTGGCTGCCACAACCATCTGCTTGATCAGCCACGGTTAGCCGAAATTTCCGATCGTCAAAATAGACGGCTGAAATGGTGATGCCTTGAGATAAGACGGAATGATAGGCAAGCGGCATGATCAACTGAGGCACCACGGGCGAGATTATGACAGCGGCTTGATCAGGTTGTTGATCGTCTGCCGCAAGGGGTATGATGGGCTCTGCCTCCGCTATGATGGGCTCTGCCTGGGCCGTGGTGAGCTTCGAATCAATGAGCTCAGGCGCAGGCTTGGCGCTGAGAGGGGAAATGGGCAGGAGAGCGGCTGTTGGAGCGGCCAGGGGAGCGGCTGGTGGTTTTTCTAGGGGAGCTGAACACCCCGTCAATGCCAATAACCCTAATAGAAGTATGCGTCTGAGCATTGCTGAAGTTTCCGCTATTTAGTGGCTACCGCAAGCAGGGTTTGAAAGTAGGGGGCTTCACTTTCTTTATCCACGATGGTGGTTTCAATTTTCTGAAAGCCAGCTTGGCTCATCATTTTGAAGAGTTCTACCTCTGAGAATCCAAGCCAGGTATCGGCATAAAGTTCGCGTGCCTGATCAAAGCTGTGCTGAAGTAGATCCAGAATGACGAGCTTGCCACCCGGTGCTAAAAGTTTGAATGCTGAATCAAGAGCTTTTTGTGGATGCTCGGCGTGATGTAGAGCCTGAGAAAAGATAGCAAGGTCAACCGAGTTATCGTCAATAGGAGGTGACTCGATGTCGCCAAGGCGGTATTCTAGATTATCTAGTCCGTGCTGTGATGCCAGTTTTTTGCCGAACTCCACCATGTTGGGTGCACTGTCAACGGCGATGACTTTTTTGGCATTGGGTGCGAGCAGTTGGGCGAGTGTGCCTTCTCCAGCACCAAGGTCGGCAACGACTTCATAGTTGAGGATTTTGAGCATTGCCTCAGCTAGTGACTTCCACGAGCGGCCGGGCACATAGCTTTTGCCGAACTTACCGGCCAACTCATCAAAATACGCCCGCGTCTTGTCACGCCGCTTACTCAGGATGTGTGCCAGAGTTTCGGAATCTGGATTAACTTCCGGTATTTCTGTGGCTGCTTGACGAGCAACCTCCATGATGGCATCAGGGGCTGAAATGGCATAGACGTTGTTTTTGCCTGAGCGTGAGCTGGTCACTAAGCCCTCTTGTCTGAGTTGAGAGAGTTGGGTAGAGATTCGGCTTTGGCCCATTCCCAATATTTCCTGAAGCTCAGCAACATTGAGAGGTTCGTGTGAAAGCAGCAGGAGTATGCGGATCCGAGTAGGGTCCGATAAAAGTTTTAGTGATTTAAGAATTGACGGCATAATAATATGGGTGCATAAACGCATCAACGTATCGCGATTTAACGATATAACAAAATCTACTTATGAGCAAGCCATTCATTTTTTCTTCTGAGTCTGTCACCGAAGGTCATCCCGATAAGGTATGTGACACCGTTTCCGATGCTGTCCTTGATGCCTGTCTGGAACAGGATATCAACAGCAGGGTAGCATGTGAAACCTTTGTTAAAGATAATGTCGTCGGACTAGCCGGCGAAATTACCACAGGTGCCAAGTTCGACTACGGTACGCTGGTTAAAAATACACTCAAGGAAATTGGTTACGATGCCGATTATGCGAAGGATACGGATTATTCCTACACCTGCAAATTTGAAAAAGGAGCATTTCTGATGAATATGCTTGGTCAACAGTCACCTGACATTGCTCAGGGTGTTGATGCTGCAGCAGCAGCTGATAAGCATACAGCCGAACAGGGTGCTGGTGATCAGGGCATCATGTTTGGTTACGCCACCAATGATACCAAGGAGCTGATGCCGGCTGCTATTCACTATGCACACCGCCTCGGTCAGGCCCTGACCGAGCTTCGCAAGGATCGCACCCACACCTGGTTGCGTCCGGACTCCAAAACACAGGTCAGTATTGAGTATATCGACAACAAGCCGAATCGCTTTACCTCGGTGGTCATCTCGACGATGCATGCCAAGGAAATCTCTACGCAGGAAATTCGGGACATTTTGACTCGTGACCTGATTGAAAAACATCTGCCTGGTAATTTGCTTACCCCTGAGACTGAAATCCTCATCAACCCTACCGGCCTCTTTGTGGTTGGTGGCCCTGAAGGGGATGCGGGACTTACCGGTCGGAAAATCATTGTAGACACTTACGGTGGCATGGGCCGCCATGGTGGTGGTGCTTTCTCAGGTAAGGACCCATCCAAGGTTGACCGTTCAGCCGCTTACATGTGTCGCTGGGTAGCCAAGAACATTGTTGCCGCTGGTTTGGCACGCGAGTGTGAACTTCAACTTGCTTACGCCATCGGTCACCCACACCCAGTGAGTATTAATGTGAACACCTTTGGCTCCAACGAAATCGACGAGTCACTGATCGAAAAAGCCGTTGACGAGGTGTTCTCCTTCAAGCCCGCTGACATCGTATCTCAGCTTGATCTTCTGCGTCCCATTTACAGTAAAACCACCAACTACGGCCACTTTGGTCGTGAAGATGCCGGTTTGCCATGGGAGGAAACCAACAAAGTGGACGCGCTCAAGTCTGCCGTCTAATTTAACAATCAACCAATCACCTAACCAACAACACTACCATGTCCAATACAGCAACTGCCCCCGCACTACAACCTGTCACCGACGACTTTAAGGTCGCTGACATTAGCCTGGCCGATTTCGGCCGGAAGGAAATTGACATCGCCGAGCACGAAATGCCCGGTCTGATGGCTACCCGCGCCAAGTATGGCCCCGAAAAACCACTGCAAGGTGTCCGTGTGATGGGCTCTTTGCACATGACCATTCAGACGGCCGTGCTCATCGAGACGCTTGTTGATCTGGGCGCCGAGGTGCGTTGGGTATCTTGTAACATTTTCTCCACTCAGGATCACGCTGCGGCAGCCATGGCTGAGTCCGGCATTCCTGTCTACGCCTGGAAGGGTGAGACTCTCGAGGAATACTGGTGGTGCACATGGAAGGCTCTTCAGTTTCCTGGAGACCTTGGTCCTGAACTGATCGTTGATGATGGCGGTGACGCTACTCTCCTGATCCACAAAGGATTTGAAATGGAGAACGGATCAAACTGGATCAACGAGCCAGCAGGTTCTGAAGAAGAGCAGGTCATTAAGAATCTTCTTAAGAAAATCGGAGCCGAGCAACCAGGTGTCTTTGCCAATATGGTCAAGGATTGGAAAGGTGTTTCTGAGGAAACTACCACGGGTGTTCACCGTCTCTACCAGATGGCTAAGGAGGGAACACTGCTTATCCCAGCCATCAACGTTAACGACTCTGTAACCAAGTCGAAGTTCGATAACCTCTACGGTTGTCGTGAGTCACTTGTTGATGGCATCAAGCGCGCCACCGATGTGATGATTTCCGGTAAGGTAGCTGTTGTTTGCGGCTACGGAGATGTCGGTAAGGGTTGTGCTCAGGCGCTACGTGGCCAAGGAGCACAAGTCGTGGTCACTGAGATCGACCCTATCTGTGCGCTGCAGGCAGCGATGGAAGGTTATCGTGTTCTCACCGTTGAGGACACCCTCGGCTGGGGAGATATTTATGTCACCACCACGGGTAACTACGACATCATCCGCCTTGAGCATATGGAGAAGATGAAGGATCAGGCGATCGTTTGTAACATTGGTCATTTTGATAATGAGATCCAGATGGATTCTCTGAGCAAGGCTGAGGGTGTTGAGCATCTCAACATCAAGCCACAGGTTGACAAATACACATTCCCAACGGGTAACAGCCTCTACATGCTTGCAGAAGGTCGTCTGGTAAACCTTGGTTGTGCCACAGGTCACCCAAGCTTTGTGATGTCCAACAGCTTTGCTAACCAGACACTGGCCCAGATTGATCTTTGGAAAAACAAAGACAACTACAAGGCTGGTGAAGTAAAGGTATTGCCAAAGCATCTTGACGAGGAAGTCGCCCGACTACACCTCGAGAAGATTGGTTGTAAGCTCACCGTGCTTAGCCAAGATCAGGCCGATTACATCGGTGTTCCAGTCGAGGGCCCTTACAAGCCTGAGCCTTACCGCTACTAAATTTCAGATAGCCTGAAATATTTACAAAGCCCTCACTGTGCAGACAGTGGGGGCTTTTTCTTTCTGATAAGCTTGTTATCTTGCTGAAGGTTAAGCTTACAGCGGATATTTGCTCGACGCCTAATGGTAAGGTCCTTAGGGTTAAAGCAATGAAAGTTTTTTTAGCCACGGCGGCCTTATTTGTATGCTTATTTAGCGTGCTTTCTGCTGATATGAAAATTCCTCGTTCGATTCATGGAATGGACGAGCTGGATGAGGCTATCGTTAAAGCTACCAAGAAAGAAAAGCCGCTCGTCTTTGTTTATACTGATCCAGGCACGAGCTGAGGCCCATGCGTGGCCGCCAGTTTGGAGGCCTTTAAATCATTTAAAACCGTCGGGGTTGTTGTCTTTGCTGATAGTAAAAAAGACAAGGGGTCCTTGCCTAAAGGGATTATGGATGTGCGCGCAAAAGGTGGTAATACCATCCCAATGGTTTTTATCACTACCTCAGACGGCGAAAAGGGGATCGATGCTGTGCCTTACTCTGATCTGAAGGCTGATATGAGAAAGGCTGTTCGAGAGCTTCGTAAGTCCCTTGAAGATGTTGACGTGATTGGGGGTGTTGATTCCGTGGATGAAGCGGCTGCCAGTAAAGAGGAAGAAAAAGAAAAGGCGACTGAATTTGAGCAATGGGAAAATTCTGCGGGCAAAAAAATCAAGGCTGCGGTTCAGAAGGTTGAGGCTGATAGAGTTCTCTTCCTTTTGCCGAATGGGAAAACTTTGTGGTATGATATCTCGAAATTATCTGAATCAAGTCAATCCAAGTTGAAGGGTGCTGAGTAGTTTCAGGCCCTTTGTGTTGCTCGTTTAGATGAGCTCTTGACTTAGATAATAGTCAGCTATGATTTGGACCTATCGCGCTAACGAATTGATCATGTAAGGCGCTGGCTTGAAGTCTTGGATGAGGACTTCAGTGCGGCAATCATCACCCTTGCCCCACTTCATGCGGACCTCCTTGAGGTTGAAGTTGGGTGTTTTGTGGGGGGCGAAAAGGATGTCGTCATGTGAGGAGTTGACGTGCTCTTTAAACATGTCGGGAACAATGTCTCCACCGAGATGGTCGTCACGACCTGTAGCTAAATGGCAGGTTCCAAGAACCTTCTCGTCTTGGATGTCTTGGTAGGAAACGGGAAGCACTTGTGTGCCGAATCCAAGTTCTCCCAGCGTGCCAGTCATCGGGTCGTCGGCCAGAAGGGCATTGTGCGCATCGATGGTTGATTGGTTACCCTCGATAATGCTGGAGGACTTCACGTCGCGGTTTTCCACTTCGAGGATGCCTAGGGTGCCATCTTCATACTTCATGGGGAATTGACCGCGGGCATCAACGGGGACGAAGTAGACCTCGCCGGCGGGTAGGTTGGCGATGTCGGGCTTGGTTCCTTGGCAGAGGCCGTGCGACTTTTGTGCCTCCTGTCCGTCCAGTCCTAACCAGGCGGTAAGGATGCGGCCGTCTTCTAGTTCAAAATCAATTTCTACCTCGTCGGCGCGGTTCAGGGCTTGGCGGATTTTTTCGGCATCATCTGAGACTTC
>Ga0208544_10002454_pt1 | contig 12048 bp, 5 predicted proteins | sample DEB08_DNA_9_FD_184526 | JGI IMG/M metagenome (GOLD analysis project Ga0208544, IMG submission 184526) | Aqueous microbial communities from the Delaware River and Bay under freshwater to marine salinity gradient to study organic matter... | ecosystem: Environmental > Aquatic > Marine > Coastal ...
CTGCCAGTTCGCAAAATTAGGCGAAGGTCTCAAAAGTCCGCATAGCGGCCGTCTGACCCATTGTTTCTGTCTTTAACAATGAATGTCCGCTATGCAGAATTACGAGAGCTTTCGTCGAACTGCAATTCACTGCTGAAAGTTATTTGAGGCGATTCGGGCGGGCAGGCGACATTCACTGCAGGTTTAAAGTTAGCGAAGCAAAATACCCGAAGGTGCGCGGAACTCATCTGATACGGCGTGACCCAATCCCCATCAAAACCTACATCCGCAAGCGATGAGTAGCCCAGCAAGGAGAATGTGCGTCGGTTTTCAACAATCTCGTTATATGAGAGCATGATTCTCTTTCGGCATGTCTTCTGTTCGTACAATGGCGCCGAACAGTCCACCGTGAATGCGCCGACAGTTTTCCTGCGTAGCTCGCCGCCGGTTGGGTTACATCCCGCCCAATCGATAGTTTTTAGCTCTTTATTGAGAACTGTCAGATTAAAGTTTGAGGGTTTCGCTATTCCTGTCGCTCATTTCATTTTGGACGCAGATTACTGCAACTCTTGGAAAACCATAGAACAACAAAAGCTATCTGCCAAAAGTTCTTCTGAAACTTCCTAATCAGCAGATGAAGACAGACCTTCAATATCTCATTTCGAGTAAAACGCCTTATCTGCGTTTTCGGGGACTTCAAGAATGATCTTGCGGGGTGTATTGTTGAAGCCTGCCTTGTTCAGCGGCTTAGCACTACCGGATCCAACTGTTGCGGTCGAAATGGTATCCACGCCCTGTTCAGTCGAGTCAGGCGCAAAGCTCAATGCGAGCAATCCCATGCAGAATAGACCAAGTGATGTTAGAAGTATTTTCATAAGGGCACCCATTTCGAATATAGGGGCGAATATGATGCAACAGGGTAAACAGAAAGTTAATTTCGTTAAGGCCGATAAGAGCTGCCCTGATCAAAACTATATCTTGCTATATCTAGCCTGATCACATCCCCTGCTGGCATCACGCGTTGTTGCGTCCGCTGAAATGAATGTGCGTTGCCGTTTCGCTTGAGATTGCTTGCGCTGAAGCGCCGGATTTTGCAACTGGCTCGCCCTTGCTCCCGACGGTTGAAGGTCACGAAGGAACACTGACTATCACCATAGCAATAGCGTAGACATTGATCGATGGAACTGATCCGTTGTCCAGGCTGAAAAAACGGCAATGATATACCGGTGAATTCTTGACCTTCATGGGCCATGAAGTCCGTCACCAGAAAGGGTGCACGCGGATTGGTATCCTTGGGATTATCAGGCTTGAATATGATACCCGAGGATAAACCTTCAGTTGCGACGATAATATCCGCACGCTCTTTGATGAAACAGCGATTATAGCGCGGATTGTAGGTGAATGCCTTGCAGTCGATGTCGGCTGCACAAAACTTGGCGCAGGTAATATTGTCTTCAGCTTCCAGACCCTTTGAGTATTTGTCGCCACCCCAGAAATCGATATTGCCATAGGCGGCAAAATACCACGTATCTGGTCCAACCAGCTCATTTTCAGTATCAGGTCCTTGGATGACTTGGGATTCTTCTGCCTGCTGTGCTTGCTGCTCCGATTGACCGAAACAGGAGATCAGAAGCGTTGATGGTGCGATTTTTTCTGCCACTTCCTCAGTCGACATTGGCTCAAGGGATGCAGGAGCGAGTTCGTAGTCGATGGAATTGGCGTCCAGGAACTGTTTCACCACGGAACTATTCAGGGCGAAGTTCACATTCTCAGTGTAGACGTCTAATTCCTGCAACGCCTTCTCGTTGATCTTGGCTGTAACCACGCCAATCACTGATCCCTTGTTATTGACTAGTGGGCCACCTGAATTGCCATCCTGCACTGCTGCCGAAATCTGCAAATAGCGGCTGTCATCACCGATCCCTGAAAGCGAGTTTATTACACCCTTTGTAAGCTTCACAGATTGCGACAATAATCCGGCTAGCGGAAAGCCGAAGGCAATTACGTCCTGTCCCAAACGGGAATTGCTTATTGAAAACTCTAGCGGATCTTTGGAACTTGTGTTCTGTACCCTGATCGCCGCGATGTCGTTTTGTTGATCCATGATTTTTTGGATCACGCGGCCATGGTTATTAACGGTTATCTCATCACATTGCCGAACGACGTGTTCGTTGGTGACGATCCAACCGTCACGATTGATAATGAATCCTGTGCCTGTTGAGGAAGGTTTGTCCTGCGCGTGCACGACGCTGCTAGCTAAGCAAAATATGCAAACGAAAAAGCTTTTGATAAAGTTACCGAGCATATTTTGAACATTCCTTTTCCCAAGCAATAGTCAAACAATAAACCTCCTTGATTGCAAGCGGTCTGGACTGATTACATTCAGTTAATTTTGGGAGTGTTCCGTCGTTTCTAATCCCACAAAACCTGGATGTCGGACTCTCCGAACTCAAGCTCGAACTTTTTACATTTTGGGCATTGATAATGTCCTTTAGCCGGAATGGCAGGGCTCACAATTTGGTATTTAAATGCCCGATCCGTTAATGGTGGATCAGCCCAATAAAAAAACCGCAACAGCAAAGCTGAAGCGGTTGGCTTCGGTGCTTTAGCTGTATTTGTTGATCGCCCGCAAGTTACGATTTAAATCGGCGATGACACAAAAATAGTCTTTTTTCCCGGTTTTGCAATAGCCGGCTAGTCGTTGGGCCTGAAGCCTGATTTACAAATGGAGGCTTTGTCAGAGAAACTTTTCGACTTAGGACTTGCAACATAATTTTGCCGGATGGACAATCATATTCACTGAGCTCAAACCAGCAGATTAAATCCGGTCAATGGTGTATACATCTAAAATCGCAGCAATCCCCGAACGAAAAGTCGATGAACAGGAAAATCAAATATGAAGAAGTTTCTGATAATGACAGCTATAAGCGCCCTTGGTTTTTCCAATATAGCGCTTGCCGGTGATACACCCGCGCCGACAGGCGCTGCAGTTTACTTTGCCAATCTCGAAGATGGCGCGACTGTCAAATCGCCGTTCAAGGTAATCTTTGGTTTGTCTGGCATGGGTATCGCTCCAGCTGGAACTGAAAAAGACAATACCGGTCACCACCATATCCTGATAGACCGGCCAGCCCTCGGTAACGGCTCTGACGGAGCTGACGAATTTGACGCCAATCTTCCATCTGACGACAATCACAAGCATTTTGGTGGCGGGCAAACCGAGGTGTCGCTGGAACTGTCTCCGGGCAAGCATACGTTACAGCTGGTATTGGGAGATAAAGATCACATTCCCCACAACCCGCCAGTTACATCACCGGTCATCTCAATCACAGTGCAATGAGTGATTGGAATTGGGGTTAAGGAATGCGGTCGTTTTTGGCCTCTATTCATTTCCCTTTTTTTCGATGGGCGGATTGCTGTCGAGAGCAAGCCGTACCATCTGTTCTGCGATATGCATAAAAGGCCAATGACTGCTCGGAGCAGACCTTGCAGAGCTTTCCCATTGATGAGTTCTGACCCAGGTCTGCCGAGACGATCAAACTGATTTTGAACCTCAATAAACTCTTACATTTACTGATTTCAACTGACCCACTGCATCCACTACGCTCAACTTGAAAAATCCTTTTCCACTTGGTGTCCAGAGGAGTTGCCGCCGCCGCTTGGCCTCAATAGGGTTCTGGTTTTCGATAAGCTTGAAGGGAGGTACACCACCATCAAATTTGACGATAATGGGCAGAGCAGCTCCATCAAGCCCTTTTCCGAGTTCAAGTTCAGAGCCGTTCATTGGAAAGGTAAATTGCAGTCGGTCCCGTATCGAGATATTGGCAAATCGCTCCCGGATTGGCAGGTTGTTAAAGTTCTGCAATGCCTTTGGCAGATCATCTCGCTCCTGCCTTACCGCACCAGCTGGTGCTATTGGAAACGGTACGAGTTCTGCACCCAATGAATCATCAAAGGCATCAAAGAGGATTGGAGCAGCCGTCTTGATGCCGGTGATACCAGGAACTGATCCGTTATCTGCTCGTCCTACCCAAACTCCGAGAATATGCCTGCCATCAAACCCTACAGACCAAGCGTCCCTATAGCCATAACTCGTGCCAGTCTTGTAAGCTATATTGAGAGGTTTTGAGCCTACAGGTTCACGCACGCCCTTTAGCATGTCGATTACATGCCATGTAGCGACTTTGGAGAGCAGTCGTGGTCCACCGGAAGAACCTGATAAACGTAGAACACCATCCCCCAGGACAACGGGATGCAAGCCCGGGCTTACCAGATTGGCATATAGCTGTACCAGATCAGTAAGCGAAATACTGGCGCCTCCCAGAACCAGGCTAAGCCCAGGATTATCACCAACGGGCGTTCTTAGTTCAACTTGAGTTCTCTTCAGTCTACCAACCAAGCGGGCAGGGGACACTGCTTCCAGCAACTCGACAGCTGGAATGTTGAGCGACATTTGAAGGGCCGAGCGCACGCTGACATCACCCTGAAACGTTGTGTCGAAATTTGTCGGCCGGTATCCACCAAAATTGGTTGGACGATCCGAGATTGTGGTTTCGGGCAAGACAAGCCCATCCTCAATTGCAAGGCCGTAGACGAAGGGTTTCAGGGTCGATCCTGGAGAACGCAGAGCCTCGGTCATATCGACCCAGCCTTGTCTTTGACGATCATCGATGCCTGCTGATCCAACACTTGCAAGGATATCGCCTGTCCATCCATCTGCAAGGATGATAGCTACCGATACACGACTACCGATGCGCTTTGCCGCATTTTCTGCCAGTCGTTCCAGGCGCTGTTGGTAATTTCGGTCCAGCGTAGTCTTGTGGACAAGTGCCAGCGGATCTTTGTCTCTAGCCTTGCGTGCCAGGTGACGTGCCAGGATGGGCATTGGATGGCGGGCAGTCGGCGATGCGAGATCAGCGACACGTGCCCGTTCGCTTAAGGGAATTAATCCTGCATCAAAAAGTCTGGCGAGCACCCGGTCCCGCGCTTGTTTTGCTTCGTCCTTGAAACGGTCGGGCCGTCTTCGCTCAGGAGACTGGGGAAGGGCGACCAGCAAAGCAGCTTCACGAAGCATTAGCTTTCGAGGCTCTTTGGCGAACCAGGAAAGTGAAGCAGCGCGGATCCCTTCGATGTTGCCGCCATAGGGAGCAAGAGTTAAATAGCGCTCAAGGATTTCGTTCTTCGTCAATCTCCGTTCGATTTGAAGTGCCCTTGCCATTTGGCGGAGCTTGGCACCAATCGTTCGCTCCCGTCGTGGCTCCAGAAGGCGGGATAGTTGCATGGTGATGGTGGAGCCACCGGAAACGATCCGGCCATCGGTGAGCAATTGCCAGGCGGCCCTTGCCATGGCTAAAAGGTCAACACCTTTGTGATTGTAGAACCGCTTATCCTCATATGCGATGAGCATTTTGATCATATCGGGATCGACGTCATCAAGTTTTACAGGAAGACGCCAACGCCCGGCGCTGTTGGTAAAAATATGCACCGACGCATCATCACGATCGATCACTTCGATTGAATAATCGTCAGGTTGATCAAGTGGCGGAGGATAAGCTTGATCAAGCCACCAAAGAGAAACGGAAAGGAGGATTGCCAGGGCACCGGCCGAGGCAACACAACTACAGGCAAGTCTGAAGACCCTGCCATTTAGTCTACTCATCCTCTTTGGCGCATTGCTTGTCATTTTTAATCAACCGGAAATACTTCCAGAAAGCCGGTTGCCGTTCTTGCCGAATGTTCTGGTCTGTACATGTCCTCAACATTTGCTGCTGGATGAGTGTAGCGTCCCGGGGTCACCGCGCGTACGACATAAGCGAGATGAAATGTTCTTGGATTACCAGCTGCCCGCTCGAATGCAGCGACGAACCGGTCATCGCGAAATTCAGTATGAACAACCTCGGTTTCAGCTAGCCAACTAAAGTTTTCGAGCTCAGCACTTTTTACAAGTCGGGGGTTGTCAACTTCAAAACCACCCGGGAGCAAGTCGGTCACAAGGATCTGGGCTGCGTTGCGTTCGAATTCGGTCACTGTCAATACCACAACGAACCGCTCGTTTTGCCGTACCGAGTTCAGAGGGGCTAGCTCGCCGTTCAGCCGATAGTAATGGCGACGGATTTCATATCCGTTGGCGGAAGCCACCAGCGGATCCAGAGGAGAAGCATATTTGGTAACCGAAACCGAAGCTGGATTAGCAGTTCGGTTGACGATTGTGATGGGTTGGGAAACGAGTTCTTTTCCGGTAATTTTTTCGTTGAACAGTCCTTTGCTCAGCTTGTCATTGACCGAGAGCTCCAGCGAGCTGTTGGCTTGTTCAATGGCTCTGGCCGCCAGCACCAACCAGGCATCTTCCTGGGTTGACGTATAACGGCGGTTGCCAAGCTCTTTATTGACCAAATCAGAAATCTCGGGGATCAGATTTTTCGCAAAGGCTGTTTCAGCAGCTAGCGCAAGTATTGCAGCACCATCACGAAGTGGCGAGCCGTAATAGTCTCCTGAATAGCTGTTAGGTACCGCTGCACTTGCCAATCGCAATGCAGATGAGAAAGTACGGACACTTCGCTGTTGTTCATTATACAGAGCCAGCGCTGCGCCAAGATGCGCTCGCGCAAGAGGGGTCTTGAAGTCCTCAATTCTTGTATCGGCGTAGTATCGCAGATCAGTTGAAGAGGCCATCTTGTTGCGGGCAAGAACATACAGTGCGTATGCGATGGCATCGCTATTCGAGTCTATGTTCTCTCCATTGATGGCAAGACTGTTCTGCAGGTTCTGGATAGCGAGGCGCATTACCTGTTCGGATACCGTATAAGATTTTTCGCGGGCTCTGGTCAGAAAATCGCCTATGTAGGCATCAAGCCACATGTTACCACTGCCCGGTCCCCAAAGGCCAAAGCCACCACTTGCAGACTGGAAGCTTGAAACCCGTTTTATCGCTGCATCGACACGCGCTACCAAATCCTTCGTCTGGGTCAGGCTCTCCGGTGCATTGAGATCTGAAAGGTAAAGAAGGGGCATTGCCCGGCTTACCGTTTGTTCCGCGCATCCGTATGGATAACGGTCCAGGCGTGTAAGGAGCGCTGACAGATTGATCGATTTATTGTAAGCGACCGTCATCGCAATTTCTGCGTCTTCCACGTAGTCGTCGAAAATCAGCCCCTTATCAATCGAAAAACTTCCGCCATTGGCTGCGAGTTGAAACTCCAATTGTGTTGCGACAGGCGCAGTGGCCGGTCTTATATGGATAGATCGGGTTTCTTGGGAAATCTGTTTTCCATCCTTGGCGATTTTGAAAATCAGTTCGCCTTGCCCTGGTCTCGTTGCTTCCATTGCAAGTTCTAGAACGCGACGTTCTCCCTTTGCCAGAATCAAATTTTCAGGAATTTCGGCGATCTGTAGAAATTCGTTCGAACTAACGGTCAGTTGATACGCTCCAGCATCCCCATCTGTATTGTGGATCTCCAAAAGGGATGTGAATGTGTCTCTTGGTGCGAGCACTTTTGGGGGACTTATCGAGACGATAACCGGATCCCGGATGATGACATCCGAGCTTGTCTGTCCAACCGCGTCCCGTGACCAGGCGACTACCATTATTCGTGCCGTACCATTGAACTGGGGAATATCGAAGCGGATGTTCGCCTGACCGTTTCCATCAAGTCTTATCACACCTGAGAACAGCGAAAGCAGCTTCTGGGTCGGAGGACTACCTTCGGCAGTCAGTCCGGGCCCGTCACCGCCGGAGCGAATGCGGCCAAGCGCACCTTGTGAACTATCGATCAGTCGGCCATAAAGATCGCGGATTTCAAGGCCGAGGGATCGTTGTCCGAAATACCAGTCCGAGGGGTTAGGTGGTGAATAGCGTGTCAGATTGAGGATACCAACATCAACCGCTGAAACGGTTACGAATACCTCTGCACCCTTATCCAGTCCCGTGACGGTGACCGGCACATCCAGAGACTGATTAGGTTTGATTTTGTCCGGAAGATCGAGTGATACAGAGAGTGACTTGTCACCTGGTTCGATTGCCAGCCAGGTGGTTCCGATCGCACGTGCAGGCAGTCGGTTTGTTTCTGCGCTTCCTGGTCTTAATAGCGTTGCCGTAACATATGCCCCGGCTCCCCAGTCTTCGGAGATCGGAATTTTGACTTCACTCTCTCCTGCCGGTACGCTAACGCGTAAAGCATCCAGGATACGATCTGTACCGATTACCACCATTAACTGACCTTCGCCGCGTGCTACCACGTTCAGCCGCGCGGTGTCGCCGGCTTTATAACTCGACTGGTCCAGGGCTACCTCAAGGGCATCCGGTGTTTCGGTCGAAGAGGTTTCAACATACCACCCGGCTTCGAACGATATACTTGTCGCAGGCCCATTAATTTGGGCGCTTTCAACATCAAGCCGATAGCGGCCCCAATCGACTTGTGAAGATATCTCGATGGCTTCAGCCGCGAGGGCTTGAATTTTACCATTATCAATCAGTTTTGGAATTTCGGTTGCTTCGAAATTCCAATATGCGCCTTGCCGGTACCACTGATAGTTGCGTTCAATTCGATAAAGCGACCAGTTTAGCCCGCTCATGTCGATACGGTTGCCCAATCCATCGATCGCAATAACCCGAAACCTTGCTGTTGATCCTTCCGCGACCTGGTTATCCTCGAAACCTGGTCGCACTCCGATCATTGGTCTGGTTGTTTGAACCGGCAGTGTCAGACTTCTTTCAACAGCCCGGCCACCATCCTCTCGCATTCGCACAGTGATCTCTCCGACAAGTGGGCGGGTAGTTGCGGGAAGGTCCTTCAAAGAGACGTCGATGCTGGCTCGGCCATTTTGATCGGTCGAAGGCAGCTTTTCGAATGCAATGGACGTTTCGCCAATTTCGCTTTCATCGGCCAGCCCGAACTCATAACCGGGCGCGCTTTCGCGACTGCGAACAGTTTTCAAACGGACCTCACCATCAATCGCAAGATTTGCCGCTGGCGCACCGTAGAGATACTGGCCATCGACCGCGATCGTGGTGGGTTTGTCAAAATATATTGATTTTGCATTTGATGTCAGATTGAGTTCGATCCGATCTGGAACAAAGTCTTCAACCAGAAATTTGCTTTCGGAGATCGGCGCCCCTTCCGGGTTTGTAAATAGGGCGATTTTCCAAACGCCGCGCATCGCATTATCCGGCAGGCGGAATGAGGTAGCGTGTCCACCGAGCAGTGAGTGACTTGAAATGATGCGTTCTGCTTCCACTTCATCCGGTCTGGAGATGCTCAAGGTAACAGGTAGATCATCAACAGACACCATTTGATAATCGCGAATGAGCGAGACGATATTTACTTGCTCGCCAGGGCGGTAGATGCCGCGGTCGAGATAAGTGAATACATCATGCGGTCCTGGCACTGACCGTCCTTGGACGCCGCGATCCGAAAGGTCGAATCCGGCACGAGTTAAATCGAGGAAGACAAAGTCGTTTGTCGTGGTATTAGAGAGTTTCGCCATGATAACCGTTGGCGAAAGGCCGGCCGCGCCGCGCATCAACCCTGGATCAAAGGTAACACGGCCCGTCTTGTCGGTTGTCGCGGTATCAAGGATCTCGTTGTTTCGGGCAATCAGTTCAATGGAGACACCAGCCATTGGCTGGCCTGTGTCAAGCGAATTTGCAAAAACGGTGAGCCCATCGTTCCCGGCATAGGTAACCAATCCAATGTCTGAGATCAAAAACCATTGTGTGGCTATCGGCTCCCAACGGTTCTGTTCGACGTTTGAACCTTTGGCGGTCAGAACGTAAATGCCAGGTTTTTGTACGGGAAGAGCATCTTCTATCGGGAACCCGGTCACCACCTCACGGTTCAATTCCTGGGCAAGTTCGATGGAGCCTTTCCAGATACTCTGGCCGTAGTCGTCAGCAATGTCTGAAGCACGATATTCATTAATCTGCGATAGAAACCGGGAACCGGCAAGCAGCTGCGCAAGTGATCGCTCACCAACGCGATAAAGCTCCAAATCTGCTGATACCTCATTAATGCCGATAATTGGAATCGCTTTGCGTGCCGCGCTAGCAAGTATGAAACTGTCACCCGTAAATCTCACAGCTGGAGCTCTGTCACGGATGTAGCCATCGAGGGTTACCGATTCCAGCAACACTTCTCCTTTTGCCGACGGCAGCCCCTCTCGAAGGGTAACACGATAACTATCGCCATGGTTGAACCCAGCTACACAGATCTGTTGCTCAGAGGCAGAGATTGCAGCAGACGATGATGCCTGGACGGCAACAAAATTTTCGTAGTCCACATTTGTGGTGCTCAACTTTTCAGAAAAATCCACGCAGATCTGAGGCTGCCCATTGTCCGCATTGACCGTATGCCCGGTAATGCGAAATCCTTTTTCGCGCCTCAACAGCAAATATGCAGCTTTGATGGTATCATCATCCTTAAGATCAAGACTTTGCCTATATGCAATGATCGCTTCGGAAAAGAAACTGTTCTGCAAAAGAGCCTTCGCAAGTGCAGAAAGTGCCTGACTTCTGATAGAAGCGGTTCGGCTGAGTGAGTATGCTCCGATTGCGGAATTAATTGCGAGCGTCTTAAAATCAGGATCGTATCGTTTTTGTGCAGTTAGCCAATTTGTTATTTCATTGGAGACGGCTAGCCAGCCATCTGCGTTCGCCTGGCTTGCAGCAAGTACAGATCTGAAACGTTTCTCAGCATTGGGGGTGTCGTTTCGATAGAGTTCATCACGACCAAGCGATACCATTGACTGGATATCGGATGGCAGAATAGAGGAATTGATTTTGCCAATCTCGGCGCGAAATGAACTTGCCTGACTGAGAACAGATGCCGGGACAAAAACAAGCTCAGGTGGAGCACCGAGATCTGGCTCGCCAGAAACCTGGACCACTTTGCCAGCTATCGCGCCTTCGAAGGTGATCAAATCTGAAAAATCGGACTTTAAGAAACACCACTCGACCCGTGTATTGTAAGTAAAGGCCCGGCAGCGGCTATCAGAAATGCAAATCTGTTTGCATTGCTCGAGCGAGACTTCTTTTTCTGATCGGAGGTCAAAACCGAAATAATCCGCATTGTCCGTTATGACGATTTCTCTACTCGTCTCCTGCGCCGACACTGAAAGTGAAAAACATACGAAGATAATCGATAGAAACAGGCGGATGTAAAATGCCATACTAATTCTCCAATGCGGTTACTTCGAATTTTAATCCTATTAGATAAGTTGATTTGTAATATGTCAATTTGACCTTGAGATGGCATGTAATTCAGATTTTGCAGGATTGGATTTTCTGCAGGCAAAACAAGTAAGACTGTATAATCGTAATTTGCAACTTACCCCCTGATGATTTCCGGCGCTCCATAAGAGTTTGAACCGCGCCGTCTTTTCTCGACCCAGTTTAGAAACTGCGAGATACTGTCGACCTGATCATCATGCTTGGTATTGGGAAAGCCAAGGAGTTCACGTTGTAATTCAGCAAGCCAAGGTGCTTCTTTTGGGAAATATACTGACCGGCCTCAAAGCGAGATGACTGTGCTGCCATCCTTGTGACTTTATCGGTGTGTGGCCGAATCCCGATGGGTTTTGGAACGCCCCTGACATAATTGGCAACAAACTCTTGTATCATTTGCAAGCCTGGGCCTGCCTTTTCAATCAGGACCGTGTTCGGTTCGTATGCTCGTGCTAAATCAATAATTTTGTGGCGCAGCTTAGGGAAGTCGAGCTTGCCGCGCCAGACATGCAGGGGATAGTAGTCGCGACCAACCTTTGCCCACGTGGTGCAGACTAAATAATCATTGTTCAAGCCTGTTGCCGTTGCAATATCCCAGCTTTGAATGATTTGGACACCATCGCCTTTGGCCGGTGCGTTATCATAAGTCTTGAACCATTTGCGTTTGATCAGGTTACCTTCAAGCGGAATCGGATTTTGCTGATACTGGGTGGAAAAGCTCAAAGAGCCCATTTCTGCTTTCAGGCGGTCATAAACAGACAGAGGCTCATGAGCTTGGTTGAGGACTTCGCCTTTCTTGCGGTCATAAAACCTGTTTGGCCCGGTTTGAATGCGCATGCCTTCTTCGGCAA
>Ga0208544_10002456_pt1 | contig 12042 bp, 10 predicted proteins | sample DEB08_DNA_9_FD_184526 | JGI IMG/M metagenome (GOLD analysis project Ga0208544, IMG submission 184526) | Aqueous microbial communities from the Delaware River and Bay under freshwater to marine salinity gradient to study organic matter... | ecosystem: Environmental > Aquatic > Marine > Coastal ...
TCATTTGGTGGCTGAAGTATCAAAAACAAATCCATACTTGAATGAAGCAATTACCGTGGTTTATAAACTGTACGTTTCAGAAAATACTGGAGTAAGTAATTGGCGTGAATTAGATGTTCCTAGATATAATGATTTTTGGAGTCAGAATATTGATATGAAAGGTGTCAAGATTGAAAATGGCAAATATAATGGTGAAGACTATCGCTATGTTGTATTAAGAAAAACAGTTTTATACCCGCAAAAAACTGGTGAATTAAATATTGAACCATTAACTCTAGATATCACTGTTGACGTTCCAACCAATAGACGGGATATTTTTGGAGGACGATTAATGCAATCTGTACATAGAACCGTAGCCGCAGGAAATAGAAAAATTAATGTAAAGCCATTACCAGAAACTGGACGTCCAATAGATTTTACGGGAGCAGTTGGAGAATTTGATTTTAAAGTAACAACATCCAAAAACACGCTAAAAACTACAGAAGCTTTAGAAGCTATGGTTGAAGTATCTGGAAACGGGAATTTAAAATTATTCAAGCTTCCAAAACTAACATTACCAAGTGCATTAGAAGTTTATGAGCCTGAACATAAGGAAAGTATCTCTATCAATTTAAATGGTATGAATGGTGAATCTTCAGACTCTTATACTATTGTCCCATCTTACCAAGGAAAATATCCAATACCAAGTGTTTCCTTTTCATATTTCGATTTAAAAGAAGAGCGTTATAAAACTATTGCGTCTAATGAAATTGTTGTAGATGTTACAGAAGGACCAATAAATTCAAATAATGTTGTTGCAAATTCAAATAGCTTAAAAGAGCAAGTGGTAATTCCTAATAGTCAGTTTGCATCATTTAAAACAACAACGAAATTTTCGAGCATTCATCAATCAACATTCTTTAAATCTAATTTGTTTTGGACGTTGTTATTAGCACCATTTTTAGCGATACCAATTGCGATTTTAATTAGAAAGAAACAAGAAGCAAGAGAAGGAGATGTCGTTGGAAATAGAATTAGAAAAGGCAATAAATTGGCAAGAAAATATTTAAAAGAAGCTAAGAATACTTTAGGTAATAAAGAGCAATTTTATAATGCGCTTGAACGTGCATTACACAATTATCTAAAAGCCAAATTAAATATTGAAACCAGTGATTTTTCTAAAGAGAAAATTCAAGAGTTACTGCAAACAAAATCAGCCGAAGAACTTACAGTTTCACATTTCTTAGAATTACTTAAGAATTGTGAAATGGCAAGATATGCACCATTTTCAAACGTTGAAATGAAACAAGATTATGAAAAAGCAGCTAATGTAATTTCACAAATAGATAGACAAATGAGATAAAGACTCGTTAAAGACGTTAAATGAATAAAATTTTATACATAATAGCATTATTTTTTGTTACAATTAATGTAGCACAAAATGACGATGCCTTTAACAAAGCAAATACATTTTACAATAAAGGGAAGTTTCAAGAAGCCATTTTTGCTTATGAATCTATCTTAGAGAATAATGTACACTCTGCCGAACTTTATTTTAATTTGGCAAATTCCTATTATAAGCTAAACAGTATTGCGCCAAGTATTTATTATTATGAGAAAGCATTACAATTGTCGCCAAATGATGTTGACATAAAAAACAATTTATCATTTGCTCAAAACATGACTATTGATGCTATTGACAAAGTACCTGAAGTAGGATTTTCAAGACTTGTAAACAAAATAACAAATAGTTATAGTTTTGATGCTTGGGCTAAAATATGCATTGTATGCATAATATTATTTGTCGTCTTATTTTTAGTGTATTATTTTGCCTATGAAACATTAAAAAAGAGACTGTCATTTATTGGTAGTTTTATATTATTATTTTTGGCACTTATTACATTGTTTTTTGCGTTTCAAAAAAGTGCAATTGATAAAAAAAATAATCCAGCAATTGTATTCGCTCAAGAAAGCGATGTTAAGGTTGAACCAAACTTACGAAGCGAAAGTGCTTTTCAACTTCATGAAGGCACTAAAATTCAAGTAATTGAAACATATAATGATACTTGGACGAAGATACAAATTGCCAATGGAAAAACAGGATGGATAACATCTGAAGACATTAAACTGTTGAACGATATTTAATATTTCCTTAACAATTTTAACAAAATCAAAAGGTATATTTGTGTTTCAAAATTTATTATGAGAAAATCATTAACAGCATTTATTTTTTCTTTAATATTTACATCACTTACAGTGGTGCCTAATATTATTACTATTGTTGATGATAGTTTTGATATTTCAATTCTTATAGACAACAGTGAAGAAGAAGAGAAAAAAAGCGAAGAAAAAGTTAAAGATTTTGAAATTGAAGAACCATCTAAACAAAATATAGAATACAACAGTTATACTATATCTTCATTAAGATTACTAAACGAGCTCACCAATAATTATAGTTCTTTATTCAAAGAATTAACATCTCCACCACCAGAAGTAAATATTTAATAATCCAGATTTTAGGGTTCTTTAACCCAAATTGAAAGTTCAATTAATATTCAATCTTTTTTTGATTGATTTAATCTATTTTATAAAATGTTTAAAACTATTAAAAATGACTTACCAGCGAGTATAGTCGTATTTTTTGTCGCCTTACCATTATGTTTAGGTATTGCTTTAGCTAGTGGAGCGCCACTTTTTTCAGGATTAATTGCAGGAATTGTAGGTGGTGTAGTAGTAGGATCATTAAGTGGTTCTAAAATTGGAGTAAGTGGTCCTGCAGCAGGACTTGCAGCAATAGTATTAGCTGCTATTGCATCATTAGGAAGTTATGAAAACTTTCTTTTAGCTGTCGTTTTAGGAGGAATAATTCAGTTACTTTTCGGTGTTTTAAAGGCAGGAATTATTGGATATTATTTTCCGTCATCTGTTATTAAAGGAATGCTTACAGGAATTGGAATAATAATCATTCTGAAGCAAATCCCTCACTTTTTTGGATATGATCCAGATCCAGAAGGTGATTTTGCATTTTTCCAAGTAGATGGTGAAAATACATTTTCAGAAATATTTAATACATTTAATTATATAAAACCTGGTTCGGCTTTAATTGGTATCATTGGCCTTGGTATTTTATTGCTTTGGGATAAAGTATTGTCAAAAAAAGGAAAAATCTTCCAATTAGTTCAAGGACCATTAGTCGCTGTAGTAGCGAGTATTGTTTTTTACTTGCTTACAAAATCAAATGAAACCCTGGCAATTACACAATCACATTTAGTAAGTGTTCCTGTACCAGAAGATGCAGCCTCTTTTTTAGCACAATTTAGCTTTCCTAACTTTGGCGCAATTGCAAATCCAGATATTTGGATTGTTGCATTTACAATTGCTTTAGTTGCAAGTTTAGAAACATTGTTATGTGTTGAAGCTACTGATAAGCTAGATCCACACAAAAACGTTACACCAACCAATAGAGAGTTGTTAGCTCAAGGAACTGGAAATATTATCTCTGGAATGATTGGAGGCTTACCTATTACGCAAGTAATTGTAAGAAGTTCTGCCAATATTCAATCTGGAGGAAGAAGTAAAATGTCTGCAATAATACATGGTTTCTTCTTGTTAATTTCAGTTATACTTATTCCTAATTTGTTAAACATGATTCCTTTATCAGTATTAGCAGCAATATTATTCATTGTAGGTTATAAGTTAGCAAAACCAGCCTTATTTAAAAAAATGTATGATTTAGGATGGAAACAATTTATACCATTTACGGTTACCGTTTTAGGAATTGTTTTCATAGATCTTTTATATGGAATTGGATTAGGTTTGGGAGTAGGTATTATTGTAATTTTAATAAAAAGCTACCAAAATTCACACTTTTTACATATTGAAGATAAAAGTAATGGGAAGCATAAAATTAAAATGACACTTGCAGAAGAAGTAACCTTTTTTAATAAAGGAGCAATTTTAAAAGAATTAAATAGCTTACCAATAGATACTTCTTTAGAATTAGATGTTAGAAAAACAAGATATTTAGACAATGATATTATTGAGATTCTTGACGATTTTGCATTTAAAGCAAAAGAAAAAAATATTGACATTCAGTTAATTTCTGAAAGAGGCACAGTTAATAACCCAGATAGCTTTATAGAGTTTTTCAAGCTAAGACCTAAAACAGCCTAATATCAAAATATTATGAAAAATAATAGAAGCAAAATATTAGTCCTTTCGGATTTAAAAAAATCGACGAGTACAACGCTAAAAAGCGCTGTAAATTTGGCGAAAATGATTGATGGAGATATTGAGTTTTTTCATGTAAAAAAGCCAATTGATATTGTTGAAAGAGAAAATCAATTGTCAGCTATGCGAACTATAAATGAAAAACACGCTCAAACAAGAAAGAAAATTGAAAATTTAATTAATTCTATTTCAAAAGAATATAATGTTAATATTAAGCATTCATTTACTTTCGGAAACATTAAGAGTGAAATATCTAAGCATATTGATGAAGTAAAACCAGACATTATTGTATTGGGTAAAAAATCACAAAATTCAATTAGTTTAATTGGAGATAATCTAACAAACTTTGTTTTTAGTGAGCATGATGGGACAATTTTATTGGCTTCAAATAAAAACACATTTGAGCCTAATAAAGAATTATCATTAGGAGTTTTAAATACATCAGACGAGTCATTTAAGTTAGATTTAGCAGAAAATTTACTAGAACATACGCAAAAACCACTCAAGTCGTTTAAAATCATAAACAAAGTCAATACAATAAATAAAACAAATAATACTGTTGTAAATAATAAAAAGACTGTAGAGTATGTTTTTGAAGAAAGTGATAATACCCTTAAAAACATGTCGAATTATTTATCAAAAAATAACATCAATTTATTATGTTTTGATAGAGGGAACAAAAACATGTATAATAATTCAACAAAAGCAAACATAAAGGATGTTGTTAGAAATCTTAATGTTTCACTTTTATTGACTACGGAACAAAACTAAAGTTTAAATAACACATTTTTAATATTTAAATAAATATATTATGAAAGCACATACAAGAGAAACACAGTCAACAATGACACCTCAAAAGTCATTAAACTATTTAATAGAAGGAAACCAAAGGTTTCAGAACAATTTAAAAGCTAATAGAAACCTGTTAGAGCAAGTAAACGACACAAGTGATGGGCAATTTCCATTTGCAACTATACTTAGCTGTATAGATTCTAGAGTATCAGCAGAACTTGTTTTTGACCAAGGTTTAGGCGATATTTTTAGTGTACGTATTGCAGGTAATTTTGTGAATTCCGATATTTTAGGAAGCATGGAATTTGCATGTAAGTTGGCAGGAACTAAACTTATTGTTGTTTTAGGACATACAGCATGTGGTGCTGTAAAAGGTGCGTGCGACGATGCGCGATTAGGTAATTTAACAGGTATGTTAGCAAAAATAAAACCTGCTGTAAAAGCAGTAGCTGAACCATCAGATCCTAGTTTAAGAAACTCTTCAAACTCAGAATTTGTTGATAACGTATCCGCAAAAAACGTACAACTTACTATAGATAGAATTATTGAAGAAAGTGATGTACTAGCCGAAATGCAAAATAACGGAGAGATTAAGATTATTGGAGCTATGTATGACATTAATACTGGAGCTGTAAACTTTTACGAATAACTAACCCTTTTATGGAAAAAAGCAAAAGGAAAAAGAAAGTAATATTGGTAACGCTAGCACTCATGTTAGCGTTACCAACAATTATTAAAGCGCAAGAAAGTAACCTAGGAAATTGGCTTATATATATTGGTAATAAAAAACTAAATTCTAAATGGAATATTCATAACGAGGTGCAATACCGAAATTATAATGCCATTGGAGATTTAGAGCAGTTACTCTTAAGAACTGGACTTGGTTATAATCTTAATGATAAGAATAATGTATTATTAGGTTATGGATACATTTTATCTGAGAACTATATTGGAGAAACTGATGATAAAATTTCAGTAAATGAGCATCGAATATTTCAACAATATACTACTAAACAAAGTGTTGGCAAAGTTAATTTAAGTCATCGCTATAGATTTGAACAACGCTTTGTTGAAGATGATTTTAAATTACGCTTTCGTTATTTTTTAAGCTTAAACATCCCATTAACAACTAATGAGGAAGGATTTAACCCTTTATATTTATCAGCTTACAATGAAATTTTCTTAAACTCAAAAAGCTCAATATTTGACAGAAATAGGGTTTACGGAGGATTAGGATATAACCTTAATAAAAATATTAAAGTTGAATTAGGTTATATGAATCAGTTTTTTGAAACCGATTCAAGAGATCAAATTAACATCATTACTTTTGTAAACTTTTAAAAGCAAGAAAGCTTAACTAAAATTTAAAAGCCAATACTTTTATGTATGGCTTTTTTTTTGACTAAACTTGAATTATATTGGTAGTTCTAAATTAATTTTAAAAATGAAAAATTTATTTTCTAATATAAAAGGTGATGCGTTTGGTGGTATTACCGCAGGAATTGTTGCCTTACCATTAGCATTAGCATTTGGTGTATCCTCAGGTTTAGGTCCGGAAGCTGGTCTTTATGGAGCCATTTTCATCAGCTTTTTTGCAGCACTTTTTGGAGGTACTTCAACACAAATTTCTGGGCCAACTGCACCAATGACAGCTGTAAGTATGGTTATTATTGCTGGTTTAGTTGCAGCAAATGATGGTAGTGTAGAAAAAGCGCTTCCAATAATTTTAACCGTCTTTTTACTTGCAGGATTAATGCAAATTGGTCTAGGCTTTATTGGTTTAGGGAAATATATAAGGTACATTCCATATCCTGTAGTTTCTGGTTTTATGACAGCTATTGGAGCTATAATATTGATTACACAAATTTTACCTTCTATAGGTTATTACCCAAAAGAAGACGTTGCGTTTGTAGAACAATTTAAACCACAAGCCGAAGAAGTTATTCTTGAAAATATATTAATAGAAGAAGCAGGTGAAGGAATATTAGTTTTAGAAGATTTTAAAGAAACAATTGATAGGGCTAATAAAATAACACCAGAACAGATATTAAAAGAATCTCAAACACTAGCAGCTAAAGATGCGTCAGGGACAATTGGCGCTTTAAAAGTATTACCAAGAGCTTTAAAAAATATTAATTGGCTAGAACTCATACTAGCTTTAGGTACTATATTTATTATTTATGGATTTAAACGAATTACAAAAGCAGTTCCAAGTACCTTAGTTGCATTAATTGTAATGTCTGGTATTGCATATGGTTTTAATTTAGGATATAGACCAATTTCAGAAATACCAGGAGGAATTCCAATTCCAAAACTAGAAATGTTTACTAGTTTTAGTTTAGGTAGCATTACTCCATATATTTTTACAGCACTAACTTTATCCTTATTAGGAGCAATAGATTCTTTATTAACAAGTGTAGTTGCAGATAATATGACTAAAACCAAACACAATCCTAACAAGGAGTTAATTGGTCAAGGAATTGGTAATAGTATTGCATCTATTTTTGGAGGTCTTCCTGGAGCAGGAGCAACGATTAGAACAGTTGTAAATATCAATGCAGGTGGAAAAACAAAACTTTCAGGAATGATAGCTGGTGTTATTTTGTTGATAATCATGTTAGCCTTAAGTGACATTGCATCAAAAATTCCAGCAGCAGTATTAGCCGGTATATTAATAACCGTAGGTATTGGAGTTATGGATTATAAAGGACTTAAAGCAATTCCTAGTTTACCAAGAGATATAAAATTAGGACCATTAAAACTAAGTTCAGAAGTATTAATAATGATAATTGTTTTATTACTTTCTACTTTTTGGGATTTAATTTATGCAGTTGGAATAGGATTGGTAATTGCCTCGTTAATGTTTATGAAAAAAATTGGAGATTTAACTGCAGAACGTTCAGATGTTAAATCGTTAAAAGAAGAAGCTTGGAGAGATGAAGGTAGTTTTCCTGAAGAATTAAAAGAAGAAGTATTTATAAAGCACCTTAAAGGCCCATTGTTTTTTGGTTCAACAAGTGATTTTCAAGCATTAACACAGCAAATTCCAAATACTGCAAAAACAGTTATTTTAAGGTTAGGACGAATGCAATATATGGATCAATCTGGGTTATATGCAATGGAGGATATGCTGCAAGATTTGCAAAAAAACAATGTTCAAGTATTATTTGTAGGCTTGTTAAAACAACCAAGATATATGATGGAGCGTATTGATATTATTCCAGATTTTATTCCTAATGAGCATATTTTTAAAAATTTCGAAACCTGTTTAAAATGGGTAAAAGATAATGTCGCTGATAAATATTCAAGCTAAAAATTATGGATTTAAATCATGTGTTTAATAATAACAAAAAATGGATTCAAGAAAAGCTATCTTATAACCCTAATTATTTTGATGAATTAGGAGAAGGTCAAAATCCAGAATTGTTATTTATTGGATGTTCTGATAGTAGAGTTACTGCTGAAGAACTTATGGGTTTAGGGCCAGGAGAAGTCTTTGTTCATAGAAACATAGCAAACATGGTTATTGGAACAGATTTAAATGTAATGTCAGTTATAGAATATGCTGTTGTACATCTTAAAGTAAATCATGTTGTTGTATGTGGTCATTTTGCCTGTGGAGGTGTAAAGGCTGCCATGCAATCTGCGGATTTGGGAATTTTAAATCCTTGGCTACGTAACATTCGTGATGTATATCGCATACATAAAAATGAACTTAACGCCATTGAATGTGAAGATGAAAAGTACGATAGACTTGTTGAACTTAACGTACAAGAGCAGTGTGTAAATCTTATTAAAACAGCAGCTGTACAAAAAGCGTATAGAGACAGAGGATTAATAGTACATGGATGGGTTTTTGATATTCATTCGGGAAAACTTATAGATTTAAAAATAGACTTCGATAATATTCTCAAAAACATCATGGAAATTTATCATTTAGATTAAAACAAAAAGCCACTCTAATCGAGTGGCTTTTTGTTTTAAAATCTATTCTTTATTGAAAAGTGATTTCACCTTCATTTGGGTTGTATTCATAATTAAAAGTAAAATAACGATCTTCGTCTGAATACGCATTTGGATTTTCTGGAGCATCTTTATAGTAACTTAAAATCTCAATTTTGGCATATTTTCCGTCACGAGTTTTTATAACTAATATTTTTCCAGCAGTTGGTAAGATTAAATGGTTTGGTGGACCTGAATAAGTATACCAGTTAGCTAATACGTGAGCATTTAATGTGTCTTGATCTAATAAAGAGGCATCTACCATTGTAACACTAGCCATTGTTCCATTGGCTATGTAAGCCGCTACATTGCCTGTTCTTGCAGGCTCATCAGTTTCACCTGAAGAAGTCCCACCATTAATTATAATATCTGTTCCTCTAAAAGCAATATCCCACTCATCTGTACTGGTTGTAACAGCTCCTGTAGTAAAATCGAATTTAGTAAAATCGCCAGAAACAGGTTGTCCTTGACCTCCTAGTTGTGGTGCATAAAAATTGGAAACCAATTCTGTTTCGACCTCTAAGAGTGTTGGTTCGTCATCATTGACGCTGCATGAGCTAAAACCTATAAAAATGGCTAATAATGTAAATAATTTAATTGTTTTCATTGTGAATATTTATGTATTAAAATTTAAAATTAAGTTTCGCATATATAATTCTTCCAGGAATATTTCCTATAAAGACAGAATCATTTTCATATTCAGGAGTATCTGTGAAATCAAAAATATTATCAATTCCAAACCCTATTTCATAATTGTTATAGAACGTTTTATTTATTGCCCAATTCCAAAGAGTATAGGCTCCAACGAAGTCATCATATGTGTCTAAATAGCCGTTACTATTTGTGTCGAATAATCCATATTTACTCCTATAATTAGCTCTTAAGTTTGTGGTTAAATTATGCTTTGAGAAATTGTAGAATATCTTCAAATTTGCCATGTGTTTTGAGCGATTATATAAACCAAAATAATCGTTTTCATTAAGTTGAAACGAAGGAGAACCTGGAGTACTAGCAAAAGCTTGGCCATTTTTAAATAGCTCAATTGCTTCTTTTTCTTTTGCATAAAACAGGCTTTTCCATAAAATTGTTTTTACTTATAAAATTAATAAAAAACTAAAAAACGAGATGACTAAAAAGACAGAAACAGCGAAAAAGAAAAAAAGAATTGATGGTCCAAATATTCCAAAAATGCCAACATCTAAAGCACATCCGATTATTGCACTGTTTATCATTGCCCTTGTTGTAGCGCTACTAGCTACAAACTTAAAACAATGACAACTATATAAAGACGATAATGTTTGAATTAATGTATTAGAACAAAATTACCTTTCTGGTAGCTATAAATCTATTGAGATTAATGAAAACAAAGCAACAGCAGAATTAGTTTGAAGTGGATCAGTAGTAGAAGAAAACTGAATAGAAAAAACTAAACGACATATAGTTATATTACCTGCTAATGATTCTCTTAAAGATCTTGGATTAAAAAATCCTGATATTAGTACTGAAATTACAGTAGTTGATAATACTTCCAAGAAATTCTGGTCAGCAATACTTCCTACATTACTTTTATTTATATTGTTCTGAGTGATAGCATTTATGTTACTTGGAAAAATGTGAGGTATGGCTAATAATGCTATGACATTTGGTAAATCGAGAGCTAAGCTTTACGATAAAACCAAAGATAAAGTTACATTTGATGATGTAGCCGGTGCAGAGGAAGAAAAAGAAGAACTTTCTGAAGTAGTACAATTTTTAAAAAATCCAAAGAAATTTAAAGATTTAGGAGCAAGAATACCAAGAGGTACACTTTTAGTTGGTCCTCCAGGTACTGGTAAAACATTGCTTGCACGAGCAGTTGCTGGTGAAGCGGATGTACCATTTTTATCTATATCTGGTTCAGAATTTGTAGAAATGTTCGTAGGGGTAGGTGCAAGTCGAGTACGAGACCTATTCACTAATGCTAAAAAAATTGCTCCTGCAATCATATTTATTGATGAAATAGATGCAATAGGGAAGAAACGATGACCAGGAACTGGTGGTTGACATGATGAGCGAGAGCAGACACTCAATCAAATACTTACAGAAATGGATGGTTTTGATAATGAAACAAACGTTATTGTTATAGGTGCAACTAATCGGGCTGATGTACTAGATAAAGCCTTACTTCGACCAGGTCGATTCGATAGAAAAATAACCGTAGGTCTTCCTAATTTATCAGATAGAGAAGCTATACTTAAAGTACATGCTCGAAATAAAAAAATAAGCAAAGATGTTGATTACAGATCACTATGAAGTAAAACAGTATGATTCAGTGGTGCTGATTTAGGAAATCTTCTTAATGAAGCAGCTATTATTACTGCACGTTATAATGAAAAACAAATAACAGAAAAAAGAATAACAGAAAGTTTCGAACGACTCGTAATGGGGCTTCGGAAAAAATCTCAAGTCATGAATGATAATGAAAGAGAAATTACAGCTTACCACGAAGTAGGACATGCATTGGTAGGTAAACTACTCCCTAATACAGACCCCGTTCATAAAGTATCTATCGTATCAAGAGGAGGTGCTCTTTGAGTTACTTGGTTCTTACCAGAACGAGATACACTTCTTGTTTCAAAAGCTAAATATATTGATGAACTTGCCACTCTCTATGGATGACGAGCTGCTGAAGAAATATTCTTTGGAAAAGCTAATATAACTACTGGTGCATCAAACGATATTGAAAAAGCTACCGATATAGCACGAAAGATGGTAACAAGATATGGTATGTATGAAGAAGTTGGTGCTGAGAACTTTGAAGGTGTGGTTGATCACTACAGTGGACAAGCTACTCAAGCAATAGTATCAGATGAAACTATTAAGCAAATTGAGGAGGGTAAGGCGAAGACAATACCGCAGCCTAATTATGGGGATTTAAAAGAAGCACCAAAATTGAATAAATCAAACACCCGCATCGATTGGTCAACTCCGCTCGATAAAATAGATTCACTTATAAGAGGACTCTCCCCCTATCCCGTGGCTTGGACAGAATTAATTCAG
>Ga0208544_10002457_pt1 | contig 12042 bp, 14 predicted proteins | sample DEB08_DNA_9_FD_184526 | JGI IMG/M metagenome (GOLD analysis project Ga0208544, IMG submission 184526) | Aqueous microbial communities from the Delaware River and Bay under freshwater to marine salinity gradient to study organic matter... | ecosystem: Environmental > Aquatic > Marine > Coastal ...
GCTACCGTCCGACAGCTATGCACTCCAAGCGACACTTTCGAATGGAAAACGGGCCGACTGTTTGGTGCATCTGCCAAACCCACCCGGCCCTATCGTGATTGACGCGAAATTCCCGTTTGAAAGCTACGAGGCGTATGCCGCCGCCGACACGCAGCAACAGCAGCAAGCTGCTTTGCGCGATCTGGGCAATGCGGTGCGCAAGCACATCAAAGATATCAGCGAGAAATACATCATCGAAGGCGAAACGGCCGACGGTGCGATCATGTTCCTGCCTTCAGAAGCCGTCTATGCAGAGCTTCATTCGCGGCTACCAGAGGTTATTCGCGGCGGCTTTGACGCCCGCGTCTGGATTGTTTCACCAACAACTTGCATGGCCACACTGAACACGATGCGCGCGATCCTCAAAGATGCGCGTATGCGCGAACAGGCGGGCGAGATCCGTAAGGCGCTGCGTCAGTTGCACCGCGATGTAGAAATTATCGGCGAAAAGGCGGGCAAGCTGGAGGTTCATCTGCGGCAAGCAGGCGAAGATGTGTCAGGCGTGCTGACTGCATCCACGCGCGCGAGCAAACGCGCGGACCGTTTGGATAATTTCGATTTTGAAGAACTGTCACCAGATCAGAACACCCCGGTGGTCGCGATCATTCCGCCAAAAGGATAGGGCAATGGCACAACGGGTTTTCATCACCGCAGGGGCTGGCGGCATTGGGCGCGTGATTGCACAGGCATACGCCACGCAAGGCGCGCAAGTTTACGTCTGCGATCAGGATGCAGCCGCGATTGCAGCACTGGATGCAAGCATCACAAGCGCCTGTGTCGATGTCACCGATGAGGCCGCGCTGGACGGTTGGCTGCAGTCCGGCTTGTCGCTGTTCGGCGGTTGCGATGTGTTGATCAACAACGCCGGTATCGCAGGTCAGGCAGGTCCAGTTGAAGACCTTGATCTGGCCGCCTGGAAGCAATGTCTGGCTGTCAATTTGGACGCGCAAATGATCACTTGCCGCGCGATTGCCCCCGTTATGAAGGCGCAAAAATCTGGTGTGATCACGAATCTCTCTTCAACATCAGGTCTATTCGGTGCGCCTTTCCGTGCGCCATATGCGGCGGCGAAATGGGCTGTGATCGGCTTTACCAAGACAATCGCGACCGAGCTTGGCCCGCATGGCATCCGCTGCAATGCAATTTGCCCCGGGGCCGTCAGCGGGGACCGGATGGACAGGGTTCTTGCCGCAGAAGCCAAGGCACGCGGGATTACAGCGTCAGATGTCTATAAGGAATATGCGTCCGGCAGTTCCTTGCGACGCTTCGCCGAACCTGAAGAAATTGCAGGTCTTTGCACTTATTTGTCGTCAGATGCGGCGAAGTTCGTGTCCGGTCAGGCAATTGCTGTCGATGGAAACACCGAGACATATCATTCAGTCTAAGCCGCGAAAACAAGGCAAAGTTGCATTTCACTAAACCACGCTTTATAAACGTCTGAAAAATATAAATAAAGACTTGAGCAGGTTCAGAATGAGCAACGCAATCACCACGCTTTGGCGTGATTTTCTTCGTCTTCTATTTCAGCGCCCGAAGCGTCTGCAGGTGGCTGCGCTTTGCTATCGTGGATCTGGAACAGAGATGGAAATTCTGTTGGTCACCAGCAGAGACACTGGCCGTTGGATCATCCCCAAGGGCTGGCCCATCAACGGTCTGAAGTCCTACGAAGCTGCGCTGCAAGAAGCCTGGGAAGAAGCCGGGGTGCGCAAAAGCACTTCGACACCCAAGCCCATTGGGATCTACAGCTATGACAAACTGATGTCTGCGGGTTTTCCGGTCCCGGTCGAAACCTTGGTCTTTCCGGTCGATGTGAAGGAAATATCATCTGATTTCCCTGAATCCCATCAACGGGAACGCCGCTGGGTTTCGCCCGACGCGGCCGCTGATCTTGTTCGAGAGACTGAATTGAAAGAAATCTTGCGTCGAATGACCAATCTTTTCCCCAAGAAGGTTCAACACAGTTGATCTTGCTACCCTTCGCCCGCTAGTCACGGTTGTGGATTCCTGGGAGGGGCGAAGATGACGAATTTGAACGAGGGCGACCCACGCCACCTCGAAACTTTGGACCGCGACCTTGCGCGGTACGCAAATCTTGAACTTGCAACAAGCTATGCGGCCCGCCCACTGGTAGGCATGGGGCTTTCGTTGATGTTTGTTGTCGTTGCGGGCATCGCTGCGGCACTGTTTTTTGGCCATGCCAATAATTCTTTCATTGTCATTATGGCCGCCTGTTTGGGTGCCTACATGGCGCTGAATATCGGTGCCAACGATGTTGCCAACAACATGGGCCCAGCTGTTGGTGCGAACGCGCTGACAATGGGCGGTGCGATTGCAATTGCGGTTGTATTTGAAAGTGCGGGCGCGTTGATTGCAGGTGGCGACGTCGTATCAACCATCGCTAAAGGCATCATTGCCCCTGAAAGCATGGGCAATGCGACGACGTTTATCTGGGCGATGATGTCAGCGCTCTTGGCTGCTGCATTTTGGGTGAACCTTGCTACTTGGGTGGGCGCACCAGTTTCGACCACACATTCTGTTGTTGGCGGTGTCATGGGGGCAGGTATTGCCGCAGCTGGATTTGCGGCTGTGAATTGGCCAACAATGGGAGCCATCGCGGCCAGTTGGGTCATTTCACCACTGCTAGGCGGTTTGATCGCGGCTGGTTTCTTGGCGCTGATCAAATCGCGGATTATCTACCAAGACGACAAAATCGCGGCTGCGCGCAAATGGGTTCCGATCCTTGTTGGAATCATGGGCGGTACATTTACGGCCTATCTGGCGCTGAAAGGTTTGAAGAGCCTGTTCAAGATCGACTTGCCAACCGCCCTTCTGATTGGTGCCGTGATCGGCACTGCAATCTGGGCGGTTATGATCCCGGTGATCAAGAAACAGTCCCAAGGTCTTGAGAACCGCAACAAGTCGCTCAAGGTTTTGTTTGGTATTCCATTGGTTGTCTCGGCGGCATTGCTTAGCTTCGCACATGGCGCAAATGATGTGGCCAACGCCGTTGGTCCGCTGGCGGCAATTGTGCAGGCAGCCCAGTCAGGCGACTTTGTTTCTGCCTTTAGCATTCCGTTGTGGGTTATGGTTATCGGTGCCTTAGGCATTTCGTTCGGGCTTTTCTTGTTCGGGCCAAAATTGATCCGCCTTGTCGGTAGCCAGATTACAAAGCTAAATCCAATGCGCGCCTATTGCGTGGCACTTTCCGCAGCGATCACTGTCATCGTAGCAAGCTGGCTTGGCCTGCCTGTCAGTTCGACCCACATTGCTGTGGGTGCAGTTTTCGGAGTTGGTTTTTTCCGTGAATGGGACGCAGAACGCCGCATCAAGAATGCGCGCTTGGCGATGCCTGACCGCACTGTTTATGCACCAGAAGAACGCAGACGCCGCAAGTTGGTGCGACGGTCCCATTTCATGACGATCATCGCCGCTTGGGTCGTCACGGTTCCTGCTGCTGCACTCTTGTCGGCATGTTTCTTCTTTATGTTGAACGCCGCACTAGGTTAACGGCGCACAAAAAAGCCCCGGTGAAAACCGGGGCTTTTGCCATTCTAGGTCATCGAGAATTAAATTCCGATAAAACGCTGTGCCAGACGCGGTACGATACCGTTAAAGCGCAAAGGCGCGTCAGTTGCAGCAAGACAAATACAATCCATGCCTGCCTCTGCGATCGGGGTGTGGTTCATATCTTCGTTCGCGACCTCGACATCGCCCGCGCCAAAACGCTCGTGCTCGTCCGTGAACGCACCTTGCAATACCAGCGTCAGTTCGGTGCCGCGGTGACCGTGATCGGGGACTTTTGTGCCTGCAGGAATACGCAGCAGTCGCACGCTAGCGTCGTCCGAGGTTTTCAAAACCAACTGGCTGACGCCGCCACCAACCTTGCGCCATTTCAAACTTTCGACGTCACCACTCACGTAATCCTGCAATGGACCGGGGAAAATTGAGTTCCGCGCACGGACAGGTGCTGGCTTATCAGTTCCAAAACCGCCATCGATCATTGCCATCGTCGCAGCAAGCGCGTCTTCGGCAATTGTGACGGGATCGCTATCCAACATCACTTCGCCGCCCACGGCGTCATATTCTGCCAAGGCTGCACGGCAATCGTCGCACATCGTGATGTGTGTCGCGACGACAAGATTGAATGCTTCAGGCAATGTGCCGGCGGCGTAGCCAATCAAAAGAGGCTCGGTGAGGTGGTGTTTGATCTGTTTCATGTCATTCATCATTTCATTGCGTGGCGTAAACGAACTAACGCCAATCTAATTCTCGATTTGATCGTGCCCAGTGGTAATCCCGTCTCTGCGGCAATTTCGCTATGGCTTAACTCGCCAAAGTAGGCGCGTTCGATCAGTTTCCTTTGTTCATCGGGCAATGTGGCCAAGGCCCGCCCAAGTTGTTCCGTTTCTTGCGCAAGTCCCAGCGCGTCAGCCTGATCAGGCGATTCTTCTGGTCCCCATGGCAAATCCTCTGGTTCTGGCCGGCGCTGCTTGCGCAGCAGATCAATCTTGCGGTTTCGCGCAATCGTAAAGATCCATGTTGATACGCTCGCCTTTGCAGGATCGAACATATGAGCCTTGTTCCAAAGGGTCGCCATGACCTCTTGCGTACATTCTTCTGCCAGATCCGGGCTGGCCCCCGACTTCATCAAAAACGACTTCACCCGTGGCGCAAAATATCCAAACAGCTCTGCAAATGCGGATCGGTCTTGATTGTCCCGCACAGCATGGATCTGTGCGACCCAAGCCATCCGTTTCGCTGTTGCTTCCGCTGTCACCTTTAAGGCCCCCACAGTCCGTGTCCGTCGTCCGTCATCTCCACCATAAACGGTGGGTGAAGGCGCCGCATCAACATTCTCAAGGGTGTCGGTTTCTGTAAACATACAAGTATTACGCACCGCTTTTCGAATTGGATCACTGGATCAATGATTTTTGTTATGATCCATGCAAGTTGTGGCGACGTACTAAACACAGTAACAAATAATAGATACGTCGGAGTCTAATGAATGCCTTTTGAAACCGGGACGACCGCGCCCAAGAAAATCGCGGTAATCGGTGCAGGCATTTCTGGGATGGGGGCAGCACACGCGCTTGCCAAAGATCACAGTGTCGTTCTGTTCGAATCCGAAAAACGTCTTGGCGGTCATGCGCGCACGCGGATGGCTGGCAGGAACAAAGATCAAGCTGTCGATACCGGCTTTATCGTGTTCAACTATGCCAATTATCCAAATCTGACCAAGTTGTTTGACGACCTCGAAGTCCCTGTCATCAAGAGCAACATGAGCTTTGGTGCGTCCTTCAATGGCGGCAAGTTGGAGTACGGGCTAGCGAGCATTGACGCACTTTTTGCCCAGCGGATGAATATGGCAAACCCCAAGTTTTTGCGCATGGTCCGTGATATCCTTAGGTTCAACGCCGAAGGTCTGGCCGCAAGCCAAGACGAAAATATGACTATCGGCGAGCTGATGAAAAAGCTGAAGCTTAGCGACTATTTCCGCGATCATTATTTGCTGCCCTTTTCGGGAGCCATCTGGTCAACGCCAAAGGAAAAGATTCTCGATTTCCCCGCTTACGCGATGATGCGGTTTTTTGACAATCACGCACTTCTCGGGGCGACTGGCCAACACCAGTGGTACACTGTTGATGGCGGATCAATCGAATATGTCTCGCGGTTGGGGTCGGATATGTTGCAACGCGGTGTCGACATCCGCCTTGGCGCGCCCATTGACGCGGTACGGCGCACAGCGGGCGGGGCAGAGGTCAAATCACACGGCGCCGATTGGGAGAGCTTTGATGAAGTGGTCTTTGCTACCCATTCTGATGACACCTTGCGTCTGCTTTCAGATGCCACTGCGGTCGAACATTCAGTACTGGGTGCCGTGCGCTATCAACCCAACAAGGTCATTCTGCATTCCGACACATCGATCATGCCAAAGCGCCGTCAGGTTTGGTCCTCATGGGTCTATACAGAGGACGCCCAGCGCACCGATACCGAGATAAACCTGACATATTGGATGAATTCCTTGCAGCCTTGGCTTAAAGGTCAAGACATGATGGTAACCCTCAACAGCAAACGCCCGATCAACGAAGACCTGATCTGGGACGAAGTATCCTTGCGCCATCCCGTCTATGACCTTGAGGCGATCGCAGCCCAAAAGGCCGCTACTGCCATGAACGGCGCGAACCATACATGGTTCTGTGGCGCATGGATGAAGAACGGCTTTCACGAAGACGGGCTTTCGAGCGGCTTGGACGTGGTGGATGCGCTGAACGCCTCTGATCGCATGCGCCTTGCAGCAGAGTGACCCGACAGGTTCATCATATCGCAGGTGAAACCTACCACGGACGGCGTGGTGGGACCAAAAACGCTTTTCGATATTCCATCGATTATGTCCTGACGGATGCAGAGGCAGCGCCGCACACTCCTTCGCTGTTTTCGCGGAACGCTGGTAATCTGATGTCACTGCGCGACAGTGATCACGGTGGGGCACCCAAAGCCGGCACTGGTGCTGCTTGGGTCCGTGACGTGCTTGCGGCCTACGATATCCATGACACCGCACGAATTGAACTGCTCGCCCAACCGCGTCTGCTAGGGCATGTGTTCAATCCTGTTTCGTTTTGGCTTTGCTATGATGACGCGGGCATATTGCGCACGGTCATAGCCGAAGTGTCCAACACCTTTGGCGACCGACATTCCTATCTGTGCCGCCATGAGGACGGGCATGCGATCACAAAAGAAGACACGCTTTCGGCGCAAAAACTGATGCATGTCTCGCCCTTTCAACCGGTTGAAGGCGGCTATGTCTTCCGTTTTGATATCCAGCCAGACAGCATCGGTATCTGGATCGATTATTCACGCGGCAATGGCGGGCTGATTGCGACGCTCACAGGGCCGCGCAAACCGATCACGAACAGGTCCATCATCATGGCTGCACTGCGCCGCCCCTTTGGATCGCGTCGCGTTCTGACACTGATCCACTGGCAAGCGATCAAGCTTTGGTGGAAAGGGGCGACATTCCGGTCGCAACCCAAGCCCCCGTCCGAAGAGGTCAGCAGATGAAAGCCCTGACCGAGCGTTTGCCCGCATACACGGTTTTCGCCGCTGTATTGTCCGGCGCTGGCCTGCCGATCTATATCTATGCGCCCAAATACTACGCTGATACGTTTGGCGTCAGCCTTGCCGCATTGGGCGCACTGCTGTTCGCGATGCGCCTGTTCGACATGATCCAAGACCCCATCTTGGGCTGGATCAGTGAACGCCTGACCCGCAGCAAGAAACTCGCAATGACGTTGGCCGCGGTTGTCATGGCTATTTCTATGATCGGGCTGTTCGCGGTCGCACCGCCCATCGCGCCAATCTGGTGGTTCGGGATCACAGTGACGGGATTGTTTACGGCCTTCAGCTTTCTAACGATCAACTTCTACGCCCAAGGGGTCAGCAAAGCGGGCAAAGACCCCCAAGGGCATGTCCGGTTGGCGGCTTGGCGCGAAAGCGGGGCGTTGTTGGGTGTTTGCATTGCGGCTGTCGTACCAACGGTTCTGATCGGCATTGTTGCTGATCCATTTGCAGCCTTTGCTTACGGCTTCGCAGCCCTCACCCTGATTGCCGCGGTCTTTATGTGGCCCGAATGGAAAGGCCGCGTGAACCAAGAGCCATCACAAATCGGGGAAATCATCCGCGACAAAACGGCACGCAAACTACTTATTCTGGCACTGATAAACGCAACGCCTTTGGCGGTCTCATCGACGCTTTTCCTGTTTTATGTCGAAAGCAAACTGGGCGCTGTCGGTTGGGAAGGCGCGCTGTTAGTGCTGTTTTTCTTGGCCGCAGCGATCTCTTCGCCAATGTGGTCGGCGCTCGCGCGACGCTATGGTGCCAAGCCGGTTTTGCTGTGCGCGATGATCCTGGCTGTGGCGTCTTTCGCTTACACGCTGACTTTATCGCCCGGCGATGTGATCCCTTTTGCGGTTATCTGCGTACTAAGTGGAGCAACCATCGGGGCAGACCTTACGCTTTTGCCTGCGATGTTTGCAAAACGTATGGCCGCTATTTCGCCAAATGGGGCTCAGGGGTTCGGTCTTTGGAATCTGGTGAACAAGTTCACACTTGCTTTCGCCGCGGTAGTTTTGCTGCCGTTACTTGAACGATCCGGCTTTCAGGCAGGTGCGGTGAACGTGCCGCAGGACGCCATATTTATGCTGACGGTGCTTTACGCATTGGTGCCGTCGCTTTTGAAACTGGTGGCAATCGGATTGCTGGTCGCCACCAAACTTGAGGACTAAACGATGTCGTTTATGACCTACATCCTAATCGGCGCGGCCCTAATGGGTACAGCGGCCCTTCTAAAGTCGCGATACTTGTCCTTTTGGGCGCAGAAATCCGACGACTATGCAGATGGTCCTATCTTTGACATCCGCGAACGCTTTAACGGACCTATCGCCTGCGAAGGTGTGATCTACGGACCAACCGGCAAAGTCACATCGCGTTTTATTGCGGATTTCGAGGCTTCGTGGAATGGCAACATCGGCACGATGCGCGAGAAGTTCTATTACGACAGTGGCCAAGTGCAGGACCGCGTCTGGACACTGACACTTGGCAATGATGGCCGTATCAAAGCCGAAGCACCCGATGTTGTCGGCGCAGGAACTGGCCAGCAGTCCGGCTCTGCCGTGTTGCTGAATTACCGGATTAAATTGACCGAAGACGCAGGCGGGCATGCACTGGATGTGACAGACTGGATGTATCTGATGGCCAACGGTTCGATCATGAACCGCAGCCAGTTCCGCAAGTTTGGAATCAAGGTGGCAGAATTGGTGGCGACAATGCGTCCCAAAGAGCAAGCATGCGCAGGAGAATGAAGTGACTGATTGGCAAGGAAAACGATATTGGCTTGTAGGCGCAAGCGAGGGATTGGGACGCGAAGTCGCCTTTTGCCTAAGCCGTGCAGGGGCCGAAGTTATCGTTTCCGCGCGATCAGAGGACCGTCTTAAGGAATTGGTCGCTGACCTGCCTGGAAATGCGTCCTACGTGACGGTTGATGTGACCGACCGCGCAGCAGTCGAAGCCGCTGCTGCCGAGATCGGCGGCATTGATGGTGTGGTATACCTTGCAGGTGTCTATTGGCCGATGAAGGCCCAAGAATGGGACAACGAAAAAGCCGACATGATGGGCGAGGTGAACTTTCTAGGTGCATCACGCGTCGTTGGATCTGTGATCAAAGATATGGTCGCCAAAAACGCTGGTCATATCGTGCTTGTCGGCTCCTTGTCCGGCTTTCGTGGCCTGCCCGGGGCGATTGGTTACTCTTCATCGAAAGCAGGTATGATGTCACTTGCTGAATCGATGCAGGCCGATTTGCGCACATCCCCGATCAATGTCCAATTGATCAACCCCGGCTTTATCAAGACACGGTTGACCGATAAAAACGATTTCAACATGCCGTTCATCATGTCACCTGAAGACGCCGCAAAAGAAGTTTTCGAACATATGAACACCGATCATTTCAAGAAGAGCTTTCCCATGGTTTTCTCATGGTTGTTCCGTTTGTCGCAGTTTATGCCCGACTGGATGTATTATCCACTGTTTGGGGCGAAATAGGTCAGACATGCAAGTCGTTGATCAAGTCGTTTAGCTGGGCTAAACTGACAGCATGAAACATGTTCCCAGAGAAACCACTGACGATGCGCTTATTCAGGAATTCCTGAAAAACGGCGGCAAAGTCAGCGTCGGCAAAACCAAACCATTGTCCTCAGAGCTTGGCCTGAGCAACAACCAATGGAACAACAAGCTGACCAAAGAAGAAAAAGCCGCCCGCGACAAAAAGTAATCCGAAAGGACTTTTATGCGGGAGTTGCGCCAGATCAAAGTGGTCGGCGTCCTGATGACTATGTTGACGCATAAGGAGGACGCACAATGCTACCTATTTCTGCTGACAAAGTTGCCGAAGTCATCATTCTGGCCCGCGAACTTGACCGCGCCGAGAATGAATTTGACGGGTTCGTCAACCAACTGAACGACTATGAAAAAGCGGGGCTTGTCGCGATTTTCTGGATCGGACGCGGCAGTTTCGAAGCCGAAGATATGGCAGAGGCGATTGAAACCGCCACGCACGAGGCCACAACCCCGACGGCAGACTACCTTAAGGGGTCACCGCATTTGGCCGATCACCTAGAGGCCGGAATGGAAGCGTTGGGCATTGATGCCTCTGACGCAGAGGATGATCTTTATCGGCCAGCGTAGGGGATCAGGTTCTACCTACTAACTGACTGAACGATCAAACCAATCCTGCGCCCGACCCCAGACGCCCGCGTCAATCGCATTCAATTCCAACAAATGCGGCAGCAATTGCCCTGCGAAGTCCTCGCTGCTTTCGGCAGGCAACATTGATGGCAGGTTATCAATCGCCGTCACGTCCAAGATCGGCTGATCATGGACACGCAGTGCGGGCGCATCCCATGTGGTCGTCCGGTCATAGACTTTGATCGGTGAAAAATCGCTATCCGGGTCGCAGGCAATATCGCCAATCACGGACAGGCTGCGCTGTGCCTCTTTGGCGCTGCCAGGAACAAACACCGGCGTGCCGGGTCGCGCCAAAATACAGTTCAAGAAAATATCGTGCTGTAAAATCTCGGGAAAAGGTCCACTAGACGCTGTTTCGGCCATATCCCATTTCGTCGTCGCCACGCCCATCGCCTGACACAGATCGGCAGCCCCGCTGCCCACACGGCCCAACGCGCCAATGATCAATGCGGTCGGTCGGGCAGCACCAAGTACATCGAGGCCCTGCTGCAATTCCGTCAACATATGTTTGGCGCTAGGATAGGCCTTTACCGGCCCCGCGATCCGCCCGTTTTGCTGTGCCAGCCAGCACATAAGTGCGATTGCAGCCCCGGCATATCCTGCCCAATACCCGAATGCCGCGACACGACGCCCATCCACTTGTGTCAGATATTCGAGATCAAACAATGTGCCGCCTCCGACCTTGAACCGTTCAAGAAGGATTTGTCCGGAAGGCTGACCCTTATAGGCATGCCCGAACATGATATGGCGGTGCCGCAAGGGTGTGCCATCGTCGGGCAATTCCTTCAGCCCGAAAATGATCGCATCGTCAGGGGCATCAACCCAAGAGAATTCTGGCGCAATTGTGCAGCCCACTGCTGCATAATCTGCAATCGGCAAGATGCGCTGGCGGCTTTCTTCCACCGTCACGGCGTAACCTGCCGCAAGCAGCTTGGCCGCCCCGTGTGGGGTCAGTCCAACACGTTCTTCGTGCGCGCGGCTTTCAGAACGTACCCAGATATGTGTCATCAAAGCATGCCCTTTTGGTAAACTGCCTGCACCGAAGCATGTGTGTTCATCTGATGCTGGAACGCGGCCAATCGCGGATAGTGTTCGATTTCGACGCCATCACCCTTCAACCACGTCAGAACGACATAGAGATAGGCGTCCGAAAGGAACTCTAGCTTCCCAGCCGCAAAAGGCAGGTTGGGCAGAGATTCTTCTAGATGTGCCGCACATTCAGCCATGCGCTGGGGCATCTTGCGTTTCATATCATCAAGCGAACTTTGCGCGTCCGCCCAGCGCGACCCCCTTGCCCCATGTGCATGATGCGGGTGCATTGTCGCGTTCAAAAACGAGATCAGTTCTCGCATTTTTGCAGCTGCGAATGCATCCGTTGGCACCATTTCAGGGGCAATATATTCAACGATTGCAGGTGTTTCGGTCAGGATACCACTATCTGTTTCCAGCGCAGGCACACGGCCCTTGGGGTTCACGCGGCGATAGGCGTCTTTGGTCTGCTCTGCACTGGCAAAATCGACGCGGATGGCCTCGTAAGGCGTACCGGTTTGTTCAAGAATGATGGCGACAACGACGGAGATCGTGCGCGGGGCGTAATGCAGTTTCAGCATGGTCGGTCCTCTAGTAATGCGTTTTGGCATGCACGCGGTCAGCCTGATCAAGATGCGGGATTGCATTGAAACTGGCAAGGATGGGTCCTTGGGG